>Ga0208005_1000025_pt1 | contig 59947 bp, 66 predicted proteins | sample DEB19_08_DNA_3_FD_184530 | JGI IMG/M metagenome (GOLD analysis project Ga0208005, IMG submission 184530) | Aqueous microbial communities from the Delaware River and Bay under freshwater to marine salinity gradient to study organic matter... | ecosystem: Environmental > Aquatic > Marine > Coastal... | reverse complement strand
CACCGTCGCCGCTCTTGCTATTCATCTGCTCGGAACACTCATCAAAAAGGATTCGGAATAAAAATGAAAAAGCTATTGCTCGCGCTGTTGTTCACTCCACTTATTGCGGTGTTCGCTTCAGGCTCTCCTGTCGCTCCTGTTAGCGCAAGTGGCGGCGGTCCGATCGTTCTTGACGGCATGGACCCTGTTTGCCACTCGGGATGGGAAGGAACCGGTGCATATATCGGCAACGTGCTCAAGAAAGTGCATGACGGCTCGAGTATTCCGAGCAACGGTCACATCGCGATCATCGGTTCAAACGCTACAACGACCTCGTGCGGCGCGAACTGGGCGACACAGTTGAGCACACAGTTCCTCGCCGGTTTCACGACGGCTCCTGTTGTAGATTTCTACACCACCGACGCTCAGATCAACACGTTTTTCTCGACGACCATCGTGTCTAATCCTCCCGCGGTGATCTGGATTCCCGACAACTGGAACCGTTCATCAGCAACCGAAGCGATCTTTACTGCGAACGCCGAGAAGATTGCTGACTTCGTCAATAGCGGCGGCGGTCTCTTTGCGAACATGGGATCGTACGGTTGGCTGACTGCATTACTTCCGAACGCTGTCTATAACAACGGTGGTTGCAACGGCGGACCCGAGGCGACAACAGACGGAGCAGCAGATTTCAACCTAACAAACGCTCTCGTTGCAGCGTGCTGGCACGGTTACTTCACCGGAAACGTTGGCACGCTGAAGACGCTCGTTGACTATCCCTACCCGTCCGCCTCCGACTCACGTAAGGCGGTATCTATCGGTGGTGGTTCCGTTGCTCTTCCGAGCTCGTTCACTCTGGCTGTTAGCCCCGAGAACCCTCGAGCAGGCGAACCGTTGACCATCACTGCAACCGCTCAGACGCTGGCTGGAGTGCCGCAGGCGGGCGTCACGGTGACGATTACGGTTTCTGCCGGTCCCGACGCTGGACAGGTTCTCACGGCTACTACAGACGCTAGTGGTGTAGCAACGATCACGGTCAACACCGCCGCACAAGGCACCGCTGTCTACACCGCGACAGCTACGGTGAACGGCGTATCGAAGACAGTGTCAAAGACAGTGACGTGGGATCCGCCGGCTCCAACTACAACAACCACACCGGCCCCTACAACTACGACTGAGCCGACAACAACTACTACTGAACCTGTGCCTACCACGGCGGCTCCTACAGTGACTGAGCCACCAACCACGGTCACTCCTTCGCCTGAACCAGAGCAACTTCCAGTTACCGGGTCTGATTACTCTGGGCTTATCGCGTTTGGTCTGCTTCTTGTTGTTCTTGGCGTATACTCGGTGAGAAAAGGCAAGTAATTTTCTCTCTGCCGCACATTATTTTGCCTTCACATGTATAATCACTGAAGCGGCTCAACGCCGTGGAGTAGACTACACATGGAGAAAGCAAAATGACAGAGATCACCTCTGAAGATCTTATTGAAACGTACGCAAGTTTGATCGAGCCTCACCTTGAGCTCGCGAAGCGCGCGTACGGAGCAAAGACCCAGAACACGCCAGCTCATCATGCCAGTCGTGAGTACACCCGTCTTCTTGTTGAGTTTCACGAGAACGGTGGAAGTTTGATTAAGCTCGCGAAGAGGATCGGTGTTTCGTACTCTGGAGTGCGCCGCCGTGTCTTTACGTCAAATGTTCCGTCCGTGAAGACAACAAGAAAGCAGCGGTCACTGATCGACCAAAAGATGATCGATGACGCGGCGGCTCGAGTGACAAACGCTAAGATCGTCAGCATCGAGAAGTATCACGAGCAGCTTCACAACGAGTACTACAGCGGTATCCCGATGAACGTTCTTGCCAAGGCTCTTGGTATCTCGAATGCTGCGCCGTTGTATTACGGAATTCAGCGTCACTACAAGCGCGTGCACGAGACTGCCTGAGTCTACCGGCCTTGGACTTTCAACAGGAATACGACGCGTCGTACGAAGAAACGTTACGGGTCATCGCGGACGTTCTTGACTCAGGAGTCGCAAGCGTAACTTTTAGTCCCGACTTTCTAAGAGACCTTGCTGACGAGTTGTCACGTCTTCGGACGGTCAACGAGGAGTCCAGTTCGACAATCGCGACTCTTCAGCAATACGCTAAATACTAGATACAACATTGAACGGAAAGACGAGATGATTAGAACTATTATTGTCACTACTATTCAAACCGTTGTTGGCTTTTCAACAGGGTTGATGCTAGCAAGATACCAGACAAAAAGGTTTGGCAATGACCGATGACATCGTGCATCGTCTGCGTACGCGGGACGATCAGCAACCGCCGTTTAGAACGATGAATGAAGCCGCCGACGAGATTGAACTGTTGCGGCGCATGGCGCAGACAATGGCCGGGTTCATCTCGACAACAGCGGAGTGGCTGAACTGCCACCCGGAGGACGTGTATCACGCTTTCTACGACAAGGCGGTGCTCGATGCGCAGAACGGTTGATGACGGATACGGTGAGATCGAGTGCTGCGCTCGCATCGACTGCGACCTAGAAGTGGTGCGCCCCGGCAAGGTTCAATGCCGTGGGGAATATGACTCATTGGGTTGCCCCCGCACAGAGGAAGAACTTATAGGGACAATGAATAAGGCCATCAAAAACTTACTGAAACTGAAGGCGGTGCGTTGTGACTGACGACATCGTGACCCGACTACGAGTGATTCATTGCGCCGCCGATGATCTGACACCGTGCGGCGAGTGCCTGCCGTGCCGAGCCGCCGACGAGATTGAACGACTGCGAGCCGAGGTTGAACGTCTGACACACATCAAATCGGTGAATCTTTATGAGGAGTCGCTCGCATTGACCGAAACGGACATTGCGAAATGGGACGATTTGCGAGAAGGTGGTGCGTGGTGAATGACGACATTTGGGTTTCTACCCCAATTAGCCCAGACGAATGGTTACCTGTGGCTGACGACGCTCCTCACGACAACAAAGGTCACAGTGAAGAAAAGTGCATTCGTTGCGGATGGGTCATGGGCATGAGACCGCTCAACTGTATGAACGATGATACTCCACATGTGTTCCCATCACAAGAGGCTGAAATTGAACGACTACGGAAAGCGGGCGATGCCCTTGCTAAAGGGATTCGTACTGGTCGCTGGGATGATGCTCTGGACGCATGGGCTGAGGCACGCGGTACGTGACGCCATCGTGTTGCCACAATGATGAATGAAGTCAAACTCTATTAAGAGTTCGTCTTCTGTCGCTCGTCAAACTGATCTAGGATCTCCTGCGGATATTCTGTACCTTTGTACTTACGGCGCCGCAGGAACTTGTCGTGACGTAGATATCCAGCAAGATATCTAGACTCTTCGTTTTCTCCACCCCAGAAACCGAGTTCGTTGTTTTCACGAGCGTGCTGTCTGCACTGCATCTTGACCGGGCACTGGTTACATACAACCGCCGCTAGTCTTTCTCGCTTGAGCTTAGTTGCTCTGTTTTCAACCTGTGCTGGAAAGAATAACTCCGTCTTACCAGCGCAGATAGCCTGGCCAAACCAAGTGATGTCTCTCAATGTCCCTCTCCTGTAGTGTGTTCAGCTCTTAGGCTGTGGTTTTTGTCTTGGTGTCGGTTTCTTTTTTCCGTTGAATACTTCGTTGATCTCGGCTGTTGTTAGCTTGCCGTCATCCATGTAGGCGTTTGCTAGTCCTTCGACCACGAACGCTACACCACCGATGCCGGCCATCAGTGCTGCCTTCCACAGAGGAATGCCAGCAACCGCTCCGGCGCCGATTACTCCAAGACCGCTGGCAGCGAACTTGGCGACTATTCTTGTGACGATATGCTTGAACTGCTCCATGAGAGGGCTCTCCTAAGTTGTACGCCCTCCCCAGGACAGTTACATCATATCTCACTTGGAGTTATCCTTCACGAACTTGATTTCACAGGCATCTGTGGTGCAGTACGACTCGCCGATAGCATCGGCGGCCATTCCAGCATAGACCCCCGAGAAGTCGATCGGGAAGAGGTTCATTGCCGCCTTCTCGTACTCCTCCTGAGTGATCTGAGTGTACGGCATCTGCGGATAGGTGAAGTTACCCGATGGCAGGAACGACACCGTCTTGAGCTGACCGTCATACATGTGTAGCACGGTTCCAACGTGATCGGACTCGGTCTCCGGATCAAAGGAGATCGTGACCGATACCGAGTTGTCGGACCAGTATCTCTGAGCGGTAGCGGCCAGTGACATCTTCTCAAAGATGGTGACGTCTCGTTCAGCACGCTCGGCTCCCGACTTGATCGGAAAGAATACGACCGACGTCGTGTCCGGAGACTCACTCGCCGGCTCAACCTTGTAGTTCGCCATCTTGAATAGCTGAACCATCGGGTCGTCGTTTGCGAAACGAATAGCACGCATGAAGAACTTTCCACCAGGAGTCCAGTGCACTCCAGGAGACTCGCCGGCAAGAATCGACACGGTACCCGACGGCTTTACCGTCGTCATCTTGATCGACTCACGAATTCCCAACCACTCGGAGTACGTAACGTCGTAGTTCTTGATTGTGTTGTACCCGGCGTCCATCCACTCGCGAAGAATTGGCATACCGACGCGGTCAGCAAAGTTAGCGACGCCTGACATCGACGTCCCGATGCGACGGTTGCGCTGCATGATCGCGTTTGTCTCCTCCCAGTGTGTTGGGAGAAGAGTAACGGTCTTCGCATAGAGATACGCAAACTTAAGAGTGCGCTTGTAGTCCTCGAGATTGTCGTGACGATTTAGATATGTCTCGACAAGCGTGCAACACTCATACGACTCGAGCGACTGCTCGGCGCACGGGTTGTATCCGGCAACTCGATGATCCTTGTTGTTGATCGGATCAGCAAGACGACCATACTTGCGCGACATGTCAAGCCAGATGACTCCAGGCTCGCCATTCAGCGCGATGCCTTCTACGATTCCGCTCAGGTCTTCACCGACGCTTGTCGTCACGGAGTTGTTTGACATCCAACCCCAACCTGGCGCAGCAGGGTCGTATGAGTTACGCTCGGGAAACTTCTCGGCGTTCTTGAGGTTAAGGAAGTTCTCATCGTCGAGACGACCAAGCAACAGCTCGGCTGAACGACGCACGTTGCCAGACACTACGCAGACACCGATGAGATTACCAATGTCGGCGATATCAACACGCGTAAGCTTTTCGCCACCGCGTCCATTGAACAGTCTGCGGATGTGATTATGCAGTTTCTCGAGTGGCTCGTGCCCAGCGGCCGTTCCGCCAAACGTCTTGATCGGCGCGCCGGCCGGGCGTACAAGGCTGTAGTCAAAGTTGATCGTGTTCTGATCTGGCTTTAGATACGAGTTCAACAACAACGTCATTGACTCGACCCAACCTTCACGGGTGTCCGGAACTTCGTAGACGTAGTTGTTTGGTCCCGGTGCGTAGATCGAAAAGTCCTTGTCTGCACCAAGATCGTCGAAGCCTACTCCGACGCCGAGCATCGACGCTTCCATAAGAAACGCGAATGGCTTAGCAGGATTTGCCTTTGTCATCTCCGCTGTCGAAACAAATGCGCAGTTCTGCAGCGCGGCCGAGTTGCGATGCTTGTTCACAAGCTCGGTGCCCATCACCCAAAGACCTCGTCCGGGTGGTGTCCACTTCAGATTGAACAGGCGATCAAACGCGTCCTTGGCGCTAGCCTGCGCCTTCGAGTCGTTCCACGGAAGACGGTTTGTCTTACAGTGATCCTTTTGAAGCGAGTACATTCCGTTGATTACTCGCTCGCAGACGTCAACCCAGGTTTCCTTTGTCCCGTCTTCCTTTAGACGAGAATACGTGCGCAGAAACGTGATCTCACCCACGGAGTTTCCGGCGGCGTCTGCGTAACCAAACGGCGCTTTCTTTTCTCTATAGCCGGCAACGAAGTCCTCACTGATGCGGAAAGAGAAAATGCTAGACACGATTACACCTCATTGTTGTTTGTAGCGATTAGTGAATTAGTTCGCCCGAAAGGCTTCCAAGTATTTCAAGGCACGTCGGGCACATCGGAAAGCCAGCCTCGTCTCTTGACGGAACCCATATCTTTCCGCAGAGAGACGCTACAGCGGAGCCGTTGTTGTACGACTCTACAGCGTCTTGAAGCTCTACAAAATGAGAAAAGAGATCGTGATCACCAGGTTCAGATCCAATTGAGTGGATCTTTACGTGGTTAACTAAATCTGACATTCTGGACACCAGTAGAGCTTTCTTCCATCAACGTTTGACTGTTCAATCTTAGTATTGCATATTCTACACGGAAGTCCGGTACGCTTATAAACGTAGCTGAACTGCGCGTGACCGCCAATTGCCGCTTCTTCACTGGTTAAGTACTGCGGGTTTACGGTCTTTATGACACCGTCAACTGCTCCAATGCGCAAAAGCGCTCGAGCGTCGCACCAGATCTCGTCAAATTCTTCTCGACTTAGTTTATTTCCCGGCATCATGGGATCCATCTGAGCCCTAAAAAGCAGTTCAGCTCTGTAGACATTTCCGATGCCAGCGACGACTGCCTGGTTCATTAACAGAGACGCGATGCTCTTCTTACTCTTGGAAACATTATTCCAAGCCTTATCGACGTCAGCGTTCTCATGTATCGGGTCAGGGCCGAGCTTTGCGGTGATAAGATGCATCTGCTCTTCCGTGATCAACTCACACTTTGTAGGACCAACGAGATCAGATGTATATTCGTCGTTTTGCAGTCGTAGCCGTGTTGTATGTGTTGGCTGCTCTTGTGTTGCTTTCGTTAAAGTAAACCAACCATAGAGACCGAGATGCACGTGAACGATCGGTCTGCCAAAATGAAGAAAAAGATGCTTGCCGTGAGCGCTCGTGTGCGTCATGACCTGGTCATCGATCTGACGAGCGTACAGCATGAATCGCCCCTGCGGACTTGACGCCTTGACTTTTTTCCCGGCAAACCACTTTTCGTGGACGGTGGCAAGATGTCGTATCGTGTGTCCTTCAGGCATTGCTCATATCATACAATAACGACGCGCAAAAATGTATGACGGGCAGTCAACTTTCTAAACTTTCTTGAGAAGTTTCAACGCTTTTTTCTGGTCAATAATCGCCAGATGGGACGACACGTCATCCTTACCAAATGAAATAACAAAGTTCCCGTCTTTCTCGACGATTCCTGCAGCAAACTCGATGCCTTTTGAGATGAAGCGAAACGGCTCGCTCATCTCGATGATCCAACCGCTGCGATCAATTCTTACGAAGTAGTGATAGTAGTCTTTCTGCACGTCGTCTACGTATATCTGTCTGTCAGCAAGAAACTTTTGATGCCCTCTTGAGATCAGTAGCTTGTGCATGATCGCGATAAACGTACCGTCCTCGAGCTCGAGTAGATGGGTGTTTCCTCGAAGACCGGCAAGGTTCTTGTTATCTAGAAGACGCATGATGACCTTACCGTCTTTGACTATTCCGTTTCCGTTGTAGACGTAGTCAAAGTGTGGAGACTTATAGTTTGCTGTCATCCAGTTCTTCTCAGGCTTCATTGCGTTGATGCCTTCGTATAGAACTACTTTCTCAACGTATGTTGCTTCATTGTTGAGATAACACTCACATTGCCTTGCCATTGGTATGTCTCTTTCCATAGCGACGGCGGTAAACATCCACCTGCCGTCACGACAAAGCAACTTAGCGTCTTCAACACCGCGGTACAGATCTACTCCACATCTAGAGAAGTCGATCGGTCTTAGGTTCTGCAGCTCGAGATCGTCGCTGAGCTCAGCAAACCAGACGTTGTTTCTAATCTTGTCTCCGTATGTTACGCTAAGTTCGCCGTGTGGCAGAATAACATAGTTACTCGAGCGAAACGTAATCGCGTATCCCTTGAAGGGATTGATTCCGATAGACGGGTTGAACGCAGACCAAAGCTTGTCTTCTTTGTCAACCAATCTTCTTAGATAGCGAATCTCGCCGCCAAGCTTTTCAAACGTAGAGTCCAAGAGGATACCGATCTATGACAGGAGATGTTTTCTTCGCTAGCGCGATTATGTTATCGCCGACGTCTTCTATCTCAAACCCGGCGTCTCGCAGCGCGTTGACAGCCTGGGTCAACCCGTCTTCAAAAAGATCCTCCGTCCACACCTTTGGAGTGAATCCAGCGCTCTTTAGAACTTTTATAAGACTCGTCACCGAGTACTCATAGTTGTGACGATGGTACTCTCGGCTTCGATGATAGTGCATAAAGAAGTACGGCTCAAGACCGCTGAGCATCTTTGTGATCCCTCGAGAACTTACGACGTTTGGTGTTGTCAAAAGAAGAGTGCCGCCGGTCTTGAGAACTCTGTTGACTTCAGCGAGCATGAACATCGGATCGATCTCCATGTGCTCAAGAACCTCGCAACACAGAACCGAGTCAAATGTCTCGTCCTTAACTGGCACTATTGAGTGCTCGAGGTCGACGTTGTAGCAACGGACCGTCGTGCTGTAACGCCCCAGCGCAAACTCAACGTCGCTTGTTCCTGTAGTCTGCTCAGAATGATCACGCAGACGAGTGCCGTGGATTTCTAGGTTTGGTAGAAGATGTTTGGCGACCATCGGGATAAATCCGCTTGTCCCGATCTCGAGCATCTTTCCACTTAGGTTTTCCCTAAAAAGCAGATCCGCCGTCCTGGCCAATCTCGCGGTATGAACGCTGTGGTACTCATCGGCCCCCTGAAGAACGTCCCGAACCACACTCTCCACACGTTCATGTACCCCGTTGTACGGATCCGTTTTCATTTTTCTATCCTATCCTCTTCGTCCTCTCCCTCGTACACAACAATAACTGCGGCTGAAAAGTGACGGTTTTCATCATGGATTATGATGTTGATTAACCGTTCACCACCTTCCATAGGAGCGACTACAAATGAGTCTGCCTTTCATCAAACTAGTAGTGCCAACCGCGCTGAAGCAGTATAAGAACGGGCAGTTGCCCGACTCTGTTCTGGCAAAGATCAAGACCGGTGGACGCATGTATGCTCCGGTTGCCGAGCAGTTCAACGCGATGTATGACGCGGCTCTTGCCGCCGGCTTTAAGTTGAAGAACGTAGGCGACTACCGCGGCTTCGAGGATCAGCTCAAGATGTTCATGGATCGCTACGTCACCGAAGACACCGGTACCGGCGTGACACGTCAGTACGAGGGCAAGACCTGGTATCTCAAGAAGGGCAAGGCTCCGAGCGCCGCTCCAGATCCTACAGGAGTCAAGGGTTCCAACCACGGTTGGGGACTTGCCATCGATCTTGGTTACGACCAGGGAGGCAAGCTGACTGGTATGGGTGGAGCGTGCTTCGACTGGATGTGCGCGAACGCTCCAAAGTGGGGTTTCTATCTTCAGACAGCAGACAAGAACTCCAAGGAATTCGAGGCGTGGCACTGGCAGTACTGCCTCGGCGACTCGACGCCAAGCGGCGCGCCTGCTGCCGCTCCCGCGGCAGCCGCTGCGCCAGCGCCAGCCGCTGCGCCCGCCGGCGGTGGAATGAAGTTTGACTACCCCGGTTCGCCAGTGCAAAAGGGTTCAACAGGCGCGGCCGTTAAGCTCGTGCAGGCTGTCGTTGGCGTAACCCTCGTTGACGGTCAGTTTGGCAACGTCACAGCCGCTGCCGTCAAGGCATGGCAGAACGCGAACGGCCTCAAGGGGGACGGTGTCGTTGGACCCGTCACCTGGAAGAAGATGTTCGGCTGATGGAAGCGATCATCGTCGCTATCATCGCCGCCGTTGGTGGTGTTCTTGCTGCTCTTGTTCAAAAGGGTCGCAAGGAAAACGTTCGCGATCACGCGATGGTCGTCGACGCACTTGGTCGAATTGAAGAAAAGATCGACGGCCACATCAACGACCATGCTGTCGGAAAGTTCCGTGCTAGAAAGGTAAGCTGACGATGGGCAAGCAGAAGAAGTCAAGTGGCAACGGCGGTTCGCGCACTCGAGTGAATCCGCTGACAGGCGTGACCGAGACTGTACCTGGCACGAAGGCTGGAAAGAAGAGAACGCGCACGGCACCTGGTGACCCCTTGCGCACTCACGTCTCTCTTGAAAAGAAGGGCAGCAAAAAGTCTAAGTCTAAATGACGCAGTGAAAATGATTTATCCGCTGTAACTTCGAAAGGAGACTCTCTAATAGGGACGGCTGAAAAATCAAATTCTAGCGTCTTAGTTCTAAGCGCTACCTTAGGGGGATACGGCCGCGGCTCGGAGGTGACCGCGGCCTATCTCGTTTCTACGTTAGTTGTTCAGTCGTCGCAGGGACGAGTCCATGGCTTGAAGCCACAGCGACCTTTTTGGTCAAGGTCTGTGTACAGCTTCCATGCAAAGCCAAAGCACGCTACAGGGTCGTTAGCAAGAACGGCCATTGGTCCGTACACCATCGCCACGTAGTCGCGATGCACGGCAGCGTTGATCTGCATCGCGCAATGGTCTGTTCCGTTGTATTGCGGATGACCAGGCTGGATCGTGTTATCGCAGCGCGACTCCTTCCACGCCTCATCAAGAACGTCCGCCATCAGCTCGGGAGGCCAGCCGCCTGCGCGCGCTGCGTCGAACAGTTCAACGCATCGGCCGTTTGCGATTACCTCTAGTCGAGCTGCGTCGTACGCAAGCTCTACAGGGTCTGGTGGAAGAGTTGTCGTGGTGGGTGGGAGAGTTGTCGTTGTTGTCGTTGTTGTCGTTGCATAGTCTATCGCGTCAACTCGCACTGGCTGTACGGGCGCTGTCTCTGTAGATGAATCTGTGTTATTGACTGCTCCAAGAATTGCAGCTATCAGTAGCGTAGGAATTACCAATATCGCTTTAATTGTTGACATGCTTACTCCGTTCTCTAGTTAGTGCAACGGGTAGCCCAGGGACGCCACCCACACTTGTTTTTTACTTTGCTATAGTTAAAGATCGCTAGTCCGGCACGAAGGTTGACTTCAGGGTTAAATAAGTCCTCACACGAGTTGAGGATTCCCTGGTCCTGAAGCCAACCTGCTTTGCTGTACCGGCTTGGGCGACACCAATAGCCGTTGATTTGTATGAGCCCGCGGCTTCCGCCGTTAGGGTCTTTCTTATATAAAGAATTTGTGTTGCATCTACTCTCGCGATACATGACTCGGCTGAGAGTCTTCCACTCTTTTTCCGGCCAACCGACGTTGATAGCAAGATCGTGGTATTCGCCACACTGCCCGTAAACTAGACGAGCGAGGTCCGTCCAGTTGACTCCCGAAAGATCTATCGGAGGCGTCGGTGGAGCGCTCTGTGCAGACACCGTTGCTAGTTGCACCGTGCCACCTGAAAGCATCAGACCTGTAAAAAGTAAAAAGGTACCTACAATTTTCATGGTGGGGGGCAGTCCTCTCAAAGGGAGCGTATGGGGGGCTGTTAATTAGACCTTACCACATTTATTACGGAAATGTAACTATCTACGGTAGATAGTTGCATCACGCCTAGGTACACCGTCAAAAATTAGATCAAACTGTTTCTCTTTCGCCACATTTTGTGTGACTTCCCGTGAGAATTAGCCGACCACGGCTTCACCGGTCCGAGGAAATGAAGAATGGCTGGACTGATCTTTTTCGGGTCCCAGTCCTTGTCTCCACAGCTTTCTATGTACGGGTTCGCTCTCGTGCTCATCATGAAGTTGTACTCGATCGGCAGCTCTTCGTTCTCGTCATCAAACGCGACAGCGAACACGTCCTGGTCATTGTACTTAAACTTGTCGGCATGAGTCTTGATAGCCTTCTTAAACATCTCAACGGCGTTGATTGCGTTCCATCGCGGTAGGTTTGCCACGATCACCCCAGTATTGATATAGCGGCCCTCTGTGCCATGAAGTCTGACGTGATTCTCGGGTTCGTTGTGATCGACGACAGCAATCGCCTTCTTTGGCTCGATGGCGAAAAGCTCTGTTAGGTCTCGAAGAACAAGAATGTCAGCGTCGAAATAATAGGCGAAGTTGACGCCTTCCCAGAGAAGCTCGCCTAGAAGTAGTTTTGCGTACGCGACGATCGAGACGTGATTTCGAGTCGTAAGATTCTCAAGAAACGCGCCTTTTACACTTACGTCGTAGAACCGTAGGTCGATCTTGTGGATGTCGGCAAGTTTTCTTATCCTGAACTTTGAGTTCTGGCTCAGGTTGTTCCCGTGCATGACATAGACCGGGTACTTCCTCCCCGAAAACTCCCACACGTCCAAGATCGCCGGAAGAGCCTTATCCGCGTACCCATCATCGAGCACGAACACGATAGCCTTTTTCTCACCCATCTCTTCCTCCTCTGTCTATTCTACAATAACCGCGGCTGAAAAAATGAACCTAAGCCACTCCAATTAGGATTTCATCATGTACGAGTACCACGTAAAGCGCGTAACCAAGGTTGTGGACGGCGACACCATCGACGTCGACATCGATCTAGGGTTTGATATCACTTTCTCGTCTCGAGTCCGCCTAGCAGGCATCGACACGCCCGAGTCACGGACGACAGATAAGGCAGAGAAGGTTCTGGGCCTCGAGTGCAAGGACTACCTCAAGAAGGCCATCGACTCGGCGAAGTCGATCGTCATCAAGACCGAGAAGCTCGACAGTTCTGAGAAGTACGGCAGAATCCTCGGCTGGCTGTATCTTGACGGAGCGGACAAGTCTGTGAACGAGGCTCTTATCGCCGGCGGATACGCCTGGGAGTACATGGGCGACACCAAGGTGAAGGACTTTGAACTCCTCCGCCAGCGCAGAGCGGTAAAACTGGCCAACTGACGTCGCGATCTATCCACTCTACAAAGTGCCTGGGTGTGGCCATTGATGTGATACGGTATTTCATACATCCTTAACCTTAAGGTTGTATACTTTAAATTGTACAAAAGACCGCCTCTAGGAGCGCAAAGACCGTGGATACAGGGCCAAAAAGTAAGGTAGCTTTATTATACGCCCGAGTTTCGACGTCGATGCAGGTAAACGACGGAATGTCCCTCGATGCGCAGGAGCGCGACTTAAAAAGGGCCGCCGCGTTGTCTGGGTACGACGACGTAGAGCTTCTTCGTGAAGAAGGCCGGTCTGGCAAGAGCATCAAAGGTCGTCCGGTTCTTCGCGAGGCTCTCGATCGTCTCGACCGTGGAGACGCCGAAGCGTTGTTCGTCACCAGAATCGACCGTCTCGCTAGATCAACCCAGGACTTCCTCTCGATCATCGACAGAGCCGGGGCCAACGGATGGAGAATCGTGATGCTCGATCTCAACCTCGACACCTCCTCGTATCAAGGCAGATTCGTCGTCACGATCATGTCAGCCCTCGCCGAGATGGAACGTGCCATCATCGCCGAACGGCAGAAGGACGTTCATCGAGATCGCAGAGAAAAAGGTCTCAAGTGGGGAGTAGACCTAGGGCCTAAGCAGAATCTTCCCACAGACGTCGTGAGCCAGATCTTTGAATGGCGCGATGCTGGAATGTCCTACGGGAAGATTGCCGATAAACTCAACAAGACAGAGACGCAGACGGCGCAAGGTAAGAAGTGGTACGCGTCTACGATTAAGTACGTGGTAACTAACTACAAAAAGGAGGGACCGGGAGAGCAATCTGCTTAGCCGTGCGTCATGCTCAATCCCGGTCCCTGTGGCCTCGCTCTCTCCCAAAAGCGTTGCCAGGCTTAGTTCAAATGTACATTAAGATCTACTGCTCAGGCGTCATTTCTCCGTCTTTTTTGCACGGTCCGTCGAACATTATGATGCCTCGATGAGTCTCCGGCGGAACGTGATCTCCACACTCAATTTGCTCTACGTAGTCAGATCTTAGTGTCACCTTGAGGTTTGTCCCATCGAGTTTTGTGGTGTCTGGGATCCCAAGTTTCTCAACTTCATCAAGCCACTTTCTAACGTCGGCGATCGTAGCATCACTGCTATTGATCATGTATACGCTAGCCATTCCCGTGACTCTTACTACGGCGCTCATCGAGCAAACCTCGATGCGATCCCCCAGTCAACCTCACCGGTTGACACGGCTCGTGGCATAAGCATTCTTCCAACGATCTCTGCTCGAGAACCGAAGCCGTTGATCTCCATTCCGCGCTCTGAGATCTTGCGCTGGAACGCGATCTGTGTCATTGGTTTTTCGCCTCGCTCCTCGCTCCACACGCGGTACACTGCGTACAGAGACTTGATCGGTGTTGTCGCGCCTTCAGACTCCTTTGTCTCTTCTTGGAAGAAGAAACCGATGCGGTCTTCGTTCTTGCGATAGATCTCCGCGGCCTCGCTAACAACGGAGCACCAACCAAGAGCGTCTCTCGCACTCGAGCCGAGAAGTTTGATCGCACCTTCGACGGCCCACGAAAGAACAGCAGGCAACCCGCCTTCGGGGTCGAACAGATAGTGCTTGAGATCGGGGTCAGGATTTTCTGGCACGTTAGTAAGAGGCACGGGACGAATACGTCGCCACATCGCGTCGTCGCTGATGATCGGTCTGTGGTTCGTCGTGATCCATAGTTTTGCGCGTGACTGGAACGTAAACGGCTTTTCTCCAGGTGAACGTGCTGATATTTCAGACGAACCCGTAAGTTTCTTAACCGAGTTTTCCTTCATGCGCTCTGACTCCGGCAATTCGTCAACCCATACGAGACGTCGTCCACGAAGCTCAGCCCAGTGATACAGATCAGATCCGTGCGACTGACCATCGCCTTGCGCGAGAATGCTTGAGTCAAGTGGCCATGCGTACTGTGACGTGCCCATCGCTTTGACGAGCGCTTCAACCATCGTGTTTTTACCGGACCCGGGAGGACCGTACACCAAGAACATGATGTCGTATGTGCGAAGACCAGTCAGTGAGTATCCTGCTGCTTTTTGCAACCACTCCTGCAACTCTCTGTCGCCTCCGGTTGCGAAGTCGATGAACTGTTCCCAGCGAACATTCCTAATACCAGGGTTGTAAGCGACAGGAGCGCGACGAGTGATGTAAAGATCTGGACGACCACGAAGTAGCTCTCCTGTTCTCAGGTCAATAACTCCGTTTGCTACGCCGAGAAGCGTTTCACCGCTGTCCCACGTGTCAACACCGACAAGCACTCTAGGGTCTGATGTTGCGCTTTCAATAGCGTTACCGATACGTGCATTTGACTTCGCTTGCTGCGCCCACTTAATCACTTCTGATTGCTTGTCTGCGTCGTCAAGGTAGTGAACTACCTCGCTCGCGATGATCGGCGCAAGCTTCTTTGATAGCTCGCGCATTTCTAGATTTTCAACGTCAGGCTTCCAGTACCCGCCGTCCCAGTGAAACCAACCTAGTCCTGGAGTGTATCGAACAGCAGGACCAAACGAATCAATGAGTCGTCGTCCATTTCCGGTATCAGTGAGAGTTCGCTTACCAGGTTCGCCACCTTCGTCTTCTCCCAACGCGTCGGGGTCAAGAGGAACATCAATGTTTGTAAGCTTACTCGCAGACGAGAGCGAATCACCGTCAACGACAGCGCTATGAACAGAGCCCCCGATAGTGCCAGGGAGAGCTTCAATGCTGTACGAAGATGACGCTGTAGTAGACGATTTTGTTTGTTGCTTCTTAGGAGCAGATGTTGAAGTTTCACGCGTCTCCTCCTGAGATTTCTTCGCCCACTCTTGAAGACCGGGCCACAGTCTTTCAGTCTTCGGATTGTCAAGAACGAACTGAATAGCACGCCGAACGTGCATCAACAATCCACCCGGGCCTTCGAGCTCGAGAGGAGGACGCACCTTTTCGGCGTTGAATCGAATCATCATCGTCTCGACAGCGAGCTTTCCGGCTTCTGTGTCGACGGGAAACTTGTTTGCAAGAGCGCACGTCAGCGCGTAGATATCAACTGCACGAGAACCCTCGTCGATACCGTCTGACAAGAGTCTGTCGATGTCAATTTTCTGACCACCAAACTCGATGCCATCGAGGAAACCCCAGTCGCCTTCAGACAACGCTGTCTCAAGACGACGAGATCTCTTTCTAAGCGATGCTAGAAGCTCTTCAGGCGCTTCAGCGATGGGGATCTCCCACGGCGCCTTACCCTGAACCCATTCGTAGCACACACCAGAAAAATGTCGTGACGGCGCGATAAGCACGTAGCCGTTGTGTTTGATATCTACTCCAGGAAGACCTGACTTCTTAAGGTTGCCAACAAGAGCCTCTGACTCGTCGCAACGATAGAATAGGTGTCGACCACGAATAAGCTTTCCGCCCATCGAGTATTCGCCGGTAATCGCTTCAACGGTTGGAGGCAGCGCGCCTTCAACGAGCGCCTCGAACTTTTCAAACGAGTCTGGCCCGCCCGAGCGTGGATCGATGTCGATAACAAAGAACCCGCTGGGGCGACAGAAAACGCTGACGTTGTTTTGACTGCTTTCTGGCCACCACGACTTGACTGTTTCAACATCGCTCGTTGCATGAATATTCCATTCCGGAATGCTCGGATGCTTGCCGACATCTTTCGGCTCGAGGTGCGTGCCGCCGCACGTGCACTTACCGTTAATGATTCCGTAGCAAGGCATGACCTTCCAGCCTTGCTGAGCATACCAGAGAGCTGCTGGTCCGAGACGCCCCTCGGCGTTCTCCCAACTACTCATTGGAACCTGCGACGACTAAACTAGTTGATTGCGAATACTCGCTCGACATGTGACACCTTGAATTGGGAGAAGTAATGATGCCGCTACGGACTACTGAAAAGACAACAGTTGAAATATAACCGGGCACAGTCTCTCTCCAAGGCATCGACTTAGTTTTTCTTTGAGAATTCGACAATATCACAAGCAAGACGCTTTAGTCGTGATAATGTTCAATACATCTTCTAGTACATGGTACCGTTACAGAAACTAGCGTGGAGGGTTCATGGGTAGTCTTTTCGATGACATTCAAAAAGAAAAAGCGGCCGCTGGTAACAAATCCAGAATTGCAGAGATCCTAGAAGATCTGAGCGACTTGGACAGAAAAGATTTGCTAAAGGCGCTCAATGATCACAGCATCCCCGCGTCTAACATCTCAAAAGCAATGGGAAAGCGTGGTTACAAACTAGCGATTAACGTGATTAGTCGCTACCGACGTGGAGAGCTGGTGACTAAGTTCGATGAGTCTATCTGATGAAATCCGCAGTGAAGACGAGATTACTGAGCTTAAAAAAGCGCTGAAAAGAGCGCAGCAGGCTGAGTACAAGGCGAAAAGAGCAAGTGAGGACATCGTCGAGGCTGTCTATACAGCAGCTCGAGACGCGGCTCTGGCTTCTCATAAGCCAAAGACCGTCGCAGCAAAGCCGCCGGCTAAGGACACTCGAAAAGGTAAAGCAGAGCACGCCCTGATCCATCCAACGGACTGGCAGCTCGGTAAGAAGACAGCCGGGTACGACATCGAGACGTGCGGCCGCCGTATGGAGCAGTTTACCCAGAAGGTGATGGAGCTGACAGAACTTCAACGCGCTCATCATCCAGTGCGTGAATGTACCATCATGTTTGGTGGCGATATGGTCGAAGGCATTACGATCTTCCCGGGACAGGCCTGGGAGGTTGAAGCTCACCTTTTCGAGCAGCTCTTTGAGACAGTTCGCATCGAAGAGATGATTGTACGGTCTCTTGCGCAGTTCTTCGAAAAGGTCAACGTCGTGTGTGAATACGGCAACCACGGACGTCTGGGCCGCAAGGGTGAACTGCCGGCGAATGATAACATAGACGCCATTTCATACAGAATTGCCTCAGAAAGAACCCGCGACCTCAAAAACGTCTCGTGGCAGCTCTCGTCTGACTGGTATCAGATCGTGACGATCGGAAACTATCGAGCACTTCTTGTTCATGGTGACGAGATCAAGTCTTTCGGCGGAAACACACCCGCATTTGGTATTCTAAGAAAGTGCAACGCGTGGGCGACAGGCGTAGTGCCTGACTTCCATGACGTGTACATGGGCCATTTCCACACGCCAATGAGTCTTACGATGGCAAACGGCGGACGTATCTTTGTCACCGGATCTCCGGAATCTGAGAGCGTCTATGCCGCTGAGTTTATCGCCGCAAAGGGCAAGCCGTCGCAGCGGCTGCACTTCATCGACCCAGACAAGGCACGAGTAACAGCAGAGTACGTCATCTGGCTTGACTAAGTTGCACAGAGTGCCATAGAGTAATATGAAGTTGATGGCACTCAAGCGAAAAAAGACCACAGCACGTCTTTCTCGTGTTCTTGAGCTCGCTGACGAAATATCTTCTCGGCAAATAGAAGACGATTCGTTAGACGAGCTTTCTAGGGTTGGAGTACTGTGGGCTGGAGTTCTCGGACTCGACGAGCCTGTAGAAGCGACCGAAGTTGCGGCCATGCTCTGTGCGTACGAGCTCATTAGAGCGACCCGTCTTGTAGACGCCGAACCTCACTGGGTAAACGTCGCGTCTTATGCTGCTATCGGCGCCTCCTGTGAAAGACCGGAGGCTGGCATCGATCCGCTAATTAGCGAAGATTTTGATGATAAAATATCTGGTAGTCCGATAGGGTTTTCTCCCGGGCATACAACCTCACCACGCAACTAATTTGATAGAATATCGGCAAGTGTCCGATTGGAGTCTGCGTGTCTTGGCCTAACTACGTGCTTACTAGAGTTGTCACCGGCAACTACGTAACAGCCTCGGGTTCTGCTGCGAGCGGCCGTGTCATTTTCACCCCTACGTCGCGTGTTATTGATGAGAATAATGCAGTCATAGTTGAAGACTCGATCACAGCAACTCTTGACGCAAACGGTGAATTCAGCATTGCTCTCCCAACTACAGACAACACGGCTCTCAATCCGGTCGGCTGGGCGTACGAGGTCAGTGTACGCATACATGGTCTTCGTCCACGAAAGTTCTTCGCGTTTCTTCCGTACGGAGACGGTTCTGCTGTAAATATAAATAATGAAATTAGCACTCAACCGACGCCTGTAACGTCTTCTCCGTTTGCAAATTACGAGATAGTTCCGGAGCAGTCGGGACCCGCAGTCGAGTGGCCAAGCGACGTTCTTACAAGGGCTATCACGGCAACCTACGTGACAGCCACAGGAGCAGCCGCAAAAGGTAGAGTCACCTTCACCCCGACCGCCAGAGTTGTCGATGAAAGAGACTCGGTCATCATCGAAGACACCATCGTCGCGAACCTAGACGCGAACGGTTCGATATCGCTGAGCCTTCCGACGACTGACAACACTCTTCTAAAGCCAGAAAACTGGGCCTATGAGGTAAACGTTCGTCTGTACGGTGTTAAGCCGCTTAAGTTCTTCATTCTTCTTCCGTACGGAGACGGCACCGCCGTAGACCTGATCAATTCCGTCAGCACCGTATCGACCACGATCGCGGATTCAACCATTCAGACCTCTACTCTCCGCGGCCCTGTCGGCCCAAGAGGTCCGGGAACTATCGTAGGATCTGGCGCTCCAGGGCCGCTAGTCGGTTTCGACGGCGACATCTACATAGACGAAGACCTAGGAGAATACTATGGACCAAAGGCCAATGGAGAATGGCCTGCTTCTCCGTTCTTCTCGATCACACTCGTGGCGACTACTACACAAAGACACGTCCATACTCAGACCGTAGCTTCAGCTACGTGGAACATCACTCATGCCCTTGGCGGAAGGCCTTCTGTGACAGTCGTAGACACCGGCGCAACTGTCGTTGTTGGAGACGTGGCCTATAATAGTGATACATCGGTGACAGTTTCATTCGCCGCGCCCTTCTCAGGCTACGCGTACCTCACATAGGAGTTCTCTTCCATGGCACAGAAGTTTCTCACAAACATAGATCTCAATAAGAATCAACTTCTTAACGCTGTCATTCAGAAGCTTGGAGCTGACCCGACTACAGGTCTTGCAGAAGGCTGGATCATTTATCGTACAGATCTTGACGTTCTCAAGATCTGCGACGGCTCCGCATGGCACGTCCTAATCGAGAACGTTCAGTCAGGTGGCACACACTCAAACGCTCTTACCATCACCGAGAGCGGTGGAGTAATCACGATCACTCCTAACCTTGCTGATGGCTCAAACGCTGGTCTACTTTCATCTACGTTTTACTCAGATCTAAACGCGGCGACTTCATCGAACACAAACAGCACGCTTGCTAAGCGCGACGGTTCAGGTCGCTTGCAGGTTACGGCACCATCGGCAGATCTCGACGCAGCGAACAAGGCGTACGTTGACGCGGCTCGCTCCGGTCTTGACGTTAAGGCGTCTGTAAAGTACGCGACAAACGCGGCTTTAGCGACGTTCACTCACAGCACTGGAGTTTTGACAGCTTCTGCAAACGGCGCGTTCTCGATCGACGGTGCGACGTTTACTTCAGGCGACAACGGCACTCGCGTTCTCGTTAAGAACGAGACATCAAGCAACGCCCCGTACAACGGTATCTACACAGTCACCGATGCCGGTGACGCAAGTAATCCGTGGGTATTGACTCGAGCGACCGACGCCGACTCCAATACTGAAGTTACGCCGGGAATGTTCACGTTCGTCGAGCAAGGTACCGCGTGGGCCGACTCTGGCTGGATTCTTACAACAGACGGGGCGATCACTCTTGGCTCGACAAATCTTACGTTTGTTCAGTTCTCGGCTGCCGGTCAAAGCATCGCTGGCAACGGTCTTACAAAGACCGGCAACACGATCGACGCTGTCGGCACGGCAGACCGCATCAGCGTCTCCGCAGACGCGATTGACATTGCAAGTACGTATGTTGGCCAAAATACAATTACAACTCTTGGTACGGTCACTACAGGAACGTGGAACGCAACAGACGTTGCAGTGACCGCAGGCGGTACGGGCTCATCTACAGCATCTGGTGCACGAACAAACCTTGCCGGAGACATCACCGGAGGGTCCACAAGTACACCCGCTCTTTCTAAGGTAGCTTCTCAGACGATCGGTGACAATAGCAGCACTTCATTCACGGTCACTCACAACTTCAACACAAGAGATGTCGTTGTTCAAGTCTATGAAGTTAACTCACCGCACGACACCGTGCACGTAGACGTTGCTCGCGCAACTGTAAACACGGTGACAGTCACGTTTGCGTCAGCTCCGTCGACAGATTCGTATAGAGTAGTAGTTACAGGTTGATAGTTCGCCTCGAGGGGCAAACATAAAAAACAGCGCAGAGTCGAGGCTCTATGTCATTCAAACTATTTAATCTATTGCGTGCTCGCTATTTCAATAGTGAAAGCAATGCTGCAATCGAGGTCGGCATCAAGGATGAGTCAAATCCTCGTTTGGCCGTTGATGCTGGCGGTCGGATTACTTGGGGAGATGGCACAAACGCTGTTGACACAAATCTATACCGTGACTCAGCAAACACGCTTAAGACCGACGATACACTTAAGGTTCCCGCTCTCTACGTAGACAGTATTGAGGTAGACACGACAGGTGCCGCTACTGGAAATACTTTTGTCTACAATGGAACAAAATTTGCGCCAGGGACAGCTCCTGTCAACATCCCAGGCGGCGAGCCGATCGGACACACGGACAAAACACAGAGTGTTATTTCTTTTGATGAAGGCAACCGTAGATTCTCGATCGCACCAGTGTCTGGCTCTTTTGAGGTCTGGTGTAAAGGCGTCAAGTTTACAAAAACCACTACGGAAACAATAGACATTCCTGACACCAGTGGTCTTTACTATATTCACTACGATAATACAGGTGAACTTTCCTACAGCACGACGTTTTTTGATTGGGAAAACGACACGCCTACAGCGTATGTTTACTGGAACGAAGTAGATAACAAGGCGTATTTCTTTGCCGACGAAAGACATGGAATTGTTCTTGACTGGGCAACACATGAGTATCTTCATAGAACCCGTGGTGCCGCAATTGCCAATGGATTTGGTGCCAACAACTACACCACAACTGGCGACGGCTCACTTGATGCTCATGCAAAGATTGATATTGCCGACGGAACCTTCTTTGATGAGGACCTCCAGGTAGACATCACGCACTCCGCATCCCCGACCGCAAATACGTGGCAACAGCGACTACAGGGTGGCGCTTACATTCCCGTTTTCTATCGTCTTAATAATCACTGGCGCACGGACACAGCGACACAGTTCCCAATGAAACAGGGGACATCTCTCGTTCAATACAACTTAAATACCGCAGGCACTTGGTCGACGACCGACATTAGTAACAACAAATTCGGTATCACATGGATCACCGCTACAAATAATCTTGGTAACCCGATCATAGGTGTGCTAGGTCAGGCAGAATACAACACCCAAGGTGAAGCAGAAGCAGTTACATGGGAGCAGATGGACCTTGGTGGATTTCCTGTTGTTGAGTTTAGACCTCTCTATAAGATCATTTACCAAACAGCCAGCGCTTATGTAAATACACCAAACGCTCGCATCACCTCGGTTGTCGATAAGCGAGTAAGCATTCCTCTTGGTGGCGTTCCGGCAACACCAGTCTCTGACCATGGTTCGCTTACTGGTCTTTCTGATGACGACCATACTCAGTACCTGCTTGCTGACGGAACCCGCAACGCTTCGTCACTGAACGTGACCGGCGCATTGTCGTCATCAACTCTTACAGTTGACAGCATCGAGATCGACACGACAGGCGCTACAACAAACCAGGCATTAGTGTTTAACGGAACAAAGTTTGCTCCCGCCACCGCAGCAGGACCGCAAGGTGCGCAAGGCGCGCAAGGCGCTCAAGGTGTTCAAGGTGCTCAAGGTGCAACTGGGTCACAAGGCCCGCAAGGTGCAGCAGGAGTGCAAGGTGTAGACGGCCCGCAAGGCGCTACAGGAGCACAAGGGCCGCAAGGTGCTACAGGCGCTCAAGGCGCAACAGGCGCGCAGGGAGATACGGGAGCGCAGGGTGCAACTGGAGCTCAGGGCGCGCAAGGCCCGCAAGGTGACGTCGGCCCGCAGGGAGCAACAGGCGCACAAGGCCCTCAAGGTGACGCTGGCCCTCAAGGTGACGCTGGGCCACAAGGCGCTACAGGGCCGCAGGGGTCACAAGGAGCACAAGGATCTACAGGTCCGCAGGGACCACAAGGCGACGCGGGTGCTCAAGGCGCAACAGGCGCTCAAGGAGCACAGGGGGCAACTGGACCGCAAGGTCCGCAAGGTGATGTAGGTGCCCAAGGCGCAACAGGTGCACAGGGCGTTCAAGGCGCGCAGGGTTCACAAGGGGCCGCTGGTGCACAAGGGCCGCAAGGCGATACAGGGCCGCAAGGTGCTCAAGGAGCTCAAGGCGCTCAAGGTTCACAAGGAGCCACAGGCCCGCAAGGTGCGCAAGGAAACTTTGGTGGCGTTACTTTTGAATACGTCTTTGATACCGACACGGCGCACACTGACCCCGGCGCAGGAAAACTTAAGTTCAGCAACTCAGACATCACTCTTGCTTCAGAACTAAAAATTGATGACGTTGACGCCAATTCAACAGACATTCAATCGTACCTGAGAACAATCGACGACTCAACGAGTACGATGAAAGGTCACTTCCGCATCTCCAATAAGAGCGACTCTTCTGACTTTGCGGTGTTTACAATTTCAGCGGTCACCGAGGAGACGGGCTTCTTTGACGTCGAATGTTCATATGTCTCTGGCTCGGCGTCTTCGTTCAGTAACGGTGAAAGTATCGTTATTACCTTTGCTCGCACTGGCGACGTCGGCGCGCAAGGGGCACAAGGCGCGACAGGAGCACAAGGGCCGCAAGGTGCAAACGGAGCGCAAGGCGCGCAAGGAGCAACGGGCGCGCAAGGCGCGACCGGAGCACAAGGACCACAAGGCGACGCGGGTGCTCAAGGCGCCACCGGTGCACAAGGAGCAACAGGTGCACAAGGCGCAACCGGTTCACAAGGCCCGCAAGGTGATGTCGGTCCGCAAGGTGCTCAAGGCGCCACCGGTGCACAAGGAGCAACAGGTGCACAAGGTCCGCAGGGTGACACCGGACCGCAAGGCGCAGCGGGAGTGCAAGGTGCTCAAGGTGCACAGGGTGCTGCTGGCGCTCAAGGTCTTGACGGCCCGCAGGGCGACACTGGCCCGCAAGGGCCGCAGGGTGCTACGGGCCCACAAGGAGCCACCGGTCCGCAGGGTCCGCAGGGAGATACAGGGCCACAAGGGCCGCAGGGCGCAACAGGTGTGCAGGGTGCGCAAGGCGCACAGGGATCCACTGGACCGCAAGGTGACACCGGACCGCAAGGAGCTACTGGACCGCAAGGCGCAAATGGCGCGCAGGGCGCAACCGGGGCACAAGGACCCGCTGGTCCTCAAGGCGACACGGGCCCACAAGGCGCACAAGGATCCACTGGACCGCAAGGTTCAACAGGTCCGCAGGGTGCAACAGGTGCTCAAGGCGCACAGGGACCACAAGGCGCGACAGGAGTGCAAGGCCCTGCCGGACCTACGGGCTCGATCGACGATCTATCTGATGTCGCGTTGACAAGTCCAGTAACTGGTGACTTTCTTAAGTACAACGCTGGCTCCTGGGTTAACGACCCCATCAATTTAGGAACAGACACCACTGGAAACTACGTTTCTGACGTTACCGCCAGTACTGGAATTTCAGTTTCGCACACTCCAGGTGAAGGCTCAAACGCGACAATATCTTTGTCAAATACGAGCATTTCACTTAATGGAACATCTGTATCTTTAACAAGCGCCAGCGCGCAAACAGTAACTGCAGCAGCCGGAACGCTTACCGGTACGTCGCTTAACTCAACCGTTGTTAACTCGAGCTTGACTTCCGTCGGGACGATCGCGATCGGAACGTGGAACGGAACAACTATCGCGGTAGCTAACGGCGGAACCGGAGCGACGGACGTCGCCACTGCACGAAGCAACCTCGGTCTTGCTATCGGAACTAACGTTCAGGCGTATGACGCAGAACTTGCTGCCATCGCCGGGCTGACCAGTGCCGCAGATAGGTTGCCGTACTTTACGGGCTCGGGAACGGCGTCATTGGCAACATTTACCTCGTTTGGTCGTTCTTTGGTTGACGACGCCGACGCAAGCGCCGCGCAGACCACACTAGGTCTTGTTATCGGAACAAACGTTCAAGCGTACGACGCAGATCTTTCTGCGATCGCCGCCTTAACTGGAACTTCAGGTTTCCTTAAGACTAACGGCGCCGGGACTTGGAGCGTAGACACAGCGACATATCTGACATCAACAACTGGCGTTACTACGGTAAATGGAAATAGTGGAGCGATTACCAACGTTGCACTAACGACTGGAACCCTTGCTCAGTTTGCATCTGGCACGACACCAACCGAATTACGCACACTAATATCTGGGACCACAGGGCTTGGAAACCTTGTATTTGCATTATCGCCCTCAATTAGCACCAGTATTACCACCTCCTCTGCCTCTTTTGACTTAATCAATACGACGGCAACAACTATAAACTTTGCCGGAGCGGCGACAACACTAAATATTGGAAACTCGTCTGGCACGGTGACGATTGCCGGAAACTTGACGGTCAACGGCACGACCACAACGATCAACTCGACAACATTGAGCATTGACGACAAGAACATCGTTCTTGGCGCGGACAATACGCTTGACACAGCAGCAGATGGCGGAGGTATAACTCTCAAGGGTGCGTCAGATAAGACATTTAACTGGGTTGACGCAACAGATGCCTGGACTTCCTCTGAGCATCTCAACCTTGCATCAGGGAAAGCGTATTACATCAATGGAACGTCGGTACTTAGTTCTACAACTCTTGGTTCTGGAGTCACGGGGTCGAGTCTTACCTCGGTTGGAACAATCACTTCAGGAACCTGGTCTGGCTCATTCGGTGCAGTCTCGGGAGCAAACCTCACGAACCTGACGGCAGGAAACCTTTCTGGAACAATACCTGCTGCCGTAATGGGCGACTCCTTCCAAGTAACTGGAGAAAACGGTGACAATACAGTCACAACAAACAGTACCGCGACCGTCGTTGACTCCGTAACCGCTAGCGGAACTCTCGCTATTGAGTATACGTTGAGGCTTACGCAAGGAAGTAAGAGAAGGCTCTCTAAGATTCTTGTTAATCCAAATAGCGCTGGCACAGACGTTGACTATGTCGAATATGCCGTCATTGAAACGGGTGGTGCAATAAGTGGTGTCTCCGTAACAGCAGATTACTCAGCACCAAACTTTAGATTGCTTGTTGCCGCAAGCGATGCAGCAACTACTAATGTAACAGCCAAACTTGAGAAGTTCGTAATGGTGTAATCATGGCTGTTAGTTCATTCAAAATATCAGATGACCTAAATCTGGATGGCGTGACATTTAATCTTGCTGGAGCAACATCCGGTCAGGTATTGACATACGCCTCTTCTTCGACGTCGTTTACCCCGACGACAGAAAATCCTGTTGGTACAGTCGTCATGTATGCCGGAAGTTCCGTGCCATCTGGCTGGTTATTGTGCGATGGCCAACAAGTATTATCATCATCGGCTCTTGGAACATTATTAGGTACTCGTTTTAATACTGGCGGAGAAACAGCAGGCAATGTGCGAGTTCCGAATTTGGTGTCACGTATTCCGATAGGAATGACATCAAATACTGCTAACTCATTGCAAAACTCTGAAAGTTCAACGGTTACACACAATCATTCACATACTGCTACATATGGAACAGACGGTACTTCCGTTTCATTAGCACATTCCCATAACTCCGATACAGATGGAGCACACTCACATTCTGTAACAAGCGACGATAAGGGCACGCATACACACGGCGGTTCTGTTGCTGCCGGAGGAGCGCATACACACACCTATCAAACAAAACTATCTGGCTCAACAACAAACACTGGTTTTTCAGATAGTACACACGAGCATGGAATTACCGCCAATGATGCCGCCCATTCGCACAATGATGCTGGAAATAGCGCCAACCACACCCACACTGCGACGGGAAGCACGAGCCTCTCTCATACTCATGCAATTACGTCAATTTCAGCATCATCACAAAATACAAGTATTGGTAACCATAGCCATGGGACATTTGACGTAATGCAAGTAATGTTTATCATCAGGTCATAATCATGTCTTCTTCAACGTTTTCAACTCCAACAACACTTACGACACAGAGCGTCCTTATTGATACATCTGGCGTTACGGATAAACGAAACCTTGTTTATAGTTTGAGTTCTGGTAAGTTCGTTGCAACTGTTCAGGCAATACCAATTGGGGTTGTGCGGATGTATGTGACTGGAACTGCCCCCAGTAATTGCCTCATCTGCAATGGTCAGGCAATTTCTCGCACAACTTATTCAGCATTATTTTCTGTCATTGGTACGAAATATGGAGTTGGCGATAACTCAACAACATTTAATCTACCAAATTTAATAGACTATGGCTTCCCATATGGAAGCGTTGCGAACACAAGCCTACCAACAACAATAAATATTGGTGGGACAACATTTGACGGCAGCCACACGCATAATACGACAATAACTAGAACAGTTGATGCTGGTGCAAACAAAGCACATAACCATTCTCATACAATAAGTGGAAATGAGTCCGTAGCACATACTCATAATTTTGGAAATTCATCTGCTAACTCCGGAGGGCATAGTCATGTTGGGTCATCAACATCTACGCAGCATGCTCACAATATCGCTTTAACAAATGTATCTGGGAGTGGCAATACCGGCGGAATTAGCGCAAACCATACGCATAATATCAACAACGCTACAGCGAGCCATAATCATAACGTAAACGCAGCATCCGGACATACACATGGGTCAAGTAGTGATGGAGGAACGCATTCGTCTCACAATTACAGCACTACGCTTTCCAATACTACATTCAATCATTCACATACCGTAACGTCAGTTACTGGCGTATATTTCTATATAAGGTTTCAGTGATGGCTGAGTCTACTTTTAGAATTCCCTCAACAATTACGATAGATAACATCGTTCTAGATGCTTCATCTCCGCTTGATAGCGAGGTGTTCGTATTTGATGGAACATCATTTGTTGTTGATAGCGTTGTTCCAATTGGGACAATTGAGATGTGGGCTGGGCTTTCTTCAGCAATCCCCTCAGGATGGCTGCTTTGTGATGGTGGTCAGTACGAAATTGGCTCCGCAGGTTCTCAGTACTACGCTTTATCACAGGTAATAACAACACGATATGGTGCTTATACTAATGGAAGCGGTGGTGCTGGGAGCAGTCACTTCAGAGTGCCAGATATGACGGCGTATGTCCCAATTGGAATTACATCTGGGGCAAATGCCGGAGCAACGACAGCATCATACGCCGCAACATCACTTGCGCATACCCATACATTGACCGCAAATGCGACAACAAATGCCGACGGTGCTTCCCATAGCCACACCTTGAGTGATGGTGGTTCGCATAACCACTCACTAGTTACCTCAAACTGGAATCACTCCCATAATACGGGGGGACCAAGCAATACTCACAGGCACACGATACCTGCCGGTAATACTGCAGCAAACTATCAAACTGGATTTACCGGACATGATGCAACACAACATGGATACTTTTCTGTTGATAATGCCCAAGTTCATAGCCATACAACTGGAACCCAGACGTCAAATGCCAACCATGGACACACAATTCCAACATCAACAACATTAAGTCATTCTCATACATGGTCAAACAGCGCGACTTCTGATTCAGCCAATACAACGGCCCATAATCACACACTCAATGTTGTGCCGATATGCTTTATCATAAAATTCTAGGGAGATAAAATGCTTGAGAATCACCCAACACACGAAGGCGGAATCGGTTACTATTTCCGCGAAATTGGTCTTACTGATTCTGTCGGCTTATTCAATTTCTGCAAAGCAGTCAAGAATTTTAGATTTGAAGCCGATGTAGATGATGAAACTAATGCCACATTCAATCGCTGCGATAACAGTGCTCCCAGAAATGTATACCTTCCAAGCGCATTTCACGAATGGAATTATGAAACAGGGGTGTGCTCCTGTGGCTCTACGTCAAAACCTTACGGAACTACCAATGACCATTACACATGTTTGACGCATTGCAAAATTTTCCGAGTACCGGTCCAGACTGAAAAGGGATTCATTGTTTATCTTGAATACTTTAATCCTGAAAATGAAGACTATAGTATGCAGAATTCAGAATGTAATGGTAGAACATTCCAGGAAGTATTTCGCGGCATCCTAGAGTGGGCATGGGTTCATGAGAATATGGGAAACAATGAACCAGTTGCTATCGCAGCATCTGAGTTTATTAATGAACTAAACATTCCAGAAAATATTTTGGATTGGCTCTGGTCGTCTGTCCCAGACCAAAAGGTTGCCAAATATCTACGTGGACATACTGACGCAAGATTGAGAGCACCTATTGAGGGTATCCCCGACATGACTAACGAATTTAATGAATGGGTTGAAGAGTTGATTTTGCATCGTCCAACTATCTGGCCATACGGCCCAAAGTGATTGACATAAATCATGGACATAACGCAATGTAATCACATATATCCAGTGAGGCATGACCTAAATTCAACTCGCACGTCTGCATTCACCAAAATCCCAAGCGACACTCACTCCTTGAGGATTGATGCGACCGGCAAAATGGTTTCGCCCTACCTGTACAGCCTGTTTAGTGATGAGAGAGGAAACATATTCCTCGCAATGAACGAGGGGATAAATACCTATACGTTTACTTTGTTTTACGACGATGATACTTATGTGATTAACAATATTAGGCATGAGTACATTGCAGAACTAATTACTAGACCGGCAAATTCATCAGTCGGATTTTTTAAGTTCATGGACTCTCAACCAGCACGCAGATACAGCGAAGAAAGATGTGATGCTGCAAGAAATGGCCCAGCGGTATTTATACGAAATGGCCAAGTCGCACTCGGTTCTGCCGTAAATAGTTTGCGGCCTTTTGCCCTGAGTAATCTAGAGGTTTATTTCTCTTTGCTTTCTGTTGATGGAGTAGGACACTTGATTTATGTGAAGTATTTTGAGGGCCAGAATGACTCTAATGAAGTCTTTGAAACTAATGAAAGCGATTTACCCACAGCATCACGAAGCCTCTTGCCAAATCTCAAACTAATTATTGAGTGGGCAGAAATGACGAATGAGCCGTGGTGCTCTACTGAGCCAGTAGCACTTGCGGCGCGTGATTTTTTGTATAAGATTCGCATGCCCGAAGAAGTGAAGAACGAGATTGAGGAAAATCAAAGCGACATGCATGTTTATAGATATTTGCGCGGTGAGGCAGATGCCCGAAGACAGCCCCCAGTTGAAAAACTTTCAGAAATGCAACCATTGACAAAGATGTGGATAAAATCAAAAATGTTTTACGACAACATCGGCCACCTCTACAGGAACATGTTTATTTGAAATGACTGCAAAATTTATACATCAGGGTATTGCATATTACGAAAATGGACTCTCCGATGAACTGTGTGATGAAATATGGAATTTCTATTTCAATAATCTCCACAAGTCGTCTCCAGGAATTACCATTTCCGGACAATCATCTGGCCCAGACAACGTCAAATGGAAAAACACTCTTGACCAAGATGTCAATAAGAATTTCATCAATGAGGGAGAGATTCTTAAAGAACGTCAGATTATTGACGAAAAAATTTATCAGGAAATCAAATCAACAATTACTGATTACCTAGATAATTTTCAATATCTATCAACTGCGCCAAATATTGAAGATACTGGGTATCTATGGCAAATGTACAAGAAGAATGAGGGCTACTACAAAGAGCACATCGATGGCGAGCAATGGTCATTCAATGTGTTCAACAGAGTTGCCGCGATTTTGTGTTACATCAATACAGTTGATGAAGGTGGAGAAACGTACTTTCGCTATCAGGACCTAAAAGTCAAGCCACAAAAGGGAGCAATTGTGCTGTTTCCAACATCATGGATGTACCCACATGAAGCGCTTGTTCCAATTTCATCTGAAAAACTCATTCTTAGTTCATTCCTGGTCTGCAATCCAGTTGAGTTCCATGTGCACAAGGCAGAATAAATGATTTCAATAATCACACCGACGTATAATACGTCGCAGGACATTCTGGCCCGGACATGGGGCTCCCTTAAGTCACAAACATTCACGGACTGGGAATGGGTTGTGTGGGATGACTCCACGCATAACGAAACCTGGCGGCAAATCTACGGTTTCTGCTCCGATGAACGGTACAGGATTCAAATGCATCGTTCGCATGTTCATTCCGGCTCTATCGGCGAGGTGAAGCGGAATGGTTTCATGGTTGCTAAGGGTGACATTCTGGTCGAATTGGACCACGACGACGAATTAACCCCCGATGCGCTTCAACTGATTAACGATGCATTTAATGAGAATCCGGATGTAGGGTTTGTCTACTCCGACTGGTGCGAAATCCTCCCCGACGGCAACTCCGGTCGATACCCAGAAGGTTGGGGATTTGGATACGGCAGCGACTACTGGTCTGAAGAACATGGCGTCTGGGCGATGTCAGCACCAGAGATCAATCCGACGACGATGAAGCACATCGTGTCTGCGCCTAATCATGTTCGAGCGTGGCGAGCAGACGTGTACAGAAAACTCAACGGTCACAACCCGGCGTACGTAGTTGCCGACGACTACGAACTTGTTGTAAGAACGTTTCTTGAGACAAAGTTTCTTCACATCAATAAACTTCTATACAAGCAGCACATCGGACCTTCAACTGCACAAAGGCAGAGAAACGCGCTAATTCAAGACCTCGTGATCAAGATTTCTTCGAAGTACAGTGATATGATAGACAGCAGATTTGAAGAACTAAATGAACAGACGGAGAATAGATAATGTCAGATAACCTAGAACTTGACATCGACAAGATCGTCCTAAGTCTTACAAACCAGATAGCGCAGCAAGCGCAGAAGATCGCGATCCTAGAAGCGACTGTAGACGCATTGAACAGGGCGCTTCAAAGCAAAGAAGACAACTAGTCTTTTTTCTTTTTCTTCTCGTTTTCAGATTTCTTACGAGAAGCATGATATGCGGTTACAGCGTTTGCGCTCGTGCGACTTCTCCACGTAAACTCGCATTCTGAGCATCTAACAAGCTTCATTGTTGTCCAACGCCCGCCTTCAGGCGACGGCGCGACGACTACAGAAAGTTTTACTGGACGAGCTCCACAGTATGGGCAGTTTGGAAATCTTGTTCTACGTATTTCCTTACCTTCGTGCGACAATGACAGAGTTCTTCTAATCTCTGCCTCGTCCTTTCCGCCCCAGACTCCCCAGATTTCTTTGTTTTCAAGAGCGTACTTTAGACACTCCTTGCGGACGTCACATTGAAAGCATAGGTTTCTAGCGTCATATTTTTCTCGCGGAACAGCGGAGAAAAAGTAAGACGACATGTGCTTGTTGCTACGTTTGCCGCATTCAGCTTCGTCCATCCACTCAAAGTCGCCTACACCTTTTGGCATTGAATCTCCACCCAGGTCACCTCGAGAACTTCGTCAACGTCATCTCCGTCGCGTGTCTCGCCGTCCTGGGCGCAGATTGTCATGTCGGTGTCACCATCAACACAGCCGGCGTATCCGAGCATTGCAGTGGCACCGTCTAAAAGCTTATACCCTTCTCCCAGCGAGACGGCGATACCGTCTCTCTGTAGGGCAGATGCAAGAGCTCTTTTTACTACGTCGTTCTCAAGGTCTACGTGACCTACAGTATAAAACGTCGCTAGATCTCTGTCAAAAGAGTCGTAGTCTTCTCCAGACCATTCGACCCAGAGAGATTCACCAATTCTAGAATCTTTCATAGTAGAAAGATTGTATCTTGTCACTCGCCGTAAGCGCGGTAATCTTGGCTAGATTATTCACGTTAGCGGATGAGACGCTGAATTAGAGGCCTTCTACAGGGCTTAGGCCGCTATAACGTATCCGTCTTGGTGCGGCCACAGGTACTCGTACCCGCTGGGACGCGTGCCGGTGTCTTCTGACCACTTGAACTGCGAGTACCACTCGTAGTTCTTGTTCAGAAGCGCGACGCGATGAGTAGAGCACAGATTCTCAAAGTACTGAAGGTCCTGCATCCACGAAGGCAGCGTGATGTCGCTGGAAATTCTGCCCAAGGACACGGCGGTGTCGTATGTACGCAACGTCTTCTCGAGTAACGTCGACTTGTACCCTCGTGAGCGCCACTCAAAATACGTAGCGGTAATGTACGAAACAAGCAGCGTCTCGTGTCCTCGCCACATCTTGACTACAGGGTGACTAGACCAGCCTTTAGGCTCGCGGTCGTTGCCGTCTGGGTCAAGCCTGCACATCGTAAGCAGGCACTGCCACGCCTCAAGGGTCTGCTTGTGTAGGCGCTTGTTGTCAAGCACCGCGGCCGTTTCTTCAAACGAATTTGTAGATACAAGAAAAGATTGCATGAGTCACTCCGTCACTGTTTAGAACAATGATTATACCAGGACGGCTAAAAAACTTGTGACGCACACTTTTATGTTATTCTTGGTAGAAGTTCTTCTTCACGAAGTTACGGCTAAATCCCTTGTCAGTGTCCAAAAGCCACTCGCGTTCGCCGATCAACTCGCCTTGCGGTCCGTTTGGCTGGCCGTTAAGGGCAGCGGCAGTTGCCTCGCCGATCCACGTTGCCGCCTGCACGGCGACTGCCTTACCCCACGTCGCCCCAAGAGCCGAGTAGTTGTTGACGCTTACGAATTCCCAGTCGTCGGGAAGACCTTGGATTCTTGCGGCTTCTCTGTGAGTGATACGGCGCGGCTGCGTCGGGTGAACGATGTGATCAAGAGCGCTGCCGGTCATGACGTGACAGAATGAGTTAGCGTCCCAGCGGGCTGGCAGTGAGAATCCCATGTAGAAGTCGTTCAGGCGAATCTTCTCTTCCTTTGTCGCCCAAGACTGCGGGAACCTGTTTCCGTTCTTTTCGACGGCTTCCTTAAGAGCGACGTTCAAAGCGTCCATAGGCTTCCATCCTTCGTTTCCGAGGATGTCGAAGATCTCTTGAATTCTTTGTGACTCGAGGTTTGTTCTGTTCATGTGGCCGTCGACGTAACCGTCTTGGTTTCTCAGGTTTGCAACAAACTTCGACGGCTCAGCGTTGTACTTCTGCTTGTTCCAGGTAATCTCAAGATTTTCAAGGTCACCGATCACGTCGATCATCTTGGGCATTTCCTTTGGCATCTCCGCGTGGGCACCAAAAGGCATACCGCTTTCAACGGCTACCCAGAAGTAGCGCATACGATACGAGAAACCGCCAAGCATAAGGTTGTTGTGCTTGACGTGATATAGGTCGTACTTCTTGTTTGACAGCTCCTCGAGCATGTCGCGGTATTGGTTCATCACCGCACGACCCTGCGTGTACGCCTGCTGTACGCATTCAAACACAACCATCTTTGGTTTGATTCTAGCGGCGTACTTCATGAACGCGCGTGTGTGCTCGTGCGCCTTGGCGTCAGGACCTCTGTTTGCTGGACCCGACCACAGCGACCATCCGGAGCACGGAGGGCAACCAAGCACGACGTCGGCGCTCATGTCAGGCCAATCATTTGGATCTTCAGAAAAGAAAGACGTCCACTCGTTACCGAGGTGTTTTCTGTTTACCTCGGCGACGGGGTTTCCAAAGTTGAGAGTGCCAGTTCTGACCTTCATGTCGATGCCGGATCTTACAAAGCCAAGGCTCATAAAACCGGCGAGGCCGTTACAGTCGATAAACGTCGGATTGCTCATTATTCTTCCTCGTTGTCTAATGCGATGGTTAACACTAACACGTATTACTTAGAGACCTGACTATTTAGACCAACTTCGTAGCCGCACGCAGCGTACCCAGCGATGTCCGTCCACGTATCGGGTTGAAACCCAGAGTTAGATGCGTAACGAGCCACCTTGACGGCAACCATCGCCATAGCGACGTCTTCGTTGGTAAACTCTCTGCCAAAAAGAACACCCCATATTTTGGCGATTCTTCCAAAGTTATCTTCAGGCCCCCCGTACTGCGTGTCACGCTGGCCTGAGATTATCTTCGCTGCAGTTTCAAGCATTTCCTGCCGCGGGCTCTTTTCGTTCTTCATGCCTTCACCCTCGCGATCAATTTAGCGACGTAGAACGCGGAATCTGGGTCATCTTCAGGCTGCGAGACAAAAACCTCCGAGTCAAGAGGGATAGTTGCCGACTGGTCTTGAATGAACTCGCACCACTTACTTGTGAGAGACTCTTGAATTTCTTCAAACGTTCTGCCGGTGCATTTCATCTCGATGTGAAGTCTCACTTCTACTCCTCGTACTCGCTGATGTCTTCAAACTCTGCCTTTATTCCGTAGCCGACTCGCTGGTACAAAAGACCGCCGTCTACAAATATTCCCGTGTCCGCGTCTTCCGGACATTCGCAGCGGACGAAGTCGTGTCTGTGCACCGACTCGATTACCTTTCCGCACGTTAGGCACTTAAGAGCGTTACGAATTAGCTTCGCCATTTAGAAGTTTCTCCCTGTCTACAACTTCAAATCCAGGTGGAGCGAGATCTGGGCTTATAGTTCTGTACCAGCCACTTCTTACCATCAACACGCCACGCTCGCCCGTCACTTCGCAGGTTTCCCAGGCGATCTGTTCGTATCTACGTACGACGCTGTTCATTTCCTCGAACCGGTCTGTCTTAGTATTGAAGTAGTACCTAAGACCGCCAAATTTTTCCTTGATCTGCTGTATCGTGTAGTCCGGGTCTATTGCACTCAGCTCTTCGTCAAGTTTTACGATAAGTGAGTGCCAGCCTGGAGAACAGTCAATTCTTCTTGACCAGTTTTCTTCAAATCTTAAAAGAACCGCAGAAAGATCAATCTGGCTATCCATGCTATATCGAAGCGATCTTTTTCTCTAGTTTATACGCAGGGTGTCTGGCAGAAGGTATGTGTGGAGTCTTATAGTCTATGGTAGTGACGTAGATGTCACCGCCCTTAACTTCTACAACCTTAACAAGTCTTCCGTTATGAAGCCTACCAGCATCTGTGCCATACGCGTCTTTTTTCACTCTTAAAACGTCGTCAATTTTTATCTCAAGAGACGAGGCATCTTCCCATAGGTCGTTCATGACCCGCCTTTTGATGTCTGCTGCGGGCACGACGATTCAAGGCATGAGTTGACGTCATAATCGTCAAGAGCTCTGAAGCACTGGGCGCACTTGACACCACTGTCAAGAACTCTGTAGCCGTTCTTTTGGCGATCAGCGTTCTTCTGCATCTTAGCCAGATACTCAGCGTCAAGTTCTTCGTCCGTCGCGCCGGCGGCGCAAAGAATGTTTGCAACGAAGTGCAGAACGTCAACGCATTCCTTGAGGATCTCGTGGCGATCGGCGTACGGGTCATCGTGCTGCCAAGGCTTCCACGAGATGGCCTTACGGACCTCAGCGAGCTCGTCGTCGATCGCCAGCATGTTCCAACGGATGTACTCGATAAGGTTTCTCAGATCGTCATGCTCGTCGCTATGAAACGACGAGTAGTCGACGTTGTACACATCTGTTTGCAGTTGACGAGTCTTCTCTAGCCACTTGCCAAATAGCACCTTGTCTGTCACAGCCCTAATCCATTCTTTAGTGTGTGTATAGTGTCTTGTGCGTTCATAAGAGCGCCTGTGTAGCGCTTCCGCTGTGCCACCGATAGTTCGTAGATATCAACGTAATCCATTTCCTCTACGTTTGCTGGCAGCAACGACCAAGAATCTCCAAGAATAGACGTAATCTTCCAGTCGCTTACTATTGGAGTTCTAGAGTTCATCGCCTGCGACATTCTGTAGCTCCACCAGAGCATTCCGTCATCTTGTACGCTTAGAATCGACCCCTGAGACTCGAGCATCATCTTTTCTACGTCTGAGTCAGTTGACAGTCTGTTGCTTTTCATCTGAACAGCAGAATTACCAAGAGTATTTTGTAGAGACTTGAACCACCTTGAGTTCATGCTGTCAACTACCCAGCGTCTACTTCTTGACGTTGCTGTAGAGCCTATCTCAGACGAGATAAGAGCACTGTCTACTTCTACAGGAAGAACCGCAGAAACATCTGTGCATGGGAGCTGCGCCTTAACAACCTGAGAATCTACAAACGGGCTACTCGGATACAAGGTAACGTAGTCCCAATGAGAAAAAAGAGTTTTTACTCCACCTAGCGTGGATTCAAGAATCTTTTTATTGCCAACTACGTCTAAATACTGCTTTCTACCCGAGTAGAACTGTTTGACGATGTCATCGTTGTTTTTATCGATGGCGCGTAGGCTTGCGGCTATCTTAGCGGGTTCTGGAGCGTCTACGAATAGTCTAAGTCTGCTATCGTTTTTTAGCAGATTGATCATGTGCAGAATTCCATACGCCTTGTTTGCGGAGATACTAAGAATAGGAGCCACACCGAGCAGCACAGAGTCGTACTGATCGAGATCACTTTTCTTTAGCAAAACGCTTGGCTCTATAAAGTGCACGGCAACGTTGTTGTCTTTCAACATTGAAGCAACGCAGCCTATGAAGCTCGCGCGGTGATGAAACGATCTGTACGACGCCTGAGAGGCGGTCATACCAGAGATGGCAATTGACTTCATTACCTGCTACCGTCTGGATTGATCCTCAGTCCCTTGTCTTCATTCAGCGCACGATGAACGATCCTGTTGCAGTGATCAACAAATGAATCGTATGTCGGCATGTGTGAACGAAGTGTGTCAGCCTGTGCGTTTGCCGCACCAGCCAGATCGTCGTCTGACATCGACTCAACCTGCTTGATTGTCAACGAGTATGGCGCACCGAGCGGCTTTCCTTCTCCCTTGTCTGTAACAAGAATAGACTTCACCCTAGCGGCGTACATAAATCGGCTTCTCCACCAACCACAGCCGGCATGCGGATACGGAGGTGAAAGAATTCCCCAGTATTCGTTGTAGAACGAAAGAACGTCTTCCTCTGTGTCAAAACGCTGCCCACCGAACTTTCTAATTAGCTTTCGGCTTCCTACGATCTCTACAGGCCAATCTGGATTCTTCTTTTCGAGCCAAGTGTCGTGCGGCACAAGCGCCCCGAGAACCCAGGCACGCTTTTTCTCAGACGGAGGGAGCGGCTCGGCTGACGACAGGATATTGAAGATCGTTGAACTTGGGTCTAGCGCCTCAATGCCGGCCATCTCGGCGGGCATTCTCTTGCGGACCAATGAACGGTCACCAAACGAGTACATCGGGCACACTGGAACCATGCCATACGACCAGCGCTCGCCTAGAAGAGCCTGGGCTGTCTGCACCAACTGACCTTCGTGCGCCTTGATGTTGTCGTCGTTGTCGTTAAAGAAGTATCTACCGACGGCGCACTTCTTTGCAGCATCGGGATTAGCGGCAATGATTCTTTCCAGTGCCGCGTCAGCTTCAGCCTTTGAGAAGTACGTTGCGCCTTCGTCTCCACGAACCGATGACCCAGACAGAAGATACTTGTATAGGATTTCCGGGTGGCGAACAAGTGAACGGCACGCGTTGAACACGGCGGCAAATTGCCAGTCATCAAAGAACCCAACAGCCGGGATACCGGAGCTGAGTGCGTACAGCGCGCCCATAGCGCCCTGGCGGCCGTTAAGAGAGTTCAAGGGTCCAAGGTTGACCCAGATTACGTCGTACGACGATAGATCTTCACCTGGTGTGACGCGTCGCCAATCTACCTGATGGCCGACGCTTTCAAGAGCTTCAACGATCGACGCTGGCACGTCGATCTTTTTAATAGTTCTGTGCTCTGTATTGATTTGAAGAGCCGTGAACCCTGTCATTAAAATCTTCATTGATTCATCCTTTGTGTGATACTCAAGTGGCCGCCCACGGCATTCTCATGCCGCGGGCGACCACCAAAGAACAGCGGCTCGTCAGAACGGAGCTGCTGGCGGTGTCTGTGCCTGAACCTCGGCAACAGGCGCCGGAGCAGGGGCAGGGGCAGGTGCCGGAGCTGGAGCAGCGGCAACAGGTGCGGGCGCCGGAGCAGGTGCCGGAGCGGGAGCAGGGGCTGCAGCCATAGGGGCAGGAGCCGAGGCCGTCGGAAGAGCGTAGTACGTCTTGATCTCGTTCTTCTTCTGACCCTGCCACGTACGGCTACCAACCTGCGCGCGGAAGCTACGACCCTTGAGGGTCTGCTCGATCTGAGCGTTCGTCGGATTGGTCGCGAAGTAGTTGCGATCAAGACCGAGAGCGTTCATCTTGCGGAAGAAGATTCCGAGTGCGTTCGGGTTGTCTGTCGAGACGACGAGGTTGTCCCACACGAGACGCTTAGCGTGCGCCCCGGTTGTGACCTGTGCCTTCACGGCAAACATCGTCTTTCCCGTCTGAGTGGCCTTAGCCTGTGCCTCGACGATCACGAGGTCATAGTCGCCGTCGGGAAGCGGGTCATACCCACCGGCGTCACCTGCCTCCTTGACGAGGTCACCCCAATTGAGTGTGCTCATTGTTTTTACCTATGTCTTTCTGTGTTGGTTACTTTGCTTGCTGATCCGGACGGGGTCCGAAAACGATATCGAGCATTCGTTCGACACTGAGGTCTCCCTGCTCGACGATCTTGCCGAGGCGGCCTTGAACACGCTCGCCTGCCTCGTACTGACTTGTGCGCTCGACGTACATACGACGCGCCTTGTACGGTCCCTGTGTCGGGTCCGGGTTGTTGAACTCTTCGACGTTGATCGCGCCGAGGATGTCGTAGAAGTACGGAGCCTGAATGGCAAGCTGACCTTGGAGGTACGGACGATACCGGCCATCCTGGCTTTGACGTGCCATCGCTGTCAGCACGACTGCCTCGAGCGGGTTCGTTGCGTGCATCGTAAGGTCACGGAGATCACGAAGCAGCGCACCCATGTGACGAAGAAGTTCGCCCCACTGCTGCATCTGCATCTGATTTGTTCCGGCGATGTTGTCCATGCACTTAACCTGCAACTCGGAGACCGAGTCAATGATCAGCGACTTGAACTGGTGGCGTCCGATCTGAAGCCACTGGTACGCCTTGAGAACGGTGTCGTACTCTGTGACGTTGACAACGCAGGTATCCCACGTCCCGTCAGCAGCCGGCGGCTCCTCACGCAACGGATCCCAGTACTTTACGTTGATAGGCAGGAATCTATGCCCGCCTTCCACGTCCAGCATCAGACGCGGGTATGGTGCGGTGACTGCAAACGTCGACTTACCGACCTTTGATTCACCGTACACCATGAGAGTAAGCGATCGCTGTACCCCACTCATGGTCATTCACTTCCTTTCATCTCTGTTGATTCGTAATACTTATACGGATCACCTTGCGTATACAGCTCGGCGATCGCGTGCTCTGCAGCGCTACCGTCGTCAAACAACGGGCATACTGCAAAGAACTGGCACTTCCACTTGCAATCTCGGCTTGGCCGAGGGTATGCAACGAAGTGATGATCTTGTCCTTCGTCCAATGCGTCTCGCACAGCGAGCATGTCGCCTACAGTACCATGAATTCTGTTCCAAAACGCTCTCAACGCGAAGGTGTTGTGTCTGACCTCGATCTGATCGTAGAACGGCGGCTTTGCGTTTGCTGTACGCTTGACCTTCTTCAACATCGTGAAGATACCGCCTTCACTGCGCTCGCCTTCTTTGTTCTGCGCCGCCTCGAGAAGCATGTACGTTAGGATCTGCTCGTTCATGTGAGCAAGAGCAGCGAACTCTGTGAACGAACCACCGACCGTCTTGAAGTCACGGAACATGCGCACACCGTCTGCCTTGCGACGAACACGCATGTCAAGTTTACCTTGAAGTTCTACCCTGCCCTCGAACATCGGCATCGTGATGATTTCTTCTGTCGAGATCATCTCAAGATCGGCGTCGATGCCGTTCTCGTTGACCCAGTCGAGATATCCCTCGAGCATGATTCTACCGAGCTCGGCTTCTGTCTCGAGTTCCATCGTGTCGCGGAAGCTCTCTACAAGAGCCTTCTTGTCGAGCTGCACAAAGTGAGCGTATGCCTCGAGCAGTGGAGTTCCTGTTGAATAGTACATATCCAACGCCGAGTGAACACGTGAGCCTAACGCAAGAGCGCCCGTAAAGTTTTGAGTCTGCGGCTGAAGTCTACGGTAGTAGTTCAACCACCATTTTCTTCTGCAGTCCTTAAACGTTTGAATCTCAGAGTTTGAGATTCTTAGCGGCTCGCGGTTAAGCTGCACCGGTGTTTCAGTGATTGTCATAGTGATCCTGTCTTGTCGTCTCTCAACATCTTGAGAAGTTGGTCCTTATCTCGTACGATCTGCTCGAAGTTATCGGCCTTGGTGTCTAGAACCTGAATGACACGCTCTTCAATCGTCCCATCGGTAACGTAGTCTGTGATCACGATGGAGTCGTGGATCTCACTACCGATTCTGTGAACTCTGTCGAGAGCCTGTTTGTAGTCAACCAGTGACCACGGGCGCTGAAGCATGATCAGTCTGCGCGCGGCAGTCAACGTGACGCCAACTCCACCGGCCTGCGCCGTGAAAAGAATCCACTTAATTCTGCCATTCTGAAAATCGTCGATGGCCTTTTGGCGTTCTTCCTCTGTCTGTGCGCCAGTAATCAATCCGTGAGGAATCTTCGCCTTTTCAAGGCGGGCGCTAAGAAGTTCGATGAGCTGTCGAGACACCGCACACACGGCGACTGAATCATCTCCAAAGTCGCCGTTTTCAATGTCGTCCATCAGCGCGTCTACCTTGCACGACGGCTCTGCCAGTTTGACGGCGATCTCTCCGGTAAACTCGTCTACATCGATCGCGGCGTATGAACTTGCGAACTGCAACAACCGTGTAGCCTGAGTTAGCGGGCTCGGCGCTGTTAGCGCTTCACCGCTTTCCAACTGAGCGATCATGACGTCGCGCATCTGTTCATACGCCTTTTTCTGCTTAGTAGACATTTCTACGTCGCGGCGCTCCTTGATCACAGGTGGCAACCATGGAAGAACCTTTGCCTTGAGCATTCTGCGCATACGCGGGTTGATAGCCGCGTAGAATTCGTCGTGCATGTGTGGCTTGACTCCAAGCACCATCATTCCACCGAATGCGTTCAACATCGTGTCAACCATGCGGTCGATCCAACGAGTCTTGCTAGGCCATTCGTTTGGCGACAGCCAGTGCAGAATCGGCCATAGATCAAGAACGTTATTGGCGATAGGCGTACCAGTGAGCGCGAAACGGATGTCTGCGTTTCCTGTTGCCGCCCAAAGCGCTCGTGTCTGCTTGCTCTTTGGTTCCTTTGAACGGTGAATCTCGTCAGCAACTACCGACTTGAAGTCGATCTTATTGAGTTCACGAATGTGCACCTCACAGCGGTTTTCCGAAACCTTCTCATCATGACCGCCGCATTCAACGCATCGCGCCAACGCAACAGATCCGTAACTGGCAAGACGCGAGTGAGTGCGCAATGACTCCCAGTTGATGACGTATACGTCAACGTCTTCTTCGGCGAATTGCTTACGGCGCTGTGTCGCTGATCCGCTGATAACCTGAACGTTCACTCCAGGCCACCACATCGCAAACTCGCGCTTCCAGTTTTTCTTCAGAGTGTTCGGGCACACGATGAGCGCAGGAAACACTTCCTCGCCTCTGTCCTTTAGTTCTTTCAATGCGCGGATCGTCTGCGCTGTCTTTCCAAGGCCCGGCTCATCAGCAAGAAGAGCGCGACGCGCAGCGGCAAGGAACTTTACTCCAGCACGCTGATGTGGGAACAATGCCTCGTCACCGTCGGCTGTCTCAAGCTCACGTAGCGCGTTGCACGGAGCAACACGCTCGTTGAATTCGTTTGTAGCCCATTCTGTAAGTCTTGGTCCGATGCGCAGTTCGGTCTTAAACACCGACCGAAGAGCGAGGCACGTTGACCAGCCAAGTGGTGCACGCCACGCTTTGTCAGCGGCCGACCATGTCGCGCCCGGGATACCTTTGCATAGCTCTTTGTATCGCCATTCGGTGTCGATACGGATATGCTCACCCGAATCACTAAGTTCTACATCAACTGGCACTCAATACCTCTTGTCGTTCGTTATCTGTCACTGTATCACATACTAAGCGGAAATGTCTTCACGCATGCAATTTTTTCTTAGTATGACTACTCGAGCAGCCTAGTTGGCGCCCAGCCTGTCTTTACTAAGCGCAGAAGCCCGTGTCTAATCGCGTCAAGCGCGTGACCTTCTCCACCGCGATACCAGTAGTCTAGTTTCTTTAGAGCCGTGTTGTCAAACATTCTTTTTGCGTCAGATGGAGACTGAAACAGCAACGTATTTGGATCTATGCCGTTGCTAAGCATGAGATACTTGAGAATACCGATCTGCTCGAGGCTGAACGGCGCCTGTGAGTTTTTCACCGTCTGAGCGTTGATCGTGAACCTCTCGCAGACAATTTCTAGCTTCGCGCCCGTCTCTTTGGCCGTTTGAATGGCCTCAAGTATCGGCTTATGGTATTCTTCCATAAGAAACTCCCCGGAGGCCAAGAGGAGCGGTTCTAGGCCACTCTCATGGGAAATTGTAGCGATACCGCTCTTCTTCCCCGGGTCTACAGCAAGAATAAGCCTCATGTCCAAACCACCCTAGACACTCCCGACCTTAGTAGTATACTTTCGCACTTCTTGCACGGCTTTGACGGAGCCGGCGACCCGTCTGCCGCAATTCTGGCAACGTAGACGTTAGAACCGACGGCCAGGTTGCCTGCCGCGGTGATAGCGGCAAACTCAGCATGAACATGAGACACCCGCCACGCTGTCTTCGGATCGCCGATCTTTTTGTTTGTCGACGTTGAGACGATTTTTCCGTTTCTTACGACGACGCATCCGTGCTTATGGCGGCACTTGCTCTTCGCTGCGACCCCAAGCGCCATTTCAAGGTAGCGATTCATCAGTACTTGTCGCCCCAGGTCTCAAGCGGACCGTCTACATCTGCGGTAAGAGGCACGGCCCAGCCCTCGGTTGTGGTCATGCACTGCTTGACAAGTTGCTTGATCTCCTCAGCGTCCTCACGGGGCGCCTGTAGCACGATTTCGTCGTGCACCGGAACGATCAGCATCTCTGTAAGATCTGCCTGGTCAAGTTTTACAAGATTTGACTTGAACACCTCGGCAGCTCCACCTTGAATGAGGTAGTTCACCAGCGTGTAGACTCTGCCTTCGTCGCACGGCAGTCTACGACCTGTCCAGGTGTAGACGTACCCCTGACCTTCAGCCTTCAGTCTTCTCATCCCGATGTCTTCTATCTGTCTCTGGAAGTAGGACATTCCTGGGAATCTGTTATCGAACGCGTCCGATGTCTGCTTCATCTGTATCTCGGCGACTCCTGCGGTCAACGCCTGCTTTGCGACGCCGGCTCCGTAAAGACGACCGTAGATCATGCTCTTGATGAGGCCTCGACGCTTGTCAGACTTCTGCATCGTCGGGTCGTTGTACACCTCACGGCCGATCTCGGTGAACGGGTCAGAGCCTGTAGCATCGGCGAGGTGGAACAGATTGATTAGGTTGCTGTCGTTTGACAGACTGGCGAACATGCGGAACTCGACCTGGTCAAGGTCGCTCGTGATAATCACGTGATCCTTGTCCTTAGGAATGAACGCACGACGGACTACGTCGTCGCCCTTAGGCAACGTCTGTAGCGCGGGATTGGTGATCGACATACGCGATGTACGAGCGCCGAGTGTCTTCACAGATGGGTGAACTATACCGTCGATGGACTCGGTAAGAAAGTTAGAGAAATATGTTCCGGCAAGTTTGTCAGCCTTACGCTGCTTAAGAACTGTGTCTGCAAGTGACGAGACTTCAGTGTTCCCGTCTCTCATAAGAATCTTCAACTGATCCTTTGTGCAAGACTTCTGTCCGGTTGGAGTAAACTCTGTAATCTCCGCGCCAAGCGATTCAAACAAACGAACTAGTTGAACGTTGCTGGTGATAGACACTCCACCATACGTGTCACGTGCCCACTTCTTTACAGACTCGGTGTATGCGGTAAGTTCGTCATACTTTCTTCGAGAGTAGTCAAGATCTACACGCGCGCCGTTGATCTCCATGCGGGTAACGATCTTGCGTGTTGCCATCTCGAGTTCGTACGCGCGCTGATACGGACCTTCTGGTCCACACTGCTTGTAGAACATCTCCCACAGACGAGTGGTTAGAACACAGTCAAGCGCACCGTATGACCAATATGGAGTGAAGTTCGTCGGGACAGTTCCCCACGTCCAACCGTTCTTAGCGAGTTCAACGTCAAGTGTCTCCTGCAAAGCGACGGCTCGGCTGTCGACGTGAAGAGCTGCAAGACGCTTAAGAGCCCCCGACCCAAGCGGGTCTACAACGTGAGCCATGATCATCGTGTCGTGAGCGCGGTGCCATGGGATGTCCCATCGAGACTGAACATCAAACCAACGAGCCTCGAATGCGATGTTGTGACAAATCAGTGGGCCATCAAACTTGTCCATGGCCTCGTAGAAAACTCCGGACCACTCGTCCCAAGGGATAGACCACCCTTGTTCGCCGTCGCCAACCTGCACGAGGCGAAGACGGCCGTGCCACGGTGATAGCGCATGATCTCGTGGATTGCCCGGTAGCTCACCTGTTTCCGTATCTACTGAGATAGCGTTGTACGGTCTTCTTTGCCCGAGCCAATGAAGAAAGTTCTGCGCCTTCTCGACACTGTCTACAAGATGAAGTTGTACGTTCGAAAGATCGTTGTCACTCAACGTCGTTGTCCTTAACTACTGTTAGCTCTATCTTACACTTCTTGAGATACTCAAACACGTCATACGGCCTACGGTGGAGATCTGCTGATCGCAGTCTACAGACTACTCGAGCAAGTCCGGAGTTCGTTATCAGTTTCGCGCACTGCATACACGGAGCGCTTGTCACATACAACGTCCCGCCGGCAACGCTTGAACGGTCGACGTACAGTAGAGCGTTCGCCTCAGCGTGAATTGCTGGACAAGCGTCGTACATGTTGTCGAGCGGCGCCTCTCCTCGTGCTCTTGGGCACCACTGGCTGCACGTCCCAGATTCAGGCCAATCGGCGGCAGGCCCGTTGTACCCAGTGGCGCATATTCTTTGTTCTCTAGAAACGATTACGGCGCCAAGTTGCGCGCGAGAACAACGAGACCTAAGGCCAATAGTTTCGGCTATGGCAAGCCATGTTTCATCCCAGGACGGTCTTGTATCGTTCATCAATCTTCGTCATCTTCGTCGTCTTCTATCGAGGCCTCTGCGATGCCTGTGATTAGCATTTTTGCAATAAGCTCTAGCCCGTCACGTCTAGAAAAACCAGCTTCACGCAGAGTGAGGTACATCTCGTGCATGCTTACCGCGGCTTCCTTCATCGGTGAGGAGTAGTCGTCGTCCCAGTCGCCGCTCATCACGCCTCTTTTCTTTTGTTCTTTTCGATCGCCGTAATCATAGAACTAGCATACCACCGCTCCTGCGGAGAAAGAGAATTTAGTATGCTATGATCTTTCACCGAGTTAAGAATCGCTATCGCGGAATCCTTCACCTCGTCCCACGAATCGCCATAGATCGGCGGAACGTTCTCAACGTTGTCGGTCTTCTTGAGGTTATCTGCCGCAGAATAATTTGATTCGTAAATGTGCAACGACCCAACATGATGAGCGTATGTACCAGGCTCAACAGCAAGCACACTGCACATCGCAAGTTGGACCCTTGTAAATTGGAAGAAGTCATACGCTGCACCCAACCACACGTCGTTCGAGCGCATGTATACGCTCATGTTTAGTTTGTTATCTCTGATCCTAAACTGATGAAGAACCGTGCAGGGGTAGTCTTTCTTGCCTTCTTGGTTGTCGTATTCCGGGTTCCAAATAGTGACAACTGCCTGCCGAGTGTCTCGGTCGTTTTTCAGCTTTTCAATGGCGTAGTCGTACTGACCGTTTGTTCTACGTCCATACGCTCCATGAAATATTCCGTTGTCTTCAGCGTAGTTCTTAAACTGCGGGCCGACGGCGATGACAGTTTCTGGAGTGCTTACTCCACCAAGAAGCTGACACGCCTCAACGGCACCAATGCCCGGCACTGTGCCGCGGCCAACTCCAAGCGGGAGAGCAGCAAATACATTGTCAATGTGAATGACGGCATCTTCTATCTCTAAGGTGTTGAAACCTCGTGGAGAAGCCGGTCTGCCGTTGTCAAGAACGTGCTTAACAAGATCGACGTACCCGTTGACAGCATCCTCGATGTGAATGGATTTTATGGAAGTATCCAATGCGTGTACCTTTCATCTCTATTGTAGACAAAACTTGTAATCGCCTGCCCGTACTCGAAGCGGTCCTGATGATGGAATCTTCTGACGTACTGCGGGTGCGGGAGAACGACGTACCTGTCATCGTCCAAGCCGCACTGGCGAATTTTCTTTTCTGCCAGTCTCCCAAGCGCTACGATCTTTGGCTGACCGAGGACTTCTAAAAGATCGTTCAGCGAGTCTTCTGAAAAGTCGTCTGAGTTGATGATGCCACAGGCTCGCCAACTTGCTTCAGGGAGTGACGAAAGAAGGTAGTCGCCTGAGTTTCCGTTGATAGGCATGAACGGGAGAATCGTCTCGGTCGGGTCATTTCTCTTGTCGCCGATAAGAAGCGAATGTGGCCACCTTGGTCCGATGTACATCGGGAACTTAGAAAGTGGTTCCGCTGCCTTTGACTTTTTTGTCGCAGCGTCAATTATAGCGTCTGCGGCGTACTTAACGTAGTTTATTCCGTCTGGTATGGTGACTTTTAGCTCTACGCCATACGCCTTGTTGTACCCAAACTCATACCTATCGAGAATGCCGGCAAGTTCATGCGCATCGACAAAGTCATCGCCGCGACTATTGATTCTTTCGGTGATGACCTCAAGAGGCTGATAAACCCAGAACTGCGCTACTCCACGTGACTCGAGGAATAGCTCTACCCAGCGCCAGCCGGCTACTCCAAGAAGACCGTACTCGTCCTTGCACGTCTCGGGTCGCTTGATCGGCGCGTATGTTACCTCGCCCCAGTGCCACCTATCTGACACGGCAACACGACTCGTCCAGTCGATGCTTTCAATGGCTACAGCGTATTCATGAAGTGCCCACCTGCGGGTAAGCTCTTCAGGCTTGCCTTTGTGAAACTCTTCTACGTCGGCGCCAGGCTTAGCTCGCTTAAGTTGGCTTTTGATCTCTTCTGCAAGGGTGCTCTTACCTGAAGCGTCTGCACCTTCTAAGACTATAAACATTCGTCAATCCGTCCTTTGGCGGTCTACTATATAACGTCTTCAAACGCAAAAGATGATCGATTACGGGATGACCTCGATACGGTATACTGTCTCAATTCCTTTATCGATCTTTGAAGCTTCCTCGAGAAGCCTCTGAGCGACGTGCGTAAGGTATCTTGCACCGCTTTCGTCGTACTTGTAGAGAGCCTCAAGAACAGCGTTCGGATCCTCGCTTACCTGCGCCCAGTTGCGGTCTTTCTCTGGGAAGATAACCGCGGCTGAAAGCGATGGATTGCAGATTTCACACGGAACGAGCTCTCTCGGGGCGGTGATCGACTGTGTAGGTACCTCGCTAAGCCCATATCTTTTCACGAGGTGGCACGCCGCTGAGTGGTAGACGACGGATACTCCAACACGAGAAAGAACGTACGAGCCACTCTCAGTCTTGTATAGCTCGAACTCTATCCAACGCAGCGAGTCTCTGCGCCACGACGACGACTTACCAAGAAGCTTACCGTTGAACTGAAGAATTCTATCTCCGTCTTTTACCTGTATCATGCGAATACCATCTTTCGTAGCGAACTAGTTGAATCATAATATGTAAACCATCTTCTCGTGTTCATAGCAAGACCGTTTTTACATTGGATACGAAGCAGGTAGTGCGTCATAGTCCACGTGCACCTGCTCGTCGTCAAATCTTTTATAGAACAATCTGTAGACATCCATTAGCCAGTACCTAAATGATTCTGGGCACTCTGGAGAAGTTGTTGCCTTAACAAGCGCCGTGCGATCGCCCAGCAGATACTTTGCTACAGGCTGAGGTGGAACAATGCTTAGCAAGTCGTTTCTTACGTTCAGTGGCATTTGAAGAGCTCTCAAAACGTTATGGCACGTTATCGCCATTGGCTCGTTATTGCCAAGTTCTGTATGTGCCCACGCCCACTCGATGATCATCCTAAAGAGTTCATGCGCCGTGTGCGCCATACATTGCGGATGTGTCTGCCATATCTTCTGCGTGCCGACAACGTCAACGTATGTTTCGTCTAACTCGCTGTAGGTAATGAACGCGACCGGCGCGATGTCGACAGCCATGTCGTGGCGTTTTATCGTCGGGAACGCGCCACGGCCCTGCTCCTGAGCGTCTCTTGCGCCTTTAAACGAAGTTATTTCAACGTCAAAGTTTGCCGTGCCGTGTGTCACTTCTTCAAAGCTCTTAATCGTGTAGTTGTTCGCTGAGCACGCATTTGCGTACGTCTTCGACGATGTTCTTAGGACTGGTTTCCACAACTGAAAGCCGGTAAACTTTCTTTCTGGTTGATTTATTATTTCAATGTCCCAGTTCAAACGCTCTTGGTTCCACACGCAGGAGAAGTTGTTAGACAATCGCGGGCGCTTGACGGGCGGCTCCCAGTGGCCATCAACGTCGTTCCACACCCAGTTTTCGAACGGAACCGTGTCTCTGTCTTTGTGATCTGTAAGGTCGTCAAACGGAGGCGGAGACGATATGTGAAAGACGTCTGGGTTTAGTGCGCTTACAGTAGAGCTGTAGTCGGAATTCGTGTTTACAAAGTCACGTAGCTCTTCGATTGAATGAATTCTTATGTTAAAGATACCCATCATCTCTGGCGAGATTCTCGAGAAATCAAACGTATCTTCTACCTTAGAAATAGAAGTCTGACCATCGTAAGCGTTGAGAAGAAAGAACGTTTTTTCTGGCGCCGGAAAGTCGCCTTTAAGAGTTTCATATATGTTTAGATCTTCGCTAAACTGAAAAAATGTTACGTATTTCATTGTCATCCAGTCAATGTCTCGTAGCTGTACCTAAGTTGAATTTCCTTGATCGTCGAGTAATACAAGCCGTCCCCAGAGTAGTAACCCGGGAAGACGTTGCATCGAATATAGAAAGAATTTCCAGCGTATGTAGGAGTGAGGCTGAACCCAGACAGATATATCCAGCCGTTAGCGACTGTACCAAAGCCGCCGGAGTCGAACTTAAGATCGCCGGCAGTTGTTCCGTTCATGTAGACCTGAATTCTGCTGGCTGCAATCGCGCCGATCTGAACGGCAACGCCTTCAAGTTTCGCGTCACGGTATCCGTCTGGGAGTATCGGTATAAATAAGATACTCACGAAGTCGTCATCGCTTGTCGTCTTTGCAACCTTACTTGAAGTCGTGACGGTGTACGACACGGTCCCAAACGCGGCAGACGTAGGCACATCGTACGGGTAGTCAGCGTCTAGTCTCGTTACGTACGTTGAAGTTGATGCGGTCCTCGCGCTAGTACCACCAAAGACGCTGACTGAAATTCCACGGGATTCGTCAACTCTAAGAGACCCGTTGCTCGCGCTTGACGGACTTGATATCGCGCTGTCGTACGGAGTCAAGAACACCGTGTCCCCGGCCGCTGACGACACCAGATACGTTTGGTTGTAGACAGAGCTCGTGCTGTTAACCACGCGCACTCTGTCTCCTGCCTGGAGACCGATTCTTGTTGACGAGTCCAAAACAACCTTTACGTTACCGCCTTTCTGAAGAGTAAGAGTACTGATACCGTACGACAGCGACGTTATCGTTGTGTTGATGTTCGGGTACGCGTCGTCAAAATCAAACGCAGAAGTTACGTAGTAACCGTTTGTCCCAAATGCGTTAGCTCTTTCAAAGTAAGCTATAGATCTTACGTGGCTTTCGGTGCCCGACACAGTCTTGTATGGGTAGGCCTCCCACTGCGTGCTCGAGTTGTTGTCTGATGCTTTATACTCGTCGTTGGCGCCGTTTACGCTTGAAGCTGCGTATGACGAACCCGAGAAGTACGAAGTTTGACTAGCGGCAGCGTAGCCAGAAAACGACGGTATATAGGTTCTAACCCAGAGCTTCGGTCTTACGGTTGCAGAGTACGAACTCCAAGGCCCGTACACTCCTAGTGTTTGGTAGTAGACACGTGCTCTAAATCTGTACTCGTCCGTTTGATTTGCTGAAAACGAGTACGAAACTAAACGCGTAGTTGCGTCGTTTGTAAGAAGATTTGAAGAGTCGGCATAGTTTGTTACCGTCCACGAGCCACTCGAGCCAGCGGTTCGGTAGCTACGCTCCCAGTTCATATACGCGCTTCCGTTATTGTACGCATTACCGTCTGACAACATGGTAATAACAGTGTCGCTGGTAAACCCATCAATCTTTGTCGGAGTAGACGATGTGTGAAGAGGGTACGTTAAAACTACGTTTGACGGGTCACTGTTTGTACTATAGCCGGACACCGGAGAGCCGTAGTACGTTCTTGCTATGCAATAGTAGGCGGTGTTGTAGCTCAGCCCTGTAAACGTCACAGTTCTGGACGTCGTGGTGTCGTTTGATGGCAGATTTGTGCTGTTGACCGTGTCTTGAAGAGTTCCGCCGGGGTAGTCGTACAGTCTAAACTGAATGTACGCCGTCGCACCGTTGATCGAGTAATTTGCGTTTGATGACGACGAAAATGAAAGACTTGTCGACGTAATCGTGCCGGTGTTTACAGGCGTTGTGGGGACGGTCTTGACGTAGTCAAGTGTGGTGTCTTCATAAAGAACCGGCATCGACGGCCCCGTCGAAATGACGTTGTTGCTGGAGTCTAGATACTCGATGTACGAATCAAACTGATACGTAGTGCCGCGCGTAAGACCGGTAAAGTTTAGCTGTGCCGACGTGTTCGACGACACCATGTTCGACGTAAACACGCTTGTAGTCTGCGCAGTCGTAAGAAATTGACCGCTGATCCACACGACTGCACGACGTCTATCGGTTCCGGTGTGATTGACTCCAATTTTGATCGACGTAAGAGTCTTATCGACGGTGTCGAGATCACTGTACGTTTCGTTTGAGTTTCGTTGATAGAAAGTTACCCAGTTGGTGCCGTCCCACACCTGGCCTTTGTTGATGTTGGCCCACCCTGACCCGTTCCAGATCTCCGGATCTGACATCGAGGCCCACGACGACCCGTTCCAAACTTCAAGTGCCATACTTGGTTCTCACTAACTAAAGTGAATGTCGCCTAGAGCCGGGGCAGTTGGTTTAGTCGCGCCGTACGAGATATTTCTTAAGAACCCACTGGTACCGCCGGAGATAGAGATCGTCGTCGTGCCTGTTGACCCTGAAGTTCTTGTAGGTCCGAGGTAGCCACCAACGAGTGGTGTAAGTATTCCGATCGAGAACCAAGCGCTTCCATTTGTGTTTAGGTACGCGTTGCCTAGTTCGTCTAACGCACCAGACGATAGCGAAGACGCGCTAATCGTCCAGCCGCCGACAGACCCGGTAGTAGACGTCATCGCCCCAGCGGGAGTAACCCTAAACGGCGCGCTGGCAAACGTCGAGTTTCCAAGATAGATACCGTTGGTATCCGCCTTGAAGATTGACGTTCCGGAGCCGATCGTGATCGTGCCGCCGATGATCGTGTTGCCTGACAGCGTTCTACCGGTAAGAGTTCCGGTCGTGATATTGCCGGCGTCAAGATTCGACACGGTGATCACGCTAGCGTCGATAGTACCGGCGGTGATCTTATTAGCGCTGATGCTGTCAAGCGCGTTGTCGCCTAGAGTGAATCCAACCCAGCCAGGGCTGACAGGGTCCTCTTGATAGCGATAGAACTTATTGTCGTTATCTGTGTCAAACCAGATGTCACCAGACTTATAGTTTCCACCAGTCGGCTCACTTGGTTGTCTATAGATAACGTTCTTCCCGTTCGCACTTGCCTGAATGAACGCAACGTTTTCATTTAGTTCTGTGCTAAGAGTCAGTGCCGTGATGGCACCTGGTGCTATGTTGTCTGAAGTGATTACTCTTGAGCCGATACGAGTTGGGGTTCCGCGTCTAACGATCGATGAAACCTTTGTTTCTGTCTCAAGAAACCTTTGGCCAAACGTACGCCTACTTCTTCTAAGATTACTCGCCAACTTTGTCAACCTCCCACTCGGCAAACAGCAGCAGCTCAACTTCTTCTGGGAACGCTACGCCATCTGGAACTCGTACCTTGATGTTCTCGATCTTTCTTACAAGAATGTCATCTCTAATCTCAAGATCACTCGACATTCTCATCTGTATAAAGTTGTCGTAGATAATGACGGCGCACCAGTCACCCGGCGCGTATGTCCCAATAACCGGAGCAATGCTGCCGTTGACCCCGATCTTTAGATCTGTAACCGGAGGTCTAAACTCGCTTAGGTACCGCTGAGCGTAGCTATACAGTTGACTCTCAGCATACGCGTCCTGGCGTGTCTGCGACTCATCGAGAAGTGGCCAACCGCCGTTCAAAAGATCTGTTGCCGACGCCACTGCGTACGGTTGGCTGGCTTCACCGCCAAGGTCTCCGATGTTACCAACAACAAAAAATCTTGTCGCGGCGTTCTCCGCAGACTCGTCCATGGTGACCGTGTTTATGTTACCTGGATACTCAAACACGAGCTCGTCAGCACCAAAACGACTTAGCGGCGATACCTCACCTGGCGCAGGTGGATTTGGTACATTGATCGGCAACAACACGAACGTTCTGGTGAACGTAGATGTTGTTGGGTCGTACGCGCAGTCGATTCGATACTCAAAACCATCTACGGTGTCAGAATATTCGTCAAGTTCTTCTCCGATAGAGCGTAGCTCATATCCTCGGTACGTATGGTTATCGATCGTCACGCCGCTATAGTCGTTTGTTGAAAAGTCGATGCCAACATCTGAGCTTCCGGGAAATGGCCCGTACGTGTTTGAGAAAAGACGTGGAGTAACGGTAGCTGTTCCCGTCAGCGGCACGATTAGGTTGATAGATCCGCCGGTCTCATACTCGTCTACGTTTGCACTTGCTATAGTGAAGTACGTTGAAGTCGCGATCGTCACCGTTTCTTCGCTAGAGTTGTAAGAGCTTGGGGTCACGCCGGCGATACTGACCTTGTCACCAACTGAGAACGAGTTGTCTGCCGTTATCGTGATGTGACCAGAAACTTCTCCACCCGACACGTATGCCGCTGGAGTGCCCGCGTTGAGTATCGTAAATATCTTTTTAGTTTCTGAGTCCACGCTATAGACGGCGCCGGTGATGTTATATGCTACAGGGTCGACTCCCGTAACTGTCACCGTATCGCCGACTTTAAATGGCACTATCGAGTCGCAGAAGTACCAGAACAATCCAAACGCGTGAGCAGTGCTTTCAATCTTCGGGTGCGTTATGCTCGTTATCGTCGCCTCATACACTTCGCTCGACGCAACGTAGACATAGTACGTAAACGTAGTAGAACTTGGCACTGAGTTAATTAGATGTCTACCGTCAAAAGTAGCGTACGCGGCGGCAGGGTCGTCTACGTTTTCAATTTCAACGTACTGTCCAACAGAAAAATCGTGACTTGACGAAGTTGTAAGAGTGACAAGACCCGTCGTCGCGTCCAGCTCTTTCTTAGTCACCGTGGCAATTATCGTCGACGTCGGTGCACTTGCTATATCGACTTCTTCAAAAGCGTATGACACAGTCGTCGAGGTTGTCGCACTTACCTCGTAGCTTCCGTTAAGATCTACGAACATAGTTGACGTCGAGTTGTTTGCGGTGCCAGTCCACGCCGACAGACTAGACGTGTTGCCGTCGAAATAGTCGCCGATTGTAGATGATTGTTCAACAATACAAGCATCGGCAAGAGTCACGTTTGAAAGACTCGCATTCGAATACTGCATTAAGATAACGAAGTCGACCGAAACAGTTCCTGCCGGTGCTGTACCAGAAACTGTGAACCGTTGCCATGCGCCACCAACATCAAGCGTCGTTGCAGTACTGTCCGTTGCGCTAATAAGCGTGCCACCTGAGTCCCGCCACCATAATGAAATGCGATGCTGACGATTATTCCCTGCAGTGTTCTTTAGATAAACGCTTGCGGTATAGGGAGAACCTGCTATGGCAGTCAACCGTGTAAACAGACGAGCACGAGCAAACGTGTCGGTTGCGCTTGCGCTTGTTATCTGCAAGGATGCACTACCGACATAGAAATCCGTCGTGACTCGCGCAAGATTCACGTTAGTGGTAGCCCACCCAGTCGTGTTCGTCTCAAAAGATGGGTTGTTGATCAGGTTAGTTCTATACGCTTTGATGTTTTCAACATCAACGGTCTGGCCAACGCTCAGATCGTGAGCCGATGACGTTGTCAAAGTGGCTACGTTGTTTGTCAACGCTCTCGTCGATACAGCAAACTCGTTTCTAACTCCAGGCTGTATCTCAGAGTTTGGAAACTGAATGTCCGAGAAGTCAACCTGCATCTCCGTAAGAAGCTCACGGGTATAGTCGTAGGTATCTACCCTAACCTTAACTGTCGTAGAGGCATACGTACCGACAGGCAGAGTAGGTATGCTTACGGCAAACGACGTGTCCGTAAGACCAGACGCAAGAATGGTGTAGTAGCCGTTGTACGTAAAGTTCGAGACATCGTAGAACTCGAGCTTTACAGGAGCGCCTGCGGTGAAATGGTACGACCCGCTGCTAAGAGTTACAACCGTGAGCCCACCTACGGTTGACTTTTGCGCAGTGGCTCCAAAGTCGTGGCTAAACGTGCGCCAGATATTTCTGTGGTGCAGATAGCTCGTAAACTCAGCAGCTTGAACCGATAGACTTCTTTCGGTTAGACTGTACGATCTGCTCCAGATGATTCCGCCCCAGACGCATTCGTCGTCTCTAACGACGTACAACGCCGTCTTACCCGGCATCGTGTTTTCGTATAGGTTCAACGCGTCCGTCGCGTCGATAACGGCGATGTTGCCACTAAACTTTCCGGCGCTCTTGAGAGATCTTTCGTACGAAACGCCCTGAAAAGGAATTTCGGCAAGAAGAGAGTTAGACAGCAGATCTGTTACAAAGTATCTATACTCTGGTGCTGTGGGGTCGAACCCTGTCATGTCTGTCTCTCATCTCTGTTTCTTTGTCAAGGTTAACCGATCCAACCCGACCTATAGTAAATTACCATGGACGCGTCGGACGTGGCGTCGCCTTCGTCTGTGAACTGTATCGGGTTGTCGCCTGAAGAAAGCGTCAACCAATCTGTAAGAGTGTCGATCTTTACGCGGGCGCCGATCGTCTCGCCGTTCAGCGCGACCTCGTGAGTGTACGTGTCGATCTCAAGAACGTCGGCATCTCGCGACACCGTGCCTGTAGCCGCCGTGTTTGACACCGTCTGTGTCGTCGTGTTTGTGTAGCTGATGTTGTAGACGCCGGCGCCGGAGTTTGCTCCAGTGACCAAAACTACTCCATCGTAAGGAGCTCCCATGTCGGAGACGGTGACGTAGTCACCCTCTACTATCGTATGCGCCGCGCTAAGCGTCAGTGTTATGACGTAGTTTACGATCTGCTTATACGTGACTGTCGCCGTTTCACTGGTCCGCAGAGGCTCGACTATTGTCAGGACCTGAGTGTTCGCGCTGTTTGTTATCGTCGCCGGGCCAACGATAGGGCCGGTAACCTCGATGAACAGGGGCACCTCGGTGTTTCCGACGTTCTCGATCGTCGTCGCACCTGTTGCCAGCGTAGACGAGTTTGCGCACGCTAGGTTGACGATATCGTAGCCATCTGGGTCCGAGTCGTTCCACGAGTACTTGATCGGATCAGCGGCACGAAGTCCGATCGAGAAGTCGGTTCTTCCGCGCGCGTTTACGGTTTGAATGCTTGGCTTACCGCTTAGGCGAACGAAGGCAGCGCGTGTTGGAGATTCCTTGGTCTTCAGCCACGCGCCCGATCTAACAAGACTGGTAGCGTCTATCAGTTCAGCTCTTGCCGCCGGCATTAGATCAGGCCCAGGTGTAAGAAATGACCCTGTGAGAGTGATCTGGCGTGCCGCCCAGCGGCCTGAAGCGTCGAACGAGCCGTCTCCCCAACCGCGTGGGATGTCGGGAATCTCAGGGTCTGGGTGCTCCCACCAACCCTGGATATCTGTGCACACCCAAAGAACGTTGTTTTCGTCGAGCCTGTTTAGTACAAAATCTCCAAGTAGCACGTCTTCTCGGAGCTTCATTCCAGTAAATACTGGCGGCGGCTCCGGAATGAGTGTCTTGTTTACGTTTGTTGTTTCTCTGTTCTGAGAAACGCTGTCGATGTACGGCCCCGAGCCATAGGCCCCGCTCCCATACGTCAACAAGCCGGTGTACTCTGCCATCGAGGTTCAGCCCTAACTAGGCTACGTCTCCGTAGGTGATTGCCGTCGTGCCGCTCGTTGAAAGACCGAGATTAGTGAACCTTAGCCAGCTACCAGCCTTTGGAGTGACCGTGCCAGAAGCGACTGAAACCTGAAGAGGGAATCTTGCCGTAGCTGTGCCCTTAAGAACCATTCCACGGATTCTAAGAACCTGAATAGCCGCGGTGTTTCCGCCGGTGATCGCCTTGTTCGCTGTAGAGTTGAACTGGTTAAACCCTGTCATCGACGTAGACGAGCCTACAACAGTCTCAAGTGAAACCTTTACCTCTGCTTGAAACTGAGTCGCCGCCGTCGATGCCCAGCCAAGCGTGATAGCACCTGTAGAAGAGTTATTCAGCCGCAAGTAGTACTCGAACGAGTACAGATTATTGAGTGTCAGGTTTGGAGATACGCCAAAAGGATTCGTGGCAGTCGTCGTGATTCCACTGCCGTCTGCGGCGCGGTAGTAAAACATGGTGCTAGCAAGTTGGTAGTCGTCTGTGCCAGACGAGTATACGAAGCGACCGTCTATCTCCTGAATAGCGGCGTTCAGCGTGGTACCCCAGTTTGCGTCGCCGTTTTCCGGTATCTGCGTTGATCCGTTGATTAGATACGTTGTCACGAGTTCTCCATTTCAATCATCTTTACAATCATAACCTACGCGGCGCCTCTGCGAAGTTGGAACGCAAGCTCTCTAGAGATCTTCGACGCAAGCTCTGTTTCACTCATTCCTTCTGACGGGTAGATGTTCATCGTGATCCCACCTTTGACGCCGCCGGAAAGAAACTCGATCATCGCCTTGTCGCGCCTTGACAACCCATCTGGGTCGAGAGGCTCAACACGTTCTGGACGTCCGGCTTCAGCAAGCAGAGCAAGTGTACCACTGCGACTTGGTGAAATAACTCCACCTAAAGCCATCGGTCTTGCTCTACTCTCAAATCTTCCGCTGTCGTTTGTGCCGCCGCCACCCGATCCCATATTGAACTTTGGAATATCAGGCACGTCCCAACCTTTACCGCCGATGAGCGGCACCCAGCTTGGAACTTTAAACGACAGCTTCCCGACCGTATTATTCCAGATGTCTGCTACAAAGTTGAATGCGTACTTGAACGCATTTATTATCCCGTCTTTGACACCGTTGACTACTGTTTGAATGCCTTCAATCGCCGATGTGATCCCATTCCATACAGTGTCGAAAGCAGCTTTAATGAGGTTCCATGCTGTTTCAAACGCCAACCTAATAGCGTCCCATACGGCGTTGATTATTACTTTTCCGCCTTCTATCTCCATCTTTATGAATCCCCAGACGAGATCAAAGACGAATTTGATTGCGTTCCAGACTGTTTCAAACGCTAATTTAATAGCGTCCCATACGGCGTTGATTATTACTTTTCCGCCTTCTATCTCCATCTTTATGAATCCCCAGACGAGATCAAACGCAAGTTTGATCCCGTCCCAGACGACTTTAGCTACGGCAAGAATAGCATTGAAGACGAATTTAGCTACAGCAAGAATGGAGTTGAAGATCGCCTTGTAGACGTTAAACACGAACTTGACGTATGCAACTATTGAGTTGAACACGAACTTTATGATGCCCCACGCAGTGTTGAACACAAACTTGATCACCGCAAGAATGGCGTTGAAAATCGCCTTGTAGACGTTAAACACGAACTTGACGTACGCGATGATAGCGTTGAAGGTAAACTTTACGACATTCCACACGGCGTTGAACACGAACTTGATTACTGCAAAGATAGCGCCAAAGATCGCCTTAAATATCGGAAGAATTGGTGCTATCGCCGCTTTGATAATGTTCCAAATGTATAGAAAGTATTCTTTGATCGCTTTGAAAGCAAACTCAAATGCCTTGGCTATGGCAGCAAACGACTTGCCAAAATGTTTCTTTGCGCCGTCAACGTCTCCGGTGATCAACGAGAACACTCCACGTATAAACTCGTAGATCCCTTGGAACGCCTTAATTACTGCGCCTATTATGTATATGATCGCCTTAAATGCGTGCCCCACCGCGTCGATGATCGGCATTAGCATGTTTTCAAGAACAGGTACAAAATACTTTGCTATAAAGTCGCCGATAGACTTAAATATGTTCTTAAATGATTCGCCCATTCCTTTGGCGCTGCCAAATGACCCGATAACTTCCTCAAGAGCGTCTTTAACACCTTCAAAAGCTTCTTTAACTTTTGCTATAACTTTTTCGTATAGTTCTTTTAGAGCTTCTCTAAGCGCCTCGCTGTTCTGATAGGCAAGAACAAAGATTGCTACAAGAGCCGCTACAGCGGCGATGACTGCGAGTAAGGGTCCAGTTGCTAACCCTGTTGCGAGGCTAAGTGCGTTAAATGCTTTGCCAAGAAAGTCAACTATTTGAATAACTTTTCCAATATAGCTGATAAGAACCTTAAATACAAACTGACCAATCTTGAGCATAAGATGCAGTGCCTTGACAACACCTAAGAACGCCGAAGTAAAGATAACAATCTTCTGCACTATAGGATTGCCAAAGACCGCAATTAACACTCCAAGAGCCTTTTCAAGAGTGCCAAAGAACATCTTTATAGACTCCGACTCTGCAAAAAGCTTTAGAAATTCTCCGAGCTTTTTAACAAAACTAGCGAGATACGGCCCGGCTTCTTGAAGAATAGTAAACACTTCGCCAATAACTGGAACAAGACCGCCAAGGGTGTCCGCTGTCTTACCAATTGCCTCATCATCACCAAGCTTTAGAAATTCTTTGCTAAGCTCTACGACCAGTGTCGAGAT
>Ga0208005_1000024_pt1 | contig 60184 bp, 95 predicted proteins | sample DEB19_08_DNA_3_FD_184530 | JGI IMG/M metagenome (GOLD analysis project Ga0208005, IMG submission 184530) | Aqueous microbial communities from the Delaware River and Bay under freshwater to marine salinity gradient to study organic matter... | ecosystem: Environmental > Aquatic > Marine > Coastal... | reverse complement strand
GTCCCGCACGCTCTCAGGCATCGGGTTGGGCTTGTGCCAGATGATGTCCTGCCGCAGCCACCAGCCGTCAGCCTGCAAGGCGAAGGCGACACGCCACGGGATGCCAACGAGGTCTTTTGCTTTGATCCGCCATTCGCCGCCGCGAACCGATACGCGGCATTGGTGCGGCTGGTTGAGCGTCGGCGTATCGCTGCCACGGTGGGATTCGCCGATCTTCTTCGAGGTGGCGGCATTGGCGGCGTAGCTGTCACCCAGGTTCACCCAGCAAGTCCCATCCTCCCGCAGCACCCGCCGCACTTCGCGGAACACCTCGACCATGCGGGCGACGTAGGCTTCCGGCGTTGACTCCAGGCCGATCTGCCCGTCGTGGCCGTAGTCACGCAAGCCCCAGTAGGGCGGGCTCGTCACGCAGCAGTGAACGCTGGCGTCAGGCAGCGTCCGCAATCCTTCGATGCAGTCGCCTTGAATGATCCGGTGCGTGGGCATAGCGCGGTTATACGCGCGGCGTCCAATCCTGAAATGCCCTCAACGACGCTCTTCTGGTGGGAGAGCGCAACTAGACCGGCCACTCGGCCGTAGCGTACTGCTCGGCCGCAACTTCCTGCACCGTTCCTGCCACAAGCAGATCGGGAAGCATTTGGCCTGGCAGAATGAAATCGCAATATGCAGAGTCGATTGCCAGATAGACGCGGCCTTCGCTGTCGGTAGGCAATTCGCTCGCCAGCGGCAGCGCTCGCAGGGTCTTTGTTTCGGCGTTTGGGTAGCCGTATGCCGCGTCTAACTGTTGGCAGACGCCCGCGTATACGCTTGGCGAGGCGCGAAAGTATCGCGTGTTCATATGCCCCACTTCCTCGTCAGGTACGCGACGATGGCGGCGGACTCAGTAGAAGTGATCGCAGTCGCGCGGTTGTAGAAAATGATTTCGCAGATTTTCCCGGCAAGCGGAAACGCACTTCCCGTGCTGGGATTACCGACAGTCAGCACGCCAGCAGGATCGCCGGTTTGTGCGGTGTTTGCCGAAGACGTTGCGGAAGATGTGCCGCTGGCAGAGTGCGTGAACGCCAACCTTGCAGTAGAAGTCGCGTTGGCAGGATCACCCAATATTGAGTAGCACCGCACAACGTCTAGGCCAGTTGCCGACATATCGCGTCTACCCACCATGCCCGCCGTACCTGAGATGCTAACGCGGATGTTGTTGTTGGCCGCAATGCCGCCGTAGTCATGCACCATATCGAAACCGCGAACGTTGTAGGTGTTGTAGGCACCTCGCGTTGACAAATAGGTGTGAGCTTGCCCTATGCCCGAACTGCCGGAACTAGACGCAACAATGAACATTCCGTACAGCGACAGGCCGTCATGAAGAAACGCCCAGTCCGATGCGGTTGCAGCAACAAGCCGCCTGCCTGCCCCAGAACTTGTAAAAGTAAGGCAGCTCTTGCCGTTTTGCCCTGCTGTCGTGTAGGTCGGCTGAATGCTCGCGCTGCCCTGCGATAAGTTCCTGCCGCCCCCGCTCTTGTCCCTCCACTCGCTCACGGTCGATCCGTTGAGGGTAACTGCGGCAGAGTCGGCCGCGTCGTACCAAGCGTAAAGGCCGGAGATGGATCGTGGATTGAACCCGCGACTTGGTTGCGGCCTCAACAGTCTCGGCGACATTGGCATGGAGGTGCGCTCTTGTAGGGATGTACGGTACTTAGCCCTTCACCGACACCGTCATGGCGCAGGTGGTGGCACCGACGATGACGGGGGCGATGTAGGGGAATCCAAAACAGGCGTCCGGAATCGGGTGGGCGCCGTTTGTCACGGCGGTGGTCACCGCCGATCCGTCAGCGCGGATCACCAGCGGTGTGTCCTCTGGGCCGTTCGACGCATGCCAGTTGATCTGGGTGGCACCGTTGGTCGCGCCGATCAGCACCCCGCCGCCTGCATAGCGACCGAAGGGGAATCGCGGCGTGGTGGTGGCAGCGGAAGACCCGGCAGTGATGACGGCGCCGCTGAAGAAGCGTTCGATCTGAGACATCATTTTCCTTTCGGACGGTAGGCGTGCTTTTCCAAGATTCGTTCGCGGACCTCGCCAGCCTTGGCTCCGGGGTTCCGCTTCAGTTCCCTCGCCACCTCGCGGCGGAGGATCTTTTCGTTCATCAGCTTGCGCTTCGGGGGCTCCACGGAGCCGGGGTCATATTGTACTGAACCTTTGACCACCATTCTACGCTTCTGGGCCACACGCACGACATCGTCGGACGAGGACACCCAGGCTTCCGGATCCCGCCACGCCCGCTTGTCTGCGATGCCACCGCAGTAGTACTTGCCCGAGATGTTGATTCCCGCCTCGCGGGCTTCTTTGACCATCCACTCAGCCGACTGGCGCGGCATCTCATCCAGCTGCTGGTTGTTCATGCGGCCTTCCATGAACGCCCGATCCGTCCCTTTGGTTCCTGGGGCGATCTGGAGGGCGCACATTTCTGCCCAGCGTTCGCCGTGGGGCAGGGCACGCTTGTACGTTTCGACGGCCTCGCGACCGGCTCGTGCAATGTGGCTGGGGATGTTCATGCTATTGCTGCGGGGGTTGGGGGGCTTCTTGTGGCGGCGCGCCCTCTTGGCCGGGAGGCGGCGGTGGAGGGGGCGGCGGGATCATGTAGCGCGCGACATCGACCTGCATCGCCTTGCCCCAGTCTTCCAAGAGGGCGTTGAACAGTTCCGGCCGCCCGGCTTGGAGGAGCCCTTGGCTGATGGGGGCCAGGATCTGCATGGCGCTGGTGATGTTTTCGATGCGGGTGGCGATGTTCGGTTTCCTCGCAGAACCGGCCTCAACGCGGTACGAGTACTCTCTGACAATGGCGTCAGGAGACTCGCCTTGTACGTGCATGCCCCACGCTTGCGCAGCCATCGGTCCAAGAATGGGCTCAACATCCTGCGGGTAGACCAGCCACCGCGCGAGAAGTGCTTCCTTGCGGGCAACTTCCGACAGCGCGTCTTCCAGAATGTTTGCGTAATCGTCCGGACGGACGCTGATCTGCTCGGCCTTCACCTGCGCTTCTGCAGCTGACCGGAACTGGTTCCTGGTCATGCCGTACAAAAGTTCAGTAAGCCCCACGCGGCGGTCGAAGAGAGCGGTGACCTCCGCGATGATGTTGTACATGTCCTGCGTCACACCCGGCGTCTGGAATACCGAGATGACATCGTTCACCGAGCGGCCAACCGCTTCGGAGATTTCAACAATGTTGAAGCCCTTCTCGCCGCGTTCCAGGATCTTTGCTTTCAGATCCGGGTCGGCAGACTTGGCCACGCCGATGAGCGTCTGGCTGGACGTTGCGATGCGCGTGGCGAGGAACGACATCCCCCAATTGATGAACCTCAATTCCCCAATGCCGGGGCGGATCAGCGAGATCGGCCAGGAGTACCCCGGCTTGCCATGCCACGCCAAGAGCGTGAACGGCCAGCCCGCCGGTTCGGCCCAGAAGGGGATCGGCCACTGGGCCCGCATGAACATCTCCTGCGGAACGCCCGTCTCATCGACCTCTTCTTGGAGGATCGACGGCGGGAGGTTCAGCGGGAATTCGACGCCCTCGCTCACCACGATGTAGCAGTTCGCACCCAGCGAGTCGAACTTGCCGACGAGATCCTTGTCGCCGTCCTTCAGCCGGTCACCGAAGCCGGTCTTGGAGTAAATCTCCCAGTAGCAGATGAGGTCGTTCGTCTTGCCGTTCTTGCGCTTGGTTTCGTAGCCCCGCTCGTTCTCATCGGCCCGAGAGGCGTACGACTCAACGTGCCCCTTCAGGTCTTCGCGGGACAGGCCGAACTTGGCAGCGACTTCATCAATCGGCTGAATGCGCTTGCGGGCGGCCCAGCGGATGTCTTCGTACTCATCGGCATCTGGATCCCACACCAGATTGTCGATGGAGTCATAGAACGAACCGGCCATCTTCACCTGTGACCCAGGCGGCTGGTACAGCTCATGCCACCACACACCGGCGCCTTTGATGAACGCCTCTTCGACAACCTTCCGCGAGTGCTGCTTCAGGTTCAGTTCGTTCGGTGTGTAGTTCAGGTAGTCCTCCAATAGCTTGGCGATGATGCCCCTGCGCTCCTGGAGGAACTGCTGCTGTTGCAGGCCCTGTTGATAGGCCATCATGCCAGGATCCGGCATCATCACCGGCTGGCCGTCCGGACCAACGACAGGCCCGTTGGGGCCCATCTGCGGAACCGGCGGCTGGGGGAAAATCCCAAGGAGCGGAGCCGGAACAACAGGATACTGCTTGGGGGTCACCGCCCGCGTCGGATTGCGGTGGTGGATGACCGACGCAAACAGACGGACGGCCTCCCACACCCGGTTGACGCAGATCCGCATGGCGGGCGGATCGATGCCCTTGTTGTAGGTGCGGGCCTTTTCCGTACCCCACATGGCGTCCGGATCCGACGCATAAAAGCCCATCGCCTCATTGGCGTCATCGGCAAAGGGCTTCTTATGTTTCTGCGCCTGCTTTATGCACTCTAGCCAGCGCGTGACTATTGGGCGCAGCGGATTTTCGTCTGCCATGTGGGGCTCCTAGTGGTAAATGCCCTACTTGGCCTTCTTCCCCTCCAGATCAGCCACCTTCTTCTCCAGAAGGGACACCTTCTCCTGCAGGGCGACGAGCTTGCTGGGGCGGGGGGCCCAGAACCCGTACTCCTTCCACGCCGGGAATTCATTGACGCCCGGATCGTCGGTGTGGTGGACGCTCGGACGCTCCACGCCGCCGTAGCCCGGGGTGATGACCCACAGGGTCAGGGTCCGCTTCGACACGGCGGTCACCAAGGCCAGATTGGGCTCGGCACCCTCATGGCGGAAAAACAGCACCTTGTCGCCCAGGTCGGCGGTCGGCATCACATACTCACTCATCTCAATACTCCTTTCGGGGATAGATAGACAGCGCCGTCATCGGCCTTTCTCTGTCTGCGTTCTCGTTCTGCCAGATACTTCACCCACCACGGCTCTGGCCCTTGGACCTTTGGTGGCTTGTGATACTTGGGTTCGTAGGCGGCAAGGTACTCCATGGTCTGCACGGCATGGACCTCGCCGCGTGTCTGCGGCTCGTCGGTCACGTAGACCTGACCGTTCACCGTCGTGGTCTTCTTGCGATAGCGTTTGATCTCTCGGAGCAGGTTCGGACAGGCGCCCTCCAGGATCTTCAGGCGTGTCGAACCATCACCCCGTACGTGCAGCATTTGCCGTACCAATGCCGTTCTGGCAGGGATATCATCGGAACCGGGAATGAACGAATGCCCGCCGATGACGAACTTGTAGTTGCGCTTCTTCAGCTCTTCGGAGTACAGCTCATGCGGCAACCGGCCTGACCCGAGATCACGCAGGGCACCGCCGTGCATGTCCATGATCGCGGCGTAGATCAGTTGGTTCTGCGCCTTGGCCCAGAATTGCTCGCCCCAGATCATGGCGTTGCATTGGCGGATGTACAGTTCGTCGTAGATCAGAACGAACGACTCATCTGGAGGGACTGCGGCAAAGAGTGTCGCCATGACCGCATGGCCCGGATCGATGCCGACATACCGCGTCCACTCGGGCGGAACCTGCCCGGCCGGGAGGTCTTCTCTCCGGAGAATGTGGACGGCCTGATTGAACGTCGGGTACATGAGCGTGGATTCGGTGGTGAACTCACCCTCCGCACGCATCCGCAGTTCTTCTTGGCCGAGCGCCGACCAGCGTTCGATGTTCTTCTGCTTCTCTTCGTCATCGATGAACTGGTTGTCCAAGAAGCGGAACGTGAACTTCCGGATGATTGGATTCGGCTCGTTGTTCTCAACTGCCTTGTCGGCCCGCTCACACAACCCAAGCAGTGCGTCATTCTTGCTATGCGGCATCGCTGCCCACACAAATCGGCCCTTACGATCCGCGAGTCGGGCTTGGCACTCACCCACCCATCGCTCGTTGTTTAAGTCCTCGTCCAGCCAAATAAGATCGGCCTGATAGCCCTGCGGAGGTTCGCCCTCAGACGAGAAACACCAGATCGTCCAGCCGTTGGTCAGTTCGACCTTGTTGAGATAGCCAGCGTTCTTCAGCACCCACGACATGTCTTTAATGAATCGTGGTGGGATGAGCGGAGGAGCGGGCTTGGACTTCGACTTGTCATCGCCCTTGCGGACGCTTCGCCATTCACCCGTCTCTTCGTCGCGGATGATCCGGAATGCCCCAGCCTTTAGGAGGAGGGGGTAAATTACCAATCCGATGTGGGGCCAGTTCCTTCCGACAATCGCAAGGTTGCCGCCTTCCAGCGGGTACTTGCCATACGGATCCTGGCCAGTCGCAGCACGCGCAGCCTCAACTGCCACTGCCAGACTTTTTCCTCCACGGTTTCCACCCAACACAATCCGCTCGCTGACCATGCACTTGTGGAACTCTTCCTGATGAGGCATGGGGCGATACAGCCGCAGAGCTTCTAGGCGGCGAGACGCCAGCTCCGCCTGCACCTCACGCATTTGCTGAACAGCGTGCTGCGTGATGACGGGCTTGGGCTGTTCAGGAATCGGCACGTGAATCTTTGGGTGCTGTCTCATGTTTCACCGGGTGCCATTCCGCGCACCAGTGGCTCTTGTCGGTCAGCGGGCACTCCCACCGTCCGTTCCGCGATGTCGGCGGGTATCTCCGACACTCCCCCACCAACGCCTCCGGCTTGGAAGTCCGCCACCACCGGCACCGCTCGCACGTTTTCATCAGATTCAATCCTTACTTGGTTGCCGTTCACTTTGATCGTCATGGCGGCGGCGAGAACGTCCCGCCGGTACTGCGCCTCCAGCTCTTCTTCGGTCATCAGCTCCAGCGGCTTCTTCGCTCCGCCCATCGCCGTGTTCTGCGTGATCAGGCGAAGGATGGAATCCAGCTGCTTAGTGCGAAACGCTCCGCCAGCAGGAGCGTCGTAGAACTGTTTCATAAACGCGGTGACGAATCCTTCGACGCCGCCGAAGTACTTCATCGCCACTTCCAGCAGTTCGGCGGAGTGAGGGACGTTCGTTCCGCCGACACGCGCCGCAGCGATGAACGTGTCTACGGCCCCGCGTTCGATCTCCGCCAGCTTCTTCTGGGCGCGGATCGTCCGGCCGTCCTTCTGCTTCTTGTTCCGGCACTTCCGACAGCGGGTGTGGAACGCCCCCTTGGAGCGGTGCCAGAACTTTTCGGTGAGCGGGTACTTTTTCCCGCACTTGGAGCAAGCCTTAACTTCCTCCACGTACCGTGAACCGGGGCTTCAGGTCAACGAGTTTCACGGACGAGTCGTAGTTCGCATCCCAAGACTGCTTCAGCTTGGAGGAGATGTGCTTGGCTTCGATGAACTGCGGCTTGCCAACGCACTTCGGCTTCCAATGCCCGGCCCAGGCGTCCCAGTTGCAGAACACCGGGTTGTAGCCCAGCTTCTGCGTGCCGACCAAGGAGAGGTCGCGTGTCATGGTGACATCTTCGGTCGATGCCTTGTCGGCCTGATACTTGTCGGCCCACTCATAGAAGAACCACGGCTTATCGTCTTCTGTCTTCGGCTCCGTGAGTTCAAAGGCCCGCATGTCGTACATGATCAGGCCGGTCGGCAGGGCCGCGCATGGCTGGATGCCGGACATCTTCACGGCCTGCGTGCGTTCGTACATCTTCAGCTGGAAGTCTGGGTTGGGGTGGCCGGTCTGCATGTCGCGCCACTCAAACACGTACACGCACTCCATCGGCGGCGGGCCGCAGTACGGGGCGCCAATCACCACCGGGCCCTTGTCGTAGTGGTCGTACAGGAAGTCGAACGAAGACGGAAAGAACTTCTTGTCTCCGTCCATGTCGGGCTTCATGTCGGAATCGATCATCACCAAGACATCGATGCCGTACTCCCTTGCCTGGAGGACGGCCCGGTTGCGGGTCATGGTGATCGGCGTGTCCGCGAGATTCCAAATGCGGATGTTCTCAATCCGTGGATCTCTGGAGCATTCGGCAACGAGTGGCGTCATCCATTCACGGATGTCAGGGACTTCAGACGAAATCCCGCCGTTGCCGCCGTACGAGAAAGTAACCAGACCGACGTTCAGCTTGCGCTGTTGCATGTGTCACCTCGGGGGAGAGTGAGTGTATCAGATTAGTGGACGGATGTCTAGTACTGCGGCCTGCGCGTTTTCAGCCAGTCGGCGTACAGATCGGGAGGCAGGTTCTTGGGTGAGATGAAGTTGCCGTTCGCGTCCAAGACCTTACCCTCACGCTTGGCCTTTTTCAGATCGGCGTCCCGTTTGAACAGCCTCTCATTGAACTCTTGGCCTGGATCTTTCCTTGGCTGCTGCGTCGCCTGCTTCTCGCGCATCCAATACGGCGTCCCTTGGCTCGGCGGCTGGATGGGCTGTGCGCGGCCCGCCCTGAACGGCGGCGCACCCGGATATGGCTGGTCGCGATCATCTACGCCGTCGCGGTCGCTGTCACGAAAATCCAGGGTCATGCGGCGACCGTCTGGGTCTGTGCCGTAGTCGCCTGTCCTTGGCGGCTGGCTGCTTGGAGCCTTCAGCACGGGATTGCGCCGACCGTACATGTCCGGTGGCGCGTATTCAGGGATCGGCGGAGCTTCGTTTACGTAGTGGGCGTCAGACCACAGCTTGCCGTCACGGTATTCGGCTGGCACGTAACGCATGCCGGGGTTCGGCCCTGCTGGCTGTGGCGATAGCAGCGTCGGAGGGCCGGACATCGGCGGCAGGACAGGCTGCGGGGCGCTGCCGCCAAGGAGACGGATCAGCTGATCCATGAAGCCTGGGGGCGTCTGGATGTTGTTCTGGGTGAACAGATCCTGGATAGCGTTGGTGGGCCGCTGGGGCTGCACGCCAAATCCGCCAATCGGCGGGAACGGCTGGCTCGTGGGATTGGTGGCTTGGTTATAGTACTGCGTGAACGGGTTGTAGAACCCGTTGGCCACCATGTTCTGCGCCTGCTGCATGGCGGAGCCGTAGTCGAACTGCGGTTGGCCGAGATCCTGCCCGAAGGCGTTGGCCATCTGGTACTGCAGGTTGTTGTTGTTCACCAAAACGGACATGGCATCGCGCTGGGCCATCGCCGTCGCGAGAGCCTGCTGCTGGTTGCCAGGGATCTGCTGCCCGCCGTAGTACACGCCGGGGGCCATGTTGGCGAACGGGTTCTGGGGCGCTGGTGCGCTTGGCTGAAAATTTCCGGCGTTGGCCCCAGTTGCATTGCCAGTAGGCCCGTACGCCGGTCGGTTGTCTGCCGGGTTGTGCGGGAGGCTTCCGAGTTCGCCAGCCCACCACGGCGCATCTGCGGCGAGGACGCTGTCGAACCTTTGCGGTGCTTGCGGCCTAGCGCCGCCTGCGTACGACGGGTTCGGTTGCATGTGGTCCGTGTACGGCTGCTTTGCGATGTCGGCCGCCGTCGTGCCGGGGGCGTACAAACCATACGGCGTGCCGGTGGACTGCGACTGGACAGGCTGCGCCCTGCCAGGAGCGTAGGCCGACATGTCGGGAGACTTAGTCCCGCCTGTGCTTGGAGTGGCGCTGCGGAAGATCGCGTCTTGCGGGATGCCGCCTTGGCCTGGAGTCGGCTTAGACGGGGTCGCGGGATTGACGCGGTCAAAGGGCTGCTGTTGCGTGGTAGGGGCGGCGTATGGGTTCTGATACGGCTGCGTCCAAGACTTGCCGTCTGGCATCATCAGGCTCATTCGTCACCCTTCTTCGTAGTCAGGCCGTCCGTCCCCATGCCAGTGCCTTGCAGCATGCGGAGGTTCGCCATGTCGGCGTATTCCGGCTGGCCGCGTGTCTCGGCAATCAGCTGCCGCAGGAAGTCCAGGTTCTGGATGGCCGGATCGCTCATAAGCGCAAGTAGGTAGTCCATAAGAGAAAAGGCGGCTGACCAGTTGCCCGGCCAGCCGCCTCCCCCGAAACCCCGTGAGGGGGCTTATTAGTAGCGGGTCTTCACGATGGCCAGGACGTTCGCTCCGGTGGTCGCACCGGCGCTGCACGCGCGGCCGAGAACACCGAGGCCATTGTCACCGGCGCCAGTCGTGGCAGCGCCCACACCGCTCTTCGTCACCCGGCCCGAGGTGGTAGCACCCGAGGTTGCAGCCGTGATGGCCGCAAGCCGGTCGCCAACGACGATGTCCGAGCCGCTGAGAGCAACAGCCACTTCAGTGGGGCCCTCAACCGTCACCCAGTACACATCGTTGACAGCCACGCCCGTGGCGGGCAGGTACTCGTCCACCACGCCGACGCGCTCTTCGTTCGTCACGGCCGAGTAGCCCTTCGTCTCCGTGAAGGAGGAGAGGCCAGCCGTGCCGGTGTCGAACGCCACGACGCGCTTCGGAAGGAGCGCCGCAGCCGAGGTGTTCCGCACGGCAACGCAGGTCTTCACCCGGTTGCTGCGGACCACGCCCGTGATGGGATTCACATCGGGGAACTGCTTCACGCAGCCCACCCAATTGCCGCCCTGCGAGGCCGAGGTGACGCCGAGCGTCTGGCCAAGGGCGAACGGCGGATCAACAAGAAGACTCATCTCAATTCACCTCTTTCTTTAGGCAAGGGCAGCGAGTTTAAAGAAGTTGCGCGGCGTCTTAAACTTAAGGTTGCCGAGCGTTGACACAACGTAGCGATACTGTTGCGTGATCTCGTCGTAGAACGGACCCTCGCTGACCATCAGCTGGTCCTGCATGCAGAGCAGTTCGATGTTCCCCATCGACAGGCCGTAGCCCGTGTCAGCAGGAATCGAATTCTCAGACGAAACCTCAACGCCGTCGAACTCAAAGACATCCGTGAAGCCGTAGCTCCGGAGGCCGTTGGTGCGAGTGACGATGACGCGCTCCTTGTCATCCAGCTTGTTCAGGAAGTCGATGAACCAGCGCCGGTTGAGCAGCACCATGTCGATCTGGTCTTCCTTGGTGTCGTTGCGACGGGTCTGATGCAAAGCCTCGCGGAGAGCCTTCGCACAGTTGGCCGCCCATGTCGAACTACCGAAGTAGGTGCTCGTCACGTTGCAGATCACCGGGCTGTAGAAGTCGAACTCCGGATCGGCTTCGCCGTTGGGCCACACGCCCACCTTCTGCGAACCGCCGTACGCTCCCAGGACGGTCGAAAGACCGGCGTAGGTATCGGACGGAGAGCCGAACGGATCGGCAGCGTTGGCCGCACGCTGGGCGCCGGTGGACACGTTGAGCGTGCCGTTGACTCCCATGAACGACTCAATGCCGTGGAATCGAAGCTCGTTGCCAGCGGCAGCGCCGTCGATCACCCACTCCCGGCCCAGGTACTGCTCCATGCTGGTGATGAGCCGCGAGGCCATGCGACCGGCGACGTTCACCAGCGCCTGAGCCGAGCGGTTCTCCAGCATTTCCTTCTTGTAGATCGCATCGGTCACCTGCGCGCCACGGAACTCCAGCTCCGCGTTCTTCCACAGGTTCTGACGCGCGAAGGATCGCGGAGTCTCACCGTTGTTACCCGAGGGGGTATGGTTGCGATATTGGATTTCCCACTGAACGCCACGGCCACTCATGTTGGTCCGGATGTTGCCCGAACCCTCCAGCGCGGCGAACACCTTAAACTTGCGCAACGACGCAATTTCCTCTTCTTTGAGGTAATTGGTGATCGTCGTGGCAATTGAACGAGCCCAGTCGGTCGAACTGCTCATCAGATTACTCCATCAGTTACGAGCTGGCCTTTCAGCCGCTCTTCAAAGCTCATCCTCTGGCGCGGTGCCCGAGGCTCTGTAGTGCCTGCAGACCTGTTGACCGTGCGGGTAGCACGCTCGCGCAGGAACTGCATGTTCTGTTGGGCGACCGGATCAACCGGCGCCTGGGGGGCAGGCGGGGCAGGGGCATAGCCCTGCGGCGGAGCCTGCATGGGAGGCGCGGCCTGCATCTGCTGGTAACGCAGATTCAGGAGGTCGCGCTGCAGCATGCCAGTGGCGTACTGCCAGCGGGCCTTGGGGTCGGCTATGCCGATTTGTGCGGCCTGCTGGATGTACGCCTGGATCGCCTGACCCTCACGGGAGACTTGGCCGTTGGCGTCGTACAGCCAGTCGGCGTTCTGGGCTTCCAGATCCTGAACGAAGTTCTGCGCCTGATACTGGCCGAGGTGCTGCTGAACCAGCTCCTGGGCCTTCTGCATCGCGACCTGTTCCACGAACGGCTTCAGCGTGTTCTCGGGATCGGTGACCAGCTTGCGGGCGAAGTTCGCCGTGTAATCCTGGTACTTCCGGAGAGCCTGCTGTGCCTCAAACGGGGCGTTGGGGTCGATGATCTCCTTGCCCGTCTGCGGATCGCGGATGATGTAGTTCTTCCACGAGTCATCGACTTGGGGCGGACTCCACCACTTGGGCTGCTCTGCCGCCTTCGGCTTGTTGGCTTCCTGCTGGGCGGCGAGCCACTGCTGGTACTGCGCCTTGTTCTGGAGGTACTCAGTCGCGTGGGGGATGATCGACTGGTACTGCTGCAGCTGACGCTGGGTTTCGCCGTAGCCGTTGAATGCACGGTACAGGTTCTGGGCAATCGCCAGATCGTCTTGGCCCTGGAACTCCGGAAGATGCCGGAAGGCTTCGTATGGCGTGGAGAAGCCACCGGCCTGCGGAGCGGACTGCGGGGCCGACTGCGGAGCGCTCTGCGGCGCGGTATCAACCGGCGCAGAAACCGGGGCTTCGGACTGAATATCGTTCTGGACTTCGTCGGACATTTCGTCACCTAGGGGTTCGGGGGAATCCTCTAGGTGAACTAATGCCCTTCTATGTCAGGACTTGTTACCGATTTCGGTCACAGCATCGCCTGCTGTGTCTAACCTACTCGGCGGCATTGGCTCTCTGCTCCTCGTCCAAAGACAGCGCATAAGGCACGCCCACTGCCGTTCCTGCGGCAAGGGCGGCGAGCGCCAGGGCCTCTGGGCGTGACGCGACTTCGGCCACTCTCTGCGCACGTTGCATTTCGCGGGCCAGCCGGGCCGCCTGCGGGAGCCCGTCGTTCGCGTACATGCCAGCGTACGCTTCCCACGGAATGTCCCCGAAGCCACGGCCGCCAGCGCGCTGTGCCGAGTATTCATCTAGCAATCTTCCAGCAGCGCCTCGCCACGTACCTGCTGGATTGCCGCCCTCCACGGCCGCTATGAATCGCGATGCGAACGGCATGTTCGGCTCACCCATCCTTGCAGCATGGTTGTAGGCGTGCATCAACTCATGCCGCTTGCCCATGCGGTCGCCGGATCGGCTCGCGATAATGCCCACTGCGTCCTGTTCGTTCTTTGCTATTGGCAGAAAAGCGGCCTCCGCCTTTCCGGACTGGATGTTCCGCATGAGCTTGCGCCGCATGGGCTCCCAGTCATCGACATCGACGCTGATGTCACCGTACCGCACCGGCTTCAGCAAGATCGCCGGATCACCCTCATGCTCCACAAAGTCAAACGGCTGCTCCACAACACGCTTGCGTGCAGAACGCATTGCGCGCAGTTGGGCTGGGTCCATTTGCGCCATGCCCAGACGGGCGATGAGGGAGTCCATTCTCCCTGGCATTACTCGCCCCCCATCAGCCCATAGGCCATGCCAGCGCCTGTGACGGCACCTGCGCCGATCAGTTCCGGATGCTCAGAGAGGAACTTGCGGGCGGCGGCTACCTTGGGATCGATGATCTCTCTCGCGACGGGCATGTAGGCTGACGGGCCTTCCGCTGCGAGGCGTGCAATGAGACGGTCTTCGATAGGCAGTTTGAAGATCGCTGGGAGCTGGTCGTAAATCTCTGGGTTCTGGCGGGCCTGCTCCAAGATCCCTTCTGCCACATGTGCCCTGCGTTCCATGCGAACGGCATTTGCGTCGTACGGGTAGGGCTGTGGTTCAGGCTTGGGGAAGTATCGGCGGGCACGCTTGCGGGGCGGGAGACGGACGTTTCCCAGCGCATCGGTTGGGACATCGCCCCATTCGTTGGCGACCAGTCTCTCTGATCGGTTGTTGGGCACATACTGCAGACCGCCCCTGCCGTACCGCTCCGCTTCCATGGCGTCCCATTCATGGGGCAGGAGACGGACATCGTTCTCAAACAGCGGGTTGCGTGTCGGGTTCATCGGCACGTTGCGGCGCGCCATTATCATGGCTTCGATGGCGGATTCCGGGGCAGCGCGCGGGAGGTTCTTAGCGATGTCCTCCGCGATCCACGGCATCTGACCGGAGAGATCCGCGATATACCTAGCGGCTTGCCTGTCTGCCATCACCAAACTCCGGGTTAATGAGATCGCGCAGGGCGTTGTAGCCTTCGGCTGCGCCGTATGCTGCGGGGATTGCTGTGCCGGGCCCCATGCCGATAGCCGCCTCCTTGGCGAGCAAGGCACCGGCCGGGCGACCGGCTCGCGCAGCGCGGGCTGCACCAATGAATCCCGGGTATGGGTCCAGGATCATGTCCATCAAACCGCCCCACGGCAGCGCCGCCCACCAGGGGACTCCAGCTTCCATGAGGTGTTCGGATGGGGTCGGGAGCGTGCGGGCGATGTCTTCGTTCGCCATCTCGCGGATGGCTTCGTCTGGCTTGCGACGATCCAGCACGGCCCACGGAACCTTGGACCTCGCTTCCGCCTCCGCGTCGTACATCTCCTCAATTGTTCCCGTACCCTTGGGAACGACGCCAGCATCCTCCAGGCCATACATGGAGAGCGTGTTGGCTGCTACAGCGAGGTTCTTGGAAGCATCCGGGAATCGATTCTGGGCAGGATCGATGTTGTGCGCCAGCATGCGCGAGGCGTTGATCGGTATGGCTGCAACGGAACCGAGAGCCGCCATGCCTTTGCCGATTGGCGAACGGCCGCTGAACATGCCGTTGTGCTGGTAAGGACTTCCGAGATCGCCAAGATTGCCCTGACGGTAATCGGTCAGTGGTGCGGCGATGTCGTTTGGCAGGTAGGAAGCATTTGGGTACTTCTCCGACACCTTGTCTAGGAAGTACTTGCGACGAACGTCCGCGTCGTACTGCTCGGGAGTCTTCGTCTCGTACGACAACACGCCCGGGTGATTGACCAAGAGCGACATTGCCCCAGGCATCTTCGCCTTGGGGAGGGCTTCAGTTTCAGCAATCAACTGGCGGATGAAGTCGGCGTCGGACGGCTCCATCACCAGCTCCAGTTACAGGACCAATAGCCGGGCGTCAGCTTGTCGGTCTTCTCGGAGCAGTTGTGGCGGGCTTTGAAGTTCGCCCTGCGGCCCTCGTCGCCGTGGCCGGGCTTGGAACCCTCCTTGTAGTGTTCCATGGAGGCGTCACCAAACCGGACGATCCGCTCTTCGTCGCCAACCTTGGCGCGAACGACGAACTTCTTTCCGCCCTGAACGTCCTTCACGGGACGGTTAGGGATCAGCTGACGGACCTTATCGCCTTCGGTGTCCATGTTCGGCATTAGTCGATACTGTAGGCGCGGCCTTGCGGCTTCGGGCGAGGCTGCATGCGAGCCGTGTTGCGGTCGCGGATGGCTTGCTTCCTTTGCGCCTCATAGCTGCGGGCATCGGTACTCATAAACTCATCCGGCATGCCAGGGTTCACCTGGCGCATGAGGGCGTCGTTTCTTGGCACATCGCTACCGAACGCCTGCTCGCTGGGAGCGAACACCCCTGGGTCGAACTGCGGTTCGGCAACCTCTGGAAGCGGGCCTACAACAGGGCCACGCATCCCGTTCAGCAACATGCGGATGCTTTCCGCTGTGTCATCAGTCATCTTGTAAGGCATTAATCGATCTCCCAGTCATCTTCAAAGAGGAAGTCAAACATAGTTAATCGATCCTCCCGGGAAGGTCACGCGGCGACCACCGCCAGATTCCATCTCCAGCCGCTTCAGGAGAGCCTCCGTCTTCATGCGCTCCGTCTCCTGACGCATGCGTTCGATCTCCTGCTCATGCATCATGCGGCGCATCTCACGCTGCTGAGAGACACGGGAGTCGTTTTCGTCTTGGTGGGCCGCCATGGTCTGGGCGATCATGTTGCCCAAGTGCCGCCCCTGCTGGGCGGAGCCCATGGCTGCGTGGTAAGCGCCTGATGCGCCGTGGTTCATCATGGAATTGGCACCTGTTGCAAAAGGTTGGCGACTCTGAGGACGCGGCGGGCGAGGATCAGCATCCGGCCGGGGGCGTGGCTTTTTGCGAAGAGCATCCAGCTGGGTCGCACCGAAAGCCTCCAACTGCGCCCGGTTCTCCTCTTCTTGCTCTTCCTCACTCAGCAAAAACGGACTGTCTGGCATTGGCTTGCTCGCGAGCACTAAGGATTGACAGTGACGTTGTGGCCTCGCTGCCTCAAAAACTCCGCCAAGGCCATTCCGTACTGCGTATTTCCTGCGTTGTCAGGCGGCGGGTTCGCGGCGGTGAACTGCGCGGTTTCCTGAACAGCGCGCGCTGCCTGCGGATCAACTCCGTTGTTTTGCAACAGTGATCGCACGTTGTTGCCGAATGGGTCAATTTGGTTCATTTCACTCTCCTAAGAGATCACTGTCCCTTTTTGCGGGCGTTGCGAATCGCCTGCCTCACCAGAATCTTGGCGGCCATACGGACGAAGGGGAGTTTCCGCTTCGTTGCCTCCTCCTGGAGCCAGTCACAGATCGTCTCCAGGTTCTTCTCGCACCAGCCGGGCTCCTTGGCTTCGTTCTCGTCCATGAGCATGGCGCGCTTGTTACATGAACATCCTGGAGAAGCAACGATTCCGACCTTCTTCAGGAGAGCTTTGAGTTCCGTGCCTGGGCCTCGCTGCGCACTGAGGGAAGCAACTGCTGACTCCAAGGGCTCATACGGAGGAGGCTTGGGGTGGTTTCTGTATTTCTCCCGCAGCCTGTCTAGTTCCGATTGCGGCAGATTCAAAACCTCCCTGCCGCCGACGAGGACAACGACACCTGCAGCAAGAACCTCTTCCACGTACCCCGCTGGGCGCAGTTTCGCAGTGTCCTTAATGCGCTGAACAAGAAGCTGTGCGTTCATGGCGGGTCACAAATTGCGGGATACCAGTCTGGATCTACAACAGGCGGATAATCTGGATCACCCGGAGAAGACCCCGCCGGTATCGCCCAGCACTCCACCTCATAGTCTGCCGCCGAAATCGGGAACGAGTCCAGTGGCCAGCCCACAACAACGGGCTCAAAGCCGCACTCGCAGACCGGGCCGACCTGTTCCAGGGTTCCGTCCACCCCGGCCTGCGTTGCTGGCACATCCTCTGGATCTACGCATGGCCGGACCGACTCCCTGAAGAGATTGCAATCGCAGCGAGAGAAGTCCTCTGCCGTGCAAAGATCAGACACGGCGGAGCCGAGCAGATACATTGCCTTGCCTTGGCGGTCACACGCGGAATCCACGCAACCGCAGCAGCGATCCAAATGGCAGCACTGCCCTCCACAGCACGAATTGTCTGCCGGGCAATCTTCGTCCGTCTCGCAGCCACACGGCTCCGCCTGACAGACGCCGTCGCAGCAGTACTCGCCTTCCGCGCAGCAAGAGGAGCCACACTTACAGGGGCCGACACCGCCCTCGCCACACGTTTCCACGCACGCCCCGTTGCAGCAGTAGGTGCCGGGCTGGCAGCAGTCCAAGCCGCAGCAGCATTTGCCCTCTTCGCCCTCGTCGCACTCCTTGCAGCCACAGCAGACTTTGCAACACGCCATACTGAATAAGTGGGCGGCACGCAGGCGGCAGGGGGCAGGAGGCAGCTGACGCCCGAGAGTTTTGAAAAATCCAGGGGTGGATATGACATGAATCCGCTGACGCGATGGGGGGGGTTGGGGGGCCTGTTTCCACGTGCCGATACCCTCCCGCGATCGATCGTAAGTCTAGGCCGGGCAACGGCTTACGCTTTCGGGCGGACAAGCACCACCTACCCTTACGATTTTGTAAGGTTCCGTCCGGGCTGGTTTCACCGCCGGATTGGCCGGGATGCATCCGCTCCCCTCCCTCCCACAGTGTACGCTTGTCCCCTGCCTTTCCGTACACTGTGCGCCCGTACACTACCCTGGTTGGCGCAACAAAAAACCCTACCCCCTCGCGAGGGTAGGGTTCTCTGTAGTGTACGCTTGTGGAGTGTACACTACTCGCGGATCGACCGCCATTCCGTCCCATCCCCTGCCATGGCCGGGCATCCCTCCGTTGGTGTCGGTTGCGGGACGTACCGCCCACGATCCGCGAATCCCTCCCCGGCCACACTGGCAAGCATGGCATCGATACTGGCATGGCCTGTACGCTGCGCCAGTATCTGCGCCTTACGGTGCATGGCCGGGGATTGAATCAGCCGCTCCACGGCCATTGCCATTGCCGCCGGGGTTGCGGGGTTGCGGGCCGCGAATCGCTCCCTCTCCGCGATCATCTCGCGGGTACGCTTGCGATACGCTTTCCGGCGCATGCCCGTCATGCCGTGCCAGCCCGTGAGCCGGAAGTATCTGCGGGTCGCATAGATGGCGTGTGCGTGATCCCCAGCGGCTACCTTGGGGAAACGCTTCGTGCGCCAGTGAAGGTACGCCTCCGATGCTACTTCCTCGCATCGTTCCATGAGCCCATTCCGCTCGTCCATGGTACGGGCCTCCGGGAGGATGTCCCGCATGGCAGACCGGCGGAAGAATTCCCGTACCGCCGCGTGTTCGGAATCCGGGAGGGTGGCCGGATCATAAGACGCTTTCGGCCATGCACAGCATGCGCCAGTGTAATTCACTCCAATCATGTTTATATCCTCCGGGGAAAGTGTGTTGCAATCTCATGCGTTGCAACCCTTGTAAATGTATCGGCAACCCTTGCCAGCGTCAACAAAAAAATTTTCATCCGTCCGGAATTTTTTTTCTGGTCATCTTTTATATATAGGGTGTCGATCACACGCCCCGCGTGTGTGTCACGTTCGTGCGATTCGTTCGCACGTTCGCCACACTGGCGGATGCCGCAAGGTAACCCGCCAGGGCGATTTACACTGGGCCGCACCCTATCGATGCGATCAGCGGTGAAAATTCCGCGATTTACGTCCGGAATTTTTCCGCTCATCTGTTATCTATATGGTGCGATTCATTCCCGCCCGTCATGTAGGGGTAACGTGTTACTCCTGCGCATGCGGGCAGCAATGGGAGGTTCCATGTCAAAGGTGGATCACTCCTTGGTGATTATGGCGGCATTAGCCGAACCACTCGCCAAACTTCGGGAGGCCGGGAATGTTTCCGTCCCTTCCGACGAATTGGCTGTGCGTGCGGTCAGGGGTTGCCTGAACACCAGGACAGGACAGTGGCGGGCTTCTAAGCCCGATGATGATGCTGCCGGTTTACTCTGGCAGTTGGTGAAGTTTCATCGTTCGTCCGGCAGTCTGTACGGCTGGCCGTGGTTTGCCAACGAGCAGATGCGGGACGAACTAGACACGCTGGCCCAGGTTCTTCTGGGCGGGCGGTCAAATGCTGCCTCCAACTGGCAGCGTGCGATCTACGGCTAATCGGGCCGCCGGGCAGGGGAGCAGTGACCCCTGTTCCGGCATCCGATCCTGGGCATGGTGACATGGCGTCAGTGACGCCTGCGTGGTTGGCATGGAATAAGAGCATGCCGCCAGCCTCGCCTTCATGCCTGAGATCGGATGCCGTTTGTCGGTGTCTGAATAGCCCCCTCTGGGCAAAACGCATTCGACGGAGTGCGTAGTCAACGCGCAGAGAACCGCCACAACCCGATCCCGGGTCGGCTTTTGTGGCCTGTGATCTGACCGTTCGCTCAGAGGGTGCTATTCAGGTGCCGTGTCGGTGCCTGTTCCAAGGAGGTGCATATGCGTGTTCGCTATGCACCGGCTAACGCCAAGCTGGCCCGTCTGGCCGCTCGGCTGGGTGTCGAAGTCTATTCCTTCGACATGCTGTCAGGTGTGACCTGCCCTGGTGCCAAGGACTGTAAGTCTTGGGCCGATGTGCAGGCTGACGGCTCCCGGCGGATCGCAGACGGCAAGCATACGGTGTTCCGGTGCTTCTCTGCCTCGCAAGAGGTTGCCTATACGAACGTGTTCGATTTCCGCGAGGAGAACACACAAGCGGCCTTGGCCCTTGCGGCCAGTTCTCCGATGAAGTGTGCGGCTGCCCTGGTGGCTGCCATACCTGACGATGCAGCGGTTCTGCGTCCACATGTGGCTGGGGATTTCAAGATCCTCAACTACTTCGACGCATGGCTGGAGGTGTGCCATCGCAGGCCCGATCTGCGGGTCTATGCGTACACCAAGATGCTGCCGTTCTGGGTCAAGCGTCGGGATGTTCTCCCGCCCAACTTGGCTCTGACTGCGAGCAGGGGTGGCCGATGGGATTCGCTCATCGATGAGCATGGGTTCCGTGAGTCGGTGGTTTGTTACAGCGAGCAACAGGCTGCCGATCTGGGCCTGGAGATCGACCATGACGACCACCATGCGTATTCGCTCACGGGTGGTTCGTTCGCCCTGCTGATCCACGGCATCCAGCCGAAGGGCAGCGAGGCAGGCAGGGCCGTGCGGGCCTTGCGTGGCAACGGTTCCTACAACCGGAAAGCGAAGGTGTGACATGCGGCGGGAAACCACCCTGGTGGTGAAGATCACATGGGACAGCGAGGAGGTGCCGCGGCCCGGCCATTGGGACTGGGCCAACCTCATCGATGTGGAGCATGACCATGTGGAGATTCTTGCGGACAGTGACGACCGCCCGGTGTTTCGGGCGGGCGGGGTTCTGGATCAAGGAAACTAGGGAGGTGTGACATGGTGGATGCGTATTACTCCAACCACCTGAAGTGCTGGGTGCGACTGGAGAAACAGGTGGATGGCGAGTGGTGCCATACGTCCGGCTATGCCAGCCGGGAAGATGCCTTGGCTGTCACTTGTTGAACACAAATGAGTTTGTCGATCACTTTTGGGGCAAAAATGAGTCACAAATCTGCGAAACAAAAGACGGGCCGGTGGACGTTCGGCCAGTTGGAGGAGGCTGTCCGCAAGATTCTGCCGGACGCCCGCCTGTGGGAAGACCATGACGGCGAGATATGCGTGGCGACCCGGCTTCAGTTTCCAGAGAAACGATGGAATGCCAGCAAGGGTGCGTCATTCGACTGGCAGCATTCCGAGCTGCATGCCTTCACCGAAGATTGAACAACGACGGGTATCGGGAAGAATCCCACGGGCCAAGCCCTATGGGCTGTACCCTGCCTCGCTCCATCAGTCTCCGCATTGCGGCCTGCGTGTCCTGGGATTGCAGGTTGATAAGCAGTCGGTCTGCGCCGTCATCTTGCAGTGTGTCTAGCAAGCCAGACAGGAAGCCGCGTTGCCGCAAGGCATCCGATCCTTCTGCGTATCGCAAACTGCTCGGGACCGAGTGCATGCCGACTATGCTGGCAACCTTGTTTCTGCCTGCGCCCGAATAGGGTGCATAGAACGGCGGTTCGGCGGGCCGGGGGACGACAGCCTGCAAGTATCGGCCAGTGGCGTCACCGCCCAGCTGGTCGGTCACCCGCCAACCCTGTTCTGGCATTGGCAGCAGCACCTGCCTGCTAGGCGGCATCGATCCTGCGTCCACTGCTCGCAGGATTTCCTCGTAATGCGGCTGCGAATCGCCGTATGAGATTAGGCGGCGCACCGTGTCGCCTAGTAAGTCCAGTTTTCCGGGCATGAATTACCTCACAGGGCAAGTGTCCTGTAGCATGCACATTCATTCCAGGAGGTGTGACATGCGGTTTCTAGTGGAGATTCAGTGCGATCACGCCGCGTTTGCGGATGACCCGAACCATGAGGTCGTTCGTCTGCTGCGTGAAATCTGCAACCGCCTGGAGAAGGACGGCGAGTCCTGCGGTGGGCTTGTCGATGTGAACGGCAATTCCTGTGGCTCTTACAAGTACGAGGTGTGACATGCAGTGCCCCCTATGTGACTGCGTTGAGGTGTCGTTTGCCGGTGTCTTGGGTGACGTTGGTCATGCAAGATGCCGGGATTGCGGTATAGTGTACACGTTTACACCGTCATTGGAGGACGAGTGCTATGTGGGCAGTGAGGACGAGCAAGAGGATTTTGGCGGTATTTGATGATCGTGATGAGGCCGCGCAGTGGTGCCGTGACTGGCGTTCAGTCCATGGCATGCGGGCTTGGGTTACACGAACCGAGAGGTGAGTGATGGCAGTCGAAGAGGCTCGCCACGTTTTGTCTGGCGACTGGATTGCAATCGACTACGGCGGCACGAAGGTTGAGTGCGAGGTTGTCTGCACCGTGCAGGGCGCTGGCGAATCAGTACTCGGCGTGATGCTTGCCGACGACTATCGACGGCTGGAAATGCTGCCCGACGATCCCGTCATGGTTGTTCACTATAGCGGAGGTGAGTGATGGCAGATACCACATACAACGGGTGGGCGAACTACGAAACGTGGTGCGTCAACCTATGGATGGATAACGAGCAGGGCTCGCAGGAGTTCTTCCGTGGGCATGCCAAGGAAATCTACGACGCTGCAGAGGCCGAGACGGAGTGGCATGTCGTGTGGACACGGCGCGAGACTGCACGGTTTCGGTTTGCTGAATGGCTGAAGGATCACCATGAGGAGAACCGGCCAGAGATGCCCACGTTTAGCCTGTATTACGACCTACTGAGCGGTGCGCTCAGTTCCGTCAACTGGGATGAAATTGCACGGCATTACATCGATGCCGTCTTAGAGGAGGCCACATGATCACCAAGAAAACCCTGCGGTCAGGCCGGGTGCGGCTGGAATTGGATCGCGATCAGGTTGTGCCTGACGATCCTGGCGCTGGCACGCCAGCCATGGTGTGGGTTGGCAATGACAGCGGCACCTATTGGTGCGTCACCGATACGGGTGAAACCATCAATGGCGGGCCGCTGAAGCCGAGCGAATTGGCATGGCTGGAGTCCATGCGTGATGAGGTGGAGCGGTTCCTATACGAGGAGGTGCCATGAGTTACCGTCCGATGGTCCAGGTATCCGGCAAGTGGGCAGGCAATGGGGTCCGGTTTGCCACCGAAGAGGAGGCCCTGTCCTCCGCCCGTGACCTCATGTCGCGGTGGTTTCTGGTGGAGAACTACGGGGCTGAGTACTCCGAAGACCCGGTGAACTGTGCATGGGATGAGAGCAGGGGCAACGTACATCTGGAGGTGGTCAATGCCTAGCAAGATTGCTGACATCAACCTGTCTTTGCGTCTCACCAGCAGGCAACTTCAGGTGCTAACCGACACGCTGGAGTTGGAGGTGCAGCGCACCATCGACAGTGAAGGTTTCTGCGGATGCAGTGCGGACGAGCTAGAGAACATGGAGTTTCGGTGCGACCTTCTCAGCGTGCTGTTGCAGCTGGCGCACCAGACGTTGCAAAAGCAGGGGGTGAACGATGAATGACATCGACTACGAACAACTGGAACAGGAGTCTCGGCTTTTCCCATGGCTGGATGATCCATGCCAGGAGCCCGAGGACTATGAGTGGGACCATGAGGAGGAGTGATGGCACACACACCGGGGCCGTGGGCTGTTCGCTGGCCCGCAGACGGCGAACTGCATGAGATATACGCAGAGGACGGCGGGGATTTGATTTGCTATCCAGTGTTCACAGCAAACCAATCGGCCAACATTCCGCTGCTTGCCGCCGCACCCGACCTACTAGATGCATTGCGTTCCGTGAAGAATGAGTTGATCGAACTGTACGAACGGGCATACCCGGATGACGAGTCGGACAACGACACCACCCGGGCGATTGATGCGGCGATTGCGGCAATCGCCAAGGCAGAAGGGAGGACCGATGACCAAGGCTGAATATAAACGCCAAGCGTTGGACGCTATCGACAAGGCGGCAAGGCTTCTGATGTCTGCCGCCCATGACTATGAGTGGGCTGGCTGCGACCATGAATCAGACCTCACCTACGGCAAGGCCAGCGAGATACGCGACTGGTACGTCCGGCTGAAGCCGCGCCGCCGCAAGAAAGCGAGGCCCACATGACCAGTGACCAACTACCCCGCATCGCCCGCGCTGCGGAGGTGATCCGATCCGTGATCGGCTGTGAGTTTGAGTGGGAGACACCGGGCCATCGGCCGTATGGCAAGGGGGCAGTGATGATCCTGCTGCACCAACCGGGCAGTGTGCTGCGGGCGTACTGCAGCTACGACTTTGAGGGGTACGACAAGATCGAAAAGATGGTCGATGCCTTGTCGGCTATCGGCCTGTATGTGGAGGATTGCACCGGGGATTACTCAGGAGTTTATGAGGTGAGCAATGGACAAGCAGAAGCACCGCGCCAGCAGGCTGGCTAGCGGCGACTGGGAATACCGTGGCTTCGTAATCGGCCAAGACTACCGCACCAAGCGGTGGGTGGCATTCCCAGATAGGCCAGGGAGCGAGCCCGTCTTCTGGGCGCAGACGCTGCGCGCCGCCAAGGTTCGCATTGATGATCATCTGTCATTCCATAAGGAGAAGGTTGATGCCTGACCTGACAGCCGACGAACTGCGCGCCATCGACATTGCCTGCATGCATCTGCTGGAGGCGGCAAGGCGTGGCCGCAAGAAGCAGCAGGATTACATCTCCATAGACAACGACTCAGTCGGAGCGGAGTGGATGGCAGCAGCTGTCCGGTCGGCTGACGAGTCGCGCGTGACGCTGCGTGCGCTGGTTGCCAAGCACAAGGAGAAGGACGATGCCTGACACCGTGGTATTGCGTGACGGCGACACCGTATACGTGCAGAAGGAAGGCGCCGCTAACCCTTCTGCGTGGGTGGGCGTAACAAACATCGACTGGCTGGAGTTGGCCCACCAAAAGCACCGGCTAGTCACCATGATCTGGGACAATCCGGATGACATTCTGTGGGGCATCGTCCATCTGATCGATGCCATCCAGGATCAGGCGGTTGAGGATGGCCTGCCCGTGGTGCATGCCATCAGCGCACAGATATGGAAGGAGGAGCATGCTGATGACAACACTTAACCTCACCCCCGCCCAGTTCTTCTACCTCCAGCGTGCCGTGAGGCGTGACTTGGAGAACCTGGAAGAGATGGCACCGTGGGATATCTACGACGAGCAAGAGGCCCACCAAGATGAGGTGCGGCTATGCAAGGCTCTGACCGCCACGCTGGGCAGGGTGGAGCAGGAGCAGGTGATTCCGCACTGAGGTATACTGGTTCCCCAAAAGGAGGAAAGTGATGGCGACACTCAAACGCCCTAAGACCCAGTGCGGGCTTTACGGACAGCGAGCCAAGGTTATCGCTAGCGATGGCAACCGACTCACCTATCGCTGGCCGTGCGGATACGAAAAGACAGAGGTGTCTATGATCGGGCCGGGCCGATTGCGAAAGCCCGCAGACGCTTGGCACATGAAGTCCTTCGCCCGCTACTGGGCAGACGGCGTGACTTACGAATGCCCGCGTTGCAGGCGGGCTGCCATGAAGAAAGAGAGGGAGGAGAGTGATGGCTGAGTATGTGATTACGCAGTTGAGGTGGGTTCTGACTGACGAGGCGGGAGAGAACGTCTACACAATGGACGGCAACTTCCTGCCGATTGCAGACTACCGCGATCCCGAGGTCGCCCGTTTCGATACGTGGGATGAGGCAGAGCGGGTGCAGTTCGTCCTGCGTTGGGCGAACCAGTGTTACGTGGAGCCGAAGGAGATGCCGTGATGGCGAAGAAGAAAGACGAAGAGTTTGTGGAGTTGACTAGACCCGCTGCTGGTGCAGTCACCATCGCCGTGTCGCTGAACTTTGGCGAGGACGATTGGGGTTGTGCCGACGAGCGGGCGTACACGCTGGAGGGTTCTATTCCTGACCCGCAGGGCACCAAGCATGAGACGGGGCGCATGCTGTCGGCCGGGTTTGTGTTTGGAATGGGCTTGGCGATGGTGGCGAACCGCCTCCGGGATGCATTGGCTAACCCCGAGGACATTGCAGCCGGGTTCGCCAGGGAGATGCAGGACTGGGACAAAGATCACAACAAGGGAGGTGGGTGATGGCTAAGAAGAAGAGCAGCAACCTTGCCGACCTGCTTCCACGCGGATCTCGCAAACGCAGTGCCGCTACTGCGTTGCCGACTTGCTACGCATGGCTCACACAAGGAGCCACTGCGTGGAAGGTACTTCCGGATGGCGCTCGCGAACCGTATCCCGTAACAGTCTCATCTGCACCGAGGCAGTCGCCGTCTCTTGCTTGGTCTGTCCAAGTCATTTCCCCGGGCGATGTATGGAAGACCCCATACTCATGCAGTGCCCGCGACTTATTTGAATCCCGCCCGCTGGCATACGCCGAGGCAGCAAAGAGGCTGCGCAAAAAAGCTGGCTCTCTGTTGCGAACGGCAGAACGATTTGAGAAGGAGATCACTGATGCCACGCCCAACACGTAGCAAGACGAGCGCCGAAGAGTTCATCAAAGCAGTAATGCGTGCCCGCACGTTGCAGGACGCGGCCAAGACGCTTGGGGTTTCCAGGCAGGCGGTGAGCAAGCGGCTCATGCACTACAAGTCGCTCGGAATCAAAGGTCTGCCAGACTTTGTGGGGAAGGCAGTAGATACGGAAGAGGTTCAGCGGTTGGTCAACAAACACCGGAGGCGAGATGCGTAACGATATCGTGCAGTGGTTCTTCGACCTGGAGCCCGTGGCGAAAGGTTTCAACTGGCCCATCCATGTGGATGGGCTTGTTCATTCCAAGACTCAACTGGATGCGTGCATCGCAGGCAAGGCGCCCGCCGATTCCGTCCTCGCCGCATACCAGAAGTTCGCTGGTGCCGTGGGCCCGAGCGTGATGAATGCCCTGCTGGAAAGCGACGATGCGTTTCCGGAGGTCAACCATTCCGGCAAGCCCACGCCGCCAGCCGATGGTCAGATCACTCTGTACGTGGACGCAACCGGCAAGCGCGTGCTTGCCAAGACCACCAAGGAATGGGGTCAGCCAGCCACATTGTCCGTAGTCTAAGGAGGCCCGTATGCACAAGGATGTGCTGCTCGCGCTTCACTGCATGGCCACTTGTATCTTGTTGATACTGTGCGTGCAGTTGAAGGAACTGTTGGTTCGTATTCTGTTACAATAGGAGGTGCCGATGTTTGCTATGTCTCAGACCGCTGACTTCTTGGTGGGTGCCGTCATCATGGCGTGCATCATGTTCTTCGCCTCATTGGAGTAGCCATGATCTACGGGTACTGCCGGGTATCGACGGACGATCAGTCGATCAGCCTGGATAACCAGCGGCAGGAGCTTCAGGCATACGCCGTGAAGCATGGCCTGACCATCGACCAAGTCTTCTGCGACGAGGATGTGTCCGGCAAGATCCCCATGAAGGACCGCCCGCAAGGCAGGATCATGTGGGATACGCTGCGTACTGGTGATCTGGTGGTGGTTACCAAACTGGACCGTGGCTGGCGTTCGACGGCGGATGCCGCCAATACCCTGGCCACCTGGAAGCAGTACGGTGTCCGGCTTGCCATCCTGGACTTCCCAATCGATACCAGCACGGACGAGGGGGAGATGATGTTCACCCAGTTCGCCAGCTGGGCACAGTACGAACGCAAGCGGATCGGTCGCCGGGTATCCGATGCGGTCCAGTATCTGAAGCGCAACGGCCTGCCCTACGCTTGTGCCCGGCCGTTCGGCTGGATGCGTGGCAACAAGGAGTGGGTGGTCTGCGAGAAGGAGCGCAAGATCGCGGACAAGATCATGCAGTGGAGAGCGGAGGGCTGGGGGTGGGAGAAGATCACCCTCGCTTTGGCCCGCGATGGCGTGAAGAAGCCCGTCCTGATGCGGAAGGACGCTCGCGGCTACTACTCTCCTTCGGATGTCTGGCTGCTGGCTCACGCGGCGTCAGCCGGATATCCAAAGACTGCGCCAACTGTCTTTGCAGCCGAGCTGCGCTCAGGGAAGCAACGCGCAACGGTACATCGTGGACGGCTGAAAGAGTTCGCAATGTTGCCCCGCACATGAACCTGTCCATGGCGATCTGCTGATCCTCTATCGGCAGGCTTTCAATCGCCAGCCGCAGGTGGTCCAAGTGATCGAAGTCCGGCGCCAGTTCGGCCGCTTCCTGCAGGCTGATCTTGTTCTCGCCCGGCGTGCGGGTCACTCGTTTGATGCTCTTCAGCATGGCGTTGAGGATCGCCCGTGCGAAGTAGGCTTTCGGGTACGGCAACTTCTTCTTGTCGTACGTGCGAGCAGCCTTGCACAGGGCGAGGTATCCCTCCCCCTCCAGGTCACCGATCAGGACAGACCGCTGCCACGCTGGTCGATTCTGCAGGAAGTAGCGGGACAGGATGGTGACTAGGCCGTGGTATTCAACCACTAAACCTTGTCGATATTTTGAGAGTTTTGATCTCTTCATCATGGCGATTCAACCGCACCTCATGCTCCTCCAGGGTTTCCCGCAGTTCCTTCACAAGCTCGGGCAGTTCCTCCACCGAGCGTGCGATCACTGCAACTTTTGCATGGATGCTCATCGCCCATGGCACCACGGCCGCCGCAACCGTGAGCCCGACCATCCAAATCTCCGCCTGTTCAGACATCGTCTTCCCCCATAATCATGTTGCACAGCATCGTGCCTGCGGCAGGATGCAGCTGACCTTCATGTACGTGCAGCGCAATCATCTGCGCCGCATCCATGGATTCATCGGGGGGAAACTCGTAGATGTGCGTCTCGCCGTCATACGTGGCAACCAATCGGATCACAGGGCGTCGAACGCTTGGCCCCTGATCCTCCGTAATTGAGAAGCGTTTCTTCGGTCCACTAACCATCTGGCTATCCAGGCTGTGATGATGTTGATGATGAGGGGCAAGATGAAGACAAGGAACACGGAGCCGAAGGTCTGCTTGCGCCTGCGGCATTCCGCCCGCACCTGCTTGCGATAGCTCGGTAGATCCAGTTCGCCATCTGGCAGAAGCATGATCGCCACAAGGGCCACCGATCTTGCATGCTTACCGAACCTCTTCGTTCCTGTGGATTCCAGACACCAGTCGGCTACTTGCTCTGCTTCGGTTTGCATGTCCCACTCACGCATATAGGCGGGTGAACGCCCTTGGCCTTGCACTTGCAGTCGGCCGGGCACGGGCAGAGCGTTGTATGTCCGTCACCATGTGTGATAACGCCGTTCTTGCATCGGCCGCAGCAGTCGCTCACTGCTGGTGCTGGCGATGCCTGGGTGTTGATGGTGTAGGCAGCATTCACCGCCACACTCGGCACCATGTTCAGCGGGATGAACAGCCAGAGGAAACTACTCACCATGGTGCAGCATTCCTATGGTGCCGTAGTCTGGGAGACGCTGGGCCGGGTAGCCGTCGATGGACCCGTAGATCCAACAGTCGTTCGACTTCACGCAGACATCGAAGTCTTCGGCCGTGGTCACGATCATGCCGGGCACCCACTCCGGGTACTCGGCAGGCCAGCCCTTAGGCTTCTGGTTCCACGGGCCCCAGCTGTTTTGAATGAACCACACGCGGAACGGCCAGAACTCCTGCGTATCGTCGTAGCCTACGATGGCCATGTCATGCGCCCACCCCTTGGATGTGCGCGGGTGAACGTGCTTGTCGTTGGGGCTCGGGCTCCATGACGCGAACTGCCCGGAGTGCGCGGCGTACCCATTGAACATCGCGTCCATCAGCTCTTCTTGCGAGCGGACGAGACTGATCACGCCGACCTTGTTCTTCTTGCACAGATCCTGAACATCGCTCGGCACGCCAGACGAGCCCCATCTGTGGCCGATCTTCCAGTTGTACTTGGAGAGATCGACCACGCCGTAGTCGGAGCGGGCGAGGAAGCCAACGTCACGCTCAAAGCGGGAGGCTTTGGCGGGTGACATTCCCTGCCCGCCATGGCCACGCGCACCGTACGTTGGTTCGGTGGCGCCCTTCTGAAACCAGGACTCTGGCTCCCGCTTCACCAGAATTTCCACGGCCCTGGTTATGTCCCTGGCGTTGCGGCTTCCATGGCTGACGCAATCGCCCGTCTCTTGGGCTTCAGTGAAGCAGGTGGGATCCAGCTTCTTCGCGTACTGCCAGAGCAACGCACGCTTGCCACGGCCCGAGCCGTAGATGTTGGGCTCGCGGAAGTGCTGGTACTTCTGGGTTTCCAAGAACTCATTGGTCGCCCGTGCATCTGGCACGTAGCCACCCAGCCCATCTTCGTACGCTCGGAACAGCGAGTATGGTGTGTCTAGATCATCCGCCACTTTGCCTTGCCACTTCCATGCATGCGGTCGCGATCTTCTGGGCTAGCTCATCGTCTATCGCCAAGTCATCCAGCGAGTAGTACTTACCCAGCACTTCCTCCACGGCCTTATCCAATCCCGGATACTTGCCGACGAGGTCTGTCCCACCCGCAGCCAGGGCCAGCGCGTCACGATAGACGGAGCGCCAGACTCCAGTGGTGGTAATCCGCCGACCAGCATCTCGTCGCATAACGTCTGCCAGCGCGCGGTAGATGGCTGACACGGTCGCCCGGTCGGTGGAGGAGGCCGACGATAGGGCTTCTGCGACGGGGCCGGTAGCCCGTGGCTGCGGTGGGACAAGGGTGAACGCCAGGAACAAGCAGGCTATGACGAGGGGGAGGTGTTTCATTGGGTGTCCAGCAGGACGCGCAACAGATCGTTGCATGCCTCCGTGACTTCCTTGGTCTTTCGGTTGTCACGGATGCGGACAACGCAGGCGATGTCGTTCATGACCGATGGCTGACTGGTCGGCAGACGCAGCTTTGACCACGGCACGTACTGCCATGCGGCGACGGCTGCGACGGCGACGAGGGCGACGATCTGGTAGGTAGTCACAGGATCTTTGCTCCGGGAATCCAGATGGTGATGCCGTTTGCGGTGGCTTTGATGTCGTAGGTCAGCAGGCGATGGGGGTCCAACAGTCCCCAGCCGTAGACATCGTCATGCCCCACAGCCCCAGCGTCCTTGCAAGTCTTCGACAGGACATCCACCACGGTCTTGTGCGTGACCTTCTCGCCGCCCTTCTTGGCGGCTGAGATGTACAGGGCCAGGACGCCAGCAACGAACGGCGCCGCCATGCTGGTGCCGCTGATCGTGGCGTAGCCGTTGGCCAGCCATGTGCTGGTGATGTCGGCCCCCGGCGCAGCGACTACGATCTCCTTGCCACGGCTGGAGAACTCACACACCTGACCGGACTTGTCCACCGCACCGACGCCAATCGTTTCGCGGAATGCAGCCGGGAAGTTCACCGATCCGCCGTCGTTGCCAGCGGCGCAGACGATGACGATGCCCTGCTCATGGGCTTCTTTGATGGCAGAATGCAGATGGTCATCCGGCCGGGAGGAGCCGAGCGACATGGAGATGATGTCGCATTTGATCTCTGTGGCGTACCGGACGGCCTCCGCCACGGCATCGTTCGATCCCATCCCGGAGTGGCCCAAGACTTTCAACGAGTGGATCTTGCACTTGGGTGCAATGCCCTTGGCGTTCCCGGTCTTCGCGCCGATCACCCCGGCACAGTGCGTGTTGCTTACGATCACCCCATTCGCGGCATAGTTGTGCGAGCCTTCAACGGTCAGGTCGTACATCTCTCCGCTGTACGTTTCGCGAGTAACCGACACAACGCTAACGGCCCGCCTGCTGCGTACGTTGCGCCCCAGCTGGACACGCTTCACTCGCATCAGCGCCGCAAGCTCCTCGTTATGGGCGATTCGCACAATCCACGAATTTCTCTCTGTCTTAAAACCAGTCGGAGACGGCTTCACTGAATGCATCGAAGCGCTGATCCCAAGAAACCGACACACTGCCACAAGCCTTTTTCCGAAGCGCTCGCTTCCAGTGGCTATGCGAACACGGCCCGTCTTCTTGCACACGCTGCCATCGCCCTCAACGAACCCGGCGATGAACGACAGGATCACGCTCGGTTTGCTTTTCGCGACAAGCTCTGGGAACTCCAAGGTGATTGATTTGCTGGACGGCATCCCCATGCGCATGGCGCAGACATGCCATGCGTCCGCACTGCGAAGCCGCTGGCTAATGAGGGTGGAGTCGGAGTGGCGCGGCTTCAACTCCGCCGGTCGCTTGCCAAACAATTGCTGGCACAGATCCGAAAACACATCCGCCAGCTGACGGTTGTTGTTAAAGAAATTGATTGCCTTTTGCGTGGCCATCACATGGCCATCGGATGCGACGAGCCCAAGGAAGAACGCAAGGTTCTCGTCCAGCGGGAGGCTGCGATGCTCCGGCCCTGAATGCCAGTTGCTTTTGTTGCACTTCTTGCATTGTGGCCGTAGCCCGCCAGAGGCGACATGTCCGCAGTACCTGCATGTCCACTCAGCCTTTAGCGGTATCTCATGGATCCCGTCATATACGCCTGTGTTTTCTCGCGATGTCACAAGCCTCTGGCCAACTGCTATCTCGTCAGCGCGAATCTTACGCACGCTCCTGTCGCTTCCGCGCTGCGATGTCTGCGCATACACGGGGTGCCACGGCGTAAACCGCTGGACGCCTTCGCGAGTTTTGACGCTCACGATTTCGCCGTCGTACGGCAGTCGATGAACAGCAAGTACCTTCCTGCGAACTGTCGCCTGCGTTTCGGTGTCGTAACCAAGCGTGTAGATTCCAAGGCGGGATACATCTTTGATGGTGCTGCCATCTTCCATCTGATGCACGACGCCATCGACTCGTTCAAACAGCGTGCTTATCGGCTGCACTCCGCAGTTCGATGTGTACACCTCGTCATCTGGTGCAATGCACCCATGCCCGAGCGTGTCGTACATGTCTGCGTCGGTGGTGAAGTTGCGGTAGTCCACCACCACGCCATCCAAGGCGTAGTGCGGGGCCACCCCGGAATCCACCACCGCTACCGTCACCCCTTCGCCCTGGCTTTGCTTCCACAAGGCCGGGATCCCGTAGGACGAAACGCCCCAGTCAACCCCGTCGCTCTTGGCGGCGAGTGGATGCGCGGTCACCCGGTAGGGCGGGAGGTGAACGAAGCTCACGGCTCGTCGCGAAGCAGCGCCTTCAGGATCGCCACCACCAAGGGGATGATCGTCTCCACCAGCGTCTTCCAATCCACGGCCATGGCCTGTACTTCGGCACCGGCTTGGAGGATTTGCACCTCACGCGGCTCGTCGTTCAACGCATCGTCAGCCCAAACTTCGGTGAAGATATCGTCATGCGCCAGCACCTTCGGCGTGACGGCCTCCGTTTCCAGGATCGGGATGACGATGCGGGCGATCTGGTCCACGATCTCCCACTGCTTCAGGTACGGCAGGCTCTTGGAGTAGCCCTTGCCGATCTCCACGATCTGCAGCAGGGCGTCCTTGTGGGCGAGCAACCACTTCAAAACCTTCAGATTCACGGTGATCTCCCTAATGATTCTTGGCATTCAAACACGCAACCGCTACCACCGCATGGCCTGCGATGTCGATCAAAGTCTCCCTAAGTAATTGCTCGTCATACTGGGCTTCGCCTCTCAGGCGGCGGCATTTCTCCCCGATCCTGGCCAGCTGGTAACGCCAGGGCTCAATGCCGTCCTGCTCCACGCCCAGTGCATTGCACAAGGGACCGGCATCAGGGTTGCCGTAGTACCCAGATTTCCGCAGCATCAGCCGGTGGATGGTGTCGGTGACCTCCTTGTAGGGATCGTCACCACGCCACCCCCCGTCCTGCCTTAACGAGTCTTCCATATTCGCTCCAGAAGGTGGGGTGGTGGTCTGGATCATCATCATGGTCCTCCGTGTCTAGGAGGTGGGCACACCGCGCGTGAGCCCATTCCTCCAGGAAAGTGTCAATGATTTCGCCGCGATTCAAACTATCTAGGATTCCAATCGTCCCGCGTTCACAGTCCTCGTCCATCAGGAAGTAGCCCAGCATGTCGCCCATCGTCGCCTTCGGTCTGAGGTAGACCCGCACCGGAAACAACACCGGGAACCGCTCCTCCGCCCAGCGCTTCAGCTTTCTGAGCAATGACCTGCGATAGTCCTGCGACATCGGACAACCTCACAATCGCCAACCACTGCTTGTTGTTTCTGCGGTGCAGGACCAGTGGGATTTTCCCACCAGCGTCCCGTTCCGCCTGCTCCATCCAGAGGTATGGGTTCCCGCGTTCGACCCGCTTCACCTCCAAATGAACTGTGTCCCCGAGAGGGTGAACCACATCCGGGGAATCCGTTCCGCCCGCAAATTGCTGGCCTCTGCGGCAGGCTGACGGATCCAGCCCGAGCGCTTCAGCCCACGCCTGGGCGCCGTCCCTCTCGCCCCGGGCGCCTTTCTGGCGGCTGTTCATAGGCGGGCGCTCCTGCCTGCAAAGTCCCGGGCTTCGATGTGGTTGATCTCGGGGAACTGCTCGGCCACCAGACGGCAGACTTCCGTGACCGGCTTCTTGGCCAACACCTTCTCGTTCTTGCCGATCCACACGCCGACCTGCGACCAGTACTGGAAGTCCCGGTTGTCGCCACGGGTGGGCCAGTGGGCCGTGATCTGGGAGTTGGTGGTCTTCCAGAATCCGCCTGCGTTCATAGTTCTTCGGGCTCCTGGGCAGACATGAGTTCCCGCATGACCTCGTCCAGATGGTTGTCTCGCGGGCGGGCCGAGCCACGCTGCAGGAGGTAGGTGGTCAACGCATCACCCGTCCGGCGGTCCAAGATGTTCCCGAGCAGGCGACCGTACGAATCCCGCATCCAGTCAAAGACCATCAGTTCGTAACGGCCGAAGTCGGAGTTGATCTCCAGCCAGTCGATGATGTCGCGCGTGGCTGAGGGCTTGCAGCGGACACCAGCCAACACCAAGTAGATGGTTGCGTAGCTCTGCATGGGTTCTGCCATCGTCCTGATGAGCAGCGTGTTGGGCCGGGTCACCCTGATGACCTCGCAGGTCAGGGTTCTCTCTGGTTCCATGGCCCCACGTTTCTCACTCGCTCCTCCTTGTAAAACTCCGGAAGCTCTTCCGGTTCGTAGCCCAAATGTTTCTTGTGCTTCAACGACGCAAGGAACACGGGATCGTAGTTATCCGGATCACACTCTCGCTTCACGCCCAACAGTATACCCTTGTTCAGGTCTGGGCGTCTAGTCAAATACGTGCCCGAATGCAGGACGGTGTGACAGTGATTGCACAGTCGAACGTACTGTCTGATGTCATGCTTGCGACCGGCGCCTCCGACGAGGTGATGTACCTCCAGCCAACGGCGGGCATCGGACTCGGGCCAGTGGCAGACCGCGCAGCACCTGTGGAGTTCCAGCCACGCCTGGAGTTCAATGCGTTCCTGTTTGTTCACTGTGAATCAAATTTCAAAAGAAGCTGCGGCGAATTGCGCCTGACGCCTTCGTCAGTAAACACGCCCCAGTTTTCAATAAATTCCTTGTAATGCGATGGATTCAAATTATTGATGAGCGTATCGCCGTCTTCAGCGACAAGAGTTTTGGCATCAATCAAATACCAAACTCCGTCACACCGCAGTGCCAAGATGTCAAACTCGTCGCGGTAGTAGGCTAATTTAGGTTCTCCTGGGCGGCGAGCCTTGCAGAGTTGTATGACGGCAGAAGATTTGCAAGTTCTGTGCTTAACCTGTACGCGAAAGCCATTGACAACAAAGTCATAGGCTTTCCTTCTGCTTGCACAATTTTCAGCACTCAGCCCGCGAGCACTGGCCAGTCGAAGAAAATCTTCTTCGGCACGCCATCCCACCGCAAACAAGTAATCATTGTGCGACGCGCTTATGGCAGATTCAGCGATCACGCTCCATCAGCCCTCTATCCTCCGAAGGCGGGCGGATTGTAGCAGTGAACGCCGGTACACGCAACCGTTAGTCAAACAAAGATGGCTGTTCGACAGTCAGATCGGGTTGTTCGATACCGTGCTTCTCTGGATGACAGAGCGTACAGATCCGAACAGGCGGCGCGATGTAGTAGTCCCATCGCTTGCTGTGCTGCAGACCGCCCGTAGACCACATGCGGCATGCGGTATCAGTGCCAGTCCAGATATGGGCGGCACCTTTAGGAAGGCCCTTGGGTGTACTGCGAACAATAAATCCCGGCTTAAGCGGTAGGTTCATGCGTTACTCCATGGCTAGTGGTGAAGCTGGCCCGACTCCCTCCATCGCTGGAGGAAGTCAGGGGCTAAACATGGCTTTGTGGAGCCAGCCAGCCCGTGCGAAGTGTATTTGTTTTCCCGGTCCAGTTCGCAGTCTCCCCACGCCGGGCCAAGCGGGCGCGAAGCCAGCCCCGGGGCAGGGTAGTCGTACAGCGCACCCCGAGCTTTCTTGGATGGCAAGCGAATTACTTCGCGAGCCCTGCCCCCTCTTGTCGCACTCCTCGCGGGAGCCGGTCGGCGTGGGGCCGATCTTCAGGCCGTCCTTGGCAATCAGAGCCTAGTCGAACGAAACGTCACACAGCGAATCCCATTCCGGGATGATCTCCCGGCAGCGATCCAGCTGGTGATTACAGAAGTTCTTCAGATCCGTGATGGGATATTCCCGGCACTCCTTCGCCAGCCGGTACAGCACCTCGGCGTATCCCGCGAACGTGGCGCAGTGTACCGTGGTTTCCTTCCGCTGTCGCATGTTCATTTGGGCCCGTGCCTGTGACCCAGCGATGTATGCCTGCCACTCGTCCAGGATCATCAATGGCTGGGTGGACCAGTACTCCGTCCTGCCCTGGTTCAGGTAAGTGTTGTAAATCGTCCCGCGTTTTGTTATGGGCACGGCCGCAAACACCCGCTCGGTGGTCAGCGGCGGGGTGGGTATGAAGATTCGTAGGCCGTTCCCCACGTACACGCCGTGATATCCCGGCTTGCCACGGCACAGGAAGTGGTTCGCCTCATGGGCGTAGGTCACCAAATCCGCGTCCCTAGCGTCCGTGTTATCGGGGAGCCGGGAGGCGACATCTCGCAGGGCAGGAGGGAACTCCGCTGGCGGGGACCAGACCCGGGCCACGTACTCAACTTCGGCCCCGGTGGCACATGCCTCTGAGAGCCCCAGAATTGCGATATGAAGCCAGCTCATTTCGGAGGCATAGGGGTTCGGGTGGGGATCTGAACGGCCCTCCAGGTGCTTGCCCGGAGGCCATAAAAGTAACTGTCCTCCTTGCTCACATCCCACTCAGACGATTCGGCCTGATACACCGCGTCCTGGACCTTATATCCAGCCGCCTTTGGGTCGCCTTTGCTGCCTATAAAGTAGGCATCTTTCCAAACGATCCGGTTAGTGGGCAGGCAGGCGAGGTTGCCGTCATCCAGTAACATGACATGCCCGCACTTGTTCTGGTCTGGTAGGTGTGTCCACCCGGGTCCGTTGTGGTCCGGTAACCAATCCACGGTAAACAGGTACACGCCGGGGATCTCCTTGGACCGGAGGTGACAGGTTGCCTCATGGTCCCGGAGGTACTGGAAGCAGTGAACGCTTGGCCGGAAAGTAAAACAGTCCCACAGCTGGGCATCCCCCAGCGCGATCTCTGGGGATTCCGGGTCGGTGGCCAGGGCATGGATGGGGATGTTCCGGTAGTGGGCGCCGGACTTCAGCATTACATGGACCCCCAAGGCCCGGCCGGGCATGGATTGGATGGCGAAGGCGTAACCCTCCTCCACCCCATCCTTGTCGGAGATGTACTTCAGCCGCACGTAGACCTTCAGGTACGGAATGTCAGCGTTCATTTGGCGAGCATCCAGAGTCCTATGTTGCTCCACGCATACCCGCTGTACGCCCAGGCCATTCCGTAGTTACCGATCCGCCACTGGTCGAACGCCACGTAGGCATAGATCAGGCCAGTGAAGATGATGAGATGTCCGCTCATTCGTCACCCATTGATAGACCGTACAGGAGCATGGCCGTGGCGAAGATGAGTCCAATGAAGAATTCCATGGGGCCCGGAGTGTTCATGCCTCACCCCATGTGCTTTCTAGTTTTCGACGCAGCCTTTCGATCTCCACTGTCAATAACTGGATTCGTTTTCTCAACGTATCGTTCTCGTTCTTCAACCTCTCCGCCTCCTGTGACAAAGAGCCCTGTGTCTCCATCGATTCCCCCGAGCAAGTCATGTGGTACGAGATAGTCAATCAGTTGTTGCGCTGGCCGAAGGTGCGACTTCGGCGCCACCAGCATTCCCATCGCATGTCCTCGGGTCGTGTCCCTGACCACCTGTTCCGTCCATGTGTCATCCCTGTCCAGCGGCGTGACCCACACCCACTGGCCCGTGTTCTTGGAGAGGAACACGTAGGCGAATGGCCGGATCACTTCTCTCCCCAACCCACGCAGGTCATCAACGAACACCGTGTCGTACGGAAAGTCTTCCGGACAGGTGAACGTGAGGTTGCGTTCTTTGATCTCCACAGTCATCAGCACAGCGGCGTCCGGATTGCCGCAATGGTCCTTCACCTTGTCATGCTTGGTGAGGATCACCTTTCTTCCATGAGCAACCGCTAGGCCGAGCGAGCGATGGGAATCAACCCATGCCCGCTCGGCGCGGTGGCCGCTAGTCAGCGAGCTGCGGAACGAGCGTGGCATTGTGATCAAACCTGAAGGAACGAATCCCCGGTTCGCGAACGGCTATCGCGCCGCACGCCACGCGGGGGATGCGAGAACACATCTCGCGAATCTGCTCCGGTGTCGGATCGTCTGGGTCTAGCTCCACGTACTCAAACTCTGCGGGCACAGGCCATGAACTGCGGATTGACTCCTGCCGCTCTCGGCATGATTGCGCCCACTCCAGCGGCATGCGGAACGCCCACGCGATGTCGGCATCCGTGGCGTCATGGACGAGCATCGCCGCCACTGCGAGGCGGGACTTCGGCGGCACCTCGCCCATGGCCTTCAGCCACCGAATGAGGAGCGAGATGGTGGACTTGGGATATCGGATGTCCCTGGCCACCTTGTGGATCGTCTCCCTGTTGACGATCACCCGACGCCACACTTCGCTTGCCTCTGCGAAAACACTTCGATAGCCAGTGTTTGAAACGGGTCCAGATACCTTGCTTCTCATTCCGTCCTCCTGGTGGAAACGCCTCATCCAATCGCAGCAACTCCGTTAGTTGCTGTACCGTGTCATCTGTGAGCAGATCCGGCATGTCGCCGCTCCTTCTCTTTGCGGAAAATCTTTCTGATCCAAGCAGTCCGAACCTTCTCGGATGCCCATGTGATGTAGTGGTCAGGCAACTCACTGAGCCTGCACCCGGCGTACTTGCCCTTCAGCGGGTTCATGTAGGTGCCCACTGACCGCTTGCCCGTGAACTGGAGATCCACATCGCGCGTCTCCACGCTGCCGAACGCCCGGCCTTGCGTGTGCTTGCGGCGCTCTTCGATCTCCATCGCCAGCCGCTTGCGTTCTTCTTCCTCCGCAGCCAGCAGGGCCAGCTCTTCAGGAGTCAGCGTCTTCTCTTCCCGAGCGACACGTTCACGGACCTTGGCGACCGTTTCCTTGTTCGCCTCCAGGAACATGTCCACGCTGGTGATCAGCCGGTGATCCAGCGAGGCATCGGTGCAGTCAACGATTTTGAATCGCGGCTTTGCACTCGCAGCAATTGCCGCTCGGCGCGTTTCCGGCGTAGACCCCGCAAAGTCCACCACTCCAGCCAGCGGACGAGTAGCACGGCCAACACACTGCAGCCAAAAAGCCCGAGAGCGAGTTGGTCTTCCGAGTATGAGTGTTGCAGTGGGGGGATAATCGAAACCCACGGCCACAAGCTGGCAATTAACGAGCACCTGAACATCTCGCGACTTAAAGCGTCGAAGCGCATCGGCCCTCTCCTCCGGTGGCATGGTGCCGTACACGTAAGCGGCGGGAACGTCGTAGTTGTTGTTTAGGTAATGGCACACGCCCTTGGCGGCGGCGACCGATGGCGTGAACACCACAGTCTGACCTTCCCGTTCTTCGGCCGTGATCACGCACAGCCGCTGGAGGTTGGCTTCCTTCTCCACCTCGGCTTGGAGCGCCGTGGTTTTGAAGTCACCGCCGACGATGGCAATGCTGGAAAGGTCCATGCTCTTCACCACGGCAAGTTTGCAGACGGGGGGCACGGCCCATCCGTTGGCGATGGCCCACTGGATGTCGTAGTTGCAGATGGCTCGTTCGTAGAATTCCATGTCTCCCTCCGCATCAATGCCCTGCCGTCCTGCCGAAACGGCGTTGCTGAAAACCCTGCGACCATGGCCCCGTCGTTCTGGAAATACCTCAGCATTTCCACGACCGGCTCACTGGTCATCAGGTGTGCCTCGTCCACAATCACCAACTGAAAGTCACGGAATCGCTTGTACCGTGGCTCGCCTCCGCGCTTGCTCAATAGCGTCTGCTTGCTGGCCACGATCACCTTCGACGGGTACTCCTCGTCGGCGTGGTAGTCAGCCATTTCGATCTCGGGATAGATCGCGGCGACTTGCTGCACCTTGTCAATCGCCTGCCACACCAGTTCTTTGAGCGGGCAGATGATCAGCGTGCGGCCGGGAATCCGTTCAGCGAGCATGCAGAAGATCACGGTCTTCCCAGCGCCGGTGAACAATCCGTTGAGCGTGGAAGTGCATCCTTCCTCCATCGCCTGGAGGTTCTGCTGGATGACTGTCTCTTGGTAATCGCGAGCGTCCATGCTGCACCTTGGTGAAAGAAAACCTGGGGGCGAGGTCGGAGGATGTCACCTCGCCCCCAGGGAGCGCCTGCCTCAGAAGGATGCGAATTCCTCTTCGGCGGCTGGCTCGGCACGCTTCTTCGTCCCGAGCAGCTGGACCGTCTTGGTGTCCAGCTGCAGGCGGAACTTCTGTTGCCCGTCCTTCTCCCACGTACGGACCTTCAGCTGACCGGAGACAAACACCGGAGTTCCACGGGTGAGGAACTCGGTGACGCGGCCCGGTCGCCACAGGTCACAGTCGATGTACATCACATCGCCTTCCGTCCGGCCGTTGATGGCGATACCGAACGACGCGACTTCCGTTTCACCGACGATCTTCGTCTCGGCATCCCGCGTGAGGTTGCCTATGAAATTGCACTGATTAAGACTGGCCATGAGGTGCTTCCTCGTACTTGGCATCGAACTTGGCCTGCAACCGCTGCAGAACCTTTGGGTCACACACCTTCTGGGACACACGCAGCTTCACGCGGTCCAGAACTTTCTGGGCTTCATCGACCGACTTGGATGCGTCCAGTTCCTTGGTCGCAACCGATTCGATCTCCATCGACTTCGTCGCCGTCTGGGCAGGCCGGACTTCGACAGGCTTCTTCACTTCCTGCTGGAGTGAGTTGCCATCGTCATCGGGCTCGCCAGAGAACCCGCCAGTGAGCGCCATGAGCAGCGTCCGCTTGGCGTAGGTCATCGCCGCACCGAACCCCTGCATGTCCCCTTTCGGGTTGTGCAGCGGCGCGATTCCGGTGATGTACTGCCCGCTGGAATGCCGTAGCGTTCCGACGAGAATCCACTGCGAGCCAGCAAGGCCGGGCCTGAAGTCCGGAAGTGCAATCCCGTTCTTTGTCAGCGGACCACGCAGGGAATCGCAGCACTGGGCGTACGAGCTGAACTTGCTCCGGAAGTGCGGGTTCGCACTATCCAAGGCAACGTGCTGATACTCAGCCTGGGCCTTCGCCAGAGCCGCAGTCAGTTCGCCCGTCTCCGGCGAACTGCTGGGCCCCATGATGCTTTGGTTATCGATCATGCCACCACCTCCTCACTCTTCTTTGCTGCCCACTGCGGGATGGCCAGCTCCGTAATCTCTCCGTGGTCGATGGGGAGGTACTCTCCCGTAGACCGCCGCAAACGGACTTCCTCCATGACGCGGAGCAACCGCTGCCCCGCCTCTTCAACCCAATCGATTGGCAGATAGAAAACGTGGCACGCATACGGGGCCATCGTTTGCGTGAACACGAACGGCATCCGGAAGTGGTCCCAGCCGACCTGCATCGCACACTCGCGGTACAGCCACTCCTGCTCGCCGTAGCCGTAGTCCATGACGCTGCGGTACAGGACATCCCACTGGGCGGAGGTGGACTTCAGATCCCACCACAGTTCCGGCGTGCATCCGTCCGGCCGAACCTTCACGCGGTGCCCGCCGATCTCAGCAAACACCGACAGTTGGGTTTCGGTGGTTGCTTCGATCAGACTCTTCGCCGCCGGGTTAGCCAGCGTGTGTTCAACCATCGTTCGCAGCGTGAACGCCTCGTCCTCGCTGCAGTCGATCTGCCACGGCTGGATGGTCGCGGCCCAAGACTTGTACTTCCCGCCGCTCCTTCTCCCGGCAGCGTCCAGCACATCCGCAGGCGGCGTGACGATGACATCGTCCACCGACTTGCCGGACGCGATGGCCATGATCGCTGTATCAAATTTGGTGCCCAGCTTGGTGGCGGAGTTGCCGCCGAACAGGCTGTGCCCCTGATCCATCCAGTGCTGCGCCGCGCCACCAAATCGCAGCACGGAAACGAAGAACGACCGACTGTCGAAATCGTTCTGGGCGAAGTAGTCTTGGCTACTCATGCCCACCACTTTCCTTGGCAAACTACTGTCCATATGTCCACCTCCTAGTTGTGAAACGAACTCCTCCAAACCACCGACCGGAAATCAGGCAGGCCCCCTCCGTGGGGCGCGACGGCGTCCGTACACACGCCGGTACTCAACCGCTGCCTGGACGAACTGTCCTAAGACGAGACAGGTGAGAGCGAAGCCGCTCCACCGTAGGAAAATGAAGGCGGCGAGAATCGCCACCCAGCCGACTCTTACGATTGGCCAAGAGAGAGGGGCCAAACGGCAGCTAACCAACTGAGCTAGCTGCCCTCGGCTCTGCCGATTGTAGCGATTGTCCAGGGGGGTACGAGCCCCATCGTCATGTCGGTACTCTCTCCCCCTCGCTGAGTACCCATCATGACCATCACCCAGCTCGCTAATGCCTACTGGCGCCGTGTCGGCGGAAGCCCCGGCTACTTGGAGCAACTCTTGGTTCTCACCAAACGGCTCCCGTGGCTGGCCAGCGATTTGACTCCTGACCGGATCGACGCCTACCTGGATTCGGCACTCGCTCATCTCGCGCCCTCCACCGTTCACAACCATCGCCGGATGCTGCGCACGCTTATGCGTTTCGCTGCGGACGAGGGCCATGTGGACAAGAGTATACTGCGCCCGCTCCGCCGTGTCAAAGTCCCGCCGCCGTGCCCGGTCGCCTTGGATCACAACCAGATCGCGAGATGGGTTGCCACAGCACGCTCCATGCAGGGCGGAACCCGCACCTGCCCGTACAACATCCTTTTGCCCGCGTGGGTTCTCTGCGCCTACAGCACCGGCCTGCGAACCGGCGACTTGCTTGCGATTCGTTACGACCAAATCCGTGGTCATAGACTCCTCCTCCGTCAACACAAAACCAGCGAACCCCATGTCGCTTGGTTGGATGACGCTGCCCTACGTGCGATAGGTCAGCTGCCTCGCCGTGGTCCGCAAATCTTTGGATCACTGACGAACAAGGATCGCATTTTACACGCCATGCGGCGGCTTGTCAAACAAGCCGAGCAGCAAGGCACGACGCGCTGGCTGAGACGCAGCGGAGCGACCTACTGCGAGGCCGCTGGAAAGGACAGCAGCAAATATCTGGGACACCGGGATCCCGGCATGAAGAAGCGCTACGTAGATAGGCTCTTGCTGTCAGAGCTAACGGACAACATCGCAAGCGCGCCGCCAATCCCAGATCAACTGCTTGCTACCGGATTGCGCCCAGTAACTGCAGCGGATCCATCGCAGCCTGCTGCTTCTTCCGATCTCGCGCACGCTTCGCAGCTTCAGACTGGATGACCTTGTACAACAGGTACATGTCGCGCTGCTGTTGTGGCATGGCACGCAGGACATCCTCTGGCACGGTGATGTTCTCGTACGTGCGAACGCCCGGTGTGGTTTCCAGGATCTGGTTCAGCATGTCGCGAGCCGCCAACTGCTTGGTGCGCTCAACGTCAATGTCGCGAACCTTTGCACCGGCCAGCAGATTGAACGCCAGCTTGGTCGCCCGGTCTGCGTCAGTCAAACGGTCGTCAGTCAACGTCCGGTAGATGCCAAGGCCACGGGATCCGAATGGCAGATTCATCAGGATCTGCTCGGCCGGTCGCCCGTACTCACCAAGATCGCGTTCCAGCACGGAATAGGCGTCAGACAGGTCGCGGCCCGTGTACAGCTGGCGGTTCGTGATCATCTCCAGCGGGGCTTTGAGCAGCGGGTTCGTCTGGCCCAACAGATTGCTGCCGGTCTGGACGATGGTGTCGGTGATCGCTGACGGGATCGTCCCTCCGGTGCCCGGTGTCAGGAGATTGAACGTCGATTCCCACGGCAGGTCGATGCTGGTGATGTACCGGCGCAGGTTCTCGTTGCCACCCACCCACTCTGGCGGAAGGGGGATCGCGGAACTGCGACGCATGTACGGCGGCGTGAAGTTGTCCTCGCCTGGATTTGCGCCACGGTTGACCGAGCGAATCATCTGGCTCTGCAGGCCACCTGGGCGATAGGTAAGATTGTTGGTGATGCTCGGCAGGATGCCCTTCTGATACGAGTAGAACGGCACCAACCGCTTCAGAAAGTCGCGCTCCACGGCGCTGAACGCCTGTGGCGAATAGTCCACGTTCACCATGCGCGTCACATCGCCAGCCATGCCGGGGTCCACGCCCTGGCGCACTTGGTTCAGGAATGTCTGCAGGCGAAGCGTGTCTTCCACCGTCCGTCCGACGCTGTCGTTCAGAACTAGCAGGGGGTTGGTGTTCTCTGGCAGTGGGTTGGAGAAGATGCCGACGCCACGCACGCCGAAGAAGTCCGACAGGGCCTGCCCCCATGTGCGGTCGGGGTTGTAGAACGCCCGCCGAACTTGGCCCTCCGCTTGCGTTCCTGGAACGATGCTGGCGACACGCTGCTCGGGAAGACCGGACACAACGTCATCGATCTGCGACTGTCCGACCTTCTGGGCTGCGGCTTCGGTCAGAAACCTTCGCGCACGCTCGGCGTCGTTCGCAAGATTGCTGTAGCCTGGGGCGTTGCGAAGTCTGCGGCCAAGCGCCTCCGTGTTTCCTCTTGCCCCACGGAAAGCGGCGATGAAGTCCAGCGGATTGAACGCCGCGTTGGCCATGGCGTTGATGACGCCACTATAGGTGTTCCTCGTATGGAAACCTGGGTAGGCCAAGGCACCCACCTTAAATGCGTTGGTGCCAGTATCGATTGCCCGAACAACTCCGCGAGACACATCATCCAGCCGCGTCTTTGGCGCGAGCGTGGCGAGGGCATTCAGCAGGCGTTCGTTGATGCTGTAGTTGGTGACATCCTGTCCGGTGCGGCGCTGCCACATGTTGCGGAAGTTGTCCGCATCAAACCCAAGGCGATCCGCTGCTTGGTTGAGACTAAGGTTTACGCCGCCTTGGACGGATCCGGCGGGGATCGGTTCTGCCCGGCGCAGCAACTGCTGGATCAGTTCCTCTGCGTTGGCCTGCACCTTCGCCTGCCCGCGACCATAGCGGACCATGTTCGACCACGTATTGGTGTCGTACAGGCCGGTGCCAGTCTCAGCGAATTGCGTGTCGGCTGTCTTCAGCAGCTTGGCATAGTCCAAGTAGTTCTGCCGGACCTGTCGGTTGGCTGCGTCCAGCATGGTTTGCTGGACTGCTGGGTCTGCTGCTGCAAAGGTTGGGCTGTTGAGTACATTGTCAACGATGTACTGGTACGGCTGCGGAACTCCAGCCGTAGTGAAGGCACGCTCCATGATCTGGATAGCGGCGTCTTCGTCTTGCGCGCGAATCAAAGCCTGCTGCAGGGCGCGAGAGTCAATCGCATTCGCGCCTTGCCCGCTGGATACAAGCCTGTCGAACTCGTCGGTTGGCGTGCCGCTGAGAACCCTGGCAGTCCGCTGTGGGTTGGGGATGTCGGTGTAGCTCCGGCGACCGCGACCGAAGTTGTCGCTCGTCGCCAATAGCCGCTCGCCCATGCTGTACGGCCGATACTCGCGTCCACCGCCACCAGGGATCTCGGGAGGACGGTCAGTCTGGAAACGCTTCAACTGGCGAGCCACCCAGCCGGTGTCGGCGGCACGGCTTGTCCACGTTGGGTCAGCCAGCCCAAGGTCTACTGCATCGGCAGCGGCATCAAAGCCCATGCGGTCAAACGCATTGATCGCCCGTTGAAATTCCGGGACGTTCTCAAACAGGTAGTCGTAGAACGCATTGCCGCTTGTTCTGGCATTCGGCAACATTGGCCCAATGCCGCCCGGCGGGAGGGCTTGCGATTCGATGTAGTCGCCAGCCGCCTGCCACAGACGCGAGTCCTCAAAACGTGGAACCGGGACTGCTGGTCCATACTGTCCGGCTTGGAGCGGGAGCGTGTCCGGGAGGGACTGGATGCCGTACTCAACGTCAGCCATGTCGCGGAGGAAGTCCGACTCATACTGGCGAGCGCGGTTAGATGCACGCCGATTGGCCAGCTGCACTTCGTCCGTCAGCTCCAAGTCGTTACTTACCGTCCCGAGCCCGCCAGCCCGTGCGTCGAAGATGGCATCCATTCCACGAACGACCTGCCCCACCCCAGGAGTAAGCCTCATCGCCCGGCCGACGCGATCCAGTCCGCGCGCGGCAATGTCGCCAGCGACTCCTCCATCAATGGATCCGCCGATGTTTGTGCCTGGAATCCTGAAATCGAACAATGCCCCTGCGGTTTCGCGCAGGCGGCGACCGGCTGGAATTCCGAAACGCTCTGCCTGATTGCGGTACGTGAGCATTGCCCGAGCGCGTTCTGAGCGATCAGGAATTGTGGCGAACCACTCACGCGGGGTAAGGTCACGCACATACTCTCGCGTGCCCACAAAGTCCGCAGCGGGCCTGCCACGGGCCGTGCGAAGTGTGCCACCAAACTCCGCCGCGTCTTCCGCCACGTTCCGGAAGGCGCCGGACTTCTGCATCGCCTTTCCGACGCGGGATAGGCCACCGACCTTTCCGAGCATGGCCCACGGTGCAAAGTACAGAGTGGGATCCAGCAACACTTCGGCAGCAAGGCCGCCTACGAAGTTCGCGGTGGTGTCTTGGTTTCCGATTAGATCGTATTGACGGAGAAGCTCACGGCCGGTCACGCGGTCATCGCTGTTCTCCCACAACGCAGAGAATGCCTTGCCGGGACCGCCGGAGAGTAAGCCTCGTGCCATGGCCCCAGGCGTATCCAGCAGCCAGCCGATACCAGCAAGTCCGGAGGACCCCGCTTGCGCAAGCGTGTTCAGCAGGCCGCTCTTCTCCTCCTCTGGCATAAGGTCGGAGATCGTCGGCTTGCGCTTAATCGGCACTAGACCAATCGGATCCAGCTCTTCTCCGTCAGACGGGAGCAGGCCGAACTCAGCCTCCTCCGCCAGACGCCCGTACGGATCGTATAGATCGAAGAGGGGGGAGCGGACGGCCATTAGACTCCCGGCGGGCGGCTGGGAACAGCAAGCGGGACGGACGGATTAATCGGATTCGGCGGTGGGCCAACCTGCGTCGGATTGGTGCTTTGCGCCCCGGTCGCTTGCTGGGCTTGCGTGTCGTTCACTTCCAGCTCGGCGGCGACAATGCCAGTCCCAAGTCCAAATCGATTTTCAATATCACGCATCAGTCGCTCGCGGGCGGCAGTGGTCCGTGCCCTGTATGGCTTCTGGGCCCACTGTGAATCAGCGTAGGCAGCTGCATCGGCCCGCGCCTTCTGCTGCATCATTTGGGCGCGTGTGTCACCCAGCCCGCCCTGCCCAATCATGTCGGCGTTGATTAGTCGAAGAGCGCTGGCAGCATTATTAGCATCCACGGCTGCGGCGCGATCTCCGCCAGGGAGCATGTACCGGAGCGACGACCTCTGCTCGGGCGTGGTGGACTCGTTGCCCATCATCATCCAAGCGTTCACCATATTCTTGCGCGGGTTACTTCCTGCCAGCATCATCTGCGCACGATAGTTTGCCCACCGCTCGCTCTCGCTTGGCATGTTGTCGGATTTCGGTGCCGCTGCGACCTTGGCACGGAACGCCTTGTTGCTGGTGGCCTGCCGCTCGTCTTGGGCACGGATATCGGCCCGCGCTGGTGACAGGAAGTTCCCGGCGGCGTCTTGCTCTGCGCCCTGCATCCGAGCCGCCCACTCCTGCTCACGGCGGTAGTCGTTCTTCTGCTTTTCTCGCGGCGTCTTCACGGCGTCGTAGTCCGTCACGCCCTCCGCATCGCCGCGCTCCGCAATGGCCCGAGCCTCTGGGCCGTACTTTGCCTCAATGGCGTCCAGCCGCGATGCTGTCTGGTCGGCGCGTGCAGACTCCAAAGCGGTTGGGCCCATCTGCGGTCGGCCGGGCAATGCATCACCAGGCTGCCATCCAGACCAGTCTCTGTATCCATCATTGGCAGCAAGTCCGCTCGGCTGCGGCATGCCGGTGGCGCGGTCGTAGTCTGCCTTCATGCGGTCCCACCGAGCGTCCGTGGCGTCGGCATCGGCCAGCCGCTCCGCGCGAGTCTTGCCCGTTTCGGCTTCGGCCATGCCAGCGGCGAAATCCGAGTAGCCCGGCGGAAGCGGTTGCTGCGGTGCCGGGGCGCCAGACGGCCGCGCCCACGCCGGGGCGTTCGGGCCTTGGCGGTACGCGCGCCCTGGAGCGTCTGCGTCATACGCCCCCTCGCCATACCGGGCGTCATACCGTGCGCGGACTTCAGCGTCCGTCTCCACAGAATCCATCGGCTCCGGCCCAAGGCCGCGCCTAGCGCGCTGACGGGCGGTGCGATACTGCTCGTAATTGAACGGAGGATAAGGCATGGCGAGGTCTTGGCCAGCCATTGGATCGGGTTCAATCGGAGTCGATGCAGCGTCCAAGTCGGCTTCTACGTTGCCTTGCGAGAAGCGGCGGGAATGTTCCGCCACGAGCCCGTGCATGTACGCCGGGTTGTTGGCGAACGACTGCGGATCCGCCAAGAACATGGCGTGCGCACGACGCAGCTCACCATCCGACATGGAACGAAAATCCATTACCGTCTCCTCAACTGCGGGTACATCAACTTCATCCGCTGCTCACGCTTGTACTCTTCGCTCTCGGGTGGATAGAAGGAGTCCATCGGAGCGCCAGTGGCAGCATCGCGGATATCCACTACCTGACCACGCAGGGCGGCGATCTCTTCCGGCGTGAGGCGTGCGGGCTTGGCAGCGACACGCGGCTCGGAGGCCACTGCCTCCTGGATCGCGATCATCGGAGTGTCTTCCGGAATCGGACGGCTCTCGGCAACGAGGTCGGCCGTGGCCATCGGATCGTCACGGAGGAGATCGACCTGCGTCGGATCCAAGTCCATGGCCGCAGCGCGGATGGGGTCTTCAATCGATGCGGTCATCTCTGGCATGCCCATGTCGGCCATCGGTTCCATGTCCACAGCCTCGCTCTGCACGCCACGGATACCGGGTGCGGACGGCGTCATGCGGTCCATGGAATCGGCAATCATCGCAGCCAGCCCACCGGCCCCAGCCGTCGCCGCAGCCCGGCCCATCTGCTCGGCGGCACGGGCTTCACGGGCGCTCTGGATCGCCTCTTCGGCGGCAGCACGGAGTTCCATGCCAGCCGATGCGGCGTGGGGCTGATTGCGGAGATTGGCAGTACGGCCGGAACGCAGACCTTCGTATGAACGTACGCTTCTGCCAATGTCCTGGCCCATGTCCTCAAACGTGCGCTGCGGCAGAACCTCCATCGGTTCACGCTCCAAGGCACGCAGGGCACGGCGGATACCGACCACCTGCGGATCGACGCTGCTGGCACGGATGGCATCGGCAATCTCGCGAGCAAGCGCGTCATTGCCAGTACCGACAGCCATGTCCAACGCATCCTGCATGCGCATGGCCTCGTCCATTTTACGAGCGGGACGGAACGGCATGGACGACGGAATGAACCGGCGGCGGGCACCAAACATCAGGACTTCCTTTTCTTCTGGTTAGGAACGTCCGGCAGCTCCTCGCCGTCCGGAATCTCATCGTCTTCAACCTTCGGGGTGTCCGGCTTGCCGTGCATCTCCTCGTCCAAATCGGCAAGGTCATTCTTCTCGGGCTTGCCCTTGGCACGCTGATTGAGCTGCTCCAAGATCGACTTTTCGTCTGCGTCGGAAGCGGTGAGCAACTGCTTCACCATCCGCTTCAGGGCGGCATTGGTGAGATCGTCCAGATCAAAGTTGAGTTTTGCGGCCATCAGCTAAGTAGACCTCCCAAGAGTCCCATGATTTGGTTTTGCCGCTGGAGCGCGGCCATTTGATTGGCGTAGGCGTTCTGCTGCTGGAGCGCACCGAGCGCTTGGGCGTTCTGCTCCTGCGCCTGATTTGCCTGCAGCCCAGTCAGTGCGTTGTATTGCTGGTTGGCGAGGTTGCCCGAGTACGCCTGCGCCACGCCTTCGGCAATGTTCTTTGCAGCATCGACGCCAGCCTGATTCATCTGGGCGGCACCACGGGAAAAGCCTGCACGGTCGTACTTTTTCAGATTGAATCGCGGATCGCCCATGGCATAAGCCTGGGCCATCTGGTTGTTCATCTGCGCCTGCATGGCCTGCGCAGAGAGTGCTGCTGGGAGTGGCGCCGTGGTTCGCACTTGGTTCATCGGAAGAGCCCCGAAAGAAGTCCGCTCACGTTCCCGATGCGCTGATTGGTCAACGCATTCTGGTTTTGCTGCGCCTCGCCCATCTGCTGAAGGCCCTGGAGAACCAACTGCCGCTCCGCCGCCTGCTGCTTCAGGGCGTAGTCAGTGTTGGCCTTCTGGCGTTCGATCTCGTAATTGGCATTGGCTGCGCCCATCTGGGCATTCAGCATGTCTTGGTGCGTCGAACCGTAACGGCCATACGGGCTCTCCAGATTGGGAGCCGGAAGGCTTTGCGGCGGCAGGTTTGGAAGCGTGGTGTTATACGTAAACATTAGTTCCAAACCCCAGCGGCATGGTGGCGGCCTTCTGCCGGCGATCTGCGGCTATCTTGCGCGACCACTCGTTGTTGATTGGAGAATTTTCCCAAGCCCAAGCCTGATCTTCCAGCGCGCTGCGCTTATTGAACAAATCGGTTGCGCGATTGATCTTGGCCTGCTCCAGAGCGTTTGGTCCGAAGAGCTTGTCCACGCCACTGTTGAACATGTCCTGCATGGAACCGGCGACGTTCTGGAAACCGGAGCTGAGAGCGCCAAGAACACCGCCGATGTTCTGATTCGCAGCGCCGTAGCCCGCCTTCATCTGATCGCTGTACCGATCCAGGCGATCACTTGTGTCACGGTAGCCTGCCATCAGGTCGCCGCGAGACTGGTTGAGGTCGGATCGCACGGTGCCATAGCCAGCACCCAACGCCTGCAGGATTCCGCTGTAGTCACCGCGATTGCGTGGGTCGTTCTGCGTGGCGTAGAACTGATCCATGCCGCCACGCACCTGACCGTACGCATCACGCCCGAGCGACAAGAGGCCACTGAGCGTCTGGCCAAGCATCTGCGACGGCATGCCACGGGACGAGTAGTGCTGCGCGTCTAAGCGGTTCATGCCGTCCGTGTAGTTCCGGTTCATGGAGTCGGAGATGTCGGATGCCATCAGATTCGACTGAAGGCCGCCAAGACCTGCATACGCCGGGGCGCTGATGTCCTGCAGTTGCGATGCGTCGGACACGCGCGACCCGGATGCGCTGAATCCACCGCCGCCGCCCCCGTAGGATCCAGAAGCGATCTCGCCGTTCGGGCCGGTGGCGTTGAATCCACCGCTCCCGCCCATGCCTCCGTCCGACATGTTGAAGTTCAGATTTCCAAGCACGCTGGCTGCGCCGAGTTTTCCTCCAAGATCGGCGTAGGCGCCGCCAAGATTCCCCAAGGCAGCGTTGCGACTCTGGCCGAGCTGAGACAGACCGGCCTGATTCGCGGTTCCAAGTCCAGCCAGCGCTTGGTTGTACGCCAGTTGGTTCTGCGCCCATGCCGACATGGCGTTGTTGGCCGCTCCACCGTAGGCACTGAGAGACGCAGTCCCGATGTTGCCAAGCGCCGCCTGACGGGCGGCCTCTGCGACGGAGTTGCTGTTGTAGAAGTTCGACCGCTCTTGGCCGATGGAGTTGGCGACACTGCCCAGGCCCTGGGAATACGCCCCGTAGGCACCGGCTTGCGCATTCCCCAGCCCAGTCAGCCCTTGGCCGAGATATCCAAGGCCCTGCGAGGCGCTCTGGCCAAGGCCACTCAGGCCACCTGCGTACCCCTTGTAGGCGTCCGCATAGGCATTCCCCTGCTGGCCAAGGCCCTGCATGTAGCCCTGACCAGCCGCGCCGAGCCCCGCCCCGAAATTCCCTAGTGCGGTGAATGCCCCTTGGAGCCCTTGGCCGATGGCCTGCATGGCACCTGGGCGAAAGGTGTCCAGCCCAAACGGACCCCTGTCCGTCAGCACTTTGACTCCGCCGCCGCCTTCCCAAGTCATTGCCATGATTGTCTCCTACCTATCAATGTCCCTGCGGGGCGTACGCATTTGCCGTCTTGGGCTTAATGAACGAGATGTAGTTAACGGCTTCGACCTCGTAAATGATCGCCGGGTCCAGCGTTACATCGATGGTTAGGGCACACGTTTCGGGGTCAATGGTGCCGGTTGCCGTGGCGGTAATGGGGCGCGGGGTCACCTTCAGTTGCTTCGTGTCCCACTGCACATCTGTCACAAACTTGCTCGTCCGCAAATTGGCCACCCCGTCGCGGCCGTCACGCCCGTTCTGGCCCGCCACGCCAGGGGCGCCGGGGGCACCCGCAGCACCTTCGGCACCGTCTGCTCCGCGAACACCGACGCCGTCCCGGCCATCTCGCCCGTTAGCGCCCGCTGCACCGGGATCGCCCGGCGCGCCAGAGGGGCCAGCTTGCCCGTCGCGGCCATCCGATCCCTCGCGGCCGTCGCGGCCGTTGATGCCGTCGATCCCCGTTAATCCATCCAGGCCATCGCGGCCATCACGGCCAGCTGGGCCGCCAGTCGTGAAGATGATGTCTCCGAGATTTGTGACGTTGTTGTAGAACGGGTTGGAAATGGAGAGGGTGTTGGAGTAATCCCCTTGGTTCACGACGTTGTTGTAGAAGTTGTTGTATTCATCAATCGACGGCGGGAAGTCGCCGTAAGTTCCGTTCCGGTTGTTGATGTTCTGCCACGCATCAGGCGCGACGGCGATGGGGCCGCGATGCACCATCTCTTGGTTGCAGTTGCCGAGCGACTGCGTGAGCTGCTTCAGGGCTGCTGGCGGCAGTACTCCGGAAAGCGCCCGCGTCAGCGCTGGCATTTGGGCGGTGAGCATTACTCGGCACCTGCAATGCGAGCTGCGAAGAACGTCACATCATCGGCAGACTGCTGGCCGGACAGATCGACTGCGACATGCCGGTCGCCGCCGGAAGATCGGTCATCGACGCGGCCTGAGTAGTGCGCCTGCGCGTACCCATTGGAGTCGCCCAATGGCGACCGAGCCTTGTCCATGTCCAACGTCGCAACAGTCGATCCGGTGAGCGTGATGAATCCCGTGCCTGTATTGGTCGCGATGGCGTTCGGGCGCGGCGACTGCGAGTTGTTGAAATGCAGGCCGACGTTGACCGGAGACGAGGCGTCTGTCGGCTGGTAGACAAGCGCCACCGATCTGTCGCCGCGCTCGTTCGTCAACGCCATGTTGCCGGTGCGAAACTTGTACGGCACGGCCGTTCCGGAATCCGTGAGCCCGCCATTCTTCAGGAACCCACCAGACGATCCGCCGTACAGCACAGTCGTTTTCTGGGCGATGATGGTGCGGCATGTCGCCGTGATCGGGCTGGCGTACGTTTCCTCCCACCACGCCTTGGTGGCCACGCAATAGCAGAGCGCTCGCACCGGCGCTGTGTCACCAGACTGGCAGTAAAAGAACCTCGCCGTCATGGTGGCCGCATCGGCCCGTACATGGAACTGCGAAGACTTGGAGAAGTCGATGATGTTGTCGCGCCAGTAGTTGTCTACCGGCACCGAGATGGCTTCCGCGTTGTTGCCGTCAAAGGCATACATGCCGAAGCTGTCGGCAAGAATCGCAACCCCGGAGAACACATCGCCGCACTGGTGGTTGAGGACGCCGCGATGCGCCATGAGCAGCATCGACGCATCCAAGACAGGCTGCGACACATACGACAGGGCGTACAGGTGCGAGGACTGGGCAACCAGCAACTGACCGCCGAGCGGGAACAAGCCCACGATCTTATCCGGCTCCAGCGTGTTTTCTTGGAGGATGAGTTCGTTCTCCTCGGGCACGCTCTCTGGCTCATCGACCTCGGAATACATAAGGGAATTGGGCCGTGTCCCAGAAGTGTCCACGGCATACCATGCCCGGTCTTGGAACATCGCCGCCACGCCGAACTCGCCGGGCGGCACGCCAAACCGGCGGGCGTTGAGCTGACCAGACGGCAGGACGATGGGCATCGCCGCAAACCCATCGCGCTTGGTGTCGATGAGATCCAAGTCGGACAGGGTGTCCGTGTAGGTTCCAGAGAAAGCGCCGTCCGTGCGGTAGATGGTGGCAATCCGAAATAGCGACACGGATTGGTCGGTCGTAGATCGCCACAGTTCGACGGCGTGGACCCTATCTTCCAATCCGTAGTGTGACAGCGTCCAGGTCAGCGAATCGGATGGCGAGGTGACATCGACTTCGATCAGTTCGGAGATCGAAGAGGGGATCTGCCCGCGCTGCGTTTCCGGCGTGTCGTCCAAATACCGGATCGCGCACTGGTACTTGCCTTGGAACGGCTGGGAGACTGTCGCCTGGGCCTTGGCCTCCGTGTTCAGGATGATCGCGGTGGGTGGCTGCGCATACACGCCGCCCGCCACCATGCTGACACCGGACAAGTTGCCCGTCGCATTCACGTACACGGTTGCTGCAGCGCCAGACCCGGTTGGATCTGTAGTACTTGCGCGAAACGTGAGTACTGGCGCCGTGTAGTAGCCGCTGCCGCTGTTGGCCACCGTAACGGAAGACACGGAGTACGACATGTCCACACTGACTTGTGCGCCTGTCCCGGCCCCGCCGACCACCGTGGCCGTCACGCCGGAAGTCGTTGCGCCAGTACCGGCAAACGACAACTGCGCACCGCCAATGCGTCCGTTGGCGTCGATGCTGACGGTGGCGAATGCGTTCGTCAGACCCTGCGCGGTGGAGAACTCCACTCGCGGCGGCGGAATCGTAATGACACCAGTCAGGTTGCTGGAGAAAATGTTGGTGGAACCACCAATGGTTGTGGCGGCCGTGAACGTGTTACCGCCGACCGTCACGGCGTAGTAGTCAACGCCAGTTGCCAGCCCGGTTCCGCCCGTCAGCGAGGAGAACGAGAACGAGCTTCCTGCCAGCAGCCCATGCCGGGCACAGGTGAATACGCTTGTGGAGGTGTCCGCAGTCACCGAAGCCGAAGTGGTGTATCCGGCACCAGAGGCAGTGACGAGGACGTTCGCCGCAGCCCCAGAAACGCCGACCGTGAACGATGCGCCGGATCCGATGCCGCCCGAGAACGAAACCGTGGGCGTGCCTTTGTAGCCAGCGCCGCGATTCGTGACGATGACGCGGGTTACGCGCCCGCCGGAAATGATGGCGCGGCCAGTGGCGTTCTCGTCAGGAGATCCTCCGGTGATGGTGACTGTCGGCGGCGAGTGATATCCGCCACCGCCGTTGACCATCTGGATGGACGAAATAAATGCGCTCCCGGCGGAAGACGAGGCCACGACCGCAGGCCCAACTGCGGGCGGCGCAATGCCAAGCCGTTCGACGGAAGCATCGGTGCCGTTCCAGCGGAACCCGCGACCCATGCCATCGACGCCGTACACATCGGAGAAACGTCCTTTGAAGAACGAGATCGGCCGCAAAGCGCCCGTGTAGGCGAATGCCGTTGCGGCTGCGCCGGTTCCGGACGAGTACAGCGTTGCCGCGCCAGCAGTTGCGAACGAGGTCGTTCCGATGACGGCCTGTGTGGCGTTGGCGAACGACGAGATCGTTTCCGATTGCGTGCCAGCTTGGATGCGCGACCAAGTGGTCGCAACCGTGGACGCGAACGTCAGTGTTCCGGAAGTGGTTCCGGCCGTGAACGAAGAGATGGTCACCCCAGAGGACTTGGGCGCAATCGACACGGTCGGAGACGCGGTATAAGCCGACCCGGGATTGCCGATGACGATCTGGCTCACGCGACCGTTGCGGAGGTGGGCAGTGGCCGTTGCGTTGCCAGCGATCACAACATCCGGCGGCTCTGAGTAGCTGGACCCGCCCGTCGTTACACGGACAACCGCAAGACCGCCGGATGTGCGTGATCCGATTTGCATCAGGAGGGGCCCCTTGCCACGCGGATCGAACCGGATGCGTTTTGATACAGCACCGACTCCACGGAGCCGGGGTATCGAAAGGCGGAGACAATCGCCTGCGTAGACCCGGTGTGGGACGAAAACGACACGCTGGTCGTTCCCGGCCGAACGGACAGCCTGCCGGGCGAAATGACCTGCAAATTGACCTGCGTTACCCCAGCGCCGGGAGGCAGGGAATACGGACTGGCGTTCGTGACCAGCCCGGCCCACTTCTCAATGACGATCATGTGGTCCCTTGGTCAGGTTTAAGCTGGCTCCTCCAGCCGCCGTCATGCCAGATGGTGTCCGAGCGACCAGAGATGGGGGCAAGCTGGTCCATCTCCATCGCAAGCCTGAGATCACGCTGGTACATGGCGAAGACCTTCTCAACATCCCGGCCGCGAATCCGCGAAAGCCAGTAGTCGCAGCAGGAGTCCATGGCCTGCTGCATGTGCGGGGCGACATCAATCGGATCAGTGATTAGGTACTTCGTAGACCCGGCAACTGTTCCGCTGTCGGCGGTTGTGACCTGGGTAGTGCTGTCCACAGAGGTGATGACAGACTCCGACACCCACGGGGTCAGCGACTCAATCGGGCCGGGGTGATTGGCGGTGGTGCCGATACGCAGAATTGAACCGGCCATGCCAGTGTCGAACGTCGTGGCCCCCGTAAGCGTCACAGTTGCGCCGGTACGGGCGATGGTCCCGGCCCGAGAGTTCGGCTCATGGCCGGAATACCGCAGCGGTCGGGCCGTGCGGCGGTAGGTGAAGTCAATCGTTTCCTGCCTGTCTGGATAGCCGACCAGTTGGATGGCCCAGCCAGACGAAGCGGGATCTTTAATGACCGTCCAGTGCAGCGGAGAACCGGAGGTGTTGTTCACCCGCTGGAGTTTCATCGCCTGATCGGGCGTCACGTACAGACCGCTCCACCAGTGATACTCGCTGCTCGGCTCGTCCAGATTTCGGAAGTCGGATGGGAGCGGATAGATGCTGCGGTACAGCGTGTAGCCGACGCCAGTGACATCCGCCCTCAACCCAAGCGTGGAGTCCAACACGATGACGGATCCGGAGGTCCGGCTAGCCACCTTGGCGATCTCTTCCCCAACCTTCAGGTAGGCCCCCGTACCAGCCCAAGAGGGCCATGTGCCGCCGGTCAGCGTGACCGTCGAACCGGAGCTGGAGACTGTTCCAGTGCCGTATGGCGCGTCTGTAATGACCCGTCCGTGAACGTGGTAGTACGCCCAGTCCCGGATCTGTGTCAGTTCGGCGTATGCCTTGTGGATGGCCGTGCGGATATCCCGCTGCTCGGCATCCTGCGGGCCACCGAAAGACCCTGTGATCAGGGATTCTACGAGATCGAAATAGGTGAGGTACGACACCGGCAGGCTCCAGGGCTACTGGTAAATGCCCCGCAAAGCCCTAGCCAGCCGCCGCAGCCAAGAAATAGGCCAAAACGCAGGCGAGCGTCATTCGGCGCGTCTCTCCCTTCGCTCAATACGGTCGCGCGTTCTGTGTCACTTCCACCGCATCAACAGCACCCGGAGCAGCGAACCCCAAGCCTGCAACGTAATGTTCCCGCGTGTGTCGAAGTAGGCCGCCATGCCTTCAATCGCCGCTCGCTCCTCGTCGGTGAGCCGCAGGCGCTTGACCTCTGCCCATGCTTCCTCTAGTTCATCCAGCGGATCGCCGTTCATCGCGTCCCTCTCTTTTCGCTGTAGCGTCACGCGACTTCAATGTCCTCAACGAGGTGCGGCAGATCGTCCCGCTCAAAACGCTCGCCGTGCGCGATTGTGATGAACATTGGGTATTCATCCTCTGAACTGCCTGTAAAACCTCCGTAGCCGCCAGACAGGTAGCACTCCGCGCCATCGGTGAACCGAAGACGCAGAAACGGCCGGTCATCCCACTGGGGCTTTTTCATGTACGTCGCACTAGCAATCGTCCTGCCGACGAGATCGGCAGGCTTTGTGATTGGTGTCATTTGTTTTCATCTCCGCTGCCGACCGAAAACCTAACCAAAAGATTCTTCAACACAGGAACGTGACGCTGTTCGGCTTCTGCCATGCTAAGAAAGTAGGCAGCGTAGTCTATTGCGTGACGCTCGGCATTTGTCAGCGTGTGGCTGGCGAGCCGTTCCTGCAACTCTTCCATTTCGAAATACTGACGCCGCTCTGTTTCGGTACAGTCGCAGTTCATTGGCTTCTGGTCGCAGATTGGGCAGGCCATATGTCTCTCCTTTTTCGCTATAGAGCCGTGACCCGCTGCGATAATGCGGATATACGGGTCCGTATAATCACTAGTTCGCCGACTACTTGCGCCTCTTGCGTTTCTTCCACCGTGCCTTCGCTCCGGCCTCTGCCTGCTCGCCGATGTCCGGGTTGCCCGGTGGCATCTCCGGGGCGTCCACCCGCAAAAGCCGCGACACGGCCAGCCGGATTGCATCGCTCGGCGTGGTGCCGTGCTTCTCGCAGTACGCCGCCAGCGGCCCCGCGAGCGGGCCGAGGCGGAAGGTCATGCGGTCGTTCATGGCGTTGTCGGTTTTTCAGGAATCGGTGGGAGTCGCATCCATACGTCAACGTGCGGCGACGGGCTTGCTGACCACACGCTCCAGAACACGCCCCTTTTAAACTCCATCCTGTCCAATACGTCCGGCTTTTTATATGAGCCAACTACCACCCATTCGCCTTCGTTTGGCAGAGCCTCGTCCACTCGGACCCATACGCCAGCCTGCGCATCGGATTCGTATGCCGGCTCGTTTACGCTTGGGTCAAGTATTGCGCGCAGCTCTGGTGCAATTGCAAGAATTGCATCGTCGTTTGGGAATGGCCCGTCGTGAAGAATGTGGTTGTCCAATGCCTTCCACGCGGCTCGCAGAAATGTTGCCTGAATGTCCACTTTAGATTCCTTGTTTCCAAGATGCCCGCCGGCAATTCGCCGGCGGGCTGCTGTCTCCTTATGCAGCACACTGCTTGGCCCAGGCGAGAGCCTTGCGGGCCATCTCGGCATCGTCCGTTCCGTCGTGGCCGATGATGTAGGACCGGCCGTCGATCCGAACAAACCAGAAGCCGGGGCAGCTTGCAAAGTCGATTTCGTAGCAGAGTCCCTTGGCAAGGCGGCTGATGCGAGAGGCCCGGTTGGTGTTGGCGACGTGCTGGCGAGCGGTGGTCATTTGATTCCCTTTCGTGTTGTTGTCGTTCCGCGTCATGCCCTAAGTATACCTAACGTCGGACGGAAGGCAAGCCCCGCTAAAAGATTTTTTTCGACCCCCGTATTTCCCGATGAAAAGCAGGGTTCCGGCCCCGGCCGGGCGTCGGCGAACCAGGCGCTGGAGCGGACGGCCAGGGGCCGCCGCTCAGCTACCGTGTTCTCACTCTCCGTGTATTGTGCCCCTCAGCCTGATTCCGCAGGCGTGTTTGACGGGCGGGCCGCCCGGGCCATTTGTCTCACCAGAGTTACCGTCGGGTTATTGCCCGCCGGACATATCACGCGGTTTGGAGCCGCGCTCCCTTCGCACTCGCCGTCGGCCAACCAGCCGCACTCGCAGCGGCCCTATCCAGAATCCCAGAAGGGATGCCGGATGGAGTCGCTCCGTGAGAACCAGCGGATGCAGGAGACATCGCTGCGGCATCCTGCGGTGTTGTTGAATCACTCATGCGATGCTCCTGATCCTGCGTGTTCGCTGGCTACTTGGCGTCCGTTGGCGGGGCCGGGAGTGGCATCCAGTGGCTCGGCTGCTTCAGTTCAACACCGTTGCCGTCTGTCCATTTTGGCTGGTCGTTTTCTTCCAGGTGATGAAACACAGCAAAAGCCACTCCGAGCGAGCGATCCTCAAATGCGACCAGCAACTCAGTTTCATCATCAGGCCATCGCTCGCTCACAGGAATCCACTCTCCACTCATATTGGCAATCCTCCGTTTTGCGTCGTCTTTCCCATACGATACGCCAGCGAACCAGCGGATGCAGCGGACGGCTCGGCTGCGTTCTTCTCGTCAGTCATCGTCATCTCCTCGCCGCTGGTGATCGCGGGCGTTCTGCGGAGCGTCATTCTACTGGCTCAAGCCGGCCGCGCAACACCGTTTTCGGCGCGACGCTACTCGGCATCAAGAGCGCACCCCGCCCGTTACGGCAGGGTGCGGCCTC
>Ga0208005_1000023_pt1 | contig 60540 bp, 80 predicted proteins | sample DEB19_08_DNA_3_FD_184530 | JGI IMG/M metagenome (GOLD analysis project Ga0208005, IMG submission 184530) | Aqueous microbial communities from the Delaware River and Bay under freshwater to marine salinity gradient to study organic matter... | ecosystem: Environmental > Aquatic > Marine > Coastal... | reverse complement strand
ATCGGCCTACGACGCCACAAAAATGGGCAAAGAAAAGATTTCAGAGGCGCTGGATAGGCCCGCAGCAATCCTCATTGCCAATGCTCTGGGCGCAAATAACACACTGGCCCTGAGTACCCTTAAGCAACAGGCGCTGCAAAAAGTACTAGGCCTTGTGGGCAGAGGCGCGGACGTTGATAGAAAACGCCTGCTTTCTGAGATAGCCGGCGTCGATCTTTATAGCCCTATGTCTGACATAAAGACGGTTGCCGCTCCTGCGTGGTTGCAGGAAGCGTATAACATTGCAGAAGAAGAGGCCAAAGATAAGCTGCTCAATGAGGTATCCGCCAAAAGACGGATGGAGGCTTTTCGAGGGGCATTTGAAAAAAATGCTGCTGTCCCCTCCACAAGAGGAATGCCCGGGTCTCAGGCACCTGCTGCTCCAGCGCCGGCGGCACCTGCTGCTCCCGCTCCGGGAGGAGCGCCGAACAGCCAGAGCCGCATGATGCTTGAGCAGTTGTTCCCGAACGACCAGCTTTTGCAGGGGCTCACTCCCCCGGCACAGGCGGCAGTACCTCCCGAGGAGGAGCAGCAACCTGCGGCGTAGCGTCATAGTAGGCGCTTACCCGGCGCAGCCATTTCTCCTGATGTTGGGCGAAATCGCGGCCCGTGGTCGTAAACTCCAGCATGGTATTCGCATCATCACGGCAAGCCATTAGGATTACGCCGTAATCGATGCGAGTACCGTGGACCATGTCGTGTGCAAGCGCATACGCTGCGAGTTGCTGAAAATAGCTGTCGATCCAGCCCCTTCTTTTGACCTTATTGGACTGTTTGAAGTCGATAATGGCCAACTGACCACGGTACACGGCCACCATGTCCGCTGTTCCAGCATACTTGTCCGGGTAGTACAGGGGCACCTCGGAGCCATGGATGGCGTCGATGTTCTTGAAGAAGGTATTGATGAGCCGATAGCCCATTTCATAGCCTTTTGTCATGGCCCAGTTCGTCGGCCTTGGCAGGTCTCGCATAGCCACCATTCGTTCGATCACAGAGTGCATGTGGGTGCCCACAAGGGATGCCTCTGTTTTGATGCGCTCTGCCTCTTCTGTTCCAACCCTGTTTTCCCAGTCTTTCAAGGCCTGTTTGTCGCCTGTTGACGACAAGATATGGGTCACGCTGGGAAGGCGCTGTTCACCGTACACGTACCGGCGCCCGTTGGGGCCGTCTTCCCGACGTAGTTCTTCGTATTTGAACTCTTTCCTGATGGGTATCAAATCAACCATGACCGGATGTCCTCCCCTAGCACCTGATTTGCGATGTCAATCTTGTCCCTGAGCGCCTTGACTATTTTTTCGTCAACTGTTCGAGGGCACATCAGGTCAACGTAGGTCACGTTTCGCTTCTGACCAATTCGATGAGCGCGGTCCTCGGACTGCAGGCGGATTTCAAGGTCAAAACTATTACTGTAGTAGACCACCAGATTGGCGGCGGTCAGGGTAATCCCGTAGCCCCCTGTCCGGGGGTTTCCGATGAAAAAGCGCAAGGGACTATCAGGGTCTTGGAAGTCCCTGACCACGCGTTGCCGTTCTTCCCCTTCAGTGTCTCCGTAATAGGTACCGACGGTCTCCATTCCATAGGTCTTTTGAAGTTCGAGTTTGATCGCCTCGATGTCGTGCCGATACGTGGCCCAGATGATGACCTTGCCATCGGATTCTTCCAGCACATTCAGCAGTTCTTTGAGGCGGTTGTTGGGAAGCGAGACTACCTCCCCGGAATCTAGCTTTAGGTGCCCGCATACAATCTGATGTAGGCGCATCAACTGTGTAAGCGCGTTGACTGTGCTGGCCATGTCACGCTCAATGCTCGCGACGGCCAGATGTTTCATTTCCATGTAGACACGGCCCTGCTCATCGGTCAGGTCTACCTCTCGCTTGATGTAGAGTTTTTCTGGTAGGTCTAGGCACTCGTCTTTCGTGACGCGGAAGCTGAATTTATCAAGGCGTTCTTTTAGTTCATCGAGTTTCCTGTAAGCGACGACCTTGCGGAACGAATGACTGCCCAAGGCTTTCTCGACGGTGACAGCGTAACGCGACTGGAACGCGTAGTAGCTACTGAACCCCAAGCAATCCTCGTTGAGGAAGAAGCACTGTTGGTATAGGTCCATCGGCGAACGAGTCACGGGAGAGCCGGTCATGATTCGCCGAAAACGCGCTAATTTGCCTATTTTTGCGGCATTTTTTGACCTTGTCGCAGTATGGTTCTTGATGGTGGTGCTTTCATCAATGACCATGAGCGCCTTGTACATGTTCAGGAAGAACCTTGCGAAACTTGTTCCCTTGGACGTGGACAGTGCTTCGATATTCATGACCAGAATTCGCAGGTCTTCTGAGGACTCCAGAAGGTCGTCCATCGCCTTCTTTTCCGCTTTTCGTGGGGCATGGGACCATAGTGCAATGCGGTGCACCACATGGCTGGGCATGTGCCTAGGGATTTCTGTGTCCACCCAGTTCCGATAGACGCCCTTCGGGGCGACGATGAGAGCAGCATTGATACGGCCAAGGTCGTACAGCATGGCAATGTTGTTGATCACCATATACGACTTGCCTGTTCCCATCTCTGCAAAAAGGGCGGCGTTTTCTTTGTTCCAGAACCTAGCCAAATAGGCTTCTTGGTGTAGGAACGGCTTATTTTTGAATGGATAGTTGGCTAAAAATTGTTCCATTGGTCTCTCTTTCTAGAGGGGATTGTATTTCCCACAGGGCCGAGTGTACTATCAGTCCTCGTTACAAAGAAAGGAGAAAACGATGCCGACCGTCTACGTCGTGTCTGAGACCAAGCAGCACAACATCACTGGAGCGCTGAACTGGGGAGAAATCAAGGTGATTCTTCCCCCTAATGCTCAGGTGGCGTTCTCTGTTGAACCCACCGTTGCAAGAATCAAGCGCATGCTTGCAAACTTCGGAGACGAAGATTATCTTTTGTTCATCGGCGACCCGACAGCCATTGGCATCATTAGTGCCGTGGCCGCTCACCGCAACAAAGGGCGCTTTAAGTGCCTGAAATGGGATAAGTTTGAGCGCCGATATATCCCAATACAGATAGACTTGTTCCCGAGCAGAGGAAACGAATATGACTGACCTCTTCGAAAAAGATGCTGCTGCATTCAGTATTGCAGATGATGCCTTATCCGGCATTTCTGCCCTTGCCCGACGGGCCAAGGAACTTGAGAAAGAACTGGACGACATGGAGCAGAGCCTCAAGGAGCGGAAGGACCAGTACCGAAAGCTCACTGAGGAGTCCATCCCTGAAGCCCTTGCTACACTAGGCATGAAGTCGTTCAGGATGGACGACGGGTCTTCTATTGAGATCAAACCGTTTTACGGTGCGTCGATCCCAGAAGGAAGGCGGGCGGAGGCTTACGAATGGCTGCGGAAACGCGGCTTCGATGACATCATTAAGAACACCGTCTCGGTGCGCTTTGGGCGCGGCGAAGACGAGTTGTGCGCTCGTCTTGTTCGGTTGCTGCGTGAGACGGGATACCCGCTTGAGCAGTCGGAGAAGGTAGAGCCCATGACCCTAAAGGCATGGGTTCGTGAGCAGGTGGAACGCGGAAATGAGTTCCCTCAAGAACTCTTCGGCGCATACATTGGCCAGAAGGCCGTAATCAAGTCATAAGAGGAAAGAAACATGAGCAAAGATCTAGCACAGAAGGCCGAAACCGGCATGGTCGTCGTCAGCACGTTTGAGGAGGATGCTGCTGCGTCGGGTTTTGACGGAATGAATCAAGAAGACTTTGCATTGCCGTTTTTACGGCTTCTGACGGCTTCCAGTCCAGAAGTTGGCGAAGTCGATGGAGCAATGCCCGGCATGGTGTACAACACCGTGACTGGTCAGCTGTACGACGGCAAGAAGGGGCTGATGGTGATTCCGTGCGCCTACGTGCGTCAGTATATTGAATGGGCTCCTCGTGGGTCTGGCAGTGGTGCTCCGGTTGCGATCTATTCGGCGACTAGCGACATTCTGTCCAGAACACACCGTGAGCCGGGGGACAATCGCGACTATCTTGATAACGGTAACTATATCGAGAACACCGCGAATCACTATGTGATGGTGCTGGACGAGAATGGCGTGCCTTCTCCCGCTCTTATCTCCATGAAGTCCACGCAGCTCAAGAAGAGCCGCAAGTGGAACAGCATGCAGATGAGCGTGAAGCTCCAGTCTAGTCAGGGCGGTCTTTATACCCCGCCGATGTTCAGTCAGATTTATCGACTGACCACGACCCAAGAATCAAACGATAAGGGTAAGTGGTACGGCTGGGAGATCGAGCGTGTTGGGTCTGTGGAGGACATGGGTGTCTACCGTCTAGCGAAGGAGTTCGCCAATTCGGTGAAGTCGGGGGACGTTAAGGTCAAGCATCAAGACGAAGCTGCGACCACGGCGGAAGAAATCCCATTTTGACCCATGCGGGGGCCTCGGCCCCCGCTTTTTTGAGAAAGCAGAATGACCAACGAACTCTCGCAATTCATGGCGATATTCGAGGGACTCGACATCGCCTATGGCACCTATCGAATTGAGGGGTCGAAATCCAATGGAAAACAAGCAGGAAAAGCGGTCGTCGTCAGACAACCTCCGACTAAGGACCTTTGGGAACGACATCTACGAGGAGGTGAGCCTTCTCTGGGAATTATTCCGATTCGTGGCGATAATTCTTGTGGGTGGGGCTGTATTGATATTGACCAGTATCCTTTGGACCTTGGACTGGTTGTTCACAAGGTTCGCTCCCTTGGCCTCCCTCTAGTTGTTTGCCGCTCCAAATCCGGAGGCGCGCACGTATTTTGTTTTGTTTCCTCTCCTATCCCTGCTGGAGATATGCAGGAGTACCTGCGTGCCTGCGCGGCACTGATAGGTGAATCAGGTCGGGAAATTTTCCCAAAGCAGGCGGAAATTCTCATAGAGCGTGGGGACACGGGGAACTTCCTGAATCTGCCGTACCACAACGCGGACGAGACGCTTCGATATGCGATCAAGGACAACGGCGAGGCGGCGACACTAGAAGAGTTCTTCGAACTCTACCGGCAGCATGTCCAGACGCCTCCGCTGACTATTCCGCAGGCTCCTAAGGCCGCAGAGAAGGTCATCGCCGACGGGCCGCCTTGCTTGCAGGCCTTGTGTTCACAGGGGTTTCCGGAGGGCACGCGTAACAACGGCCTGTTCAGCCTTGGCGTCTATCTGAAGAAGGCGTTCCCCGAAGCATGGGAGAACAAGCTCATGGAACACAACATGAACTACTTCTCGCCCCCGCTGGGAATCTCCGAACTGCAGATTGTCGTCAAGCAGCTCAACAAGAAGACATATAACTACAAGTGCAAGGACCAGCCGCTGGTTAGCTTCTGCAACAGTGGGCTGTGCCGCACGCGTAAATATGGAATAGGGTCCGAGGGTCCTGATAGCCCTCGCCTGACATCTCTCAGCAAGTACGCATCAGAGCCGCCGCTGTGGTTCTTGGACGTGAACGGGAAACGCATCGAACTGGAGACAGAGAGCCTGTTCAATCAGGCATCTTTCCAGAAGGCTTGCATGGAGAAGATTAACGTAGTCCCTCCGACGCTGCGTAAGAACGACTGGGAAAGTGTCCTGAATGGACTTCTCCGCGAGATGGTGGAGCTGGAACATATTCAGGACGCCTCAGAGGACACGACCACGACGGGGCGCTTCAACGACCTTCTCGAAGAATTTTGCACGCACCTGCATCAAGCCATGGACCGTGATGAAATCCTCATGGGCAGGCCATGGACGGACGAAGAGCAGGCAGCGGTGTACTTCCGAATGAAGGACCTAGAGGCGCACTTGAAGCGCAACAACATGCTTCTTTCATCTCCTAAAGTAGCGCAGCGACTACGCGACCTCGGAGGGCAGTCTCAAGTGCTGTGGCTCAAGGCCCGCGCAACACGGGTCTGGAAGATCGACGCATTCACTAAACAGGACTCCCCGTTCCCAACGCCGGAACAAAGCTCGGGTGCTCCGTTCTAGGCCATGCGGGTCCAGAAAATATTTGGGCCTCCGGGTTCAGGCAAGACTACCTATCTTCTAGGCCTTGTTGAGAAGGAACTAGAAGAGGGGACCAGTTCCTCTGCGATAGGGTACTTCTCCTTCACCAGAAAGGCCTCAATAGAGGCTCGGGAACGCGCTATACAGCGATTCCCGACCCTCGTTCCTGACATCGATTTCCCGTGGTTCAGGACGCTACATAGTCTGGCGTACTACTGCCTAGGCGTGAGTACAAAGGACATGATGCGGCCCGAGAACTTCCGGGAGTTCTCCGCGCAGGTTGGGATCGAAATAGTCACCGAGACAGACGACGAAGTGTTTTCTGTTCGGGCAGACAATCCGATTCTAAATCAAATAAACCTTGCCAGAATCAAGGGCGAGGACCTGCGCGTCCACTACAACAGAAGCAACATAGATATCGAATGGCATCACTTCGAGTACATCTCGCGTGCCTATCGTCACTATAAGGCGTCCAAGGAGCTGCTGGATTTTAACGACCTGCTAGAACGTATTCTGGAGCAGCCGGAGAGACTGCCGTCGCTAGACGTGCTCATCATCGACGAGGCGCAGGACCTGTCGAAACTCCAGTGGCAGATTGTTGAACATCTCGTGAAGAAGGCGAAGCGTTCATACCTTGCGGGAGATGACGATCAAGCCGTCTACAACTGGGCAGGGGCCGATGTCCATGCCTTTCTAGGCTTTGAAGGCGAACCTCTGGTCTTACAGCAGTCCTATAGAGTCCCGCTCGAAATCCATGCGCTGGCAAACCGCGTGGTCAAACGAATTCGCGTGCGTCAGGAAAAAATATGGCACCCTCGCGAGGAACGCGGGACGATAGCGTTCTACAACGACTTCCAGAAAGTAGACCTGAGTTCAGGGCAGTGGCTCGTGCTCGCGGCGACCAATCACCTGCTCAACGAAATGCACACATGGCTCAAGGGCCAAGGGATTCTGTTCGAGCGCCACGGACAACGGAGCATATCCGAGGCCGTCCTTACCGCCGTAATGGGGTGGGAGACACTGCGACGCGGAGGAAGCGTGTCGTCAAAGACCGTCAAGGCAATCTACAAGTACCTTGGAACACCGTTCGTGGCCCGAGGACAGCGGTCCTTGGCGCTTCTGCCAGAAGAAGGCCTGTTCTCGTTGAACAGACTTCGCGAGAACTACGGGCTGCAGACAGACGCCATCTGGCACGAGACGTTAACCAAGATCGACGCTGCAAAGCGCGATTACATCATCGCTATTCTCCGCAGAAAGACTAAGTTAACTGGAGAGATAAACGTTAAACTGTCCACGATACACGGCGCGAAGGGAGGCGAGGCCGACAACGTGCTGATGCTGACAGAACTTTCGACCAAGTTCGCTGACGAGTATCAGCGGAATCCGGATGACATCAACAGGCTCCTGTATGTGGGGATTACTCGCGCGAAGCAGTCTCTGCACTTGGTGCATCCACGCAATGCAAAAAAGGCCTTTTTCCTATGAGAACACTTCCTCTTTTCGCCCCTAAATCGGAGTGGGTTCCTCCTGCTTCTTTCCCGGACCTGAGCGAGGCCACAGAAATCGCTATCGACCTCGAGACCTGCGACCCGCACATGGATACTCATGGACCGGGGTGGCCCAGAAAAGACGGATACATCGTAGGCTACGCAGTGGCTGTGGAGGGATGGAAGGGATACTTCCCTGTTGCCCACGCAGGCGGTGGAAACCTTGATCGCAAAGTTGTCGAGCGATGGATGACCAAGGTGCTTGAACTGCCATGCCCAAAGATTATGCACAATGCTGCCTACGACCTTGGGTGGCTGCTGGCGTCAGGGTTCAAAGTGAATGGCCGCATTCTGGACACGATGATTGCCGCCGGCGTCGTCGATGAGAATAGGTATTCCTACGCCCTCAACAGTCTTGGCTTCGATTTCTTGAAGGAGACCAAATCCGAGGTCGGCCTGAAGGAGGCGGCTGCCGATTTTGGCGTCCACCCGAAGAAAGAACTTTGGAAACTTCCGGCTATGTTCGTGGGGGATTACGCAGAACAGGACGCAGCGCTCACGCTGAAGCTCTGGCAATACCTGAAGACCGCGCTGCGTAAAGAGGACGTAGAAGCGATCTTCGAACTGGAGTGCGACCTTCTGCCCGTACTGGTGAACGTTACCTTGAAAGGGGTCCGGTTCAACGTGGCCAAGGCAGGGGAGTTGATTCAGGAGATGGCGGGCGAAGAACGAAGGACCATTGACACCATCTCGGAGATTGCAGGACAGAAGGTGGACATCTGGGCTGCGGCCAGCATTGCCCCTGCTTTTGACAAACTAAAAATAAAATACCCCCGGACGACGACCGGACTGCCAAGTTTCACACGGTCTTTTCTGGAATCCTGCGATGCCCCGATTGCACGTATGATCGTGTCTGCCCGGGAACTGAACAAAACCTACGGAACGTTCCTCAAGCCTTACATCGACTTCGCAGGGGACGGTCGCATCCATCCGCACATCAACCAGCTGCGTGGGGACGACGGCGGGACGGTCACAGGCCGCCTATCAATGTCGAATCCTAACCTTCAGCAGGTCCCTGCGCGGCACGAGGTCATCGGACCTACCGTCCGGTCGCTCTTCCTGCCAGAAGAGGGGCAACAGTGGGCCGCGATGGACTTTTCTTCGCAGGAGCCTCGCCTGCTTGTGCACTACGCAACCCTCCTCGGCCTACCGGGCGCGGAGACCATGGCACAGGCTTACCGCGAGAACCCTGACACTGACTTTCACCAGATGGTCGCGGATTTGGCCCAAATTAAGCGGAAACAGGCCAAAACTATTGGACTCGGTCTAATGTACGGGATGGGTAAGGCCAAACTGGCAGGGCAGCTCGATATGCCTGTGGAGGAGGCGTCGGAATTGATGGCCACTTTCCACCAGAAGGTGCCGTTCCTCCGGGGCACTGTTGATTCGGTCATGAAGAGGATCGAACATCCAGCCTCTGGCGGGGCCATCCGGACGCTACTGGGCCGCAAGTGCCGGTTCCCACTGTGGGAGCCCATTGAGTACGGCATCAACAAGGCGCTCCCCCGAGAGGAAGCAGCGGCCAAGTACGGTCCCCGCATCCGCAGGGCGATGACCTACAAGGGCCTGAACAGGCTCATCCAAGGGTCAGCGGCAGACCAGACCAAGTCGGCTATGGTGAAGCTCTTCAAGGCCGGATTCCCTCCCCTGTTGCAGGTGCACGACGAGATTGCCATCAGCGTGAATAGCCGCGAAGAGGCCGAGGCTGCGGCCGAAATCATGCTGAATGCGGTCAAGTTGGAGGTTCCCAGCAAGGTTGATATTGAAATCGGTCCCTCATGGGGCGAAGCCTGTTGACGGTATCGCAGTTTTTACGATACCTTTCTCGGCCTAGGGAGGAAAGACGATGACAAAGAAAGTTCAGACTTTTGGCAAAAGATATGGCAAACGACGCCATGCCCGGCAACCGGGCGACCCGGTGAAGTACGTGTCACCGGCAAGGCGTCGAGAGCCATGGACCACGGTCACCGTTCGATCAAGCCACTACGCCATGATGCGTGAACTTGGCGAACTCTGGCAGTGCTCCGTTGGGATGGTCTGCATGCGACTGGTCGAAAAAGAATTTAAGAAAGTTCTTTGGGAGCAGGAACACGCGGACAAGATGAAGAAGGTGGGTGCACATGCCGCGCGTCCATAAAACCGTGCTCCCGCTGGAAGTTGAAGTGGAGTATCAGGAATTTCCTGAGGACACGGAGCTAGACCTCCCTCCTCAGGTGGAAATTGTGGGCATTTTTGCCCTTCCCTCTGAGAACTCTCCTCGGGCCAGACGGGCTAACTTGCTGTACTCGCTTAGTGAAGCAGAGGTCATCAACCTTGAAGACGAAATACTGGGGGATTTGTGACAGGAGAAACGTTCGCCGAATGGTTCATCATTGCTATAAGCTCTATAACACTGTGCTGCTGCTTATGGCTCGATATCTTGTAGAACTCCTGAGAGGGTCAAAGGACAGGCTCACCCGCGCTGACCGGGAGGAAATCGCGGATGAAATTGAAACCCTGATGCTCAGACTGGAGCTGGAGAAAACGCTCAGAACAGCGCTTACGCAGGAGGACAAAAAACCATGAGCACGCCTGAGCCCTTGCGATATTTTTATCAGGGGCCTCAGGTCCCGAATGTGCCATTCCGGATGTCGGAATTTCGGGGCTATTTCCCGTCTGAACAAGCGTTCAGACGGGCGATGGCATGGGCAGCGGAACTGGAACGACGGAATTGCCCCAGACGCGCTTGGAGAGTACGATTAGGGCTGGATGGCACAGATTAAGGGCCCCGTCAATGCCAAAAAAGCGCAAGCCGCGCCGGTACTCCGGCGGCGGCAACGTTGCCCCTAAAGAAGGGGACAATGTTGTCCCTAAAAAAGAGACGCAAGAAGAGCTTATGGCGTCTCTTTTGAACGTGCGTGGACCACGGCCCACGAAGCCATCTATTCGATCTCCTAATGCCCAAGCGGTAATCCCCCGCAAAAAAACCCCTCTCACCAGAAAAAAACCTGTTCCAGTTGCCTCGCAACGCATGGAAGAGGTTCCAACACCACAAGCAAAGTTCTGGCGAGGGGGGTCAGTCAAACCCATAGGTCGTGCGCGGCCTCGTTCCAGATAGGAAGGAAATTAAATGCGAACTCCGAAGAAGGCGATGCCCGGTCGCGGCAAGAAGGTCATGGCGAAGAAGCCCGCTGCTAAGAAGCCCGCTGCTAAAAAGGTCATGGCCAAGGGCAAGGTTCCTGTCCAGAAGTATCAGGTAGGTGGTGTGGCCGCTCCCGCTCGGACCGCGATGGCGACTACTCCCGCTCGGACCGCGATGGCGACTACTCCTGCAGCGCGTCCGGGAATGGCCGTCCCCGGACGCGGGATGGCCGTCCCGCGTCCGGGCATGGGTGGTTCGATGATTGCCAACAATGGCGGTGGCATGGGCCGTGGAGTGCCTCGTCCGGGCATGGGTGGTTCGATGATTGCCAACAACGGCGGTGGGATGATGTCTCCTCCGTCTCGGCCCAACATTCCGGGGATCACTCCTCCAATCAATCGCCCCGTTCGCACTCCGCCGCAGCCGCAGGGGATGCCGCAGGGAATGAGCCCGGCAATGCAGCAGTACGCTCAGATGATGCAGCAGCGGCAGGGGATGCGCGCTGCTGGTGGGATTGGCGGGCATTCAGGGCTGCAGGGGATGGACCCAGCAATGCAACAGCAGTATCAAAGGCAGCTGGAGCAGGCCGCGCAGCAGCGGCAGGGGATGCCGCAGCAAGGGCAGCAGCAGTTCATGCAGTCTGTCAGGGCAGGTGCTCCTACAGCAGGACCGACGGCGCAGGTATACCCCGCAATGCCGTCAGGACCGACGGCGCAGGTATACCCCGCAATGCCGCAGCGGCAGGGGATGCAGGGTATGCAGGGACTGGGCGCGGGGCAGGGAATGGACCCAAAAATGCATCCGGATTATCAGTCGCCGGAGACCATCGACTTGCGGGATCCTGCGATGGCTGCTCGGTATGGGCATCTGGGTCGTGAGCCGCAGCCGTTGACGCAGGAGCAGTTGCAGCAATTGCAGCAGTTTGGGACGCCGCTGCCGCGCTTCAGGAAAGGCGGCGAGGCCAAGAAAAAGGCCGCAGCGCAAGGTCGCATGGCCAAGCCCGCAGGGCGGGGCCGCATGACTAAACCCGCAGTGCGTGGCCGCATGGCCAAGCCGACACGAGGGAAGAAGTAAGGGGGAAATCGAGAATGAATCCAGCTCAAAAGCGTCAGCTAATGGATAACCCTGACTTCGAAAAAGAACTCATTAAAAGGGCTCCAGAAGCACGTCCATTGTTTCAGGCCGCAGAGAAAATCGGGCTGGCTGCGCGGCAAGCGATTGCTAACTACGTTCAAGGAGAAATGATGCCCCGCAAAGCCGCCTCAGGCCTATATGCCAACATCCACGCCAAACGAGCCCGCATCGCTGCGGGCTCTGGCGAAAAGATGCGCGCCCCGGGGAGCAAAGGCTCCCCAACGGACAAGGCGTTTCGTGTATCGAAGCGCACAGCTAAAAAAGGAAAATCAAAGTGAAAAAAATGTCGAAGTCCGAAATTGCGCGCCTTGATGCGCGAATGGCGGAACTGGATAAATACTTGAACGATCCCGACCTCGTTCTAACTCGTGGGCCTACCGGGAAACTCCAGTTCAGATCAAAGTCTGATACGGCCCAAGATCCCTCGGAAGAAACGCCACGCGCTAGGGCAGCTGCAACACCCCCTGCTTCAAAAGCAGAGATGCCCTCTACAAAGTCTATGCTGCCCCCCGTCTCTGACGTGTCTGGAAAATATCGACCCTCATGGGGCGGCTCGATGAAGCCCGTTCCAAGCACCAGCACCGCCGCGCCAGCAAACAAACGACGCCCCGGAATGGCGGAAAGTCTTTCGAACTACGCGGGGGACATGGCAAAGGGTTTCGGGGAAGGCATGGCCTCGGGGGTCTCTTTGTTGTTCGGGAAAGGTAAGCCCAAGGCCCGCGCACCACGGACCTCTGGCGGCGCTATGACTGAAAGCGGCCCACGGGCTGTTTTTCGTGGGCGCTCTTACCCGCAGCAGGAACCTGCAGGACTTTCTGCGCCAGCGGCGATGCCGCGTTTGGGGTCGAGTAGTACCCCTCGTTTGGGAAGCCCACCTCCGCGACTTGCCGCGCCTAAGCCGGCTAAGGTTAAAGAAAAGAAAGCCTCTATTTACGCCCCTAAGGCGGACGTCATTGGAAAGCGTAAGCCGCGTGCATCCGCTACCCTGAGCAGACCCACTGCTCGACAGGGGCGGGACATTTCCTCCGTGTCCACTGGAGCACGTCAGGACACAATTCGAAGCACTACACGTAAGCGTAAATACAAGCCGGGGACCTCCAAAAAAGCACAAAGGGTTCGTAGTGCAGTAGAAGCACACCGCCAAAAACTGGTGACGCCGGATGAAGCCATGGCCATGATGCAGGGCCTTCGCTACGGCGGCGAGGTACGTCGGCAGAAGCGCAAGTGAGAGAACCTAAAAAGACCGCTAAGAAGGCTGTGAGGAATCTGGCTAAAGGGGGCGCTAAACTGCCCCTTGAGCCTATGCCCTATACCAGCCCGGATTTTCAAAAAAGGATAGATTATCCTGAGCGGTCTCCTGTTTTGCGTAATAAAAACGGACAGGTTGAAACCCATCGAATGGCTGCGGAGCGAGGAGAAGATGGGAAATGGTACGTCTTCCCCACCGTACAAAACATAGGTGGTAAACTTAAAAAGTTCTCTAGCGTTCCAAGCGCTTTTAGTTCCGCCATCAAACGCGGAGATTACTATCGGTTCAATACAAAAAAAGAAGCTATTCCGTATGCTTCTGGGGCATATAAAACGCCTAAATTTAAGCAGTTCTATAAAGAACTTCCCGGTAGTAAAAAATGATCGAAACCCTCGGACAGCGACAGCGGCGCTTTACGCTCTATGTCGGCAAGCTCATTCTCTGGGCGTACGACAACGGGTTTGAGTTGACCGTGGGCGATGCCTATCGCTCTCCCGAGGCGGCGAAAATATACGCGGAGCGTGGCATCGGCTCGGCCACCAGCCTGCACTGCGAACGTCTGGCCATCGACCTGAACTTGTTCATCAAAGAAAAATACCAGACCGACACAGCGGCCTATGCGCCGCTCGGCAAGTACTGGAAGTCTCTTCACCCTGACTGTGCGTGGGGCGGAGACTTCCGCCGTCAAGACGGGAACCATTTCAGTCTACGCTACGGGAACATGGCATGATCGCAGACGCAATCGCTGGAGTCGTCGGAAAAATAATCGACCGTGCATGGCCAGACCCTGCACAGAAAGCTGCCGCGCTTCTCGAACTGGAGAAGATGAAGCAGGCAGGCGAGTTCAAACAGCTTGATGCAGACATCCAAGCTATGCAGATGCAGGCCGATGTCAACAAAGTCGAAGCAGCCAGCACCGACCCGTTCACCTCGCGGTGGCGTCCCTTTGTGGGATGGGTGTGCGGCTCTGCCTTGGCATGGCACTACATTGGTCGACCGTTGGCCGGATGGGTGCTGTTGCTTGCGGGAAATTCCACGCCAATCCCGGCAGTGGATTTGGGGGACCTCATCGTGATTCTGCTCGGGCTCTTAGGGCTCGGAGGTCTTCGCTCGTATGACAAACGTTTTGGGACTGCAAAATAAAAGACGCTGTGGTTACTGCCACGAAATAAAACCCCTCACAGAATTTTTCGCATCCTTAACCAAACCTCTCGGCAAACAGCACACATGCAAAGTCTGCCAAAAATATTTACGCGCAAAATATCGCAGCGGCCCAGAGGCCAAGAAGAAACGCTCCGAAGAGGATTTGAAAAAAAGATACGGCATAACCTCCGACCAGCTCCAGCGTATGATCGCAAGTGTTGGAGGGGTGTGTGAGATTTGCCAAAAGCCGCCGTCGCGCTCACGATTGTTCGTGGACCATTGTCACTCGTCCAAGCGCGTGCGGGGCCTGCTGTGTTCACCATGTAATCTTGGCCTAGGGAGTTTCAGAGATGACATCGACACCCTACGCCGCGCAATCCATTACCTAGTCTATGACCTGCAGATGCCAGACCGCTGGGAGATTCTCCTCAATGAAAAAATTCGTCCCCGTAGAGCCAGACCGCTGGCAAGTGCTCGGCGACCACGCAATGCCGACCGACAACGTAAATCGCCCAGCGCACTATCAGAGGGGCAACCTTGAGTGCATCGACTGCATCGACGCGGTGACTGAAAACCTCGCCGGCTTCGAAGCCGTCTACACCGCACAAGTCGTTAAGTACATCTGGCGCTGGAAAGAAAAGAACGGCGTCGAGGACCTCCGCAAAGCGAAGTGGTACCTCGACCGTTTGATCAAAAAGCTCATCTGAGGACCCGTCATGCCAAAGCCCTCTTCTCCGAAGCCCTCTTCGCCAAAGAAGGATTCCGTTAACGAGTTCATTCGCTCCGCCCTTGGAAGTACGAAGCGTGAGCCCGGCTGGGAATACGGAAACGTCCTTCCCGTCCGCATGCGAAAGAACAAACAGGGTGAGAAGGAAAGAGAGTGGGGCCTCGGCTATAGCAATACTGCCAAGTCAATGCTCGATGCGTTTACCCTCCCTCGCCGTGCGATGGAAGGAGAGGAAGTAACGCCAGAACAGGCCATGGAAATGGCCATGAACGTCAGTGCTCCGGGCGTGGCCACGGCGCGTTATGCCCCCGGCGTCCTCAACATGCCCACGGTGTACCACGGCACCCCGCATAAGTTTGAGCCTACGCCAGACAATCCTCTTGGGGAGTTCAGGGCTTCGCAAATTGGGACTGGGGAGGGTGCTCAAAAAATGGCGGCAAGTAACGCCGAAGATATTCCAGAAAAAGAAGGATATCTTCGTTTATACCACGGGGGGCACGACTCAGGGTTTGAGCAAGTCCCAAAGGGCGGGACATTTGATGGTTTTTTTGCGTCTGTCGGGAAAGTGCGCGGGCATGGGTCCGGTCACAATTATTTTGCGGATATTCCGGAGCATAAAATTTTAACGAATTACGATTTGAACTATGAATTACCGTACAAAAAAGTCTTAGATGTATTCAGCAAAATAACAAAAATAAAGGAAAATGATCCAGAGTTTGAATCGGCATGGAAAGCAATCATTGAAGAAACGAGCGACGCCGATGAGTTGGCTTTGTCTGCGGGATTGGCTGATGACTACGCAGAAGCCAGCATGGTTGCTCAAAAAATGCGAGGCCAAATTGCAAAACAATTAGGCTATGACGCAGTAGAAATGCAAGACGAGCATGGGACAAGTTACCTTATTTCTCCGGGTGTTTCGTTAAAATACATCGGGGAAGCAGAAAAATAAAAAAAACAGTAGGTAACATCAAGATGCGTGAGTCTTGCAAATAGCAGATCACAAGCTCAATACAGGAACCCGCAATAAAGAGAACAGTAACCAAGGACCCGTCATGCCAAAACTCACCCCGCCCCCGGACTTCTATACATGGCCCGCTGCCAAACAGCAGCGCTGGACGCGTGATATGAACGCGCTCGCTGCCGAACAGGAGGCCTACTCGCAACCCCGCAAGGCCGTTGCGCCCACTGTAAGGCCCAAGGTGGCGAAACCCGCCGTCCCCGCGACACGAGCTAAGGCTGCCCCAGCCAAGGCCCAAGGACCACGGGCCCCATCCCTCCCGGGAACGCTCAAGGCTATCAAAGACCGCAACAAATACCTGCAGGGGCTTCGACACGGAGGTCTCGCAAAAAAACGGTGACAGGGTGTTGACGTGGGATAGAGTCCGGACGTAGACTCTCTCCCACGCTGTTTGAGCGTGTGAATACAGGAGAAGATCATGCGATACACATTCGATGACCGTCACTACGTGACGCTGTTCCACGACGCTTGGCACTTCCTGCCAAGCGAAGCCAATGTCCGCTGGTTCAAGGGCCTTGCCGAGTGGCACAAACAGGCTCAGTGGGACCAGCTGCTCGACCTCGTCGGCTTCAACCGTGACTTCGACGAGGTGCGCTCATGAACTGGGAAACTGTTGCACGCGGCGCACTGGCCGAGGGCCGAGGCTCATGGGACAAGCTCCATCGTCAGGAGCAGGCCTACATCATCTCCGACTGGACAGAACGCGAGGGCAGGATCGAGATGCTCAACACATCTCCCGTAGACCTCGTCAACATGGTCGCGGACCTGTACGACCCAGAGTTGGACATGGACAAGAAATCAGGGCTCATGGAGCTTGGGAAAACCATTTGCGCCGGGTTTGCCGTGCATGCACGGCGCTCTGCTGAGAGCCTGTGGAAGCGTGAGGAGGTGCGTCATGGAGTTTGACATCACACTGCGCGGCGAGCCCGCCACCGTTGTCGTCACTGCCTACTGCCCGGATCGTCCCGGGCAGTCCTCGGGCCACCCGGACACGTGGTATCCCGAGGAGCAGGGCTTCCTCGACTTCGACGTGTTCATGGGCGGAGAGAGGGTTTACGACCTGACGGACGCGGAGATCGAAGAGATTGAACAGGACGCGCGGGACCTTCTGGAATATGAAGCGGACCGTATGGCGGGGTATTACGAACAGGAGGAGCTGTGGGCATGAACAGTAGAAGGAGTGCCATCATGAGCGAGCAATATGCAAAGGTCCCATACATCCGAGTGACGACCATCGATGATGGTATCAAGTGCACTATGAACTTTCCCTATACATTCCTACATAAAACTAAGTTCACGGAAGATGAGAAGTTCATCATCATGACCCTGTACCATGAGGCCAACAACAAAACACTGTACAAGAACAGTGAACGAGTGTTTAACGGCATCATCTACGGTGTTGAAATATCATGAAAATGAAAACCAAAACCTTAATTAAGGCGATGTCCTGCAAAGGAGGGAGCTTGGGTTTAACGCATGAAGAAATGATCGAGATTATAAATGGAAATATGAAAATTACCGACCCTTTATTACTTGACGCCGTGTATGCAGTAGCGGTGGATATAGAGATCGCGGTGATGGATAAGAATGGACTGCTAGAAAAAGAATGGGAATAGGAGTTGTGGGCATGAACGACATGATTGAGAAGATTGCGGATTGTTTGCTGCAAGATCACATTGATCTAATGAACCAGAACAAATTGCTCAGAGAATCCTTGAAGGAGTTGTTGGACGAGTACCATCCAGAAGAATGCTGGACCGCTGAGCACATCGAATTTGAAACGGAGCAGGGGAACATGATGGCTCCAGTGGTCAAGCGCGCCTATGCCGCCTTACGTGAGGGGGATAAATAGCATGCACGTAAGACTAATCTCGTACACCACAACGCCTCTGGGAATCATGGCCCCGGAGCAGTTGATTGCTTACTGCGCGCGAGTGAGTAACCCGCAAAACCAAGACAATCACGCGACGGCTGACAAGTTGTTGCGGTATTTGATTGATCACAAGCATTGGTCGCCGTTCGAGCTGGTGAATGTTTGTATGGAGGTCAAAACCACCCGGGACATCGCCCGGCAGATGTTACGGCACCGTAGTTTTTCTTTTCAGGAATTCTCGCAACGCTACGCCGATCCGACAGAGCTTGGGTATGTTTTCCGGGAAGCGCGGCTGCACGATCCTAAGAACCGACAGAATTCTATCGAAGGCGTCGGCCCGGAGTTACAGCAACGCTGGGATGCGTACCAGAATGAAATCATAAAAGCAGCACTTGACGGGTATAAGTGGGCGAGGGAAAACGGCATTGCAAAAGAAGTCGCACGGGCCCTGCTGCCCGAGGGGATGATGGAGAGCGTGCTCTATATGAACGGTAGCGTCCGTTCGTGGATTCACTACCTTGATGTTCGCACCGACTCTTCTACCCAGAAAGAGCACCGGCAGGTGGCATTAGAGTGCGCGAAGATTATTATAGAGTTGATGCCGAGTCTAGTTAAGAAAGAAATCGAGGAAAGATGATCAACACCGGGCTATTCACTAGCGCTACACCTGAGTGGGCGACGCCACAGGATTTATTCGACAGGCTGGACGCCGTGCATCACTTTACTTTGGACGTGTGCGCTACTCCTGAGAATGCGAAATGCGCGCATTACTTCACCAAGGAACAGGACGGATTGTCGCAGGAATGGTCAGGGCGGGTGTGGATGAATCCGCCTTATGGCAGGGAGATTGGGCTGTGGATCGACAAAGCGCTTCACGCTTCACGGACCACGGCCAGTCTTGTCGTCTGTCTGTTACCTGCGCGGACGGACACCAAGTGGTTTCACGAGCTGTGTTTTCCGCACGGCAAAGTAGAGTTCCTGCGCGGGCGTTTGAAGTTCGGTGGGGTCAAGAATTCCGCACCGTTCCCAAGCATGCTCGTCACATTTGTAACCAAGGGGGAGAAGTAAAAATGGCTAATGTGATTATTGATGGTATTGAGTATGCGCCGGTTGTTCGTGCTGCGGGCACACGCGCGGTTGTCGTTGTGGATCGCGGTTGGATCTTTGCGGGCGATGTGACGCGCGAGGGCAATCGCATCTTTTTGGACAGAGCGGTATGGGTTTTCAGGTGGGAGTCGATTGGATTCGACGGTGTGATCGCAAATCCAAAAGACGACAACGTCACACTTCGGAAGATGAAGACACGGGTCGAGATTCCGGCTCAGTCTGAAATTTTCTCGGTGCTTGTGTCGGACGACTGGGGAGTGTGATGAACTTCATACTGGTAGGAAAAGGCTACGGCTCCGGCTCCGGCTCCGGCTCCGGCTCCGGCTCCGGCTACGGCTACGGCTACGGCTACGGTGACGGCTACGGTGACGGCTACGGTGACGGCTACGGTAACGGCTACGGTGACGGCTACGGTGACGGCTACGGTAACGGCTCCGGAGATGGCTATGGCTACGGCTTCGGCTTCGGATACGGCTACGGAACGCCGGAGATTTTGAGGAGGAAAGAATGAGACCTGAAGAAAGCGTGATGAACTTCCTACCAGTAGGAAACGGTTTCGGCTCCGGCTCCAACTCCAGCTACGGCTACGGCGATGGCTATGGCTATGGCTATGGCTATGGCTCCGGCTACGGCTCCGGCTACGGCTCCGGCTCCGGCTACGGCTCCGGCTACGGCTCCGGCGATTGCTACATCTCCGGCTCCGGCGATGGCTCCGGCTGGCCGGGTCCCAAGGCTCCGGATACGGCGATGGCTACGGCTACGGAACGCCGGAGATTTTGAGGAGGAGAGAATGACTCAAGACGATATTGTCCGCATGGCGCAGGAGGCAGGCTATGGCATGTCACTGGCCGAGCTGCACGGACCAGCGCTGGAACGCTTCGCCCGACTCGTCAAACAGAGTGCTGTACTTGCCGAGCGCGAAGCCTGTGCGAAGATTGCAGAGATAGCGATCTACCGGCACGACATTGCCGATGCAATACGTGCGAGAAATGACCAATGAACAAAATGTCACCACAACATGAGCTCACTCTCTGGGTCGGTGCGACACGGTACTACATGGGGCGCATGACCTATGCTGTGTCCGACTTTTGCAATCTTTTGATTGGCTCGTGGAATGAACTCGGCGAAAACACCAAGGCCATCATCCAGCGCGATGTTGAGGAAGAGTTTGTGCGGGACGATGAGTCTCGCAAACGGGGAGATTCTTTTCATCCACTCGGGCATGACATGGACCGTAAGGCTTGGGAACACGTCAGGAAGTTGTGGACCAAAGTAATTAACGAAGAAGGAGAAACAAACGAATGAGACCTACGATCAGGGAGTGCGGGGGATGCACGCGGTGCTGCGAGGGCTGGCTGTATTCCACCATCCAGACCTATCCGATGTACCCGGGAAGGAAGTGCCATTTCATGAAGACTGGCGGGTGCAGTATTTACGAGACACGGCCCGAGGACCCGTGCCAGAAGTACGTCTGTGCGTGGAGAACAGAGGCGGCAATCCCTGAATGGATGAAACCCAGTGAAGCCAACGTTATCTTCACATGGAAGTACTCGGAGGAGATCAAAGAACCCTACCTAGAGATGGTCGAGTGCGGGGAGAAGCTGTCCGTCGAGGTGCTGTCATGGATTATCCATTTCCACCTTCGACACAACGCCAATGTTTCCTATCGCATTGATCGCGGCCACAACTACCTCGGCACCATCAAATTCATGAAATGGATGGAGAAGTACGCCGCCCTGAAATTGTTTCCATTTTGGAAAGGACTTGATGACAACCCCGAGGCTGCACCAGACCCCTCTGAAGACAAACCCGTGGACGCTGAAATAACCAACGAAGGAGACCAGATATGATCGCATTGACCCCCTTTCAGAAGGACGTGAAGTACTTTTTTGATACGATCTACCGCCCCATGCTTGCGCGGGTGACAGGGGGAACCGCCGCGCAGGGGTATCGCTTCCCGACCCGCAAGGAGGCCGACGCAGAGGCACGCGAATGTGCGCGGCTGCATGCCGGCCTGCTGCCCCGGAACGCGGTGTTCAAGGTGGTGGACAGCGCCGAGACTGACCCGTGGCGCGAGTGGCGCGGGAATCCCAACACGCCGAACGCGAACGACCGCAAGAGAGCGTCCGTGCATACGTTCGTGGTCCGCGCGACAACGAACGAGGTCTATGACCACCGCAATCGGTACTTCATCCCAGAACCATGGGCCACGCAACTTGGGTTCACAAACCCCCGCTTCGCGGCCAACCTATCCCCAGACTGGTGATATGACGGCCTACAAGGTTGTCGCGAATACCCTTGGCATCGACCCTCACGTCGATCCAAGGGCCATCGTTCGCGCGGGCAAGGCTACAGCCCCCTCGGTCACGGTTTACGTGGCCAAGGGGATGCTGTTTTGCGTCGCAAAACGTCCGCCGGACGAGGAGGGATGGAGACTGCATCAAGATCAACGGTTCACGGCCCAAGGGCCGGGGAGACTGTGGGTTAAGGACAAGAAAGGAGAGACAAGTGCAGAAAGTGATGACTGAAGAAAGAAAGGCACAGAAGCGGCTGAACAAGCAGGCTGAGCGCGCACGTCGCGTTGCGGAGGGCATGATTCGGCTGGAGGTGTGGGTGAGGCAAGGGTACGTCGAAAAGGTCAAGGAGGCCGTCAGACGGGTCAACGAGGGTGAATCATGGCCCAAGGTCCAGCAGCCGCAGAAGTGGAGGGCACGGGCATGAAGACGTTCGTGGTGGTGATGGAGAAGGCGCTGAGGGTCAGGGTGAGGGCGGAAAGCGAGACTGAGGCGGTGAAAGAGGCCTTCAGGCGAGATGCAGAGGGCGAGTTTCTTGTCTCATGGATCGAGGGCGAGGCGTTGGCGGGGTCGCTGGGGGAGGAGATGGGAGACGAAATCGAGGACGACTAACGCGTTTACACGAAACCACTAGGGAGTTTTACCCACGAGTGAAAAAAAAATATTTTTTTTTGAAAATAGGTGTAAGTGGTGTAAGGGTGTAAGAGTATAGTGTTTTCAAGGGTTTAGTACATCACACACCAATATGGTGCAGGAGTAAGGTGTAAGGTGTTATAGAAATATACGGGGTGCGCGCGCGGATCATTTTTTATTTTTATGTTTTTGTTTTTCATAGAAAATCAGCTAAAGGAAGCGGAGGGTTGGAGTGCCTAAGAAAAAAGAAAACCACACTGGGCTTGCGGTAAACCAGAGGACCTCGAGCCGGAGAATCGTCGAACAACGGCTGTCCGCGCCTGTTTCGAAGCGGATTCCCCTGAAGCAGTTGACCGACCGGGAGCGGCGGTTCGTGCAGGAGTTTGTCGCGAACGACGGCGCGATCAGCGTCCGCGAGGCGGCCATCCGGGCGGGGTATTCGGAGCACATTGCAAAGTCCACGGGCCGTGACCTGACGGACCCTGCCCGCAGTCCCCACGTTGTGGCAGCGATCCAAGAGTACCGGCGGGAGTTGAACGAAAAGTACGGCACGACGTTTGAGCGGCATATGCGCGACCTGCAGAGAATCCGGGACGCGGCGCTACAGGCCGGAGCATACGGCGCGGCAGTGTCTGCTGAATACCGGCGCGGGCAGGCGTTGGGCACCATTTACGTGGATCGAAAGGAAATCCGGGTTGGCACCATCGACAGCATGAGCCGCGAGGAAGTTGCCCAGAAGCTGCGAGAGATCAAAGCAATGTTCGTGGGCGGTGCTTCGCCGGAGATCATCGACGTGGACCCTATTGCCGTTCAGGAGTCCGTAGAACGCGAGATTGCGGCGGAGCCGGACTTCGACCCGGACTCTGTGCTTGAAGCGCCTGTAGAGCCCCAGAATGACCACTGAGGCACAATTCTATCGACGCCTGCGCGACAACCTTGAGCGCTGCGAATTCACCCGCCTTGAAAGCCGGGCAACGCTTGGTTTGCCGGACCTTTTGATTGCCTTTGAAGAGGGTTTTTTCATCACACTTGAACTGAAGGTGGTGCGGTCCGGGATGAAGGTCGCACTGTCTGCACATCAAGTCTCATTCCACGCCCGTCACGCTGCGCTCGGTTGCCCGGCAGGCATTCTCGTGGCCTGCCTGAACCTCGATGAAATTCGCCTTTACTCCGCCGCGCAGGCGGTGGAATTGCAGTTGCAGGGCTTGCGCGTTGAGCCGGTGGGATGCTGGCCGCTTCGACGCGCGCCGTGGCACGTCATCCGGGACGCGTTGACAGGGCTTGCCTGAGCGCTGCATCCTGCGCCGGTTCGAAAACCAGAAAGGGAGAAAATGAAGATCAATCGAAAACACCTTGAAGAGGCGAAACCGTTTTTTCGGATCGCGCTCCGCGTCCTGTTCATGCTGACACTGTCCGCACTAGCCCGTCGGGACAGGGGTTGACGTCCGGACTCCGATGTGATAAGATCGGGTTGTTGGTCGAAATTCCGATCAATCGTTCTTTGTCAAAACAGAAAGCAGAAAGGAAATCCAGTGGAAAACACTGAGTATCTGGTGGTCACGTGCGGGATCTACGGTGGCGAATGGGTTCGCGGGGACGACCTGACCAAGCTCTACCGCAAGGTCCGCAGTGCCGTCGAGACCAAAACGGTTGTGGTGAAAGTTTACTTAACGTCCAGCGATCGTTCCAAAACATGGGTAGACGATTTTGGTTCGGTTTGCTGGGAGCACGGGTTCGCGCCGGAAAGAGTCGGGTTGATGTGCATTTCACGTAGCGGGAAAGCCGCTCCTGTCGTCAAGGGTCAGTTCAGCCCGGACCACCCCAGCCATGAGGAATGGATTGCAAAACAGCCGGAAAATCAAACCTGACCAGTTGCCCCGCACGGTTCGCCGTGCGGGGTTCGAAAGCAGAAAGGAGATCGAGATGAAAATACCCACACGGCGTGCCTCCAGCGCGGTGGCCGATCACTCTTCCGAAATCATGATAAGTGAAGACGGTACTCGCAGGGCTTTTGGCCGGAACGTGAAAGTGCAGCGCCCGAATCGCCGATACGACATCGTGCAGGCATGGCGAATCCGGGAACTGGTGGACGGGACGTGGACAACGCGGGCCACGGGCTTGGATAAGTCCAACGCCGAAAAATTTATCATCGGCGGGGTTGACAGATAAAATTTTTTATTCCACAGTTCGAACACGCCGGGGATGTCCCCCGGCCAATACAGGAGATAAGACATGACCACACTCACTGCTTGCCACTCTAACTGGGCCCATCGTCCTGCCGACGAGCGCTTCCTGTCACTGCCTGAAATGCGCGACGCGATGGATTCGCATCGCGACTGGGCGGATCGCAGCATCCGTCTGCAGGACCTGCACGTCGCCGACTCCGGAGACGACGTCGTCGTCCACAATTCCTTCCTACGCCCTCGCAAGTTGACGCACTGGGCCTTTGGCCAGTTGGCCGGAAAAGTCGGCGCGCCGCCGGAGTTCCTGCGCTCTCTGCCCGCCCGGCTCGTGTCAGAAATTCTTGTCACGAAGTCGTCTGAGGTTGCGGAAGACCTGCGGCTGTACGCGTCGGACGACGCGGTTCACGCCCTGACCGGACCAAAATACGGTCGCATTCTGAACGTCGACGTGATCGACGCCCTGATCGACCGGGTCGGAGACGGGCGCACCGGGGACTTCCGAATCCCCGGGGAATTCGGCAAGGCCGTGGAAATCACGAAAAAGAACACGACATTATTCGCAAGTGATCGGGACATGTTCGTTTTTCTTGCGGACGAGGAGCGCCGCATCGAACTGCCGAACCGCCGTGACGGGCGCACCGGAAGCCTTGCGCGCGGGTTTTTCGTGTCCAATTCTGAAGTCGGTAGCGCTTCGCTGCGGATCACGACGTTCCTTTTCGATTACGTGTGCAGCAACAGGATCGTCTGGGGCGCGGAAGAAGTGCACGAAATCGCGATCCGCCACACCCAGCACGCGGGCGCGCGGTGGGTCGATGCGGTTCTGCCACGCATGGCCGCGATAGCTCGGGAGTCAGACCGTAACGTAGTGCTGGCCATTGATGAGGCGCGCAACCGGAAAATCTCGGCGGACTTCCTGCCAAGGTTAATTGGGCCGCGCGTCGCGAAGCGTTTTGAGCACCAGCATATTCTCGAGGAAGGCCGCCCGGTTGAAACGATCTGGGATGCCGTCACCGCCATTACCGCAGCCGCGCGCGAGATCGAGCACCAGTCGGAACGCGTCGCGCTCGAGCGCATCGCCGGCAAGCTACTCGCGGCTTGAAGGCGTCCGGACGCCCTGGCATAATCAACGCGCCCCGATACTGGGGCGCATACACTGGAGGAACTAAAAGTGAATTTCGAAATCAACACCCGCGCGGGAAATCGCGTTGCAGAGTTAGACGGCCGCCCCCTTTTCACCTTCGCGCGCGAATTAGAGGCGGACGTGGTCCGCATCCTGTCGGCAGCGGCCGCGCATGAAATCATGACGGGCCGCGACGCGCGATTGATCATCGACGGACGCGCGAAAGTGGGGAAGCTGGAGGAAATTCTATAATTGACGCCCGGACGCATACCAGATAAGGTCCGCACATGGCCGCCGATGTGGCGGCCCAATACAGGGAGAATCAATATGGATGATTTTACTTTTTTGGTCTGGCTTACGTTGGACGACGGGTTTACCACCGCGCGTGGATATTGCACGCGTTTAGGCGCCGTTCGCGCGTATAACGCGCTAAGAAAAGGCCGCCCCGTGAGCGGCTTCCCCTCGATGGTATGCTGGCGGGAAATAGGCTGGCGCGAATATACTGGAACGCTTTCAGATGAAATCATCTTAAGCCGCGCAAGGGCTTAAGGTTCGCACATGGCCGCCGACGTGGCGGCCAAATACAGGGAGAAAATATCATGGCCGGGATAATTCTATGGGAAGGTCCAAGCGCGCTGGACGGCGCGCCTATTGTGATCATCGCCACCGACAGCAGCAGCAACCCGAAAACTGGCGATATGATCCAGACGTGGATACTGCGCGCAGACGTGCCGCCGCACGTCGCGGCAATAGATAGCCGCGACGCGTCTATCTGCGGCACGTGCCCGCACCGTTTCGATCCCGCTACCGGCAAGCGTACGTGCTATGTCGCAACGTGGCGTGCGCCACTGTCAGTTTTTAACGCGTACAAACGCGGCGCGTATCCGCGCGCGACGCCGGCGCAGGCTCGCGCGTACGCGCGCGGCCGCATGGTGCGCCTCGGCGCATATGGTGATCCACTCGCGGGCCCGCTTTCAGTCTGGCGGAATTTCGTGCGCGACGCAGCGGGCCGCACGGGGTATACCCATGCATGGCAAGGCCTGAAAGGCTCGCGCGTGGCCGCATGGCGCGCGCTGGTAATGGCCAGCGCGGACAGCATCGCCGAAGCCGATGCCGCGCACGCTGCGGGCTGGCGAACATTCCGCGTGCGCCGTGACGATTACGTGATGCCGACTGAACGGATTTGTCCAGCCAGTGCCGAGGCTGGCAAAGTCGCGACTTGCGCGCAGTGTCGCGCGTGCAGCGGCGCAGATGGGCGCCGCAGCCTCGGCATCGCGATACTCGATCACGGTCCGGGCTGGCGGCAACGCGTGGCCGCCTGACCCGACCCGCCCCGCCCCCATGAGCCCCGCCCTGTGCGGGGCTTTCTTTTGCCCGGGCATTGACGCCAGCGCGCCGCGCGCGCAGTATCTGGGTCGCGGCAACGGGCCGCGCATACTGGAGAAAAGCAAATGGATCGCACGGTTGATATAACCCCGACATGGGCAGGCCTCGTGACCTTCTTGGTCCACGTTATCGAGAACAGTGAGACCCGGACGGGCCGAGATAACGCAGTAGCGGAGTTGCGCCGCATGGCCGAAGCCGCGGACCAGTGGAATGCCCACTGCCGCGAGACGGAGGTGACGGTATGAGGATTCATCTGCGTCACGGGTTGATCGTGGAAGTTGAACCCCATAGTGAGGGCGGCGACTTCGAGGCGACCGTCATTCTAGGTCGGTTCAGCGGGTCGCTAGCGTGCGCGCTAGATGCCGGTGAACTGTGGGACGGGGATCGCAGGTTCGGGTTAACGCCGATCCTCTGGGCGGAGATATACGGCGCGTTGGACCGAATAGAAGCAGAGGGCGAGCGCCTCGCCACCTGACAGCCCGCCACCCTGCTCCCATCAAGCCCCGCCCTGTGCGGGGCTTTCTTTTGGCCGCTCGCGCGGCATGGCCGCCAGACCCACGGAGAGGCCGCACAGGCGTCCGGACGCGCACCCCTCACTACCCTACCGGCCCCCTCTCTAAAAACGGCTTAGAATCGATGGTCTCTAAGACCGACGGAGAGCCCGCACAGGCCAGCCAAGGTTATACCCTGTACCTACCTATGGCCTGACCGATAAACCCGCTCACGCGGGCCCGTAGCGCGCCACAGGCCACGCGGGCTGGTATCGCGCCGCATACGCTCCGGCACGTGCCGACTCGAGCCCGTCCTTAATTGAACGTTCGTTCAATTTCCGAACCGGGCCGCGATCCTCGGCCCGTGGCCTGCTCACCTTCGCCCGTCATGCGTCACGCGCGGGCCGTGGTCCGTGGCGCCGGGCCGTGGCGCCGGGCCGTGGTGCCGGGCCGTGGCGCCGGGCCGTGGTGCCGGGCCGTGGTCCGTGGCACATACCCCGGGGGGTATACGGTCACATACCCCGGGGGGCATACGGTCACATACCCCGGGGGGTATGCGGCCGAGAACCTGGCGTATACCCCCGGGGGTATACGCCCATATACCCCGGGGGGTATCCGCGCCGCTCGGGCCGGGGGGTGGGGGGAGTCAGCCTCGGGCCGTGGGCCGTGGTACTTGCGCGACGCAGCATGGGCCATGGGCCCCGGCATTTCAGGAGCTAAGGCTAAAGCTCGATTTCGCATAATCGATTAGTTCCAAAAAAGAATTGCCCACGGTCCTTGGTCCGTTATCCTTTCCCCCCTACCCCCTTGTTTTGCTGAAAATGCCTACCCCGGGGGGTATTTATATTTTTTGAAATAGAAATGAGCCTTTATGAATCGTGCTGAACTTGAGTTGCAGCGTTCGAAGTTAGAGCTACGGATGTTGCAGTTAGAGGCGCAGGAGAATGCTGCCAAGCGCTTTTTGGGGTTTGCCAAGTACGTATGGCCGGAGGCTTTGATTGGCGCGCATCACAAGAAGATGGGGGAGGCGTTTGACCGGATTGCGGCGGGCAAGCTGAAGCGGTTGATTATCAACATGCCGCCGAGACACACAAAATCGGAGTTTGCGTCGTACCTCCTGCCTGCGTTTCTCATGGGCCGTGAGCCGCGAACCAAGGTCATTCAGGCGACCCACACGGGGGAGCTGGCGGTACGGTTTGGCCGGAAGGTCAGGAATCTGATGGATTCGGAGCGGTACAAGGAGGTGTTTACCGATGTTGCGTTGCGTGCGGACAGTAAGGCGGCTGGCCGGTGGGACACGAACCATGGTGGGGAGTATTTTGCGGTAGGCGTTGGGGGCGCGATGACGGGCCGTGGTGCGGATATTTTGATTATTGACGACCCGCACAGTGAGCAGGACGCGGCTTCGGAGTTGGCTTTGGACAATGCGTGGGAGTGGTATACGTCTGGTCCACGGTCGCGGTTGCAGCCGGGTGGCGTGGTGGTGATTGTGATGACGCGCTGGGGGACGAAGGACCTGACTTCGAGGCTGTTGAAGGCGCAGACGAGTCACCGGGCCGACCAGTGGGAGGTGATTGAGTTCCCGGCAATATTGCCGTCTGGCAAGGCGCTGTGGCCGGAGTTCTGGGCGCTGGATGAGTTGTTGGCGGTGAAGGCGTCGCTGTCCGCGCAGAAGTGGAATGCGATGTACCAGCAGCAGCCCACGAACGACGAAGGGGCGATATTGAAGCGGGAGTGGTGGAAGATTTGGGAGCCTGAGGAGCCGCCGGCGGTGAATTATCTGATTCAGTCGTATGACACGGCGTACTCGAAGAAGGAGACGGCGGACTATTCTGTCATTACGACGTGGGGTGTGTTTTATCCCGGAGAGGACTCTGGCCCGAATATTATCCTGCTAGCGGTCCGGCGTGGTCGGTGGGACTTTCCTGAGCTGAAACGGATTGCGAAGGAGGAGCATGACTACTGGCGTCCTGACAATGTGTTGATTGAAGCCAAGGCGACGGGTATTACGTTGCAGCAGGAAATGCGACGGATGGGTATTCCGGTGACGATGTACTCGCCGGGTGGGCGTAGAGCGGGGCAGGACAAGGTATCGAGGGCGCATTCGATAGCGCCGTTGTTCGAGGCGGGGATGGTGTGGGCCCCGTATACGGACTGGGCGGAGGAGTTGGTGGAGGAGTGTGCGGCGTTTCCGAACGGGGATCATGACGACATGGTGGACTCGACGACGCAGGCGTTAATGCGGTTTCGCTCGGGGAATTTTGTGACGCTTGGTTCGGATTTGCAGGACGACGAGGACGAATCCGCCGACCTTGTTCCAGAGTATTACTGAGGATGTTCCACGTGGAACACACGGTGCGGCACTTGTCGGGGCGGAAGATTAAGGCCTAAAATTGAGCAATATCATAGGGTATTTTTTCGTGTCAAGTTCTTGGTGCGGCTGGAGAAGGAGATAAGTCATGGGTGACAGGTTACGCGACTACGGGTTCATGAACCCCTTTGACCCCAATCAGCATCTTTCTGGTGGGGCCATTGATGACTGGCTCGTAGACACGGCCACCTACAACTCCATTCTTAAGCAGTTCAACATCGCTTCGCAGGTTGAGTTTGCGGTTAAGGACGCGCAAGGGAGAACGGTTGGATGGACTAATACTCCTCCGGCCCAGCCTAATGCAAATGTATATGTTGAACGGGGCATAGGAAACAGCTTTACATATGTATCTGAGAGATTCTCTCGCACTGGGCTCAATGCTGCTGGAAGCACAAAAGTAGAAGTTATGCCGGAATATCGCTGGAGAATTACCGGCGATATTGCGGGAGCAAACCAAGCGTTTAGGGATGCTGGGCTGCAAACAACGCAGGCCAATCCTAGATTGGGGCCAATGATCAATGGCGCATACATTAACCCTACTGGAATTATTGACGGGGCGACAGTTCGATCAACTAATCCGGGTATTTTTGGAGGAGGAGGAGGAAGTACAACTACTTTTTACGTCGATAGTCCAGATCCTTTAGGAGTTATCGGAAGCGCAAATCCAGTCATAGCCCCGGGCCAGTCGCTTCCTGACAGCGGGAGGTTTAACAGTGCATATCTTGGCTTTGTGCAAGGCGGAAATCCAACCGATGCGGGAACTGGTGGAGCATATTCAAGATCATTTGGGTCAAAAGAATTTGTTGTTAACGCAGATGGGTCAAGGGGATATGTACAAGTAAAATCAAGCGCTCCTAATTATTACATTGCTCCCGGAAATACTTTTACCGCAGGAGGCGGGGTTTACGATAGAAACAATTTTAACGGATATGCGGGGCGCATCAACCAAGAATCCGCTTCAGTTATTCGTGAACTGTTTAATGACCCAGAGTTTGGGATTTTGCGAGACAAGCCTGAGGCGATGCGTCAGGTGGCAACTGAAAATCCGGTCCTAAGAAACTCTATTGGGCAATACATCAACGACACGGCGGCTTACTATCGCTCTAAAGACAGCGGTGGGGCATTTAGCGTTATTGCTAGAAGTCTTGGAACCATTGCACAGTTTGCAGGGCTTGCAGCGGGTCTTCATGGAATTGGTTCTGCCATCGGAGCCTTGACTAGCGGCGCAGGACTTTCCGGGGCCTTTTCGGCAGGCGTCGCGGGAGCAGGAAACGTCGGAAGTATTGGCAGTGTCGTGTCGGGAATCATAGGAAATCCCGCGCTCTCTACTTTGATCAACACAGGTGTGGGAGCATTTACTGGGGGCGTATCAGGAGGGCTTCCGGGAGCGTTGCTCGGCGGAGCTAGTTCCTACATAGGCGGAGTAGAAGGCGCAGCCCTAGGCGCGGCGGGGGACTTCCTGCTTCCCGACAAGGCGGGGCTCAAAGCTCCAGAACCTTTTTCGATTAGGGCGCAGGGAGAAGAGGGAGAGCAACAGGGGCCGGGGCAGGCACAGCCAGACTACTCTGGCTATCCGGGCCAACCCGGGGACACCTCTGCCTCTGACTATCTTGCGGACGCCTACGGTTTTTACAAATCACAAAACCCGTGGGAATTCACATTGGGCGGTCGCGGTGTTTCTTATGACACCAGAGACCCTTACTCCCTGATTTATTCGGAAGGTGACTCTCCTTTGACCTATGGGCCCGAGGATGACCCTTATGCGTCCATGTTCTCCTCTGAGGAGGGCGACGATAGCCTATTCACAACAGCGTCACGTCCTTTGATGGCGGCCTCAAAAGCTCCGTCTGCGCCAAAGGGAAGCACGTATGATTACATGGGCAACATGGTTAACCCCGCCCAGCAGGGAGAGGACGGGCAAGGCCCTTCCGGGCAAGCGGCTAAAGACCTGTCCCTCTTAAGTCGAAGACGGCGTCAGGGACGGCGGAATCCGGGAAGAAGGGTTCAAGTTGTTTCGCCGAATCTTTTGCCGCAAACGACACAGCAGCTTGGGGCGGGATTAAGCGCCGCTGCGGCTTCTGAAGCATCCCCCTCCGCCATGTCCCCTACATTGCCGGCCCTTTCCTTGGCGCAGCCAACGCCTCCAACGCCGTCTTTCACGCCCGAGAAAAAAACGCAGCAGCCGGCCATGCGTTCACCTCAGCCTCTCGCGCTCCCAACAGCTGCGCCCTCTCCAGCACTTAAGATAGCGCAGTCTCCAGCAGCGGAAGTTCCTCCAGAGTACTACCGTGGAAGAGACGGAAAGGTTTATGACCTAGAGACCAACAGGCCAATCAATCGTCCGACCGCTGCAATAGGAACAAGAATTGCACCCACCACCGCTTTTCGCTCGCTGGCGGCGGAAGGCGGCGGGATGTCTCCGCTAGAGGTGCTTGCAATGCAGTCCTCCCGCTATGCGTACGGCGGAGAGGTAAACTTTCCCGGGCAGCCATGGGCCCCTCGGCAAATTGAAGGCAATGACGTTGATTCGTTCATTCAAAAAGCTGGAGAACTGATGGCAAAGGTTGCGCCGGAAGAAACCCCGGAGGATGTCGCCAAAAAAGACTATGATAGGCTGAACAATAGTTCCCCGAACGCCATGGCTGCGAGCGGCATGAACTCTTTCATTAAGTCATACGGATAAACAAACGAGACATCCTTCATGCCAGTTCAAAAAGCCCTGAACCCCGCGCCTTCGCTTGAGGTCATTGCCGTCACAGACGAGATGCCCGACATCGAAGTGGTGATTGACCCTGATGGGGGCGCGACGATTGAAATAGGGACCATGGACCAAGGCCCACGGGACTTCTACGAGAACCTCGCGGAGCGCATCGACGAGTCTGTGCTGTCGAAGATCGCGATGGACTTGTTGGACCTATATGACTCTGACAAGGCCAGCCGTGGGGACTGGGAGACGCAGTACACCAAGGGCCTTGAGCTCTTGGGCTTGAAGCTGGAAGAGCGTACAAAGCCCTTCCGTGGAGCCTCGGGTGCCGCGCATCCCATGCTTACAGAGGCGATTGTGCAGTTTCAGGCGCAGGCATTTAAGGAACTGATGCCCGCTGGAGGCCCTGTCAGGACGCAGATTGTCGGCAAAGAGACCTTGGACAAGGTTCAGCAGGCCGCGCGCGTGCAGGACTTCATGAATTACCAGATTACTTCGGTGATGTCGGAGTACACACCGGAGATGGACCAAGCCTTGTTCTACCTTGGGTACGGGGGTTCCGTGTTCAAGAAGACTTATTTTGACGCGACGCGCGGCAGAATGGTCAGTAAATTGGTTTTGGCCGACGATTTGGTGATTCCATACAATGGATCGAGTGTGATGAGTGAGTGCCCGCGCATTACTCATCGCATTGCAATGTACGAAAACGACTTCAAGAAGCGTGCGTGGTCGGGAGAATACCTTGATACCACGATTTTTCCGTCTCCGAGTCCCGAATCTCCGTCCGAAATCCAGTCTGGAATCAACCGACTGGTCGGAATTGAGCCCTCAAGCCACACCGACGAGATTTTCCTGCTCGAATTTCATGTTGATTTGGACATTGAAGGCTTTGAAGACGAGGATGAAGAAGGAAATCTGACCGGAATCAAGCGCCCATACGTCGTAACGATTGAAGAAAACAGTTCCAAGGTCGTTGGAATCCGTCGTAACTGGGAAGAGGGCGACGAACTCAAGCAACGAATCGAATATTTCGTTCATTACGTCTTGGTAGAAGGCCCGGGGGCCTATGGCCTTGGGTTTGTGCACTTGATCGGAGGCCTTTCCAAGGCGGCGACCTCGGCACTTCGTCAGCTTTTGGATGCTGGTACGCTGGCTAACCTGCCTGCAGGGTTCAAGGCCAAAGGCGCACGCATCGCGGACGACGACAATCCCATCCAGCCGGGCGAGTGGAGGGACATTGACGCGGGCGGCGCGGAACTTTCGGCCTCTTTGTTGCCGCTCCCGTACAAAGAACCAAGCAACACCCTGTTCCAGCTGCTTGGATTTACGGTTGAAGCCGGTCAGCGCCTTGCCAGCATCGCCGACATGCAGGTCGGAGACGGAAATCAGCAGGCTGCGGTAGGAACTACCCTTGCATTGCTGGAACGCGGCTCGATGGTGATGTCCGCTATCCACAAGCGGCTGCACTATTCGCAAAAACTTGAGTTTGAGATGCTCGCGCGCGGGTTTGCTCGCTGCCTTCCTGACTCATATCCATACGATGTGCCCGGTGCAAGCCGCACGATCAAGCGTTACGACTTCAACAACATGGTCGCGGTGCTTCCGGTATCCGACCCGAACATTTTCTCAAGCGCACAGCGTCTCACGCTGGCGCAGATGCAGCTTGAAATGGCGCAGAGCGCGCCGCAGATGCACAATCTGTACGAAGCCTACTATCGCGTCTACGCCGCGATGAACGTGCGGGACATTGACGGCATTCTGAAGCCTCAGAACACGCAGATGCCCAAGGACCCGGCGTCCGAGAATGCAGCGGTGATGGACCTAATGGAACTAAAGGCCTTTGCTGGGCAACAACATGATGCCCATATCATGGCACACCTACTAATGGGGATGTCACCGTTGCTCCAATCCATGCCTCAAGCGGCGATTACGCTGCAGAAGCACGTATTTGAGCACATTCGGCTTAAAGCAGAAGAAGATGCGGAGGCCGAACTTTTCCGCCAGTATGGGAAGGACCCAGAGCGAATGGTTTCTGCGATTCAACGAGAGGGTTTGATTGCAACATTGATTGCAAAGTACCTGCAGGAAGCAAAGGCTATGCAGGAACAGCTTTCTGGCGCGGGCGCGGAGCAGGCGGGACCGGACCCGGTAATTGCGTTGAAGGAGAAGGAACTGCAGCTTCGTGCACAGCAGGACCAAGCAAAGCTGCAAATAGAACAAGCGAGACTGCAGCAAAACGCGCAGATTCAACAGCAGCGAATTCAATCGCAGGAAAAGATTGCAGGAGCCAGAGTGGACGTTGCACGCGAACGAGCGGCCATGATGAACGAACAAATCCAAGGAGCACAGCAAAATGCCTCTCAAGAAGGGCCGCAGTAAAAAGGTCATTAGCGCCAACATTGGAGAGATGGTCCGTAAATTCAAGAAGACTGGCTCTCTTGGCACAACCAAGCCGAAGAGTGTCAAGGCTGCCGTGTCACAGGCCGCTGCGATTGCCTACGGGAAGGCTGGAAAATCGCGCATGAAGAAGGCCGATGGCGGAATGGTTCGTTCGGTTGTTCGGCGTGACGGAAGGACGCCTACCAAGATTTATTGAGGGAAAAGAATTACTTGCCATGGTGTGCATTTGACGGCACCATGGCACCGCCTTCAGACGTGGCCTAATTCGTCTGCTTTTCATGGAAAAAACCATGTTCGAATTTGCAGAAAGTCTCCTTAAAGAGATACGAAAGTTGCAGGCTGACACAGAAACGTTTGTGCTCAACGGAAATATTGCCGACATGGAGCGTTATCGTTTCATGATGGGCCGTCTTGAAGGTTTGAAAATGGTCGAAGCGATTGCCAAAGAGCTTTTGGCGAAACGCAGCGGCGATGATTTTTAACCAACGGGAGGACACTCATGTCAGCAGAGTCTGAAGAAAAGACATTGACAGCGCTTGAGCAGAAGTGGAGGGAAGCCAGCGAAGAAAGGGGCCCTGCACTAGACGATGCTTATGATTCTGAGGGGAAATTTCGTCCCGAAAATCTTAACAAAACATTGCTAGACCTTGTCCCTACTCCCGTGGGCTGGAGAATTGCCATTCTTCCTTATCGTGGGCCGGAGAAGACCAAGGGCGGTATTGTTTTGGCGGAAGAATCAGTGCGTCGTGCCAATCTGGCGACGACTTGCGGTTATGTCTTGAAGGTCGGCGACCTTGCCTACAAGGACGAAAGTAAATTTCCTTCCGGTCCTTGGTGCAAGGAAGGCGATTGGATCATCTTTGGGCGCTATGCCGGACTCCGCATCAATATTGACGGAGGGGAAATTCGTATCTTGAACGACGATGAAATCGTGGGCCGTATTAACGACCCCGAAGACATCCTTCACATGTGAGGAGCATGCAAATGGCAGACGAAGAAATGCAGTTTAACGTAGGGGAAGACGAATCTCCCGCAACAGTCACTATTACCCCTGAGGAGTCAAAGGTAGTTTCTTCCCCTGAAGTAGGGGAAAGCGAACTTGACCAGTACAGCGAGCGAGTAAAACGTCGGATAGACAAGTTAACTGCTCGTTTGCGCGAGACTGAGCGTCGTGAGCAGGCCGCGCTTGATTACGCTAGAAATGCCCAGCAAAAGGCCGCCCTGTTAGAGCAGCAATACCAAAAAACTGACTACGACAGGCTGTCAGAGGCTGGAACAAGGCTTGACAGTCAGGCACTGGCGCTAAAGCAAATAATCAGGAAGGCGCGAGAAGAGGGGGACTTTGACACTGAAACAGAGGCCCAGCAAAGATTAACCACTGTGATGATGGAGAGGCATCAAGTGGCAAATGTTGCGTCGCAAAAGGCTTCTTATTTAAGCCAGCAGATGCAGCAGCAGCAACAGCAGCCCGCGCCCGCCGCCCCTGCTGCGCGCGCTCCTCGGTCCCCCGACCCCAAAGCGGAGGATTGGGCGGAGCGAAACGAGTGGTTTGGGCAGGACACGGTCATGACCCATGCCGCTTGGGGGATTCATAAAGAGTTGATTCAGAAGGATGGATTTGATCCCACCTCTGATGAGTATTATGATGAGCTTGACAAAAGGATGCGAGATCTGTTTCCCCAAAAGTTTGACAGAGCATCCACGATTTCCAGAGGTAACCGGCCCGTGCAAACGGTTGCCTCTGCCGCCCGTTCAATGGGCTCAAATCATGCACGCCGCACTGTCCGGTTGACTCCGAGTCAGGTTGCGATTGCCAAAAAGTTGGGTGTTCCGCTTGAGGAATACGCCAAGTATGTGAAGGAGTAGGAAATGTCTGACGCTTTGAACGTGCCGAAATTGAATCGCAGTGACCGCGAAACTCGTGATGACGCTGCGCGCCGTAAGCCGTGGGCTCCCCCTTCGCGACTTGACGCCCCGCCTGCCCCTCCGGGCTACAAGCATCGGTGGATTCGAGCAGAAGCCGGTGGACAGGAAGACCGAATTAACATCGCTGGTAAGCTCCGAGAGGGCTACGAGCTTGTTCGTTCGGATGAATATCCTGAATTCACCGCTCCATCCGTGGAGGATGGCCGTCACGCTGGTGTTATCAGCGTGGGGGGACTTCTTCTGGCTAGAATCCCTGAAGAGTCCGTAGAAGAACGCAGGAATTACTATTCTTCCCGCACCCACGACCAGCTTAAGGCTGTCGATAACGACCTTTTGAAGTCAAATTCGCATTCATCGATGCGGATTGACCGACCGTCGCGGCAGACCAAGGTATCTTTTGGGGGGCCGAAAGGCTCCAATCAGTAACATTTTTGAGGAATAGACAATGGCAAATGTCGATAAAGCATTTGGTCTGCGTCCGCTGGGTAATCTTTCTGCGACTGGCGCTCAGAAGCAGTACGGTTATGAAATTGCGGACAACCAGTCCGGTGCCATCTATCAGGGTGACCTTGTCACCATTGTTGATGGCTACATCGTGAAGTTCCTGCCCGCTACTCACTCGGCGGCGCTGGGTGTTTTCAACGGTTGCAACTACATTGACCCGTCGTCGGGCAAGCCGACGTGGAAAAACTACTATCCGGGCAGCGTGAATATCACGTCGGGCAAAATCACTGCCGACGTTATGGATGACCCGAACCAGCTTTTCATCATTCAGGTGGATGGCGCGTTTACGCAGGCCAATATCGGCAAGAATGCTGATGTTATTGGCACCGGTGGTAGCACCACTACCGGCGTTTCCACAATGGAGCTTAATTCAGGCACCATCGCGGACACTGCGGCCCTCAATCTTAAGATTGTTGGCCTGTGGAATGTCCCGGGGAACGAGATTGGTACTAACGCAGTTGTCGTTGTGAAGATCAACGAGCACCTGTACGGTTCCACCGGCGTCAAGGCTGTGACCTAAGAGGTAATTACAAATGGCAATTTCACGCGCACAGCTTGTAAAAGAACTTGAGCCGGGTCTGAACGCCCTGTTCGGTCTTGAGTACAAGAACTACGAGAACGAACACACGGAAATCTACGACGTTGAGTCGTCCGACCGTGCGTTTGAAGAAGAAGTGATGGAAGCCGGCTTTGGCGAGGCTCCGGTGAAGAATGAAGGCGCTGGCGTAGCTTACGATCAAGCGCAGGAAGTCTACACCGCTCGTTATACGCACGAGACCATTGCTCTGGCATTCAGCCTGACCGAAGAAGCCGTCGAAGATAACCTCTACGACCGTCTTTCGGCTCGCTACACCAAGGCGCTGGCCCGTTCCATGGCTACCACCAAGCAGATCAAGGCCGCTTCCGTGCTGAACGGTGCTTTTGACACCTCTCTGGGTGGCGACGGCAAGCCTCTCTGCGCGACGGACCACCCGACCCTGTCGGGCCCGGATCTTCGCAATGAGCTGGAAACCTCTGCGGACCTTTCCGAGACCTCCCTTGAGCAGGCGCTTATTGATATCGCGGCGTTCACTGACGAACGCGGTCTCAAGATTGCCGTTCAGGGCCTGAAGCTGATCATTCCGAAGGAACTCCAGTTCACTGCGGATCGTATCCTAAAGTCGACACTTCGTGTTGGCACTGCGGATAACGACATCAACGCCATCCGCAACATGGGCATGATTCCTCAGGGTTACACGGTTAATCACTACCTGACTGACCCCGACGCATGGTTCATCAAGACCGATGCGCCGAATGGAATGAAGATGTTCCAGCGTGTGGCGATCAAGACCGGCTTCGAAGGCGACTTCGACACGGGTAATGTTCGCTACAAGGCTCGTGAGCGCTACAGCTTCGGCTTCAGCGATCCGCGAGGCATCTTTGGGTCCCCCGGGGCCTAAAAACTCAGGGTAATCTCTGTGAAAAGGGGGCTGTCAAAGCCCCCTTTTTTCATCTAGACTCTGACTTATCTAGGGTTTTTTACCTGTGCCGACTGTCCTAGCAGACTTTGTAGAGACGGTACAGGAAGTGCTACAACACGAGGATAAAACATGGCTTCTACTACTTTTTCGGGTCCAGTAACGTCGACCAACGGTTTTGTTGGCGCTATCACGGGTAATGTCACGGGTAATGTCACTGGTGCCATTACTGCTACAACTCCCGTCAATGCCACGGCATCTACTCTTGCCGTAACTGCTGCCACGCATGGAGGTCGGTTTACCACCCTGAACCGTGCAGCGGGAATCGCTGTCACCCTTCCGGCTGCCTCTGGCAGCGGCACTGTTTATCAGTTCGTGATTGGCACGTCTGTCACGAGTAACTCGACCACGATCAAGGTTGCCAACAGCAGCGACACCATGACCGGCTCGGCCTATGTCATTTCGGACAATTCGGCTGCGGTTCTTGGCTACAAGACTGGCGCTTCTGACGACACCATCACGTTCAACGGAAACACCACCGGTGGACTTAAAGGCGACACGGTGCGCGTGGTTGATGTCGCGGCAAATCTGTACGCAGTGCAGGTGCTGTCGCAGGCAACTGGGACTGAGGCGACTCCTTTTAGCGCCACGGTTTAAGGGGCTCCCCCATGAGCTTTGCAAGTGACATTCAGGCCGTCCGAAAGACGGCCACCGGGGATGCCGTTTCTGGGCGCACGCGCTTGGCAGGAATTTATTTTACGCACACCGCCACACCCGCGACGATCACGTTGCGGAGTGGTGGTTCTGGCGGAACCACCAAGTTTGCGATCACCAGCCCTGCTGCGGCAGGGTCTCAGGACATGATTATTCCTGACAACGGTATTTTGTTTGAAAGTGGCATTCACATAACCCTTAGCAGTGCGGAAATAACCACGGTTACCCTGCTGTTTGTCGGCGGCGCTGCGGCGTAGGTTTTGGGTGATGGCTACTTCTAGAGGCATGGGCATCAAAACCTCGGTTCGCTCTGGTAATTTTCGCGCCACGAAGTCCGGGGCAGGAATGACCAAGAAAGGGGTTGCCGCTTATCGAAAAGCTAACCCCGGGAGCAAGCTGCAAACAGCAGTCACGGAAGACAATCCTAAAGGAACAAGAGCAAAGCGCCGTAAGTCTTTCTGTGCGCGCTCTGAAGGTCAGATGAGGATGTTTCCAAAGGCTGCCAACGACCCTAATAGTCGGCTAAGGCAGGCTCGGAAACGCTGGAAGTGCTGAATCATGGAACTCATGATTTGGAATGTAATCCTCACGGCCCTAGTGACGATGATGGGTTTTTTGTTTAAGGAAAAAGTAACGGAACTTAGCCGTCTTGGAGTTCTATTAAACAGGACTCGTGAAGAGATGGCTAGAGACCACATCACTCGCGCGGAGGTACGCGCGGACATGGAGCGATTGGTCGAGCATGTTGATGTTCGATTTAATCGTCTTGAAAGCAAAATTGACGAATTAAGAAAAGGATAGTCCCATGAAAAAACGAGGAATGGGCGCTGCGACCAAGGGTGGTGGCTGCTGCATGGGCGGCATGGCCGTCAAGAAATACTCCGGGGGAAGTTCCATGAGAGGCGTTACCAAGGGCAGTCCGGAAGAAGGCATTACCGGAGACATGCGGGAATACTTGCCGGGAGTAACGCGCTCGCTGTTGAAAGGAAAAGGCACAGGAAACCCTTCTAATCGTAGAAAACGTACAACCATGACGGTAAAAGGCAATACACTTCCCTATGAACCAAGAGTCCCTAGGTAGGAGAACAGGAAATGGCTAAAACACGTGGAATGGGATGCGCCACTAAAGGGGGCGGACGAGGTAAAGTGATCAAGGCCACCAGTAAGCGTACTGGTCCGGCCATGATGTACCGGGGCGGAGAAGCTAAAAAGGGCATGATGAACATTAGCCCTCGCAAGCGCGAGGCCATGGGCATGAGAAAAGGCGGAATGTGCTAAATGGCAACGTCCGGAACGACCGATTTTACGCTTCAAATTGACGACATAGTCGAAGAAGCGTTTGAGCGCTGTGGCATGCGGGTAACCAATGGTTACCAGCTGAATTCCGCTCGTCGGTCGCTCAACTTGATGTTCTTGGACTGGGCAAACAGGGGCTTAAACCTCTGGACCATCGAGCAAGCTACTTATCCTTTGCCCGCTGCGACAAACGAAATCACGTTATCCGATGATACCGTCAACGTTTTGTCTGCGATTATTCGAGATTCCTCTACTTCTCCGTCAACGGACATTACCATTGATCGAATTGGGCGAGAGGAATATCTGAACATCCCGGACAAGACCACGCAGGCACGCCCAGCGCAGTACTATGTCCAGCGGGCTAACACTTTTAAGGTGTTTCTCTACCCGGCGACCCAAGGGACGACGTACACCTTCGTGTACTATCGAATTCGGCGTATTCAAGACGCTGGAGGATATACGAACACAGCCGATGTGAACTTTAGGTTCCTCCCTTGCCTTGTTTCAGGGCTCGCTTACCATCTTTCGCTTAAGTACGCGCCCGAAAGAACAGAGGCGTTGAAAAGTCTTTATGACGAAGACTTCAAGCGCGCAGCTGATGAGGATAGAGACACCGCAAGTCTGCATCTGGTGCCTGACTTGGGGGTCTAATGGCCTACGCCACTGGTAAATTCTCTTACGGACTGTGCGATTATTGCGGACAACGGTACCCGTACAATGTACTACGCAAGAATTGGCGTGGTTTTAAGGTCTGCCCAGAAGACTACGAGCCAAAAGAGCCACAACTTGAGCCTCTCAAGTACAAAGGCGATGCGATTGCGCTTTATCAGCCACGCCCAGACAGGGTAGAACCCGTTACCGTTTACGTTGGAACCCCGGGTGACTCTCTTTTTCAAAGCGTTGGGAGCGCTTATAACGGCAACAACATGCAGCCGCTTCAGGAGGCCCAGCCGATTGCCGGTCGAGGGTCTGTTGGAGTCGTTAGGGTGACTACAACATGACCTACGACGAACTGGTAACCAACATTCGGAATTACACCGAGGTCGATGCCAACGTATTCACCAATGCGGTGATCAATACGTTCATCACTTTTGCCGAAAATCGCATCCTTAGGGACATCGACTTGGATGTTTTTAAGGTAGAAGTCTCTGGAAACCTGACTTCCGGCAATAAATTCCTGTCTACGCCGTCAGATATCCTGACTCATCGTTACCTTATGGTCACTAACGGCAGCGATCAAGTATTCCTTGACTATCGTGATACGTCTTTCATGAAGGAATACTGGCCAAATGGAGCCTCTACAGGTACTCCGAAGTACTACAGCACGTGGGATCAAAACACTTTTTACGTTGCTCCGACCCCAAATGCCGGTTTTACGGTAGAATTGGGGTATATCGCACGTCCCGCGCAGCTTTCTTCGACAAATACGACCACTTGGATTAGCACCAACTCCCCAGAAGCCCTTTTTTACGCCTGTTTGATACAAGCGTACAGCTACACGAAGGGTCCGAGGGAGATGCTGGAGTATTTTGAGAAGAGTTATGCTCAGGCGCTGCAGGGTCTTGGCCTTGAACAGCAGGGTCGCCGCCGTAGAGACGAATATCGAGACGGAATGACTCGTTTGTACCTGAAGAGCGATAGTCCGGGACCGTAAGATAGGGGGAAAACATATGTTTGGAGAGGCATCTACCGTTTCCGTTGGGGTTGCAACTGTTGTAACCACCAACAATCGTGACCTGAACCCAGAAGAACTGGCTGATCTGGCGCTGAGAAAGATTATTAGCATCTCGGCAGACACGCCAATGCCTTTGCGAGAGCAGGCACTCGCGTTTCAGGACAAACTACGGGCCATTCTTGTTTTTTACATGAAACGTTCAGCTCGTTCCGAACGTCTTTCCATTGCCGACCTTCTTAAGAAGGAAGGACTTGCACAGATTGCCGACAAAATAGTCGATATCGACTAGGAGAAAATGCCATGGGTTCCGTTACCAATGCAATGTGCACGTCGTTCAAGGTCGAATTGATGACCGCGACGCACAATTTCACCGCTTCTACCGGTAATGCCTTTAAGATTGCGCTCATCAAGGCTTCTCCGACGGGAGACTATGGGGCAGCGACCACAAACTACTCGAATTTGACAGGCGCTTCAGACGAAACGTCTGGGACGGGGTATACCGCAGGGGGTGTTGCGCTTACGAATGTCACCCCAACGTCATCGAGTACCACCGCTTACACTGATTTCAGCAACGATCCTACGTGGACCTCCGCTAGTTTCAGTGCAGATGGTGCTTTGATCTACAACACGTCCTCCTCTAACAGAGCGGTATGTGTATTGACGTTTAGCGGAACAAAAACGGTTACTTCTGGCAGTTTTGTTATTCAATTTCCATCGCCAAACGCAACCGACGCCATTATTCGCATTGCATAAGCCTCAGCCTGAGGGGCAGTAGGAGGCGTTGATCACGTAACAGAGGGTAACCGTAATGGCGACGATTGTAACAAGGGCTGGAAAGGGTTCCCCTCTTACCCACAACGAGGTTGATAGTAACTTTATCAATCTCAACACGGACAAAGTAGAGCTTACAGGCACCTCTCCTGTATCCATTAGCGTTACCACCGCTGGAAACGCGCTAAGTGTTACTCAGTCTGGCGCGGGAAATGCGATAAACGCCAGTGGGACGATAGTTGCAACCGCGTTTTCAGGCCCTATCAATGGAGCTGTAGGGGGCTCTACCCCTGCCGCTGGCGCGTTCACTACCCTAAGCGCCTCCAGCACTGTTTCTGGAACGGGTTTTTCGACCTATCTTGCTTCGCCTCCAGCGATTGGATCGACTGCGGCTAATACAGGAGCGTTCACTACCCTAAGCGCCTCTAGTACAGTTTCTGGAACGGGGTTTTCGACCTATCTTGCTTCGCCTCCAGCGATTGGATCGACTGCGGCTAATACAGGAGCGTTCACTACCCTAAGCGCCTCCAGCACTGTTTCTGGGACTGGGTTTTCTACTTATCTGGCATCTCCTCCAGCTATTGGCGGAACTACTCCGGCGGCAGGCAATTTTACTACTTTAAGCGCGACAGGGCTGACAGTATTAAACGGCGCCATTGCCTCAGCTGTTGCAGGCGCGGAAGTATCTCTTATCGGAACGCTTCCAACCACAGGCTCTAGTGTTGCATACGGGCTTTGGTCAGATGTCACGATGCCATCAAATGCGACGGGTTCATCGTTTGGTATTAGCAGTCGAGTTTCCACAGCAGCAGCATCGTTCACTGCCGGAACGATAGCCAACTACGCAGCAGGTTTTACATCGCTTGGAGCTGGCTCATCAATCACAAATTTATATGGATTTTTTACGCAGGCAGGGCTCACCGTTGCGACCAGTGTAAACGCTGGTTTCTTTTCAAACATTGCCGCTTCTGGCTCCCTGAGGTGGAACTTTTACGCAAATGGTTCTGCGCCGAATTACTTTGCGGGGCCGCTTGGAATAGGCGCAACGACGACCGGAGACCCGCTTAGGATTGCAGGGACCATAAATCATTCTGCGTTTTCTAATGCTCAAATTATTGACGCGACGATTGGAAGCTCAGTAACAAGCGGTTTTCGCGGAATAATGAGTAGACCAATCACTCAGAATGCGGCGTTCACACTTGGCCAACTAACTCATTTTTATGTAAATCCGCAAACTAAAGGCGCAAGTTCAACAATCACAAACCAGTACGGATTTTTTGTAGAAAGCTCAGTCACTGACGCAACAAACAATTTTGGGTTTTACAGCAACATTGCGGCTGCTTCTCAGCGGTGGAATTTCTACGCTGCTGGGACTGCTGCTAATTATTTTAATGGAAATGTTGGAATTGGGTCTAACGTATTTGGAACAAGTGCTACAAACACTATTTGCATAGCCACAGGAACAGCCCCGACGACTGGCCCTGCTGACACAATTCAGCTTTACAGCACCGACCTAAGCGCAGGAAACACAATCCCAAGTTTTTATACAGAAGGGACAAACGTCGGAACCGGGACGCCGACCGCCAACCGAACCATCGCAGTCCGGTTTAATGGCACCGTATACTATTTACTTGCATCAACTATACCGTAAGGAGGAGAAATGGAAATTAAACTCACGCTTTCCGTAGAGGAAGTAAACGCTATTTTGCAGACCCTTGGGCAGTTGCCCACGTCTTCTGGCGCGTGGCCCTTGGTAGTCAAGATAAAATCGCAGGCCGAGAGCCAGATTCCGAAGGCCCCTGAAGGAGATAACCAATGATTACGTATACGTGGACGGTGACCGCGATGGAAGCCGTCACTGAGGGCAGCTTGGATAACGTAGTAGTTATCAGCTACTTCACATGCACTGGGGAAGAGAACGGACTTAAAGGCAATGCTTCAAGCGATTGCAGGCTGCTTCCTCCGAACCCCGGAAACTTTATTCCGCTTGATCAGATTACAGAACAGGAAGCGGTGACTTGGACACTGGAGGCCCTTGGTTCTTCAGGCGTGCAAAAATATGAGCAGATGGTGGCCGCGCAGATTGAAGGTCAAAAAACACCGTCTCCGCAGTTTGTAGACTTGCCATGGCTTCCTCCATCGGACTGACGAGCAATTAGGTGAGCGCCTACTCTGACCAATATGTTGAATACGGATACTGGATATCAGGGTATGCGGTAGGAGACATCACCTACGGTGATGTCTCCGGTGTTTCTTGTACAGGTGCGGTTGGTACGGTTACTACCAGCCAGAATGTTAATTACACGGTTTTGGGGGTAAGTGGTACCGCCCAAATTGGAACCGTGACGGCATTTTCTTCCGTCACAATAAACGTTTCTGGGGTATTTGCAGCAGGTCAAGTAGGGGCGGTCTCTACTATACAGAACGTTTCGTTCTTGACGACCGGAGTTGGGGGAACTGGCAACTCTGGTACGGTATCGATTGTCACTGGGAATCTTATCGAGGTTTCTGGGACTTCTGGAACAGGACAAGTAGGCACAGTTCAAGCGTCTGGAAACGTGACCTATGTGGTTACTGGCGTATTTGGATCTGGCCAAGTCGGAACGGTATCTACCGCACAGAACGTTTCTTTCTTGACGACTGGAGTCCAAGGGACCACGGCCCTTGGAACAGTTTCTACCACGACCGGTACGTTTATATCGGTTACCGGGACAGAAGCAGCAGGCGCGGCGGGGCAGGTTCAGACCTCCCAAAGCGTTGTTTACGAAACAACGGGGGTTTCTGGAATAGGTCAGGTTGGTACTGCGTCCGCGCTCCCGACAACTTTGGTATCCGTATCTGGGGTAAGTTGCTCTGGAGCGGCGGGAACTGTATCGGTATCCACTCTTTCTGGCGTCGTGGGCCTTGGTCAGTTGGGCTATGTTGTTGTTTGGGCGACAATAAACGACAATCAAACCCCCGGCTGGGCCGTGGTCAATGACGCCCAAACAGCCAACTGGCTGACTGTTTCAGACTCACAGACACCCGCATGGGCTGCCGTAGAGGGAACTTCTTCCCCGGGGTGGTCTGTTGTAGACGATTCCCAGACCACGACATGGTCACGAGTAGCATAGGAGCGAGCGATAATGGCTACATATACGAATCTTGGCATCAAGCAAATCACCACGGGCGACGAATCCGGCACGTGGGGCGATTCGACCAATACCAATTTTGATTATTTTGACACGGCCATTGTTGGTTATGTCAGCGTTACGCTTGCTTCTGCGGGTAGTTCTGGTTCTCCGAACACGCTCAATGTTGCGGATTTTGCAGCGTCTAACGGGCGGAACAGGATTGTTGAATTCGTGGACGCGGGAGACCTTGGAGGCACGACCTACGTCCAGATTACCCCAAATGATTTTGAGGGGTATTACTTTATTCGGAACGGGCTTTCGGGAAGCCGCAGTATTTTGCTGTTCCAAGGGACGTATGACGCTGCTCGTGACTACGAGATCCCGAACGGGAAAGACATCGTTGTGCGTTGTTCTGGGGGCGGTAGCACGTCTTACATCTACAATGTGCTAGAAAACCTGCAGGTAGGGAATCTTTCGGTATCTTCGCTGACTGCCAGCACGGCGCTTGCGCTTGATGCGAACAAGAATGTGGCCAGCGTTACCAATACAGGCACTGGCAACAACGTTTTGGCCACCAGCCCAACTCTTGTTACTCCTGTCCTCGGCACGCCTACTTCTGGAACGCTGACGAACTGCACGGGGCTTCCCGTTTCCTCCGGAATTTCTGGATTAGGAACCGGGGTCGCAACGTTTTTGGCAACTCCCTCTTCCGCAAACCTTGCTGCGGCGGTTACTGATGAGACGGGCAGTGGAGCGCTTGTATTTGCAACGAGTCCGACTCTTGTCACCCCTGTTCTTGGAACGCCTACTTCTGGAACGCTGACGAACTGCACGGGGCTTCCCGTTTCCTCCGGAATTTCTGGATTAGGAACTGGGGTCGCAACGTTTTTGGCAACTCCCTCTTCCGCAAACCTTGCTGCGGCGGTTACTGATGAGACGGGCAGTGGAGCGCTTGTTTTTGCAACGAGTCCGACTCTTGTCACCCCTGTTCTTGGAACGCCTACTTCTGGAACGCTGACGAACTGCACGGGGCTGCCTGTTTCCTCCGGCATTTCTGGACTGGGAACAGGGATCGCGACGTTTTTAGCAACCCCCTCTTCTGCAAACCTTGCTGCAGCGGTTACCAATGAGACGGGCAGCGGAGCACTTGTATTTGCGACGAGTCCGACGATCACAACTCCGGCAATTACAGGCGGAACCCTTGACAATACACAGATTGGAAATACTTCCGCGACATCCGCTAGGTTTAATTTTAATTCATCCAGTCCTACAGCGGTACGAGTTGACGGGGCAGACACTGGGCCTACTGGGGCAAGTTATAGAATCACCTTTGAAGATACAGTAACTCTTTCTTCCGCTGTATCCGGGATAGGATCAACACATGTTTCTTATAATGCAAACCCCAGCACCTCAGCCTCTACTGCATTAGAGGCTTATTATGCTTATCTTACTTATGGTATAGCGAAAGGAACTAGCGCTACTGTAGATAATCAATATGGATTTATAGTTGGAAACAGCCTTACCGACGCGACTACTAATTACGCTTTTTACACTAACCTAGGCGCTTCTGGAACTAGTCGCTACGGTTTTTACGCCGCAGGCAGTGCACCGAACTACTTCGGCGGTAGCACAGTAATCAGCGTCACCGACAACACTAATGCTGCTCTGCGCGTCACGCAGCTTGGCACGGGTAACGCGCTGTTAGTCGAAGACAGCACCAATCCTGACGCGACGCCTTTCGTAGTTGACGCGTCTGGAAATTTAGTCAAAGGCTACACCTCCGCTGTTTCTACGGTTGGGATTAGTTCCGCCGTGTATACACCGGGAATTCAAGGACATACTGCGGGCAGCACACAGGGTAGTTTTGGTCTATTTACATGGTCTACAAACACTACTTTTGCAAATATCATAAATTTTAGTCGAAGCAGTAATGCAACGGCGGGGTCTTACACGGCTGTAGCCTCTGGCACCAATCTTGGAGACATCCTCTGGTGCGGGGCTGACGGAAATTCTACTAGTTCCGAATTCGCTCCCGCCGCTAGAATTACTGCGCGATGCGATGGAACCGTTGCTGATGGTTCTGTTCCCGGGAAAATACTTTTTGCTACCACGGCAGCGGCAGGGACAAACCCAACGACAAGAGTAAGTATTGATTCTAACGGGTATGTTGGAATTGGTAATACTTTTGTTGACCCCCAAAAGCTACTGGATCTTGCGGGGAGTAATCAGGGAGCGGCTTCGGATACCCCGGTAAACACCCTTCGATTCACTGATACCGACACCACGTCTGCCGCCAATCAGCCGATTGGTAAAATTGAGTTTTACAATTCAGACGCCACTAACGCGGCGGTTGGCGCTTACATCCTTTCGTCCTCGGCGGGTGTAGACGGCGGTGGTACGATTCGGTTTGGTGCTGCGGCTAACGCGGCGACTGTCGCCGAAATCTGTCGAGTTGCCGATACCGGCTTCACGATGACCAAGGATACTGCGGGCCTTGGTTATGGGACTGGGACGGGTGGCGCAGTTACTCAGGCCACCAGCAGAACGACAGGTGTCACGCTGAACAAGACGAACGGCGCGATTACGCTGGTCTCTGCGGCAGGCACGGCGACATGGCAGAGCTTTACGGTGACCAATAGCACAGTGGCTGCGACGGACGTGGTGATCGTGAACCAAAAGTCTGGGACTGACCTGTATATGATGCACGTCACGAACGTTGCCGCTGGATCTTTTCGTATCTCATTTGCTACAACTGGCGGAACGACGACAGAGCAGCCGGTGTTTAATTTCGCGGTTATCAAGGCAGTGGCGGCCTAAGGAGTGCGGTCATGGCTCTTCTTCGTTTGGCATTAAAGCCGGGCATAGACAAACAAAATACAGAGTACGGAGCTGAGGGCGGCTGGACCGACTGCGACTACGTGCGCTTTCGCTATGGCCTTCCTGAAAAAGTAGGCGGCTGGACTTGGTTCGAGCAGCTTGAGACGTATCTTGTAGGAATTGTAAGTCACTCAAGATCTTGGACTTCACTGGCGGGTGTTCCTTACATGATGGTGGGGACAACAAAGAAACTGTACGTCTATTCTGGCGGTCTTTGGGACGACATCACGCCGCTGCGGGCAACGACTGCCGCTGGAGATGTTACTTTTGCGGCGACTAACGGGTCTTCGATCATTACAGTTACGGACACCGCTCACGGCGCGTCAGCTGGGGATTTTGTTACGTTTAGCGGGGCCAGTTCTCTCGGAGGAAATATTACGGCTTCTATTTTGAATGCCGAATATGAAGTTACCTCAGTTCTGACCGCGAACACCTATACTATAACGGCTCCCGTTAACGCCAATGCTTCTGACAGCGGTAACGGAGGAGCCTCTGTTGTAGGGGCGTACCAGATTTCGATTGGTCTAGACATCAACTACTTTGACTTTGGATGGGGTGTTGGAGCATGGGGCGGTGGGACATGGGGAACTCCTCGCGCTGCCGGCCTAGGCCTGTTTGCTCGAATTTGGCAGTTCGATAATTACGGCGAAGACATGGTCTGCCAGCTGTATAACGGCGGTACTTACTACTGGGATACTAGCGCAGGCCCTAGCACGCGCGCTTCCCAGATATCGGGAGCGCCGACGAAGAGCACCTATGCGCTCGTCTCTACTCCTGACAGACATCTGGTGTGCTTTGGCACTGAAAGTACGATTGGAACCCCTTCGACGCAGGACCCGATGTTCGTGAGGTTTTCCTCGCAGGAGGACATTGGGAACTTTGCCGAGACTGCGACCAACACGGCGGGGGGCCAACGCCTTACGGACGGCAATCAGATCGTGACGGCCATCCGCTCAAGAGGTCAAATTCTTATCTTCACGGATACGTCACTGCACGGCATGCAGTACATAGGACCCCCTTACACTTTTGGGTTCCAGCAACTTGGCGCTAACTGTGGTTGTATTGGGGCACATGCAGCGGCAGACGTGAACGGGCTTGCTCTTTGGATGGGCCATGAGGCGTTCTACGTGTTCGACGGTACGGTTAAGAAACTTCCATGCACCGTACAGGATTATGTCTTTGATGACATGAACTCGACCCAAGGCTCACGGTTCTTTGTTGGAATCAACTCTGACTTCAATGAAGTCACATGGTGGTATTGCTCTGAGAATTCGGACTACATCGACCGTTGCGTGACGTTTAACTACCTTGAGCAGGTCTGGAGCATTGGAACCATGGCTAGAACATGGTGGGAAGATGCTACTGTATTCAAATACCCCTCGGCATTCTCTTACTTGCCAAGCAGCACTGAAAGCACCATTTCGACGATCTACGGCCTGTCGGCAGGAAGATCTCCCGCATACGCGCAGGAGTATGGTAAGAATGCGGTTGATGAAGCCATAACAGCCTATATTCGTTCGGGCTACTTTGACATTGGAGATGGCGACAACATGCTCTTCATGAGCAGGTTCTTGCCGGACTTCAAGGGGCAGGAAGGAGACCTTACGGTCCATTTGTTGCTTCGCGCTTATCCGCAAGGCACTGCCACACCAAGTTCTTTGGACCCGTACACGATCACGCCTACGACTACTAAGGTCGACACAAGGGCGCGTGGTAGGCAAATCTCGCTTCGGATCGAGAGTGACGAGATTGACACCAAGTGGCGATATGGAACCCTGCGGGTAGACTTGCAGCCGGACGGCCTTAGATGAGCAAGATTCTCAACGTCCGCCTGCCGAATGCTATTCCCCGGGAGTATAGCCCGGAGCAGTTCAACCAGCTTGTGCGGTCACTGGAACAGGTCATTTTCCAGCTCAACACGAGCTACACCCCGACTACGACCGAGAACACGGACGGGGCGGGGCGTTGGTTTGGAGGAACGGCAGGGCCATCAGGCATTTCTGGGCCGCAAGGTGCCCAGCAACTCCTTCTTCCTCACGGGGCTTTCAGGAGTAACCAAGACCAGACGGCGGCATCTACGACCGTTGGCTATGCAATCACGTACAACGTGACAGACCTGTCAGAGGGCGTGTATGTCACCAACTCCTCGCGGGTGAACGTGGACTACGCGGGGGTTTACAACGCCCAGTTTAGCCTTCAGTTGATCAATACGGACAGTCAAATACACGACGTTGATATCTGGTTCTCAAAAAACGGCACTAACATTGCAGATAGTAACAGTCGCTACAGCGTTACCTCCTCGCACGGGGGCGTGGACGGAGGAATAATCGCCGCTCTTAACTTCTATCTGGACCTTAATCCGGGGGATTACTTCGAAATTTACTGGAGTACGACGAATACGGCGGTATCCATCCAGCAATTAGCCTCGGCGACCTCTCCGACCCGCCCAGCAACGCCTTCTGTCATCCTGACGGTGGGCTATATCTCATCTTTGAGCTAAAAAAATGGCAAACAAGTACTTTCGGCAGCGGCTTTCCCCCAGTGCGACGACGGAAACCGACCTTTACACGGTTCCGCCTGCCAATACGGCGATTTTAAGCTCGTTGAGGGTGACTAACGGCAATGGTTCTAGGGCCTCGATCACCGTTTCTCAGTACGTTAGCGGGTCGGCCACCGAATACTACCTGCTAAGGTCCTATGTCCTTGCCCCTAACAGTACGATGGACGTTTTTAACGGCGTTCCCTGTATTTTGGAGGCAGGGGACAAGATTTCAGTGGAATCCTCAGTTTCGACGGTTTACTTCTATTTATCCTATCTAGAAGTGGACAGAAACTAGGGTTTTGGAGCATTATTAGTGTCATATTCGCGTCCTTTCTTGGCGCGCGGCCCACGGGCCATGGCACATTACAGGAAAGGTATGAAACATGGCTGAAGGTATCATGTCTTTAGGGGAGAACATGGATTCTTCCATGGCCCCGAGCGTCCCCGAAGTTTCTCCAGAAGAGATGCAGCAATTCGAGTCTGCCGTGCGAGAGTATGCTGCAGAAGACCCACAACGCTTCGGAAAAGATCTGATAGAAACCATCGAAAAGGCAGACCCTCGTCTTGTCGCCCAGCTCCGTGCAGTACTGGAAAGAGTAGCCCTCCCAGAAGAAGTCATCGATGCCTTGGGCAAAATGATAGATGCTCTCGTAAGCGAGCCGGAGAACTACGAAGAAAACCGACAGGGGTTTATTGACGAGGGGGTTCCGCCCGACATTCTTCCGGAAAGGTTTGATCCTGCTTTTTTTGCTGCGATGAACATCGTTTTGGACGAACTTTCCGAAAAAATGTCGCAGCGGCCAGAGATCCCCTCCATGAATTTTGCGGAAGGCGGACTGGCAACCCTTAAGCCTCTTGCCGCCGCTGTTGCAGCGCAAGGACGCAAGCAGGACACGATGCTTGCCCACATCACCCCCTCAGAAGCACGTCTTCTACGTCGAAACGGGGGCAGCGGAACTATAAACCCCATCACAGGGCTCCCAGAATTCTTTTTGAAAAGTATTTTCAAGGCCGTTGGAAACATCTTTAGTGGGGTAGCTAAAGCCGTTACTGGCCTTGTTAAAGGCGTTGTCAACGTCGTCAAGTCGGTAGCGTCCAATCCTATTGGGAGGGCGGTTCTGACGGTTGGGGCAACTTTTTTACTCGGGCCTGCCGGCCCGTTTGGGGCAGGTCTCGCAGGGTCTTTGGGGCTTGCGGCAATGCCTAATCTTGCTCTTGCCGTGAACACGATGGCCGCAAGCACTCTTGTTGGTATGGCAAGCGGGCAAAAGTTTGGAGACGCGCTTAAAACTGGGCTTATAACCGGCGCAACGGCGGGCATTGGTGCCAAGGTTTTTGGGCTAACTCCGACCTCATACAAAGAAGCCGCTGCTGCCGCCACTGCAAAAACAGCGGGTGCAACAGGAGCAGCGGGGGGCATTGAAACTCTTAGCAACGCAAAAACAGCGGGCATTGAGGCTGGAAAAGAGGCCGTTACGCTTGATACGGTTCCGATGAAACCTTCGGATGTCGCCACTGGGGAGCTGTCAGCGGCCAAAGACGTGTTTACTCCCGCAGATGTAAACGCGTACACCTCTCCTGCTACTGCGGCGGCAGAGCCGTCGTTTTTCTCAAAAGCGGGGGACTGGGTCAATCAAAACATCATGCCCGGAGGAATTAAGGAAGCCGGGATGGCTAGTGCAAAAGAGGCTTACAACACCACCCTTTTGGAAACCGGAAGTAAGTCGGCGGCAATGGAAGCGTTCAAGGCCGCGACCCCGGGTATTCTACGGACATACGGTCCTATCACAGCCGCAGGACTTGGGGCAGCGTATGCGCTTGGCGCTTTTGATACTCCGGAGGTAGAAGTTCCCCCTGAATTCAAGGGAATGATTGATCAAAGGTATGCCGGAAAAACGGGATACCAGCTCCTTGAGGAAGACCCAGAAAAATGGGCTTTCAAACTTGGTGGGGCGGATACCGCTTACATCACAAAAGACCCCTACGCCTACCCAAACCTGTCGACAGATCCTAATGCTTACGACCTCGTTACGTCAGGCTTGACTCCCAACCAAATGGCGGCAGCGCCAGCGGTCGTAGCTGCCGCCTCTGGTGGAGAGATAAATCATTTTCCAAGAAAGACAGGACCCATTAACGGCCCCGGAACTGGAACTTCTGATTCCATCCCGGCGATGCTATCGGACGGGGAGTTCGTGTTTACAGCCAAAGCAGTACGAGGAGCGGGCGAAGGCTCTCGCAGAAACGGTGCAAAACGCATGTATGCTTTAATGAAAGCATTAGAGGGCAACTCCAATGGTTGATACCGTTACCACCCAGATCGTACGAGAAGCGCCAGAAGTAGAGGCGCAGCGCGCCGCTGTAATTAAATCGGCTCAAGACGAGATTGCAAAAACACTAGAACTTCCTGCTTACCAAGCCGCAGGTCTTTCACCTTTCCAGAAATTTGCAGAAACAAATCTACTAAAAGATCTCGGGTATACCGGATACGACATCACGCCGGCTACAAAAACATCTCCTGCCATCTACACGCTAAAAGGGGATGGAATTTCAGGGTGGGAGGACTACCTAGCTGACGCCGACACCACAATAGGCTCCGGCGTTGATTATGCTGAGTTAGGTAAACAAGCCCTCAGCGACCTTAATTTGTCTACCTTATACTCCGGTGCACAGGGGGCCTATACGTCTGGGCTAACGGCAGCAGGAGCCGCTTCTACTCCGAGTCTAACAAACGCGCTGGGGTATTTGGACGCAGGAGCGGGATACGCAAAAGACGCGGGAGGCCGGGCTGACGACTACCTTGCGGCAAATCTTGCAAATGCCCAAACCACTATTGGCACTGGGACATCTGCTCTTACAGCGGCGACTCCTGACTATACCAATGCAGTCACCGCGACCAACAACCTAGGCAATACCGTTGCCACCGCAACAAAAGGCGAGACCGGGATTGCGGGAGGGATTGCTGGGCTTAATTCCGCTCAGGCATTGATTGGGGGATTCACGCAGGCGAATCTAGCCCCTAGTCAGACCGCGATCAATGCCGGAATTGGTTCAGCAACGGCGATAGATCCGAACTTTTCCGCCGCCAACGCGGCGGCAAGTGGAATAGGGCAGTTTATCAACGCTGCAGACAACGGGCTTGATACAGTAGCCAAGGGAACTGCTGGAATGGGGCAAGCTGCGATGAAAGCTAGCCAGTATTCTGGAGCAGACCTAGCAGCAAGCGATGCTGCGTTGCGTCAAGGACTTTCTGCTGCGAGTAGCGTAGACCCTAATTTTGCCGCGTCTAGAGCAGTAGCTAACCAACTTGGAACTTATGCTGATGCCGCAGATAGCGGTATAGGGACGATTCAAAAAGGGGTCAGTGGAATGACCTCTTCTGCGCGAGATATAGGGCAGTATTCTCAGGCGGATTTAGGGCGTTCTCAGGCGTTTCTCGGACAGGCTGCACAGCAGGCAAGGGGCGCTGATGTTGACATGGGAACGGCGAATAAGGCCGTTCGTGCAGGCCTTCAAAACGCCTCGAACGTTGCTGAGGCAGCTCTTCCCGCCCAGAAACAGGCAGCTAGAACTATCAATCTAGGGATTGAGGGACTTTTGCAGGGCGCTGAAGCATATTCGCCAGAAGCTGCTCAGGAGTTTATGAACCCCTATCAACAGGCGGTGACACAAAAGGCGATGCAGGAAATGCGTCGTCAGGCGAACATCGCAAGGCAGGATATGGCCGCGCAGGCAGTGCGGGCGGGGGCCTTTGGAGGGACTCGCGAAGGCGTTCAGCGAGCGGAATTTGAGCGAAACATCCAAGACCAGATGCAGCAAAAGATTCTGCAGGATTACGCTCAAAACTATGGGCAGGCGCAACAGGCCGCAATGGCAGGATTTGAGCAACAGCAACAGCGTCAGCTGGGGCAAGGAAACCTTCTGGGTAATCTCGGTCTTTCGCAGAGCGAAATTGGGCAGCGTAGTGCCGCCGCCATTGCACAAGAAGCCGCGCTTCAGGGGCAGCTTGGTACGCAGGCAGGAGCACTGCAGTCCGCGCAGGCGCAGGCGGAACTTGCCCAAGCGCAGCAGCTGGCAAATATCGGAACTCAGATGGGGCAACAGGAGCTTCAGCAAGCGCAGTTGGGGCAGCAGGCCGAAACATCCGAGGCGGCTATCTACCAGAACCTTGTTCAGGCTGGGTATGCTCCCGCGCAGATCGCTCAAATCCAAAGCCAGATACAAGCGCAGCGTGCGGGACTACTTACCGACGCGCAAACTCGCGAACTCCAGACAGAATTGCAGAGGGCACAGCAGATCACGCAGTCTGGGCAGGCTATGGGGCAACAGGCTGTTCAGCAGGCGCAGCTCGGTCAGGCGGCCACAGGCCTTGAGGCAAATATCTACCAAAACATGGTTCAGGCTGGGTATACGCCGGCACAGATTGCTCAGGTACAGGGGCAGATGCAGGCACAGCAGGCGGGTTTGCTGACGGACACTCAGTCCAGAGAACTTCAGGCAGAATTGCAGCGCGCACAGCAGCTCGTTGCCGCTGGCCAAACTCTTGGTCAGCAGCAAATTCAGCAGACCCAACTTGGCCAACAGGCTGCTCAGGCGCTTGCCGGAATGTCCTCGCAAGAAGCGCAGGCTGGCATGCTGTACGGAGATCTCGCCGCCCAAAGTGCGAATATATACAACCAGCAGGCACAGAATCTTGCCAACATGGAAACCCAAGAGGCACAGCTTGGTATTCAAAGGGGCCAGCAGCTTGTAAATGCAGGAAACGTGCTTGGGCAACAGGAGCTTCAGCAGACTCAGCTTGGTCAGCAGGGAGTGCAGAACATGGCTGCAGTCGGACAGGCCCTTGGGCAGATAGGAGCGCAGCAGGGGCAGTTGAGCCTTGGTTCGGGGCAGTTCGACCTTCAGAAGGGGCAGTTGTACGGGCAGCTTGGACAAGGGCTTGGAAGTATTGCTGGGCAGCAAGCAGAAGCGACCTTGGCCAAAGGACAAGGGCTTGGAAGTCTTGGCCAACAAATGGCGTCAATGGGCGTCCAGCAAGCCGCGCTTGGGCAAGCGCAGCAGCAGCTTGAACAGTCCGACGTTTCCATGCTTTACAACATGGGCGTGGGCCAGCAGCAAAATGCACAAGCGCAACTTGATGCGGCCAGAGCAACCTCTCTTCAAAATGCTATGCAGGAGCGTAACGACGTTGCTTTCTTGTCTGACGTCGTCTCTCGCGTTCCTTCTACACAAATGTCTATGTCGGCAACAACTGCCCCATCAACTTCTCCCCTGCAGACCATAGCGGGGATTGGAGCGGGCGTTCTTACAGGCGCAGGGGCTGCTAGCAGAGCCGGAATCATCTAAGGTATAGCTATGAAATCAAAAGTGCTTAATCGAAAAATGTTCCGTAAAGGCATGGACATTGAGAACGTGGGCATCATGGACGGCTTCAAGGACTCTATGCACGAGTCCCTTATGGAAGCTCTGTCAAAAAATGGAATGCCGGAAGAAGACGATGATGCACTAGAACGCGAAGACGACGACGAGGAGGGGGAATCCGGCAAGATGATCGGGCGCACGCCGCGCTCTCCAGAAATCCTCATGAATACCCTGCGTGGAGACATGCGCTCTCCTGACGCTCGCCGTAAGGAATTGGCAGATCTCGTAGGCGAAGAAGCCGCCATGGAAACTCCCGAAGAAGTGCTTACTCTTCTTCAATCCAAACTCGGGCAGGGAATCGCAAGCGTTCCCGGCCAACAGAACGCGGGCCCAGCGCCCGGTGGGGCTACTCCTCCCCCCCTCCCGCCATCGGGCGCTGGTGCACCGCCCTCTCCCGCCGGGGGAGGCCTAGCGGACCTTGGGCAGCAGCTTCAGGGAGCGGGCGTAACGGCTGGGGTTCAGCCCCCCGCAATGCCCCCGGGAGGAATGCCCCCGGGAGGAATGCCCCCGGGAGGAATGCCCCCGGGAGGAGCGCTTCCACCGCTAAACATGGCTGACGGGGGAGAGGTAAGTTATGCCCGTTATGCGGCGGGCGGGGAAGCTAAAAAAAAAGCTAACCCGTTTTCATCTTTAATCCGCCCCCTTGATTCTAATGCCGTTGAAAGTAATGCGAAGGCGTACGAGAGGCTGTTTTCTTCCGCCTTGGGGCAAGACCTAAAGCGAGACAAAGAACTAGAACGGGCGGCCCTGCTGGCGGATATCTCGCGAAGAAGTTTTGCGTTTGCCGCGAACCAAGATGCCAGAGGAAACCCCTTGAGCGGCTCCTTTGCCTCACGTGCTGCAGGGGCCTTTGGTGATGTCCCTTCGTTGGCCGTAAAGTCGGCAGGACGGATAAATTCCATGGGCCAAGAAGCACGGCTCGCGGCCCTGCAACAGGCTATTTCTGACGAAGTCATAAACAGGAAACTAGAGGGCGAACTTACGGCAAGTGCGCTAAAGGATAGATCGACAGCAACTAAACCACTGGGAATGTTCTCTATCCAAGACAGTAGGGGGAATATCCTAGCAAATGTGGAAAGGGTTATAAACGAAGATGGGGTCTCTACTTCCTTGGTGGATTTACGCTCAGGAAAGCCGTATGTTTTGGGAGAAGGCGAACAGGTAGTTGAACTCCCAACGGCGTCAAAGAATAAGAGTAGCCCAAATTCCATTACTCTTTATGACATCAATAAACGCAGGGTGGTGGGGTCAGGAGTTGAACAAGACGGAAGGTTGTTTTTCCTAGACGGGACCCCGGCTCCGGCCAACATCACAGGCATGAAGATCAATCCGTCCATGGTTCCGGACACTGAGGAAAGAAAAGAAGATTCCGAAGTAAAAATTGATGCCGCAGACCAGATCTTAATGCCCGCACTAAGGGTGGCCCAAAGCATAACCGAGAACCCAGATTCAGCGACCTCTGTCAACAGGATTGCAGGGGCTTTGGGTGAGTTTGGCACAGAACTATCGGCGCTTGGTGGAAAATTTGGAGGGGATAGCGGGGCAGAAAAAATCAACGACATCTTTAATCCCAATAACTATGCCGTTTTTGACGAGGCAAATATCACGTCAAACAACATGAGAACAGGTCTTCTCGCTCTTGCCTATGCCGTTGCAAAAGCACAGCGAGGAGGAAAAATTACTGCGGAGTTTAGTAACAAGGACATGGAGCAGGCGCTTATGTCGGTGGGTGCCGGAAGTGGTGACCCAAGGGTTATCTTGTCCAATGTAAATAACGTGGTAAGAGGAGCCTACGAAGGGGCGTTTATCAATCGAATGAATGCCTATGATGAACCGTGGGATCCCCCGAAGATTAACGGAATGATTGACGCCCATTTGAGATCAAAAGGGATAGACCCTGCGGTGTTTAATCCGCGTATTCCCCCTGCTGTAGGGAGCCAAGGGCCTTCATCCGAAACTGGGATAGCCCCGTCTTCCAACGTGATCTACTCTGGGGATGGTTTCAGTATTGAAGCCGAAAACGATTAGGAGAAGAAGATGGCCGCCCAGTCTTTTAGCATCAATGTTGACGGCAAAAAGTACAAGATAACTGCGGACAGCCCCGAAGCAGCCGAACGCGGATTCAGGAAAGTTCAGGAGCTTCGGGAAAAAGAGACTTCTCCGCAGGGGTTTGCTGAGAAGGCATTGGATTTCGGACAAGGCGTTGCTGAGACCGGAATGACAATGGCTTCGTCGATGCTTGCCGAACCGCTTGCTGGGTGGAAGGGGCTTTATAACCTCGCGACAGGGGATCTGAACAAGGCCGCAGAGTCTGTCGAAAAAACGCAGGAAGAGATGACTTACGAGCCTAGGTCTAGGAGCGGAAAAGCGATTGTAGGAGCTGCTGGGCAGCTTATGGAGCCTGTAGCGAAGGCAGCCGACTGGACAGGCGAGCAGGCAGCAGAAGCTCTTGGTCCGGCGGCTGGAGCGGCTGTTCGTTCTGGAATCGAGTTTATTCCTAATTTGATCCCGGGCGGAGGAGTAGCCAGAGCCGCTGGAAATGTAAAATCTGGGGCAAAAAATCTGGCGAAGGGAGAGGCTAGAAAGGCCTTGGAAGACTTAACAGCGGCAGCCGCAAATGCAAACATATTTTCGGCTGTTTCTCCCGATAAACTAGGCAGAAAAGATCTCGTCAAGAAGGCCACCAAGCGCTTTGCTGAGTCCGGCATAGACTTGACTGAGCCAGTCGCGACGCAGGCCAAGCAATTTGTACTAAAAGCTAAAAATTTGTCTGGAAATCAGGTTCGTTATGCTGAACGACTGAAAGAAATTGCAGACGCTGGGCGGAGATTAGATCAAAGATACAAAGAAAAAGGGGACGAGTTGTATACGCTCGCTTCTTCAAAGAAAGCAGCGATTCCTCAAAAAGCGTTCTTGGATTTTTCGGACGACATCACGAACTACATTAACGAGGGTCGTTTTGCGCTTGATGCAATGCCTCAGCTTAAGGCAGTTCTTAGTAACATAAAAAAACAGGCTGAAATGCCTGACGCTGTTCCCATGGGAGGGCCGAACGGAATCGTTACGCTCAGAAGGGCTCTTGGGAAAAGAGTAAAGGGCGAAGAAGGCGCAGCATTTGGCCACATCCGGGCAAGGCTTGATGGCCTTATCCGTGATGCTTACGACAACCAAACAATGCTTGGGGATAGGTCTGTTTTTCCGGCGCTTATTGGCGCGGATAAGTTCTGGGCGAATTATCGGCGTCTATTTGACGAAGAAAAAGCAGTTCGAAAGATACTTAGCAACAAGGAGATCACGCCGGAGGAGGTTCGTAAATCCTTGTTTGGAGAAAGCGCGCAGAAGTACCCGGCGGGTGCCCAGCGTGTTATGTCTCGCTTAAAGGAAATTTTTGGAGAAGATAGCCCGCAGATAAAGGCTCTTTCAACAGAGGTACGTTATTCCGTGTTGCAGCCTCTTCTGGAAGAGAGAGATCTCAGCAAGTTCAAGGAAAACGTCGATAATCTTTTGCTTAAAAACTACAGCCTTGCAACGGAGCTTTTGTCGCAAGACGATATAAAGAATCTCCGCTCGATGCGAGACTGGGCATCGGCCTACGACGCCACAAAAATGGGCAAAGAAAAGATTTCAGAGGCGCTGGATAGGCCCGCAGCAATCCTCATTGCCAATGCTCTGGGCGCAAATAACACACTGGCCCTGAGTACCCTTAAGCAGCAGGC
>Ga0208005_1000019_pt1 | contig 61636 bp, 75 predicted proteins | sample DEB19_08_DNA_3_FD_184530 | JGI IMG/M metagenome (GOLD analysis project Ga0208005, IMG submission 184530) | Aqueous microbial communities from the Delaware River and Bay under freshwater to marine salinity gradient to study organic matter... | ecosystem: Environmental > Aquatic > Marine > Coastal... | reverse complement strand
CTTTATCATCGTAGTATTCCAACAGTGCAGCCCGAATCATGTCGAACTCTCCGTCGATGTCTCTTTTGAATTTACGTATGGTGTTGTGTAGTCGGTCAGCGTCAACCCTTGGGTTTCCTGCTTCGTCGTGCAGGCTTTCGTACAGAGACGTCGCCGCGTTCGCTATCCTGGATGTCGCCTTGTAGTAGGTCCGACTCAATTCCTCTTGGTCCATGTGCGGTAATGGTTGCTATGAATTGCTCTTTAGGTAAACTCGGGTCGTATCTTGTTTCCTGTGAAAGATAATACTTTGGAGTGTCGTCAGGAATATGACCATGATTGCGTAGATAATCCGCAAGAAACTTGCTGCAACAAATAGCGTTATCAACGTCATAGCGGCAATTGTAACGAACAGCAATAGACATTCGTTCCATGCGGAACTTACCAAATGGAGCAAGTGCCGTAGCGATGGCTCTCCAGTATACATCCTTGTGTTTCTTTCTGACCATGAAGTGCCTTCCCGCATAATATGCGTTAAGGCTCGGCGGCTTCGGTAGTATAATCTCAATGGTCTCATTGTTCACCTCATCTAAGGTAGGACAATGCGGCTGGAATTCAAATGCATAGGAGTGAAAGTTTTTGTCCCGAACAACGGATACATTCCAGTTCGGTCGTTGTTGAGCTGAAACACAACTGGTTGGTCAAACGGAGTCGGTGAACCCCCGGTCTCCGTGTTGCGAACCTTTCGCACGTGTATCTCTGTGCGGTAGCGCATCTCTGGTTCTGGGTGCAAGACCTTGCGGTGAAACGTAACGAATGAATCAGCACGGTTGACCCACTTGCCTCCGCCTTCAGTGTCTTCGGCAAACGGAGCCACTGGGAGTCCATCGGGGCCCTTTCTACGGACAGCTTCTGTGATGGCGTGTGTATTCACCCACACGGCCATATCGTTCTGCGTAGCGAAGGTTAGAAACTCTGATGCTGCCTCGTAGTGGTATTCGTGTGATGTGATTCCAGAACTGTTCTTTCCTACGGTAATCTTCAAGCTGTTGTATGGGTCAATCAAGTATCCATCGTAGCGCTCTTGACGCACCAGCTTTTCAGCAAACACCATAAGGTCTGCATAGCTGTACACCTGCGCATTGCTGATGATGGTGAAGTGCCTGTTCACCCACTTGAACGCCTCTGTACGTTCTTCGTGGCGCATCATGTCAATTGGCTTATCAAGAAGGAACTCCATTAGGCGCATCTTGAACGATGCTGTCTTGTTCTCGCTCGAGTAGACAACCCAGCGCCACCCATGCAGGACAGCTGATGAGACCATTAGGAATTGCGCCATGGTGGTCTTGCCTACGTTGCTGTGTCCGTTGATGATGGTGAACTCCTTCTTAAGCAAGAAGTGCTTGTCAAGCCATTCAAATCCAGTGCTAAGTCCACGTATGATTTCTCCCTTGGCGAATTTCTCAATCCAGTTGTAGTCAGAATCATCGGATGAGATGAACGACATATCTCCGTCGTTGATTTGCATCTCTCTACGGATGCGTGCCTCATCTTCAATTACCTCTCGGATTGGCATTTGCTTTCCTTCCAGGATGCCATCCTTGATGGTGTTACGTGCGTTAGCTAAGTCCTCTACGTTTTCCTTCTTTTGGATTTCACGTAGTAGAACTCGCTCGGCTTCATCCTCCTCCATCCGACCGGCGGCAATATAGCCGCCGCAAAGGATGGCTGCCCGCAGTAGTGTGATATGCTTCTCTCCGTCTTGTGCACGGCGTACCATTCGAGCTACGACGTTTAGCTTCTCGTAGTCGGTGTGTAGTTCTTGAATTTGCGCTACCTGCTGCTCTTGTTGTTCACGCAGCATGCCCCCGAATACCTTGCTGTCGGGGTTATGTACCAGCTCTGGGTCATAACTCTCAAAACACGCACGAGATTCGTTAACTCCAGACGGGTCAGCCAGGAGTCCATAAGTGCTATCAAAGTACGTCTGGAGCGACCTAAAGTGCTCCCTGTGCCTTTCTGGGTTGCTTATCTTGACGAGGGCTTTCAGTCCCTCGCCAGATGGGGATATCCAGCAGGCAAAAACGTATTCGTCTGTAGATAGGAGAGCCTTTGATGCTTCTGCGTTTACGTGGTCAAAGTCAAGTACGATTAGTCCGCTGTGTGTCTCGAGCGCATCGTCCTTTCTTGTGGTAAATACACCAGAGAAAAGAGCTACTGGAAGTGAGCGCTTGAGCTCGGAGTTCCCGGCGCGTATCGCCAGGATGTTCTCCATGCTTCTTCCGCTGACGATGCGTTCAAGGGCAGCATTTACATCTATGTAGTGTGGCTTATCCGTCTTGGTGACGGATTGAAACATTGTAATGTTGCTCATTTGAATTCCTTATCGTAGTCTTTTTCTTTGTGGTGAAACGAACGAGATATTGGCTTGCTCTCAAATATCTTGATGACTCGGAAGTTGTGTACAATCTTGTTGCCTAATACTGCCGAGCGCAGCGAGTCCATTATATCTTTTGACTTATTCATTGAGAGTAAGTCCTTTGCCCTTGATACTATTTGAATGGGCACCTCTTGGGTGCCCTTCGTGTTTGATATAAGGTTCTTTCCTTTCTTGGTGTGCCAGAATACCTGCAGCTTGTGCAGGTATATCATCTGTCCAAGGCTATCAGAAGTCGTATCCGAACCGCTTGAAGTCGTCATGATACAATGCGGCTATGATTCGCTTACCTTCTTCGTCTAGCTTGAACCTTTCTGAATAGCTTCTATTTTCTTTCTCTGGCTTCTTGCTCAGCTTCATGCCTATTGCCTCGGACACAACTTCCAAGTCAACATCAAAGCTCTCAATCTTACCAACGAAGTCAATGTCGCTTGGCACCCATGCTGACTGTGTTACCAGAGTTTCATGCTTGCCTCCCAAGAAATCTCCGTGGTGCCAGAACTGCATCATGGCTACGTGAGCAAGCGTTTTAGCGCCATTGATTGTGCTATCCCACGGCAGGGGCAATGCATGATTTTTTTGTAAAATTTCATGCACTCCCCACACATCTTCAAGGCTGTAGTTCATGTGGTCAGAGTAGCTACTCAAGAACCAAGTGTATGGGTTTCTGACAAATACGAACTTGAAATATGAGTTCCATCGTTCTTCTCCTGCCATTTCCCTAACGACGTGATATCCATCGTGGCCATACGGCGGCGTTCCATTGTTAGAGCTAATGCACGCTGGGTCAGCTTCAATCAACAGATTCTCAATCGTAGTACTACCAGTTTTTGGTATACGAATGAATATACACTTCAGCTTGTCGGAGATAATCATATCAGCGATGCGGAGATTAGTTCAAGGTTTTCCGTGTTGTTGACAGCCTCATACTGATAGATAGCATCAGCTACTGTTGACGATGTAATCTTGAATTCTGATTTCTCCTGTGTGTCAAAGTGTCGGTATATCAATAAGTACATTGAGAACTTCTTTCCGTTCAACGCCTCTTTGATTAGGCGATTTAGGATTGCAGCTCCCTCCTCATAAGTCGTTGCATACTTTGGGTATAACCATTTGCCTCGCTCGGTCTTCTCCATTAGCTCATCGTGCCTACGTATGTGGAATAGCGATGTTGCGTGGTTCTTTTCAAATACCTGTGCAATTTCCAGCAGAGTCATTGCTGTGTTCTCCCGCAGATATGCGTAAATCATCCTGCGGCAGTCAATTAGTGTGCGTCTGCGGGCATCGGTGAATAGTTCCTTAACGCTCACGTCGTTCACCATAGCAAAAGTGTCTATGGTTCTTTCTATGATTTTCTCTCGTCTCATTTTCTTAAATCAATTGCATACAAATCATCCATCTCTTGATACACCAGGTAGTCGCGTTCCTCAAGAAACGCGACGGCAGCACTCTTGTATTGGCCAAGGTGCTTGGTCTCAGCCTTGATAACCTTTGGTCGTAATGGGCCTTCATAGATTGCCGTTTGAAGAATCACCCAGTCGTGACCCTCTGTATCAATCTTAAGGAAGTCAATGCGCTTCACATCGTACTCTAACATGATGTCCGTATAGGTAGACGTACGCACCTGCACAGGCTCAACGAGACTTCGGTTTGCATCAATCACATATTCAGCAAAAGAGCTCATGCCACTGAAGTCTCGGTCGTTATCGCAAACGCTGTCCTTGTAGGTGTACATCGTCTTGGATGCAGCCGTGATGTCCACCGCTCGGTTGACATAGTGTACTCCTTCCAGACGCTCAAGTCTGTTGAGGTATTTCTCAATAGGCTCGATAATCATCCCTTGCCATCCTTTGTAGGCAAGGTGGTTTAGGGTGCCGAAGTCGCAGCTCCCGATTTCAACGAAGAATTTAGAATCGCTCATAGTATGTAAGGTTATCGTATTCGTTAGGGCCAAAGTATACCCATGCCGTGATGGGTGTGTCTATCTCTTGGATGGTAACGCTAATCTCTCGGCGGCGATACCAATCTGGATGTCCCTCAAGCATATCAAGCCTGCGCAGTGTGTCTTTGTTGACCAGGTACAGCTCAACCTCTACGTTGTGTCCTTGGTTCTTTTTGTACAGCAAGAACGGAAGTCCTCCGCTGCGAATGATTAGTGGGAATTTTTCGGTGGTGTTCCCCTTGCCAACCATTGTAGCTTTCTCAAGTAGTATGTTGTTTCCATACCCGCTCTTTAGCGTACCATATACGGCGACAGCTATATCGTTGTCTAAGCTATTATGTTCCCGTTGCAAGTTAGAAGATTTAGATAGTGTTCCAGATACTCCTTTGTCCCGCTCATTATTGGTTTCTTTTCCCATGTTAGTTTCCATTGATTTGAATTTTCATCGTAAGCGATTTGATACGACTGATAGAAGTCGCTACGCCTTTTTCCCTGCTTCATCTGCTTTCCTGTTTATCCAACGAACATACATCTTTGAAGCGACAGCAAGTCGCTGAGGCGGGAACTTGTAAATGCTTTTGAGTCTTGCTTGTGCAATCCTCATGAATTGGTTCATTTCGTCTTCGTTCTTCTTGAGGAAGAACTGCTGAAGGTCATATAGTGTCATAGTAAGTCAACTGCTTTGATTAGAACACCACGCGAAGTATTCTCATCTCCGCCCGGCACATCCTTGCGCTCATACTTAGTTCTGCATAAGTCCTTCAACCTCTTCGTTGAAATGGTAACCAAGTACAGAATATCATCTTCTTCCATGAAGACTTCGTTCTCCTTGTGTCGGCATCCTTTTTCGGATGCCGCAATCAGAACCCAGTAGTCTGCTTCGGTCGTGGCTATGCCTGAAGGCCGGCCACGCGAAGAATACTCAATGTAGAAGTTCCCAGTTCGGTGCGTTCCAAAGTCGAGCTTGACCTCAACGGTTGTGTTACTGAGCAGCTTGCCCAGGAGCAGCTCGCCCATAAGGCCGATGCGTAGGTCATGACGGAAATCAGAATTGTATTCCACGAAAAAAGAAAGAGATGATAGTGAAAAGAAAGAGCGGCCGCCATGCCCCACCGGAACAACCTATTGCATGGCGTAACCAACTTGCTGCCGCTACATTCTTTTGCTATTTAGAAAGGTAGGTCGTCGTCGCGGTGCATTTTAGCCTTGTTCGCAGCGGGCTTTGAAGCGGCCGCAGCGTGCGGGTTGAATACACTCACGAACGCAGAGTCGTCCGTCTTGATGACGAAGTCAAGGTTCACGCTGCCGCGAGCGGTCAGGTATTTCTTGAGCTCGTCGAGCTGTTCAGATTTGAACGAGATTGAGTACTTGCGTACGCCAGATTCGTAAGTCTTAAGCTCGCCTACGTATCCGATATAGATGTCTTTCTTTTCCATTTTGATTGACAATTAAATTTCCCCTTCAAGGTAGAACGAAGCCGATGGCTTGTCCTTTTCAAAGTGCTCTCGGATGGTGTTAATCGCCCGATTGAACTTCTCCTCACCGAAGCGAAGGGTTTGCTCCGATGCTTTGTATACGGCAGGGACATAGGGAAAAGACTTCTCTTGGGCCACCCAGTAGAAGTCCTCGTATCCGAAGACCTTGCAGTAAAGGTACGCTTGAATATCGTACCCTAGATATCTTACGTCGGAACGAAACACCGACATTGAACGTGTTGTCTTGGAGTCGGAGATGAATCCGTCTCCTTTGCAGTCAAGGAATCCCCTGAAAGGGATTCCGTCTACCTCTTCATTGAATTCCACTTGGTAGTCTCCGCTCAGGTAGATTTCCACGATGCCGCAGTCATTGAGTCGTGTAACCATGTCAATGATTTGCTGATGGTCTTCAAGGCTCAAGATGGCACGGTTGCCAATAGATGCGTCCATTTCGTTCTTCCACTCTTTGTAGATGCTTGTAGCTCGTGGGCTCTTGGCTCCATCAGCCAACAGCTTAGACACTATCTCAGTATCATCCATCACGAAGAAGCGTTCATCAAACGCTTCGGGGGTAAATAGCTGGCAGTCGTATGCGCTACCAAACTGCAACGCCTCGCTGTCCTTCTTGAGCTTGCCCATCATGTACATCTCAAAGAGCGCGATGTCTTGGAGCGCGTACTTGATGGAGCTGTAGGATAGGTATGGCTTGCCAGTGCGTTCAATCATCTGGCGAATCCACTTGTCTTTCTTCTTAGCCATTGTGGTACTTGTTGCTTATTGAATTGTACGCGCCTTGAAGCTGGTCAGCAACCTCTTTTGCCTGCTTGGTTTCTATCATGTCCACAATGCTGATTGCTTTCTCAAGTTCTTCCATTGCCGTAACCATAGCTGGCACGTTGTATGAGCTGCCGTAGTTGGACATGATTCGGCTGCCAAGCATTTCGGCTTCCTTCTTCTTGATGTGTGGGTGTTCCTTGAAATACTCAAGGTATTCTGATGGTTTCATTTCAATTTCTCTATGATTAAACTAAGTGCGTTGACATATCCTTCCCAGTACTTGGCCTCGGTATCTCTACGGCTGTACAAACATACGTTCCGATTGTATTGCGCCTTCTTGTATTGCTCAAGAATATCCTGAGAAACCTTAATTTTTTCCATCACTTCTTTTTCTTCTTTAGACGAAGCCTTAGCTTGAAGATTTTGTTAGCCAGATATGACTGCTGCTGCTTGTGTTCAGTCTCGGAATCAAGTATCTGTTTGTAGTAGTATTTCATGATTGGGATTCCAGCAAGGAATCCCAGCGCAAGCGTTGACATCGCCAAGGAAATCAATGCAAGGATTTCGTCAGCTTCCATAGGTTTCGTGGTAGTATTGGTCGGCTGCCTTGTCCCACTCTTCGTTGTACTCGCCACCGAAGTTGAAGGCATCCTTGATTTGCTGCTTCTCTTTCTCCAAAAGCTCGGCCTCTATCTTTTCAATCACCTTACCAATAGGGTTTTGAAATGTAGCCTTGTAATGCTTGCATAACTCAAGCAGTTCCTTCATCGCTGTCTGTTCCATTCTTTTGATGTTCTTCAAATTCTAAGCATTCATAACATACGCTTTCAAACTTCCACGTGTCACCATCTTGTTTGACGTTTGAGTATACACGATTGGGTGAGCCGCATCTGTCGCACTTGACCACGTTTGGGAATACTCTTGACAAGTCTGGCTCGTAGTTCATGTCTTCATTAGACACCTCAATGTACCATAGGCCCAAGTCAAATATGACTGACCACGTTACGTTCGGGTATCGTAACCACGTTACACCGATGGCGAACTGGTCAACGTATTTTCCTGTGCTGATTTTCATTTCTCGTTGGTGTAAGAGATGTTTGCATTATCGGGAATATAAGCGGTGTCGGTTGTAGTGCCTGTAATAACGCTATCACCTTTTCTAACCATTTTGTTTCCCATAATACATCCACAAATACCACTTCCGCCATTAGCAGGATTACATCCACAGATAGTATGATACGGGACTAAATCACCAGTTCCGTTAGGAACAGTAATAGTTCCGCCTTTCCACCATTCATTACCAGTCCAGATATGAGTGTCTTCAACTTTCTCATAGGTCTGCTCAAAGATATCTGGCTTGCAAGGGTAGTATTCACCTTTGACTCCACGGATAATAAAGTCTCCGATAGAAGCAAGATGCTCTCCTTCTAGTGTTTTGATGATTAATCCACCCTCAACCTTATTGTGGTCAATGTAAAAGTGCTCTCCACTTACTTGCATTGATTCCTTATCAAAAGCATTTTCGGTAAGGAAGTCAAACATTTCTCTGTGATTCTCACCCGTCCATTGAACAGCATCAATCACTACTGGTTTCTTTTTGTATTTCATTTCTCGTTGGTGTTAAAGTTTAGTTTTGACATATGCAATTTTTTCTTGCTCTGTCAAGTCAGAAAAGAATTGTACGGCTATTGCTTGTCCAAACAATACTTTCTTTGCCATTACAAACCTTTCCTTGAGTGTAGTATATTGCTTAGTATAGTTGAGAGGTTTAGCAATCTGCCACCCAGCAAGTTGTTTACCGTCAATCACTAGTGATACTGATTCTGAGGCTGGTTGGTCTTTTATCAATTCGTCAATTAAGATTGCTTTCATTTCTCGTTGGTTTTAATTTTTGATTTAATATGTTCGTCAAAGTCTGAATACTTCAGCCCCCACATTACACTGAACCACAGCATCTCCTTCTCGGCTTGAGCTGCTCGCATCTTGAGTTCTCGCATAAGGTACTGCTTACCCCATTCCTTCAGTTCGTTTCCCTGCTCAACGGTCATAGTGTACTGCTGAAACCAATTGTCTACGCCAACGATGTCGTCGTAGGTCACGTCGTGTCCAGCAATCACAAACATCTGATTGATTAGGTCAACGACTGCCTTCTCAATCACAAACGTCTGATTGATTAGGTCAACGATTGCCTTGTCTTTCTCCTCCTCTTTGGTTAGTCGTTTCACTCCTAACGTCTGATTGATTAGGTCAACGATTGCATCTTTACTCACGGCGCGTCATTCTCAATTAGAATCTCCCAATAGTCGCCGTGGTCAACGAATCCTGACGCGACTCCTTTAAGTCCATATAGAGACATATCCGCTCCTATGCCTATGAATGGGCCTCCGCTCGGGTCTACGAATATCTTCTTACCAGAGTCATCCCATCCGTACCTTACGTACCTGTGGTCTCCCTTCCAGTCAATGTTTCCGTTCTCGTTTTTCTCAAACGTGAACTCGTCTCCGTATCTGTTAGTGTACTTGCTCATTGGAATGTTTGAATTTTAGCATCTACTTCTTTTAGTTCTGACCAAGTACCCAAGTAAGTAACAGCTCTAACCTTCCGGTTGTCAATCCATACGTACTCTTGGCCATCCTTGATGCGTGGCTTGTCCATCACCAGTCCGTGGTACTTGAAGCCATTGTCGCTAAGCCACTGCTCAGTAACAGCTTTGTCCTTTGACTCCCTTGCAGTGAAGAATGAAATCACATGACCCTCGTCGTACCATTTGTTGATGATGTCAAGCGCATCAGGATAAGCAGATGCACTGGCATACAGATGGCTGTCCTCGTTCTTGATGTCGTCGCATATCGTACCATCAATGTCTATGAGAAACACTCTTGTCATTGCTCAAGGTATTGGTAGTGTTCTCCTTCGTTGCCGTTGGTTCCGATGATGTCCATTCGCTTGTTCATCTCTTCTTCCTTCTCCTCCCACTCTTGGTCACGAGCGTGAGCGGAGCACGGCGTAATCGCCGGCTCTCGCTCTCCAGCTGCGTAGATGTCAGCGATAGGCTGAGAGACAAACTCACGGATGCCGCGCTCAATGTTGAGGTAGGTATCCTCATCCTCGCCATCACGGAACTGATTGTACACCAGTCCAAGCTTGGACTCAAGCTCCTTGACCAATGCCTTGGCGTGGAACTTAGCACCCTTGCTGTATAGTTTACTATGGGTGAAATCATCCATGTATTCAAGGCCTACCTGAAGGCAAGCTACCATCTTGATGATGCACTCGTTAAGCTCTGCCTCGCTCTTCATTCTCTGTCCTTGTTGAAGGTATAGGCAACAGCTAAGAATCCTCCGAACGCTACGAACGCCATCTTCATGGCTGCATCATCGGCTACAAATAGACCGATAATAGATAGTATTGTACCGAAAAGGTATGTTCTCTTATTGACCATTACTCGTCGCTCCTATCTGATGGTTCATCGGAGAAGAGGAGCCACGCCAAGATGGCGGTGGCCCCAATCATCCCGATTGCAAACGCTAACAATCCCAACGCTTGTACTAACATTAGGCCGTTACGTGTAAGCGCAGAGAATGTGCCTGCTCCTCAGTGATGACATCACCATACTTAGACATCACTGCGTCAAAGCGCTTCTTGCGCTCTGGTGCATTAGTTCCTGCCTTGATATGCTCAGCGGCTTTCTCAAGGTCAAGGCTTGCAGCAGGCGCAGCTTTAGCCTTGGGCTTCTCGGGTATATCCTGCTTGGCGATAGCAAGCGATACCTCCTCGGCTGTTGCAATAGATGATTCAACACCGATACCAAGGAAGCCAAGCGCACGACCTACGGCCGATGTCTCGCAGTTCTCCACGTACGATGTCTTGTTAATCATAGACGATGAGCGGTCTTCTTGTGCGAAGCCAGTAGCAGCGATGCCGCCTTTGGCATCGCGGATGGTCGCCTTCATGACGCACATATCTGAGTCAATCGCTACCATTTCGGTCTCAATAGAATAGCCCTTGTACTCGGGCAGTTTGCGCAGGGCAATGATGCGTTCGTTCACCTGAACGTATTCCTTACCCTTGATGTTTGTTGTCTTAAGCTGATAAGCCATTTGTTTGAATTTGAATTGATTAAAGTTACGAAATCATTTTGACTTGGCCAAAGAATGCTGCATATCTCGTGCAATTCCTTTGTCAAGTTCCACATCGCATCCGTAGTAAACCGACTGAATCTTCATCATCCATTCGGTGTACGACAGCTTACGTTCGTCTGCATTAGAGCCAGCCTTCTTCAACATATACATTGCGAATTACTTTGAGTGTTCTAAGAAACGAAGATATAGTTTCAAGTTCCTGGTACTTGACAGCAAGCGGTGTGTCGTCAGAGAATTTGTCTATCCACATGACCTGCGACGCTGGCTCACTCATGAGTAAGTCCATGAAGTTTGACTCCTTACGTGCTTGAAGCACCATCGTCTTTGCAATGATGCTGTTGGTGTCGTCGTCTGGTGTAACATTCAGTATGTCCAGAATCTTGTCGCCTACGCTGCTCATTGCATGAAGTTTGTTTTGATTAGGTCTCCAAGTATGCGCACACTGAAATAGAATACTGCGTAGTATGGGATGTGAATGAATAGCCATGCAAGTGCCTCAATGATGAATGGCGGCTTACGTCGTGGGTTGAAGTTCGGTTCTTGATTGCTCATGTAGCTCTATGTATTTCTTGATTTCTTGTATTTCTAACAGGCACTCCTCTGCTTTGATGCGGATGAGTGTAAGGTGCATTATGTTGCTGTAATTAGTAATGAGGCGGATGTTGGCCTCTAACTTGGCCAACTCCGCACCCATTCCCTCATCTATCCTAAGCGATTGCATTGATGAACACCTGTTCGTTTTCAATGTCCACGTCGCTACGGCTTACGTCGCCAATGCTGATTGCATTTGCGGGCATCTCGCCTGCCTGATACATACGCAATGTCTTCGCCGCTTCTTCCTCGCTCGTAGCCTCTACAACTATGGTGAGTGTCTCAACAAAGCTGATGCGTTGCTTCGCTACAACCTCGTACGTCTGGATAAGCGGAAGAACCTCTTGTGTGGCTACGCTTTCCACTGGTGTGGATGCAGACATATCAATGAACAGCTCCTTCTTCATGCGAGGGTCTGATGCTACCTCGGTGAGCCTTGTGCCGTCGGGTATTTTGCGTAGGCCAAAGTGGCTTGCGGTCAGCTCACGCGCTCGCTTGTCGTTCTCCGCATAGCAGATGAACGTAGAGAATGTAGGCTGTCCGCGCTTGGGCTTGCGGTTGAATCCCTTGGCTCCCTTTCCTTGAATTGGGTTGGGGATGTTAATCACATATTGTTTCATAAAATGGTTTTGAATTTGTTAATACAAAGGTTTAGTTAAAAAAGTGAATTGCGCAAGTTTTGTTTCAGCAAAAATTGCAAGTTGATTGTATCTCGTTGATTGTCAGCCGCTATTGTGTTCCATAAAGTATTTCTTTCATGTGTTTAATCCTGTACTTTTTGCGCAATTCAAGGATGTCAAGTCGCAACGCGAACCTTGAGTTATACTTGAATGCGAAGTACTCCGATGCTATCTCTTGGTCAGTCGTCGGCAAATACGGCAGCTCTCCCGCTGGTATCTTACCCATATATCGCTGGCCTTTAAGTTCTTGCGCTCGTCGCCTCGCTTCGCCAGGTGTGATTGACTCGCCTCGGTTGAACAATGCGGTAGCGTGTACTCCGATGCGTGTTGCGCCATCGCTCGCCAGTGGTAGCGAGATGAACGAGAAGGTGTGCTTGAATGCGTCAAGCGGAACGATTGACATTTCTTCTTTCATGATTTCTTATTGTTGTTATGTTCTCTCCACTCCAGGTAGAATCCAATGGCTACAATGATGTTCATGCCCATGGACGCTACGATTTCGTGGATGTCTTGATATACATTGGTTGATAGGTGAACGTGTCCCACCATCCAAAAAGGAATGGACAAGTTCCCTGCTATCCATCGCACTGCAAAGTCCACGAACCTCATTAGCCTCGGCTCATTATGGTACGTAGCTTGGCTACATAGTTCGGGTCTTCGGCGTAGTATCCGTTGAGCAGCTGAAGGAACTGCTCATCGGTTCTGCAATGCTTGGCGTATGATGCGCACCACATCGCATAGTCAAGTACGCTATCCTCCCACGTATCGTAGTAGGCATGGCCGTGTTGGCTGCCCTTCGCAAGGTTGATACGCATGGTCGCCTCCTTCATGCCGAACAGGTTGTTGTTCTCCACGAAGATGTTTGACCTAAACGTATTTGTTTCCAGCTTGGCTTGGGCAACAGCTACGTCAACGAACCGCACGTTCAGCTCGCTGAGCTTGGAACGTAGGCGTTCCTCGCTGAACTGATTGCCCATGCCTCGCACCTGAAGGATGCGCTCGTACTCGGTAGAATCTATCACATTGATTGATAGTAAGACAAAGAGGGCGGCTATCAAGGCCGCCCCTTTGGCTATGGTTTTAGACAAGGGAAGCCTACGATACGTAAGCGTTTCCCTATTGAATACGTAGAAGCTCATGGCTATTGGTTTTCAAATACAATTCCGTTGCGCTTGGACACTCGGCAAGCCATCGGGTAGTGTGTCTTGCTTGCCTTGTCAAGGAAAACTACGTGTGTGTTGTATCCTCCCCACGTGCGCTCAACTTTCTTCACGAAAGCCTTGACTCCTGTTCTGTCCCCTGTTGTGATGATGATTGTGTCACCTGCACGAGGAATTGAGTTGGTGTCACTCGCGGACTCACGTGCAGGATTGCTGGTTATGTACATCCAATCGCGATGCCATGTGTTTGGGCTTTGTTCTCCGTCTTGACAAACAAAGAAGTACCTGCCTGACCACGCCAAACTGGCGTCTCCATCAATGGTAATTGGTTGCCGCCATTGGTTTGCAACAACATCAACCATGAGGCCATTGATATTGTCTCGGTCGCGATACATACCCCCCATTGTCCGCAAGTCGTGGAAAAGAACTCGCGTACCTGGTTCTATGTTCATCGGCGCAGGTTCCAGCCAATCCGTATGGAATTGGAGTGTCTCAATACTTGTATCAAATGGTGAGCGGATACGGACTGTGGAGTTGGAGATAATGGAAACAATCTCGTACTCGTTTCCGAACCGATTCTCAGACCATGATATACGTGGGCAATTAGGCGACAGCATAACGCGGTCGCCCAGTTGCGGGTTGCTTGGGTCGTAGTCATACGAGAAGCGAATCAATGAGTTTCCATCAATCGGTATCGTTAACTCTTGTATAGGTTCTTGTGTTGTGCGTGGCATATCTGGTTATTTTTAGATGTTAATTAGTGAGTAGTCCCGCTCTGCTTGAAGCTGTTGTTCCACTCAATCTCCTCAAGTTTTTCGTACACGTCGTTGACTGCGGCCGGGATGTACTCGTAGCAATCAACGCACTCGCTGTTGAAGTTGACCTTTGCTTGGTCATGCTTGCACGTTGAGCATTTGAAGGTCTTGTCAATGAATGGCGCATCGTAGTCAAAGTCATCGGTGGAGTAGGACTCGTATGGGTACATGATGCGCTTGTCCTCAAGGTCATCAAAGTATCCATCGTCGTACTTGGTTGCGTATGCCCCAGTGGTAACGCCGCCTTTGTAGTAGCTGCCGTATGCTCCGTAGCCCCGGTCAAAGTCAAGTGAGTCGTAGGTGTGTGATTTGTTGGAGTACCAATTGCCGTCAACCCACTCACCGATACCCTCGTTGAAGATGCGGTAGTCGCCCGTTTCGTCAAGGAAGATGAGCTTGTTGTCGGTTTCAATGAAGCGGTAGATGCTCTCCTCAATGAAGGGGTTGTCAAGCGTGGCCACGTTGTCAATGCTGATGCACGATAGCAGGTCTGCGAAATCTGCGGTATCTGACCGCTCCTTGGTGCCGAGGCCGAAGATGATGCCGTTGTGGATGAAGCCCACGGAATCGGACACAAAGAATGGGTGCAGGTACTCCGGTGTTAGGCCATGGGTCGCGATGCGGAAGTGTATGAGCATGGGCAGGTCGCCGTACTGCGAGTACACCTCTACATATCGTGCGTAGAATTTCTCAAAGTTCTGCGCGCTCTCCGATAGTCGTGCATTGGGGAACTTTTCTGCGATGAGCTTGCCGTCGGCTACGTATAGGATGCCTGCGCCATCATCGTTGTTGTTCCACGAATTAGATAGTTTTTTCTTGCTGATTTGCTTGCCTGAATTAAGAATTGCGATACACATATAGATATAGTATTAAGATTAGTAAAGGGGATGAAGGGGTAGTCGCCTACCCCTTTTTGTTTTCAAGGAACCGAAGCACCTTGTCGTCAATGCGCTTGACCTTATCGGTGTACAAGTTGCCGTCGCCCATGTTTCGCACAAGGTCGTAGCCAATGTTAGCCCACTCTTGTACGTCGCTGATAGCCACGGAGATACGCTTGCTTGTGCGCTTGAGGCTGCTGATGAAGAACTCCATCATCACGCCCTGCCCGGTCTTGCTGAACTGCAAGGTGTCGTACATAGCGTCAGCGAACTGCGAGTACCAGCACACAAGGCGCAACAGCTTCTCCTCATCGTACTGCTTGGCCAGGTGCTTGTGCAATGCACTGCGCTTGTTGAGCATCATACGCTGAACATCCGCCGCCGTCGCGTTGGGGAACTTGGTCATAATGCGGAACAAGTCCCGACGCCATAGCAGCGTAGCCACGTCATGCACACGTGAGATGATACGGAACTCAATATACGAACTCTTGATATTGAAGGCTACGTATCGCTCATCGCGGGCAAGGTATTGGTCTGGCTTGGCGTAAGCACGCGACCACCGCGATGTAGCACGCTTGCGGTACAAGGCTACGAACAGCGGCATAAACGCGGCGTACTGCTTGAACAATTCGCTGCCTGAAGTGCCACGCTTGCCGAAGTTGATATGACCACCGCAATTCGTTGAGGAGTCGGCGTTGATGTGGTCGCGCAAAAGTTGGCTGTTCGCAATATCGTCGTCAAGTTTGGAACTAAATAGGTCGTACACGGGTGACACAAGTTCAAAGCCCGTGTCGCTGTCAAGTGAGCCGTCGTGTTCACGTGACCAACGAGTGCGGTCTACCTCACTCAAGTCGTAGCTGAACATATCGGAGTCCTCTTTCTCAACCTCAAAGCCAATGGTGAACAAGGTATCTGAAGTGCTGAAGTCGTGACGAGGGCCGCCGTGGTAGTCGTGGTTATCATTCGCAGGCTCATCGGTGCGGTACTCCTCTGGGCCTTCGTGCCAGAATACGTACTCACCCGCATCACTTTCGTGGTAGTATTCTTGTACGTCTGCGGCATAGATGGAATCTTCATGCCAGATGTACTCGCCGTCGCAACTGCCCCCACCGCAAAGCACGTAGTCATCCTCGTCAACGGACTCGTGTAGGTACAGGTCGCCAGCGATTTCTATTACAAGGTCTGACCACTCGTTGTCAAGTAGGACAACTCGCTCTACTGATGCGCGGTGTCCGCGCCCTTCTCGCACTAACGCGGTCGTGGTGTCAACGCGTCGTGCCCACTGGCCTGCGAACTCGCTTGGCTCGGTGAGAATACGGCACTCTGCCTGTTGATATTCTGTGCCGTCGTATGTAATAACCATGACTGTTTCATTTGGTGTTAATGTTTCATCTTGCGCAGGAGAGGCGGCGCTCACAAGCGTAAGCCACTCATCCACATATACCCATCCTACCATACCGCGAATCGTGTATCGCGGAGCGTCATCAGTCCCCATGAAGGAGTTAATGATTACGCCTTCCTGTCCCTGGAACTCACGCATAGGTGGCGCAATGTTACACGAGCCTTCGTATGGCGCATTAAGGTCAAGGCGAACTACGTCGCCGATATTGAATTTGCTCATTACACATCAAGCATTTTTGCCTACGTATTACACCCCGTAGGCATAGGTGTTTCGTGCATCATCAAGCCCTGCACGTATGGGCTTTGAGGGGTGCATGGTCACGAACCACCGCGCCGCTACGTACCAATGAACCAATCCAAACCAAAACGCACGGCATACACCCCATAGTCCGTTTATCGTGTGGTCGCCACTCTGTCCCCTAAATCGTTACTGCAAACCTACAACTCCAATGTTACCTGAATGTTAAGGCCAGGTTATTTTTTCGTTAAGTTTTCTCTCCCGATAAGCCTGGACACAAGTCCACAACCAGCGGAAGTAAGCACAATCACGGACAGCACAAATACAAGCGCACTCATTGTGTTAGAGATTAACTACCCAATCAGAATTCATGTCGTACTCATCCACTTGCTCCTGCGTTACCTGCGCTTCAAGGCGGTAGGTATGTAGGAATTTACTTAACCTTGAACTAAACACTTTGCGAACTCTTTTGTATTCAACCCGTGAGCCGAGCATCAAAGACCACTCGTCTGCAAAGTCGGCAGCATCTTTGGGTAGCCCAGTGAAGTATGTCCATGCGTTTTTCGTTTCCATCTCAATCATCTCTCTTATCGTGTTAGTTCCGCAATTACTACGGGGTCAATAGTGCCGTACTGCTCATGCACCTTGTCCAGGTATGCCTTCGCGTCCTGGTACGCCTTGCTCCTCTCGTCTGCATACATGCAGGCATGGGTAGCCATACGTATGCGCTGTTGCTCGCTTACAGCCATGTGTTCGTGTGTTATGTATATATGTGTGTGCATCTCGCGCCCTGCACACTTGGGCGTTGTGGGGGTAGGTGGACTCGCACCACCGAAGCCGTGAGGCGGCAGAGTTACAATCTGCTGCAATTGCTGCTATGCGATACCCCCATAGGAAGGGGCATAGGTATCCCCTTCGTGTCCGTTTTACGTGTGGTCGCCACATATCCCGTAAGTGAGGGGCGGGCTTACCGCCCCCGCTTTGCTCGCCGGTCAAGCAGCTGCTCAACCCTGCGCTCCTCGCGGCGGTCTATTCGCCCCGCTACGAACAGCTCAACAGCATCTGCCTTGCGCTTACCCCGCACCTTGCGGTCGGTGCGGCGTACTGACGTGCCGCCGTCAAGCGACGGCGAGCCTTGCACACGGACTACGCACTCGGTGCCGTAGCGTGAGGGGTCGGAGTGGGTGGTGTACCGGCTCATTGCTCAAAGGTGTTGAGGTCAACGATAGCCGCCTTGTGGGCGGCGCGGTTGCAGTACACGTCTGCCTGGCCACGGATGATGTCTGCCCATTCGGGTGAGGCGTCTGCATAGGCGGCAGTGAGGCGGTCGCGGAACCCTGCATACGAGGCGAATGCGTCGGTAGCGAGGAAGTCATCGTACAAGTCAAGCACGAAGTCAATGCCCATGCTGCGCTCAAGGGCTGAAAGGGCGGTTGCGATTTTCTTGTTCATGGTCGGTCGGTATTTGGTTAGTCGGTTGAACAATGCAAACGTAGGGGGCCAATGTTAAGTGAGTGTTAAGGATACGTTATCTTTACGTTAAATCTTACCTTCGGTAAGATTTCAAATGCGCGCGTGTAGCGCGTACGTATGTAGCGTACGTATGCGTGCGCCCCGCCGCTCACGCAGGAACACGGCAACCGAGCCGAAAGCCCCTCGCGCGTTGAGCAGCCAGAGGCTGCGAAAGCGCAGGCGTGTCCACGCGCACGCGCCTTGATTGCCGAAGGCAATGTTAAGCGAAGGTTACGAAATGCAGGCTTGATTTGAGGCCGTTTTTAGGCCGTTTGCTGCCGGTTGGGGTGGTTTTGAGCCGACCATACAGCCCACCACGAGAAAATAGTTTAGTATCCCTCCTTCCCTACGGAAAGGAGGGTAATAAACTAAAAAAAATTGACATATCCAAACCGAAACCAAAAAGATAACCGAAACTTAACGATTTGGTAACATTGGAAAGGCTGTTGGAACACGGATGTTGGAACACGAATCTCACGTAAGGCGTGCAGGCACACACGGGCGCACACACCCAGGCGCACACCCGCCCGGGCGCACGCGCACAGGGTGGGTGATACCCACCCCCTATTATCTTATCTTACCCTACCGAGCGCACACGGCGCGCGAGCGAGCGCACACACGCACACACGTAGGGAAGATTTAACGAAAAGATAACATTGGTTAACGCTGGGATAACATTGGCCCCGTAGGTTTGCTGAACTAATCAAAACCACAAGAAACCATGAAAAACGAGCAAAAATTTAACATTGAGGTAACGCTGAAGGCCGCCGAAATTCTCAAGGCGCAGGCACAAGGCGCGACAGCCTACGCTGTGGGCGAACAAGCGGCCGCCCTCGCCGTGTATGTGTACGAGCGATTTGCGCCCGACCACGACGGCGGATGTGATGCGTATGGGTGCGGAGCCACGCACACTTGCGAGGAGTGCGGATACGAGAGCGAGGAAGGCGCAATCGCCAACGTGGAGCGGCACTCTGAACTTGTGCAAGACCTGTACTTCACAGGCGCGGTGCTGTACGCCGAGGGCATCTACGAGAAGGGCTATGCCCGCCTGCATGATGAGTACGGACACGGCGCACACAACTGCCTGCTTGACCACATAGCGCAAGGGTGAACCACCACCGCCGACCTTTAGGCCGCCTTCGGGCGGCTTTTTTTTTGCCCTTTTTTTGGCTTCTGCTGCACTATCTGCCCTTGTGTGGTACTCTGCCCTATGCGTTACCCATTTGGGTCTTCTGCGTGGATTTTTTGGTGTGGGTGATTTTGTGGGTGTGGTGTGTTCGCCCCCTCTGTACGTATGGCGCGCGGAATCGTGCGTCTGTCAGGCGCCCCTCTGCGTGCATCCTGTGCGCGACCAGGTGCAAACGCCAGAATGTGTGTGCGTTTACGCATTATGCGCACCCCCGTGTATGCGCGCTGCGCGTTTGGGTGCGTGCGTGCCCACGTCCCTATGTGTATGTTCTCCCCAACCTCCACATGACTCAAAAATTTTTCCCGGTATTTTCGTTGTTTAGAATGGCTCTAAATAGTGCGTCTTTGTGCTGTGATGATGGTGTGGCAGTTGGCGCATCGGATTTGGCATTTGCGTATTTCGGCTTTGATGACCTTGATGGAGTTGCCGCAGTAAATCATGGATGAGACGTCGTTCTTTTTGTCGGACAGGTGGTCGAACTGGAGGACGCGTGGGTCTGTTATTCCGCAGTCTGTGCATTTGCCGTGTAGGCGTTTGTAGCGGTCTACGAATGCTCTGTTTCGGTCGCGTTGGGATTTGTTTTGTGCTACGCGAGTATGGCTGTTAGATGAGTACCACGATGCTGACCTGCGGGCAGAACAGCTTTTGCAGGACGACTGTAGGCCGTCTGATTTTCGTTTGTTCTTGGAGAACTCTGTGAGTGGCTTTAGGGTAGCGCAGCCAGGACAGCGTTTCATGGATGTGAATATAGCTGTCATTGACCGCATTGGTGCAATGATGTGCAAAAAAAATAGGCTGCTCACGTCAGAGCATAGTGCGCCTGTATTGTTTGTACTTCGGTGGTTCTGCGGCGGTGTGTCGCTGAGGTGGTTTGGCGTAGTGGTGCCAGCGTCCTGCGTTCGTTGTGCTCTCCGTTGCTCTGCCCCTGTTTTGAGACAGGGGCGACGCTAGTGCGTCGGCGATGTCGGGTGTGCTACCGCGGTGTCCTTCGACTGGAGCGAAGTTAGTTCATATTTTTCGTAAAGTCAATAGCTGAAGCATGGATTTGCAATATTTGCAAAAACTTACTTCAACCAGCTGTAATACTGCTTGGTGCGGCTAGCGCGGTCCTCAAGACCGTGCGTGCCGCCATTGATTCGCTTCGTGAGAGCCAGGATGGTTTCGTCGCTGACGCCCTTGTCGCAGATGTCCCACAACTTGTTACGGTCAAAGAAGAAGCGAGCGCTGTCGAATGCGTGCTCAGTAGCAACAGCATCTGGCTTATCCAACAGCTCAGGTTTGTTCAGCCACTTGGCAAACGCCTCGTAGTTGGACTTACCCGTCAGCTGCAGTGCACCACGGCCACGGTACTTCCATCCATCAAACGTAGCCTCGTCACCGTTGCCCATGCGGGAGGCATATACCCTAGAGGCAATGCCAACAGCATTACGTGCGTACTTGTCAGCCAGTATCTTCGTGGGGAAGTACTTCTTGAAAATCTTCATAAGACCCTCAGAAGAGTAGTTGAGGTTCTCAGAGAACAATCTGAAGCCTCCCGTCTCATGAGCCGTCTGTCCGAAGAAGTGCGCTGCACGCTCCGGCGACATACCATAGTGTTTCGCTGCTGCACGCAACGTTGCAGGACCAAACTCGCCATCAGCTGTTACACCGATAGCTTCCTGTAAATTCCTTAAGCTCATCGTCCTTGTGCGTTGTATGGCTTGGAGTAGTTCTTAGATGCCTTATTATTGGAAGCCTTCTTGGAGTGCTTCCCGCGCTTTTTGCTCTTGCTTACAAACTTAGCAACAGCTAATACCTTACTGCTCTTACCAGCCATCTTTCACGTGTTTTGTTCGAGGGTAAATCTACTAACTTTGTCTCACTTACTAGGTTATGAGAAACAGTAAACCACCCAAGCGCCCAGCGGGAACAACCCCAGAAATGGAGAAGAAGCTTCGTGCTGAGTTCGCCAAATTCGGGAAGAACCAGGCTATTAAGTCGGTCAATCCGATGGTGGGCGCCATGGCCGGTCGCGCCGGCCTGGCAGCCATAGGACGCGCTATGGCTACATCTGGACCGCAGCGCGAATTCGAGAAGCAGGTGCCTCAGGAAATGCGCAAGTTCATGGAGTTCGCAGGAGGCCTACGTGACAACCTAGGACTGCGTGGCCAAGTACGCCCAGTCAACAGCAAAGAAATTGCAGACATGGCACGCCGATATGCCGAGAAAGACAAAAGTGTGCTGCAAGACATCGGCCAGCTGACAAAGCGCCAACAGCAAATGGTACGCGACGAGATTGCTCGCCAGTACCAAAAGGTTACCGCACTGGACAAAGCAAAGTCCCTTGCTCGTAAAATCGACCGAACCATAGACCCAGCCAATACAGGACGCCTTGGCGCAGCACTGGTATCTGGAGTGGAGCTAGGAGAGAAAATGAAACCACTCGTAGAAGAACAAATACCAACAACTCAACTAGACGAAGTAACAGTTATGAAATCCAAGAAATACGCTACAGGAGGCGCTCTTAAGCCCGTCCCCTCAGAGAAGAAAGGCCTGGCGAAGTTGCCCACCGAGGTTCGCAACAAGATGGGCTACATGATGGGCGGCGGTAAGCTGGGCATGATGTACCAAAACGGCGGAAAGACCGCCGACCAGAAGTTCAATGCAAACGCAAAGGCCCGTGAGATGGAAAACCTCACCGAGATGCGCAACGCATTGAAGAAGTCTGACCCGGACGCACTTGCAGCATTTGACCGTAGCCTCAAGGCTAAAGGCATGATGGTTGCTAAGCGCCCCGTCAAGAAGATGGCCCAAGGCGGTATGCTTAAGAAAGCAGGAGCTCCGAACCCCCTGAACCCCACCAAGGACAACAACAGCTACATCTCTAATGCTGTTGACATGAGTCCCTCAACGAAGAAGCAAATGGATGCTCTTCGCCAAGCCATGATGTACTTCACCGGTGTAAGCCCCAAGAATAAGTAACAATGGCAAAGCAGTGGATTCAAAAGGCCCTCGCTGACCATAAGCCCGGAGCGCTTCACAAAGCGCTCGGGGTTAAGAAAGGCGAGAAGATTCCATTGGCCAAGCTGAAGGCTGCGGCAGCATCCAAAGGCAAAGTGGCAAAAATGGCAAATCTGGCAATGACGCTACGCAGCTTCAATAAGAAATAACAATCCATATATTTGTAAGACAAAACAAAGCGATGAAAAAGTACCGCACCACCAAGAAGTATGCAAACGGAGGAAAGCCGCCGGTTGACGAAAAGAAGAAGCCAGTAGTAGTAGCAGGCGCTACGGTTACTGCACCCAAAGGAGGAGGAGTCAAAATGCAGACCTACGGAACCGCTGACTACAATAAGCGCCGTGAAGAGCTGATGACCCAGAAGGCACAGGCTTACCTGAAGAAGAATCCTAGCGTAAGCAAGACCATTCCTGATGTAGAGCGTAAAATGATGCAAGACGAGGTTCGCGCACAGCTCACTAAGGAAGGAGTTCGCCAACCCGGAATGATGCTCAAAGACACCGGTCGTCGACTTACTCCAGAAGAAGAGAAGATTGCACGAGCTCGGATGGGCCGCAAATAAAAAAGGGGGCTTAGGCCCCCTTCTTCTTTTCTACAAGGCTACCCTTTAGAGTGCCGCCTCGCACGAGGATGTATAGAACGTCGTAGTCCTGGAAGTGAAAGAAGTATCCCACAAGCCCATCCTTACCAAGGACATCTTTTGGAATCTCGGTGAAGCTGTCGCATTCCTCGGCTAACGACACCGCGAGGCTGTGTGAGACGAAATCATCGTTGATGGTGAAGTCGAGTCTGCCCTGCTCTACTTGCGTCATGTAGATGCCGTCAAGAGACTTGGGAGGCTGCTGAGAGAAAAGAGAAAGGCTGGCGACCAGCAGGGTTGAAAGAAGTGTAGTTTTCATGGTTGGTAAATTGAAGTTGACTGCAATACTACGAAATCAAAAAACGTCAGTCAATACCCCAGGGTAAAAAATGTCTAAATTTGCTCTTATGTCTTACCCCTTTCTAAAGAAAGAAAAATGAAGAAGTACCGAACCAAAGCCTACAATGAGGGCGGAGAGATGGAGTCAGAGCAGGAAATCGAGGTCATGAACCCCGACCTGATGATGGCCATGAAGCAGATTCAAGCAGCTGTCAAAGCCACAGGTATGGCTCCAGCTCACTACAAAATCAAAGCTTGCTACTACTCCGAGGAAGGTGAAGACAAGTAAGTATTACGCCAGTAATGCAAAAGCTCGCGCCAAGAAGGCTGAGTACGATACCGAGTATCACTCAACCAAAGAGCGCAAGAAATACCGTGCGTACCTAAATAAGAAGAACCGCGATGCGGGCACTTACGGAAACGGGGACGATAAGGACTACGACCATGACGAGCGCCGCATGATTTCATCCTCACGCAACCGAGCAAAGAAGTAATGGCAAAGAGCAGTAAGAAGCGTGCTAGTGCTGTTGTTGGCCAGAAGAAGGTCAGCAAAGAGCGTGCAGCACAAGGAAAGACCAACTACGAACTACTAAACAAACTAAGCAAATGACTGGAGTTGAATTTGAGGACTGGCTGGAGCAGCTAGAAGAAGCCAAGCAGCCCACCTGCAACATTGAGAACCCCGAAGATTGCGAAGCTTGTGGCAGCTGATACCAAACTAGGTGAGATGTATCGTTCGGTCTGTGCATACCCAGGCCGTCCGGGATTCTACACTTCTGACAAAGGAGCAGACCACGACTACATCGACTCCTACTACGCGGCAGAGTTTGAAGGAAAGCGAGAGAGCGTATCAAACGTGCTCGAGCTTGGCGTGCAGTGGGGAGGAAGCCTGATGCTCTGGAGCTCATGGTTCCCCAACGCTAAGGTCATTGGACTTGATATCTATGAGGGCGTGCCTCAGCACTACGACGAGATGCGCGGAGACCGCGAGTTTCCAAATGTGGAGATACGCATACAAGACGGATATGCAGAGCCGGTTATCGCCGAGCACAAAAACGACTTCTATGACTACGTTATTGACGACGGCCCTCATAGTCTTGCAAGTATGGTGATTGCTATCCACCGTTGGCTTCCTAAGGTTAAGCCTGGAGGAAAACTAGTTATCGAAGACATCCAGGATTGCAAATGGTTTGAGAAGCTAGAGAAAGAAGCTGAGCTCTCAGGCATACCTGCCGAATGCCGTAGATTTGATTTCCGAAAGAACAAGAATCGTTCTGACGATATGATTTTTGAAGTCACCAGGAAATGAACCTAAAGAAGCTCAACAAGAACGTGATGGTGAAGGCCCCAGAGGGCTATCACTGGATGAACGACGGAAAGGGTCGCTTCTACCTCATGAAGCATTCTGGAAAGTTTGTCAAACATCCTAATGCAAGCCTTGAGGCCCCGTTCCGAGTTGTCACACATGACAAGCCTGGAACGGCCAAAGAGAAGATGGCTATTGGGGCTCTGGTACGGTTGAAGAAACCTTAAGGGGTTCTTCTCCGTAAAGCTTACGATACATACGGGCTACAAGCAGGCGCGCCTTTTGCGTAAGAGCGTACCGTACCCTGTAGTTGAACTTGTTCTCCTCCCTGAAGAAAGCCGCCGCTACCTCCTTGTTGTTTGGAGTGAGCTTGTCAAAGTGTGCATATATCAGGCCATCATTGACCATCTTATAGATTTGTTTCTTCCTCAGCTGTGTTTCGCTGCGCATCATGCCTTTGGCTAGGTACTCAATGGTCCAGAACTCAAGGTCATAAGCAAACAGAAGAAGCTCAACCTCTGCTGCACCAAGTCCGTAGTTCTCTTTCATGTCTCGGTATAGAAACGTCAAGTACTTCAGGTCGTTTCTCTGGATGAACTTAGGGTCAATTTTGGAGAATTCCCTGAACAGCTTCTTTCGGCTGACAGTAGTCTTGGGCATATCAGTATCTTTGTTTCAAAAGTACTATTATGGGAAGTCTTAGCGGAACTAAAATTAAAGACACCTTTGGCCTGTTGCTGAAGATGGCCACCTCTACGGTGTCTGCGTCTGAGCAAGTCGTACAAGACGGCGAGGGTAACAATACGGCCCTAAAGCTCTCCACAGACACGGTTGAGTCAACTGGTGACTTCAAGTGCACTGGTACGATGACTACATCTACCACTGACGTTCAAGCACTTATGCTTAGCTCAACGGGTGTGTTTGTGAAGCGCAACCTTAGCACCAATCCAATCGGAACGACGTCTGTCACTGCGAACTCTCCACTTGGTGCCACCGGAAGCACTATTGGAGTGCTTCCTGCAAGTTCCCTTGTACAGTTGACATCACAGCAGACGGCAACCATAGACAAGTTTTTGATTTGGGACGAGTCGTCTAGCTCATACAAGTACATAGATGCTGTCAACTTGGCCGATTACGTGGTCAATAGTGGAGCAACTGCAATCCCTGCAATGTTCATTGCTAAGCCTCAGGCAACTACAGCGATTGGAACCGCAAGCACATTCATTGCATTTGCAGAAATTGCAAATCAGCCAGCAACCGGAGCTACTGACCCAGCAACCTCTTGTGTGGCCCTTGGCGGTATTTCATCAAGTGTATCGCTTGTTGACGCCGTTGGAGTTCGTGATAACATTCGACTGAGCACTCAGTCGATGTACCAGATATTGGCTTCAGTTCAGTATACGGTTGCTGCCGGAACTCCGGATATTACCACTCAAATCTACCTAAACGACGGTGCTGGTAGCCAGGTATTAGCCCAAGACATTGAGCCGACAAAAGCTGGAACTCACTTTGTTACAATCGCATACTACTTCTATGCTGACTCAGGAGTTCCATACGACATTGGACTCAGGTGCTCTGCCACATCGGCGGCTACTGTCGGCCTCCAAACTTCATTCACCATCACTAAATTAGGGGACGTAGTATAACGCCCTATGACCAGAGAAAAGCGAATCGAAGTTTTCATCCTCGTGCGGGAGAAGATGGATGAGATTGCCGACATTATCAAAGACAATAATGCTGGACCAGAGTTCATGGCGACCTACTGCTTCGGTCTAGCTTGCGACGACGATAACGAAGACAGTCCAGAGAGCTACGAATTCCTCGCTGGATACAGCGTGGACGGTGGTGAGGAGTTGAATATCATGTTTAATGTGATGGCCCACAGCTTTGTGGCAGAACAGGACAACGATGATGACGACGACGAGCCAACCAACTCAATTGAATACTGGTTAAAGAAATAATGAAATTCAAATGGAACTTATCAGAAAAATCATCGTGGGGCAAAACCCCAAGGACGCCATGGCGTACTTCGTCGGTCAGCGGACTGGCGATGCCGTAGTCGATTCAATCATTCAGGACGAACGAGCCCTATCAGTGTATGGGATTCGTCGATATCTGGTCTACATTTACAATTCCGAAAAGGGCACCATGCTCTGGAAAACCATAGACGATATGCCCTGTTTAATTGAACACGATTGCGACTTCTAATGAAACCAATTAGATACTTCATAGTACGAGTACCAAAGCCCGTAAAAGACACTATCGAGATTGCGGGCAAAGAGATGTACTTGGATACCAAGTTCAATGAGTTTGCTCACCGTGCAGTAGAGGGCGAAGTCATTGGAGTGCCTCAGCGATATAAGACCGATGTATCTGTTGGAGATACATTGTACTTCCATCACCACGTTCTGCTTGGGGGTAATCACCTCGTGTATGGTAACCAACAGTTTGATGAGGCGAAGCATCGCCGAGGGCAGTTTGTATTTGAAGACGATAACCTGTACTATGTGTGGTGGGATGGCGGTAATGACCCGCACAGCTGTCAAGCGTACGCATACAAGAGCAAAGAGACCGGAGAAGTTCGTCTTCTTGGTCCGTGGATATTCCTTAGTCCAGCAGAGCAGGACTATGAGCTAAAGAGCGAGACACTTGAACTAGTTCAGTCAAAGAAGTCATACAACCAGTACGGATACATCCGTTATCCATCAAATATGTTGGAGGAGCTCGGCCTCAAGCCGGGCGACAAGGTGTTCATTCAAAAGAATGCCGACTACGAAATGGAAGTAGACGGAGAGCGTCTGTATCGGGTAATGCTATCTCACATCTATGCCCAGGTCCAAGAATAGTTTTGACAACGTAGGAACGGCAAGCCGTCTTATGTCTGCAATGGAGATTGCCATTGAGAACATGATTCAGGAGATACAGAAGCCTGTGGACCAAGAACTGTCTGGCTCTCAGAGAAAGGCAGAGCTACAGGCTATCAAGCAAACTGCAATTGACGCTAAAGAACTGATTGTTGAACGCGAGAAGCTTCAGCTTCTCATAAGACAGCTGCACGATAGTGGAGAAATCAAAGAAGAGCGAGACTACTCAGGAGGATTCGCAGAACAATTCTCAAAATAGCGACTGGGTATTTATCTACTGGGATAGCTGATGGCCGGATTAGTCGAAATAGAAGACGAGGTAATCGTAAACATTTGTTCCCAAGGAACGGCTGGGGATATTGTTGTCTATGGAGACCTGGCCATTCAGCTTCCCAAGAAGCCAAAAAAACAAGACATTCTATTTCACGACCTTCCTAAGGAGCAGCAGATGTGGGAGCGCACTGAGCTCCCTGAAGAGCTCAGAAAGGTGAACTCCATGGAGGAGTGGATGACGATGCCAGAAACCTTTAGGAAGAAGTACACACCTTACATTGCCCAGGAATATGAAAGACGAAGAAGTGGAGTTTGGTTCTTCAACAACGGAGTACCTACTTACATCACCGGAAACCATTACTTTTTTCTGCAGTGGGCCAAGATTGACGTGGGGTACCCATCTTACCTTGAGTTTCAACGTCAGCTATTCATACACCTAGAGGCCTGCAACGTAGACCCTCGCTCACTTGGACAGGTGTACGTGAAGTGTCGACGCTCTGGATACACAAATATGAGCGCTTCAACGCTCATCAATGAGGCTACCCAGGTTAAAGAAAGGCTGTTGGGTATCATGTCAAAGACGGGAGGTGACGCACAGGAGAACATCTTCATGAAGAAGGTGCTTCCAATCTACAAGTCGCTGCCTTTTTTCTTCAAGCCCATCCAGGACGGTACTACAAACCCACGTATGGAGCTTGCTTTTCGTGAGCCATCCAAGCGAATCACCAAGAACAACAAGACATCGCAGCGCGGAGACGCCCTGAATACGGTAATCAACTGGAAAAACACCACCAACAACGCCTACGACGGTGAAAAACTGCACATCTTGTACCTGGATGAGGCTGGAAAGTGGGAAAAACCGACCGATATCAGGGAATCTTGGCGTATTCACCGTACCTGTCTGCTTGTTGGTCGTAAAATCGTGGGCAAAGCCATAGTCGGCTCCACGGTAAACCCGCTCGATAGGGGCGGTCGCCAGTTTCGTGACCTATACGACTCAAGCAACCCCAAGGAGCGTAACGAAAACGGACGTACAAAGAGCGGACTTTACTCAATCTTCATACCGGCGTACGAAGCCATGGAAGGCTTCTTTGACAAGTACGGACATCCTATCGTGGAAGACCCAGAAGTACCAATTTTTGGCATAGAGGGAGAGCCGATAGGCATAGGAGCCAAGACGTTTTTGAAGAATGAGAGAAAGGCCCTGGCAAGCGACAGCTATGAGCTTAACGAAGTCATACGTCAGTTCCCGTTCACCACTGCAGAGGCTTTCCGTGACAGCGCAAAGTCGTCGGTCTTCAATGTCCAGAAGATATACGAGCAAATCCAATACAATCAGGAGTTGTATCCAAACCCAGTTCTTGTTGGAAACTTCGTATGGAAAGACGGAAAGCAGGACACAGAGGTGTACTTTAAGCCTGACGCAAATGGAAGGTGGCGAGTTACGTGGATGCCACCATTTGAGCTGCGAAATAAGCCGGGACCCCAGAACGATTGGCTTGGGGTAGGAGGCGTTGACTCCTACGACATTGATGCTACTGTAGATGGCCGCGGCTCTAAAGGCGCGTGCCATATTTACAACAAATTCAACCTGCAGTACCCAGCAAATATGTTCGTTGCGGAGTACGCTTCTCGGCCGCCGCTTGCTAAAATCTTCTATGAGGACGTGCTAATGGCGGCCAAGTTTTACGGATATAGTTTGCTGATAGAGAACAACAAGTACGGTATAGCTCGCTACTTTGAGCAGCGAGGATACGACAACTACCTGATGAACAGGCCAGAACACTTGGGTTCTGGATATGGAGGTGGCACAAAGACAAAGGGAATTCCTTCAAACTCGCAGGATATTATCCAGGCTCACGCCCAAGCTATCGAGGCATACATCCATTCTCACGTAGGGCTAAATGAAGAAAGCTTAGAATTTGGAAAGATGTACTTTGAAAGAACCCTAGAGGATTGGATTAACTTCAAAGTAGATGACCGTACTGCATTTGACTTGTCCATCTCCAGTGGCTTGGCTCTGTTAGCGGCTCAGGGGGCTACAGTCAAAAAGGAAAAAGCAGACTTCAATCTCAAGAAATTCTTCAGGCCTGGTCGGGTCATCATACGCTGAATCAAATAAGTATATTTGCATATTAGCCCGTAGTGGATATGCAAAGAGATTATACAGCAAAAGGCCAATCTACCTTTCCCGACCCGCTAGCGAGTACGGAAGAAAAAATGTCGCAAAGCTATGGCCTTCAGTATGCAAAGGCCATGTACGCACAGTGGATTGGTGTTGACTACAACAACTCACTATACGGTCGTCGGTTCAATGAAATGCAGAACAACCGCGACTATGCACAAGGAACTCAGGATACGTCAATCTACCGACAGATTCTCAGCTCCTTGGATGCAAACAACGGAGACGGAACGATGCTTACTCTGGACTACACTCCAGTTCCTATCATCCCGAAGTTCGTTCGCATTGTAGTAAACAAGATTCTGTCGCGCAAGCCGTATCCTCAGGTGCAGGCCGTCGACCCTCTTTCTCGTAGCGAGAAGGACAAGAAAAAGAATGTTGCAATCCTGCACATCGAAAACAAGGACATTCTTCAGGAGGCAAAGGCCCTTGGTCTCCCCGTTAAAGTAGACCCGGATGCGCTTCCAGACACCCCAGAAGAAACGGAAATCTTCTTGGATACCAACGTAAAGACTGACGCAGAAATCGCCGCACAGCTAGCCACGGAGATGACCCTTACGTGGAATGACTTTGACGACGCCATCTACCGTCGCTGCGTTGAGGATTTGGTTAACTGTGGTATGGCTGTTACCAAGCGTACCAACGACCCGAACTACGGAATTCGTGAGCAATACGTAGACCCCGCATACTTCATTCACAACTACACGGATGACCCCAACATGACGGAGCTGACCTACGCTGGTCACTTCCGTACGGTCACCATCATGGAGCTCAAGCGATTGGCTGGAAACCAGTTCACCGAAGAGCAGTACCAGCAGATTGCTCAGACGGTTATGAATCGCTACGGGAATGACCCGTTGCGCTACGCTACTCAGGGGTACAACTACGAAACCATCAACAACCGCTATCGCTACGGATACGACGAGTACAAGGTGCAAATCATGGACTTTGAGTTCATGTCTGTTGACGATATCATCTTTGAAAAGAAAGAGTCCAAGTTTGGAAACATTGGATTCTACTACAAGGGTCATGAGTACAATGCCCCGCAGCAATCAGTATTTGACCGTGAGGCAGTGTACATGAGGAATGCAACCGTGTACGGAGGCATATTCGTTATTGGAACTGAACTGATGTTCAACTACGGAGTTCAGAAGAACATCCCGAAAAACGTACACGACATCTCTCGTGCTCGCCTTTCATACTCTTGCGTAGCCACGAACCTACGTGGAATGATTCCCAAGTCTATGGTGTCAAGCATCATCGGCTTTGGCGATATGCTGCAAATCACTCACTTGAAGATTCAGCAGTCAATCGCTAAGGCTAAGCCTGATGGTCTCATCATTGACATCGAAGGACTTGAGAACGTACAACTCGGACGCGGTGGTGAACTGCAACCTCTGGAGATTCAAGACATCTACGAGCAGACTGGTGTATTCTACTACCGCTCAAAGAATCCAGAGGGCGGGTTCCAAAACCCGCCTGTCCGCGAAATCGGAAACTCCATCCGGAACATTGAGCAACTGGTTGGAATCTACAACCATTACTTGCGCATGATTCGCGATGCTACGGGAATCAATGAAGTTGTTGACGCAAGCACGCCCAAAGCAGACGCCCTTGTTGGTGTTCGCGAGCAGGCTATTGCTGCTTCTAACAACGCTACCTACGACATCACTCATGCTGCCCAGGTACTATACAAGAAGGTATGCGAGGACATCGTTAAGTGCCTTCAGGTGATTCCGCCGAAGAGCATCATCTACAAGTCCTACACCAATGCGATAGGAGAGACCAACATGGCTGTCCTTACGTCGTTTGACAATCTGTCGATGTACAACTTTGGTGTCATTGTGATGGGGGAGATGGACGACCGCGCTAAGATTTATCTTGAGCAGAACATCAACATGGCCCTTTCTCAGAAGGAGATTGACCTTGAAGATGCAATAGCCATCCGACAGCTAAGAGACCCAGAGCAAGCAGAACGTTTGCTCGTTGTGCGTCGCAAGAAGCGTATGCGTCAGCGTATGGACGAAGCTGCTCAGCAGGCTCAACTACAGGCTGATTCTAATGCTCAGGCTGCCCAAGTAGCCTCTCAAGCAGAGATTCAAGCAGAGCAAATAAAGGCTCAGCTTGAAGCTCAAAAGATTCAGCTTGAGACGCAATCAAAGGCTGAACTTATGGGACTTCAGCACACATACGATATGGAGCTACAGCGCCTCAAGAACGAGGCTGTTGTGGGCTCTCAGGTAGTGCGTGGTCAGGTTCAAGAGACTACTGACATGATGAAGGAAAATCGCAAAGATGCCCGAATCAATAAGCAAGCAGAGGCCCAATCTAAGTTGATTTCTCAGCGCCAAGGAGAGGCTCCGTCGTTTCAGCCCAGCCTAATGGATGCTCTAACTAATCAATAAATTTGCAATATGTCCTGTTGTACCGTAACTCCTACTGCAGTTGTAAGCATAGCAACTAGAGTTGACATTGTATGTTGGCGAGGTGACACATTTGTGCTTACTGCTACCATTGCTGATGCAAATGGTAACGCTGTTGACTTAAGTGTTTATACTTGGAAAATGGAGGTGCGAGAATACGACAATGGCCCGCTGGTTATTACTAGTTCAAACATCACTGTTACTGGAACAAGTCTTGGTGTTCTTACCGTCACCATTAGTGCTACGAATATGCTTGTGCCCGCAGGAACTTACGTCTATGAAATTCAAGCTACAAACCCAACACCTAACCCAGATACCGTGACTACATACTTGTATGGTCAATTCACTGTAACTCAAGATATTGCTGCAAACTAACATGGCTGGAGAAGTTGATATTACCCTACCTGGACCTCTCGTTGTAGAGATTACTAACAATGGAGTTCAACAGCTCCCTGGTTCAAAAGGAACCAAGGGAGCTAAAGGTGCTTCTGGTGGTGCATCTGCAAAGGGAGACAAAGGAAATGCCGGAGCCAAGGGCTCTCAAGGAAACCAAGGCCCTGAAGGCGACAAGGGTCAAAAAGGAGCTACTGGTGGTGGCGGCGAAGGCGGCCAAAAAGGAGACAAAGGAACTGCTGGTACTGCTGGAGCCAAAGGCGCCCAGGGGCCAAAAGGAGACCAGGGCCCCAAAGGAACTGCGGGAACCAATGGTGACAAGGGAGAAAAAGGTGCCGGAGAAAAAGGCGAAAAGGGCCGTGAAGGTGCTGCTGGTCCTAAGGGAGAGCAGGGCCCTAAAGGCGCCGCTGGAACCAATGGTGACAAAGGAGAGAAAGGCCTTGGAGAGAAGGGTGACAAGGGTCGCGATGGAAACAAGGGTGCTCAAGGTCCCAAAGGAGCTCAAGGTCCTGCCGGAGACAAAGGAGAAAAAGGTCTTGGAGAAAAGGGAGACAAAGGTCGCGATGGTTCTCCAGGACCAAAGGGAGACCAGGGTCCTAAAGGTCAAGCCGGAACCAATGGTGACAAAGGAGAGAAAGGCCTAGGTGAAAAAGGTGATAAGGGTCGTGATGGTTCTCCTGGTCCCAAGGGTGACCAAGGACCAAAAGGTACTGCTGGAACCAATGGCGATAAGGGAGACAAAGGTGAACTTGGAACCAAGGGTGACAAAGGACGAGACGGCTCTCCAGGACCAAAAGGCGACCAAGGACCAAAGGGAGCTCAAGGAGAATTTGGCCAAAAAGGAGAAAAAGGTTTCGGAGAAAAAGGAGAGAAAGGCCGTACTGGAAATAAAGGAGCTCAGGGCCCTAAGGGCGACCAGGGTGAATTTGGTCAGAAAGGTGAAAAAGGCCTCGGAGAAAAAGGCGATAAAGGCCGCGATGGTAATAAGGGTGCCCAGGGTCCAAAAGGTGCCCAGGGTGAATTTGGTCAGAAAGGTGAAAAGGGTTTTGGAGAGAAAGGAGAAAAAGGTCGCACCGGAAATCAGGGTACTAAAGGCGACCAAGGGCCTAAGGGAGAAGTAGGACCTAAAGGAAGTACGGGAGCCCAAGGCGACAAAGGAGAAAAGGGCATCGGAGAAAAAGGAGAAAAAGGCCGCACTGGACAGCTTGGACCGAAGGGAGACGCCGGTCCAAAAGGCGACCAAGGCGCTAAAGGCTCACAAGGAAACACTGGTCCTACTGGAGACAAAGGAAACAAAGGTGAGCTCGGAACCAAGGGCGACAAGGGTCGTGACGGCAACAAGGGAGCCCAAGGACCTAAGGGAGACCAAGGTCCGAAAGGAGAAGTAGGCCCGAAAGGAAATACTGGAGCCCAAGGAGACAAGGGTGAAAAAGGAATTGGAGAGAAAGGAGAGAAAGGCCGCACTGGACAGCTCGGCCCCAAGGGGGACCAAGGACCTAAGGGAGACCAAGGAGCTAAGGGTTCTCAAGGAAATACTGGTCCTACTGGAGACAAAGGGAGCAAGGGAGAACTTGGGGAGAAAGGAGAGAAAGGTCGCACTGGAGCACTTGGCCCTAAAGGAGAAGTTGGACCCCAAGGAGACATCGGTCCAAAAGGAGATGTTGGCCCTAAGGGAGACCAGGGACCCAAGGGAAATACTGGTTCAAAAGGAGAAGTAGGACCTAAGGGAAATACTGGAGCTAAAGGAGACCAGGGTCCTCAAGGTATAGAAGGAGAAAAAGGCGACAAAGGCCGCGAAGGACCATTAGGACCTACTGGACCAACCGGTCCTACAGGTCCACAAGGTCCAAAAGGAGATGTTGGTCCAACCGGTCCTCAAGGCCCAACCGGCCCACAGGGACAGAAAGGTGACCAAGGCCAAAAAGGTGAAGAGGGCCGTACGGGCCCTGGAGGCCCCGTAGGCCCTACTGGACCTACCGGTCCTACTGGTCCTACTGGTCCACAAGGAACTAAAGGAAATACTGGAGCTCAAGGACCTATTGGACCTAGTGGCCCGACTGGACCTCAAGGAGAAAAGGGTCAGCAGGGGGACAAGGGCGACAAAGGCCGAGAGGGACCCGGTGGTCCCACAGGACCCACTGGACCTACTGGACCTCAAGGAACCAAGGGAAATACCGGTGCTCAAGGACCTATTGGTCCACAGGGTCCAACCGGTCCTCAAGGAGAAAAAGGTCGTGAAGGTCAGAAGGGTGAGGCTGGGCCTACTGGTGCTCAAGGCTCTAAAGGCAATACTGGCGCACAAGGACCTACTGGCCCTACTGGTCCTACTGGTCCAACAGGTCCAACTGGTGCTCAGGGACCTAAAGGAAATACTGGTTCTCAGGGACCAACTGGACCTCAAGGAGAGAAAGGACAGCAAGGAGATAAGGGTGACAAGGGTCGCGAAGGACCCGGTGGACCCGTAGGTCCTACTGGTCCTACTGGTGCTCAGGGACCGAAGGGTGATACTGGAGCCACTGGTCCTCAAGGTCCTACTGGCCCAACTGGGCCTACTGGTCCACAGGGCGCTAAGGGAAATACTGGTGCTCAAGGACCTACTGGGCCAACTGGTCCAACTGGACCTCAGGGCGCTCAAGGCCAGAAAGGAAACATCGGAGCCCAGGGTCCAACTGGACCTACTGGTCCCACTGGACCTCAAGGTGCCCAAGGAGCAAAAGGAAATACTGGTGCTCAGGGTCCTGCTGGACCAACTGGCCCCGTAGGACCTCTTGGGCCTACTGGTCCTACTGGAGCTACCGGTCCTCAAGGACGTAAAGGTGAACCCGGAGCTACTGGACCTACTGGTCCCCAGGGCCCGACCGGAGCTACTGGTCCCCAGGGGGCAAAAGGAAACACCGGTGCTCAAGGTGCTACTGGTCCTACTGGTCCCGTTGGCCCATTGGGCCCACAAGGTCCTACTGGTGCCACTGGACCCCAGGGAGCTAAAGGAAATACTGGGGCTCAAGGTCCTACTGGACCTACTGGACCCACTGGTCCAGTTGGCCCGCTAGGTCCTCAAGGTCCTACTGGGGCTACTGGTCCGCAGGGCGCCAAGGGTAATACTGGAGCTACCGGCCCCACTGGCCCAACCGGAGCCACCGGTCCTACTGGAGCGCAAGGTGCACAGGGTCGCAAGGGTGAACCTGGGGCTAAGGGCGACATGGGTAATACCGGCCCTCAAGGACCTAAGGGAAATACTGGGGCTACTGGTCCACAAGGTCCTGCCGGTCCTACTGGTCCTACTGGTCCGCAAGGAGCTCAAGGCCCAACCGGAGCTACTGGACCAACTGGTGCCACTGGTCCAAAGGGTCAGAAGGGTGAAACTGGGGTTCCTGTCTTCAACTCTTCTGGTGAAACGTGTGCTGCCTGTGGATTTTCTAGTGTTCCAGATGATTCAGGCAAGAGTGTTGCAGGTTGGGTTAGATTCAACATATCTGGAACTAACTACTACGTGCCAGCTTGGATGTAATCCGAAAACAAGGGCGCCCCAAAAAGGCGCCCTGTTTGTTTTCTATAATCTAATTGACTACATTTGAGCATCAAATTGAATTCACATGATGCTAAATGCCTTTATTGTAGACGGATTCTACGACAATCCAGATGAAGTCCGTGCATTTGCTCTTGCTCAGGACTTCAACGTAAAGGGGAACTTTCCTGGTGCTCGCACCAAAAGCTTCAACAACAATAGCGTGTTCAGCGTACTCCAATCAATAGTTGGTACCCATGCTGGGAAAATCAACTATTTTCCAGAAGACTACAATGGGGCGTACCAAATAACAACAGCGAGAGACCGCTCTTGGATACACGCAGACAATGGAACAAAGTGGGCTGGCGTAGTCTATCTTACTCCGAATGCACCATTGTCTAGTGGGACTGGATTCTTCAAGCACAAGGCTTCTGGACTCACTTGGTCTGCCGACGGAAAGGGAGACTGGAATGATGATTCTCAGGATATGACCAAGTGGGAACTTACTTCATCTGTCGGGAATATGTACAACCGATTGATACTGTACCGAGGCAAGCAGTTTCACTCATCGCTCGACTATTTCGGCAACAGCTTAGAAAACGGCAGACTGTTCCAAACCTTCTTCTTCTCTACTGAGCAGTGAACATAGTATTTCACGTAGGTTACTTTTCAAAACCGTGGAACGCAAAGACAGGCGGTCCAGGCGGTACTGAGCAGTGCGTGATTAGTCTTTCTGACGAGCTTGCAAAGCTTGGGCACGATGTGTATGTGTTTGGAGAAGTTAAGCCAATGCACACGGACTACCCTACTGGAAGTGTAACATATTGCTCGTTCGAGAACAAGTCAAATATCCCACAGGAGATAGACTTTCTAGTGGGAGTTGGATACCTGCACTACTTGAAGCCATTTGATGGCTTTAGCGTAGACAAAAAGCTGTTCTGGCTTCATAACGAAGAGCCGTACTTCTGGTACAATGGAGTCAGGATGTCAGATGATGAAATTGACCATGCATTTGATTCAAGCGACAAAATCATCTGCCTAACTAGATGGCACAAGAACGACTTCATCTCAAGATATGTAATTCATGGCGACAAAGTTTCTGTAATAGGAAACGGAATTGACGCAAAGAAAATCAAAGGCTCGGGAAAAAAAAGAGCAGGTTCATACGTGTATACGTCTCATGCAGAGCGCGGGCTCTCTAAAGTCCTTGACGACTTTGAGGCAGGAGTAATATCTGGAGAGCTGCATATATGTACTCCTAGATATGGTATTGAATATCTTGAGTCACGTTTTCTATATAGGATATCTAAGAATCCGAACATCATATACCATGGAGCTCTTTCTCAAGAAGAGCTCTATGGATTACTTAGCCAAATGCAATACTGGTACTATCCTACCCAGTACAACGAAACCTATTGCATAACAGCTATTGAAATGCTTGCGCATCATGTGAGGCCAATAGTGAATCCAATTGCTGGGCTTGCAGACACGCTAAACGAATTTGCTTATAGTATTGATTGCTGGAGGTGTGTTGACGATTACGTTAAGACAAGGTTCTGGAGCAATGTTGTGAACGAGTGGGAATCATTGTTTTATGAAATTCAAAATCAATCAAATATGGAAATTTATGGAGTAGAGGTGGATGAAATTGAGTTCATCCCGACACCCGCACTTACCGCTAGCCATGTTGTGGACAGGACATACATAATTTGTCTTGACCCAACAGACCAGAAGAAGGAGGAGCTGTTGTCTCGATTTGCGTCATCTGGTCTTAAATCTAAGGACGTAGTAATCTTTGAGGCTACTAATGGTTACACAAATCGGCTTATGCCTCCTAACATCAAGGTTTGGAAGGACTGGAAAATCAACAGCTCAAATAGCTGGTGGAATCGCGATGTTCTTCCTGGAGAAATTGGATGCGCTGTTTCTCACTGGAGGATTTGGAATGATGCGCATAGCAACGGATTTAAGAAGATTCTAATACTTGAAGAGGACTTCACCGTCATTCGACCATTCAACAAAGAGGCGATTCACACGTCTGAAGATTGGACCATCCTATACCTCGGACACAGCTTTGTCAACAATCCAATTCGGACTGTTTCTGAGAACCTTGTTCAGCCTGGATATACGTATACTACACACGCTTATATGCTCACGAATGATGGATGTCGTCTTCTCCTTGAGCAGAATTTCCATGATTCAATCATTCCTCTTGATGAGTTCCTGAGCGCTACGTTTTGTGACCACCCAAGAAAAGACCTTTCATGGATTTGGAAGGACAGCAAAGCATTAGCTGTTGTTCCGTCTTTCTTTGGCCAGAGCAGCACGAAAGAAACATCTACGACAGAAAACCAACCAGCCTTATCTAGAATGAGTCTAAATAACTACAGCTACGAAGAGTTCGTGCAGCGCTTTGTGACCTACTCTGCGCGGACGAAAGAATGGGAACTCATCGTTGATGAGCCAATCAATGACGTGTTTGTGTTCCCTCTATTCACCGAAGAGTTCTGTAGCTTGCTAATAGAGCAAGCGGAAGAATCTCAGAAGTGGACCAGGAACCGCCACTACTACTATCCGACTTGCGATATGCTAATCAACGAGCTAGGATTGCAAGAGCACTACCAGCGAATCCTTGAGGAGTTCGTCTATCCGGTAGCCATTCAGAAATGGGCGCTTGAAGGAAAAGAGTGGCCCGTGCTTTCAAGCGAAAACTTCATCATCAAATACGATGAGTCTGTACAGGGCCACCTCGCCTTGCATCATGATAGCGCGGACATCTCAATGGTTCTTGCTTTGAATGATGACTACGAAGGCGGAGGCACCTACTTCTGGCGCCAGAAGCAGCTCCACAAGGGCAAGACTGGACACATCTCAATTCATCCATCTGTAATAACCCACCGACATGGAGCTCGCGCTGTAACAAAAGGAAAGCGCTTTGTTCTTGTCTCATTTTGTAACAAGCCAAGAAAATGAATCTAAATCTCATATTTGAACCAGGAAAGCCCCGCGATATGACGGGCTGGTATTTCTTTGAGGCAGCTTTCTCTCGTGATGAAATTGCCAAAATCAAAGAGGAAATTGAAAAGGTCAACTTCACTAGGGCTGGCATCGCCAGTCACGCAACTGGCGAGGCCCTTAACGTCATTCGCAAGTCAAATATCAAGTGGCTACCGAAGAATGAATCTTTTGCCTGGGTATACGACCGGCTGATGAACTACATCACCATAGCAAATGAGAATATGTGGGGATTTGACCTATACAGCGTCTTAGACTCTATTCAGTACACTCAGTATGATGGAACGGAACAGGGCTTTTACGACTGGCATTTGGATACAGGTCCTGATGAGCTATCGTACCGAAAGGTATCATTAGTGGTACAGCTTTCTGACCCAATTGCTTACGAGGGAGGAGACCTTGAAATCCGTAGTGGTGGTGGGCTAAGTAAGGCATCTAAGACCATTGGAACCGTGACAATTTTTCCATCATATTTGTTACACCGAGTAACACCTGTAACGTCCGGATTACGAGAGTCTCTCGTGCTTTGGGCGGGGGGAGAACACTATCGGTAGTTTGCTATCTTTGCCTTTATGGCAAATGATGCAAACTTTCTCAAGAGGTATGGTCTTTCGGGCTTCAGCAAGCCAAAGAAGACTCCATCTCATCCTACGAAGAAGGGCATTGTTGCCGTCAAGATAGACGGCAAGCCCAGAATCATACGATTTGGTGACCAGAAGATGGGTCACAACTATAGCCCAGAGGCCCGCAAAGCTTTCAAGACCCGCCATGCAAAGAACATTGCTAAGGGTCCGAGCAGTGCAGCCTACTGGGCTAATAGGTTTTTCTGGGGTGGTCCAAGCGCCGATAAGAAGATGCCACCAAAGTCTCAAAAATATACTCGTGGAATCTAATGGCAACAGCTACCAAAAAGAACCCAGCGCTTTGGAAACGAATAGTCTCCCAGGTGAAGTCTGGAAGCAAGGGTGGGGACCCCGGGGAGTGGAGTGCGAGGAAAGCGCAATTAGCAGTTTCGTTATACAAGAAAGCCGGAGGCTCTTACTCGGGACCCAAGCGCTCGACTTCTCTCTCAAAGTGGACCCGTCAGAACTGGCGTACAAAAAGTGGTAAGCCATCAAGTGAAACAGGTGAACGCTATCTGCCAGAGAAAGCCATAAAGTCCTTGTCTTCAGCCGAATACGCTGCAACAAGCCGAGCCAAAAGAGAAGGGACAGCTAAAGGAAAGCAGTTCGTCGCTCAGCCAAAATCAATAGCAAAGAAGGTCAAGAAGTTTCGTTCTTAACTCACGCAAAATGCAAAGTGGTCATATCTATACATTTGCATAAACCATTAAATAAATTTTCATGAATTCAGCAGAATCACAAATGGCGGAGGCACTCACTAGTGCGGGATTTACGGTGTCGGATACACCACCCGCATTTCTGATGAATGATGCTCCAGAACAATTTACGGAGCCAGCTCCGGTGCAAACCGAAGCAGCTCCGCAAGCGCAGGAATCGACTCAGCCTGCGGCGGCACCTGAGCCACAAGCTCAGGGGCAACCGGAAAGTGAGCCGAGTTCTTTGACAGAACCCTCCAGCGGAGGACAATTCATGCCATTCCCGGATGACATCTTTGGCGAAACGCCTACCGATGACGCATTCTCGGAAATGAGCGATGATGAGTTCTCCGATATGTATGCTCAACTTGACCCTCGCATTCAAGTTATCGCAGACTTCGTTGCCAAGACAGGACGTTCTCCTGAAGATTGGTTCCGCTACCAAGCTCTAGACCCATCCGAAATGGATGATTTGACTGCGGTGCGAATCAATATCGCAAGTGAATATCCTAATCTTTCTAACGAAGAGGTAAATCTGCTGCTGTCCAGCAAATACAAACTGGACGACTCGATTTACAGTGAAGATGACCTTCGCCTCGGTAGCCTGCAGCTAAAGCTTGATGCTACAAAAGCTCGTACGCAAATGGAAACGCTCCGTGAGCAATTCCAAATGCCTGAGTTTGAAGAACAGCAAACATTTGACTCATTTGAGAATCCGTTCGATGAGAGTTGGATGCGCGGTATGCACCAGTCACTCGGTGAACTTGGACAGATTTCATTTGACCTGCCCAACGGAAAAGAGTTCAACTACGGCATCCCCGAATCTTACCGAAACGAATTGTTTCAGGAGAATGTGCAGATGGAAAAGTTCTTCGATAAGTACATGGACGACCAGGGTAACTGGGACCACGACCTATGGAATATGCACCGCACGGTAACGGATAACCTTCCGAACATCTTGCAGAACATCTACCAGCAGGGGCTTAGCGATGGACAACGAGCAATCGTTGAACGAGCTGCCAACGTGGACGCATCTACTCCAGTCTCACCAGTACAAAATCAAAAAAGCGCCTTAGCTGAGCAAATCTTAGATGCGCTCGGACGGCAACAAACCTTAACATTCAAAATCTAGCATAAGTCATGTCTTTAACTAGCTCACCTCCTGTTTATAACGACAACAAGGCAGCAGTATTCCGCCGCCTTGACCCGACCAAGTACAGCTCCTTGGGCGACTACATCGACGAAGTAAACGCTCCTGACAACCGTGACCAATTGGTTAAAACCTACGGTTACCAGCAAATCAGTGGCGGTCTTACGGGGTTTCTAAACCTTACAGGCGCCGTACGCGGAAACGGTACCGCCGATGAGGTTCAATACTGGGAAGAAACTCGCCTGCACTCTTACGCAACTGTAGCTCCTACGGCTTCTGCCGCTGCTGCTGCTACTACGTTCGTAGGCCTCAAGGCAACCAGCGACGCTTCTGTCCTTCGCTTGAATGACGTAGTTCTTGTTGGTGGTCAAGACCGCTTCATCGTTACGGCTATCAGCCCGACCGGTGAAGTTGCAAACACCGCTACCGCTAACTACACCTTCCAAGCTCTTTCTAGCACTGGCCTGACCGCCTCTGTAAGCACGGCTTCCATCAACCTTCCGGTTATTGGTAACCTGTTTGCTCAAGGCACCGACCAGAATACTGGCTACTTGGAATCTAACGTTATCAAGCGTACGAATCCTTACAGCATCATCAAGGAAGTATTCAAGGTTACCGGTTCGCAAGCAACGAACATCGGCTGGATTAACGTCGGCAACGGCGACTACCGCTGGTACGTTAAGGGCGAAATGGACACCCGTGCTCGCTTCCTCGACAAGCGTGAAATGATGCTGTTGCTCGGCCAAAGCATCACTAGCTCTCTGACCACCACGAACATCCAAGGTCTTCCTACGGCTGGCGAAGGTTACTTCTCTGCTATCGAGAACCGCGGTATCGTACAAGCTGGCCAGATTGATGACTTCACCGAGTTCGACCTTTTGGTTGCTGAACTTGACAAGCAAGGCGCTGCTCCCGAGTACGCTATGTACGTCAATACGGCTCAAGACCTCAAGCTTGACGATATGGTTGCTACGTTGAACGGTGCTGCTGGATTCGGAAGCGCTACTATCGGTGTTAACGCATTCGGTGGTAAAGTGAACGAAGCTGCAATGCTGGGCTTCAAGTCGTTCTCTCGTGGTTCTTACACGTTCCACAAGCACTCTTGGAAGCTTCTCAACGACCCGACCTTGTTGTCTGGTTCGAAGTACCTCGGCGTAATGATTCCTATGACCACTGTTGTTGACCCCAAGACTGGCAACCGCGCCGCTGCCTTGGAGCTTAACTACAAGGACACGAATGGTTACAGCCGCGAAATGGAGCACTGGATGACCGGTTCTATCCTGGGCGTTGCTAACACGAACGAGGACTCACTGCAGTTCAACTACCGTTCGGAGTGCGCTCTGGTTACGCGTGCCGCCAACCAGCACATCCTTATCAAGTCTTAAACCTTGAAATCTGAGGAAGGGGGCTTCGGCCCCCTCCTCTTTTTCTTTCTCTTAATTTCATTTAGTAATGAGCACTGAACAAACCCCAGCACCCGCCAAGCGCGGACCCCGTGTCATCGAGGCACCCACTCCAACAGCCCCCCGCGGAGTACCCGTTGTAAAGCGGGAGCAAGCACCAGACCTTCAAAAAATCTATGAGATTCCTTACGGAGGAGGTATTGTTTGCAAAATCAAATCTGAATCAACCGTATACGACAAGGAGACTCGCCAAGTGCGAGGAATTCGCTACTGCCCTAACGAGCCAAGCGTATACATGGATGAGCAAAGCCACAGCGCACGCCGTGAGCACATTGTCTTCCGTAATGGAATGCTGATTGTCCCTGAGAACAAGCCGAACCTGGCTCAGTTCCTTGACCTCCACCCACAGAACCGTGCTAATGGTGGTGAATTATTCCAACTCGTAGAGCGCAGCCGAAATGTACAGGCTCAGGTTGACCGCGAGTTCTTGCTGCATGATGCTGTTGCTCTCGTTCGCAACAAGGAGCTCGACGAGCTACTTGCTGTTGCCGTAGCTCTTGGCATCAACATCCAGCAGAAGACCATTGAAATTCGCCGTGAGCTTCTCACGGAAGCTAAGGCGAATCCGGAGGCATTCATGAAGATGTTTGATGACCCCCGTGTCAAGTGCCGTTCTGCGGTAATCCAATCAAATGATTTTCAAATCATTTCACTGCGTCCTGACGGGGTGTACTGGTTTGATAGCGGTCGCTTGATTCTGTCTGTTCCTGCTGGTCAAGACCCGACAGATATCATGGTTCGTTTCTGTTTGACAGAAAAGGGAGCATCTGTATATGAGGAACTTGTTTCACGACTCGAGAAATTGTCGTAGATTTGTTTCACACATCAAGCGTCAGGCCACTCTGGTTGGTATCCGCGGTCTGACGAATCTGGGGGCTTAGGCCCCCTTTTTCTTTTTGTATATTTGCTTCAAAGCCAAAGACTATGGCAAGTGTAGAAAGAGTATACCGTGCAGTAAAGGACATAGCGAACAAAGACCAGCGTGGATTCATTACGCCGGCCATCTTCAACGAGTTCGCAGGCATCGCTCAGATGAACGTATTCAACCGTTTGTTTGACGAGATGAGCCTTGCTGTGCGAATGCGCCGCGCTGGCACAGATGCTCAGCGTCAGTTCGCTAAAGCAAAAAAAGTTGAAGAAGACCTTTCCACGTTTTCAAAGAAAGCCACTTTGAATCTGGCTTCTGGAGTTGTTGACAAGCCGGCAGACTTTGCTCGTGTCATTTCTATAACGACACCGGGACGATACGTGCTTGGCCAATACCAGCAGTACCAAGTACAGATTGTGTACAACACGGAGCACATCGACAGAATCCTAAACAGCGACTTATCTAAGCCGACGAGCACTGCGCCAGTTGCGCTGATTGGAAATCAGATTGAGGTCTTTCCAAACGTAAATACGAGTGTCACTTCTATCGTGCTTCGCTACTACAAACTGCCTCAGGGAATCGTTCCTACTACTGGAGCGAAGACAACCGCTGCGCCAACATACGGATATACCTCGGTAGTTCCTGGCGTTGAGCTATACTCTGCAGCAAACAGCGTTGACTTTGAGCTTCCAGAGCAGTATTTCACGGAGTTGGTCACGGAGATTTTGATGCTTGTTGGCGTCAATCTACGAGACAATGATGTGTACAACTATGCAGCAAGTGAAACAGCTAAAGACGAAGCTCAATAATGGCCACATCATACGCATTCATTCCATTAGACCAGGTAATCAACGACTACATCATTGCGATGCAGGAGGACGATTACGCGTCCAATGTATCTGACTACCAAATTCGCCAATACGCTCTTCGTGGTATTCGTGAGTTCGGGATGGACATCTCTGCGAATATCAAGAGCACGCAGCTTACGGTTAACGAGCAATATGGATACGTTGAGATTCCAAGTGACCTTCTTGCCCTGACCAAAATCGGACAGCTAGGTGCCGACGGCCTGGTATATGTTTTTGCCGAAAACAAAAACATGAACCTTCTCAAGAATCAGCCTGCCGAAGACGTACCCGATTACCTTCTTGGTTTTGATTCTTACGTCTTTCGCAATTTCATCTTTGAGTCTACTGTTGGCCGTTTGTACGGTATGGGTGGTGGACAGGGCGCTGGCGAATACCGCATGAACTGGGCAGAGAATCGGATTGAGATTTCTATGCTGTCCGATACTACTCAAGTAGTTATTGAGTACATCACCGATGAAGCCAAATGCGAAAACCCATGTGTACCGACCGCTGCAGAAGAAGCCCTGAGGGCATACATATACTTCAAGACGCTGGAGCGAAAGTCCAGCGTACCGATGGGGGAAAAGCAGCGTGCACGTGCCGAATACTACAACCAGCTCCGTCTGGCGAACTCCCGTCTGAAGTCGTTCAGCAAGGATGATGCTCTGCAAATCATCCGCCGCAACTACCGTCTCAGTCCTAAAGCATAATCTATGCCGTCTATTGATAAGCTCATACCGCGCTATCTCAACACCGATGATGATGAGCGCCTCGTAAAGAACGTAGAAATGACTGATGCGCAAAACCTGCGCGTGTCAGTTGACGTTGAGCGAGATGCGCTTGTAATCAAAAATGCTTACGGAAACGTAGCACGGTCTAGCACGCTTCAGAATGGCTCAATGCCTGCCGGAACCAACAAGACTATTGGCTCTGTTACTGACGACACGACCAATCAAATCTACTTCGCTGTATACAACAGCAACGACGCGCACCTAATCATCCGTTACGATGGTAATGGAAAGAAGGCATACAAGGTCTATCAAGATTCCGTTTTGCAATTTTCGCAAAACTCATTTGTGCAGATGTCTGTCGTTCGCAACTCGAACACTGACATCTTGCTGTACCTCAACGATGGACTTACTCCGCCCAAAAAGATTAACGCAACTAAGGCAGAGCAGAGCTTCACTGGAATCGGTGGATACCCCGCTCCATTTTCTACTGGGACAGATGCGGAAAAGCTGCTCTACATCACTGTTGCCAAGCAGCCTCCTTTGGAGCCCCCAACCATCTCTTTCACAAACAATCCAAACTACCCTCAGAACGACATATTTGAGAAGAACTTTCAGTTCGCTTATCAGTATGAGTACATGGATGGTGAGCAGTCTGCGCTCAGCCCATATTCGGAGCTGAGCGTTACGGAGTTTCAGCTGAAGGATGGATTCATCAACAACGCAGACAGGTATACGCTCAACCAGATAAATATCTCTGTAACCAACAGCAAAGGAGACGTAAATAAAATCAAGGTATACGCTCGTCGTGGAGACCGAGATGCTCCTTTCTTCCTGATTGGAACGCTACTAAACAACACCACTATAGGAACTCAGGTACTTCAATTTCGTGATGACCAGAGCTATATTCCGCTAGCAGCCGAAGTACAGGACAAGCGATACGACAACGTCCCACAGGTTGCTGACTCACAAGCTATCTGCAGTAGCCGCCTCTTCTATGGCGGCTACACCGAGGGATACCCAAACCTTTCAGTAGAGGGTACATCAGTTACCCCGAACTATAACGAAAAGCCGACGGTATATGACCTATCTGTTGAGTTCGTTGACAACCCAGGTGGTGTTTACACGGGAGATGCTACTTTCCGCAATAGGTATTTCTCTATTAACTATGGTGGATTGCCGGCTACGGTAACTGAGGACTCATCGCTGTTCTTGTCGTTTTCATTTGATGACGGCTTTGTTGTGCTGAAAAACTTCCTTGGGAACGCTGACGACTACAATTTCTTTGCTGGAAATGGTGCACAAGCAATCAATGTTTCTCCAAACGCAGGCTCGCCATCAAATCAGCTTGAGGCTATTTCTGGGATGCGCATACCTGCAGAAGCAAGTGGATTAACTCCTGGTCCAAATGCAAATGGTCCATTGAACTGTCCTCCCACTATACGCTTCATTAAGCAAAAAGGAACTAGTGAGACTGAAGACGCACAAATTCCAATCAATCATATCATTGGTGGAATTAAGCTTCTAACTAGTGGCATACAAGTTCGTGAACGCATAGATATTCCAGCTGGAAGTTCTCGAGCATATACTATTGCTCTTGTAGAGCAAACTATTTGCAAGCGCTATCCTTTCTTAGCAAACCCACAACCGGGGAATGGCGGATTCAGTCGATTTACAACTGGGGGAGATACTCCTTCAACTATTGAATCTGCTGCATTCAAGGGCAAAGGATATGCAACAATATCACAAGAAGCAAATGGCAACACTGCCACACTGAGAATGTATCAGGTCTTAATTGACACTCTTACTATTTCAGTTGACAAGTTTGTATTTGGTTCAAAGCAGGCAGATGTAGTAGACCCAGAGTCGCCAACAGCCCAATTTGACTTCATAGAAGGACCAAGAAACTCATTAGGACAGAATAACAGAATCCGCATCACTGATTTCGTGAGCAATGGACGAGGACAGCTTGTCAAGCTAAACGAGTTTAGGCAGCAAGACTACTATCGTGACGGGCGCGTATTGCGAACAAACGCATCTGTGACGCAAGGTGGATGCTTCATGATTGCAAGCGCAAAAATGAATGGAACTCAGTGCTTCAAGTCTGGTTCTATGCACCAGCTTGGAGTCATCTACTTTGACGACCGAGGTCGAGCTGGAGGCGTTCAAAAGGTTGGAGCAGCTGATATCCTTCATACCAACAACAGAAGCACTCAGAACGGCTTAGATGGCTTTGCTAACGTGGTTATGCGCATCAAGCACAATCCGCCAGTATGGGCCAAGAGATACGCTCCGGTATACGTTGGAAGAGGTTCAATCATCAACAAGGTTCAGTACAGTGTAGGTGGTGCATATCTTGCATTCAACGATATGTCAAACCAGGGCTCTTTTGGTGCAAACCAAAGCATCTATCTATCCCTGAATACTCTTCAGGGGAAAGAGAATTCTTACACAAATCAGTTCGGAGCAATTATTGAATATGGATTTGCCATTGGAGACAAGGTGCGTATCGTAAGGTATGGCAACAATCAAAAGGCTCAGTACGTATTCAAGGTAGTCAAAACGGTAAATCTTATAGATGATTCTTTGTTGAATCCCCTATTGGACAGAAGCTCCATGGCGGCTATTCAAAATACCACCGGTACGTTTCTTGTAATCGAGGACAACTCTTTAGCATCTGGATTCAACTCAAAGAGCATTCTTGATAATAGCACAAATTGGAATGACGATTGTGTTATTGAGATATATCGAGAGAACAAGGCGTTTGATACTACGCTGTACTACGAGATAGGTACCAACCTACCAATCACTGCTGGGGTTCACGGTTCAGAACGTACTACGCTAACCACTAGCGTTAAGCTCACTTCTCAATCTAGCAATCAGGTAAGCGGATATACCGTTGCTCAGATATACAAAGGAGACATCATTCAAGATGGCTCCGGAAAGAAGATAACTGTAGGTAACGTAACGCCAAGTACTGCAGAGTCTGGATTCAACTACCTGTTCTACGGAACTACTGATGCAAACTTCACGATACCGTCCACAGCAAACTTCACTGTGACAAACCCAGATGCTGTTCTGCTTCTAAACAACGGTGACTCATACTATCGTCTTCGAACGCTCCTGACTGGGGCAGGAGCTACGAATCAGAATATCGTTAGCAATACTCGGATTGCATTTGCGCAGAACAATATCGTTGACTTTGTGGAAGACTACCGAGTTAGTGACTTTTACATTTCTGATTATCAATCACTTGGTCGCACGTTTCCGTTTCTTCCAGATGCCAGAACCTACAAGCGTATTGGCTCGCTTACTTGGTCAGACCCCTTCAACAACGAGAATACTACGCTTGGACTTTCTTCGTTTAACCTAACGAAGATTAACTATAAGGACCTTGCCTACGACTATGGTTCAATCAGAAGTCTTGTGCCATACAATGAGCTCATGTATGTATTGCATGAGCGTAGGACTGGTGTAATCCCAGTAGGACGAAACATCATAACTGCAGATACTGGAGAATCTCTGGTGGCTTCTAATTTGATTCTTGGTCCGGTCAAGTACTACACTGGCGAGTTCGGAATCAACAACAACCCCGAGTCTGTCGCTTCATACCGTGGATATGTGTTCTTCATTGATGCCATCGCAGCTAAGGTTTGTCGCATAGGATTTGAGAGTGGAATCGAGGTAATCAGCGAACAGCTTGTTGATGCATTCTTTGAAAGCAATCTGTACTCTACGCAAACGACAGCCACAAATCGTCGGTACATCGGAGGGGTAGACAAGGAGAACACTGAGTATATCATTAGCTCTGAGGCCCTGTATACGTCAGAGATTACGGTTGATGACACGCTAACAGGAAATGCTGCAATTGGATTTGGCTCTACCAATAGTGCGTCATCGCTAATCAATGCAGTCCCAGTCTACGACGATACTCTCACGTTCAACTTTGATTCTGACCCTCGCGACTTTGACGTTAACCAGGATAACTTTGGAACATCTGGAGCTGGTTTGATTATTACAAACCAGCTTACCAATCAGCCAATTGTAGCCCTGGCAGAGAGCTATTCTCCAGCGTACCAAAATGGCGCCCTTACTGCAGCGGTACCAGTTGCTGTTACGAGCTCTTCGTTTAACGCTTTCATGCTTTCCACCTTCAGCCAACAGACCACCCAGCTTACGCTGACCGATTCTGCTGAGTCTACGGGTACGATTACCAATACCACTGAAACACTTCCTGCGTTTACTATAGCCTACGACATCCGTGAAAACTACTGGAGCACGAGGTATTCGTACATACCTGAGCAAATTGTATCACTATCTGATGCACTCTACACCTTCAAGAACGGAATTATTTACGAACATAATCCTACTGCTCCTCGCAATACATTTTATGGCGTTGCTGCTCCAAGTATCGTTGAAGTGATTTCAAACTTCAACCCATCCATGATTAAGGTCTACGAGGCGGTTAGTCTGGAAGGCAATAGTCCCGCATGGTCTTGTACGATGAACAACTCGTCTCAGACATCTGCGATTGCAAGTACAATCTGGCAAGACAAGGAAGGTTTCTACTATGCGCCAATCCATCAGGATTCGACGATGGGAGCCATCTCCACCACTTCGACAGCTAACATCACGTCGGTAGATGGAACGTCTCAGTTCTTCTCTTTGGGTGTAGTAAACTCTGCGTCTGGTAGCGTCATCAACTTCAAGAATGCAATCAACAACATTCCGTTCCCAGTTGGCAGCACTACGGCACTCTACAAACTCAACTCGGCATCAAACCGTCTTGAGCCACTTGGATATCGCGCCGACAGCAAGAGTGGGGAAAAGCAAATCACCTGCAATGCAACAGCCTCTGGACTTGTCCAGAACGACGTAGTAGTCCTTGTGGCCACGCCATCCATTGAAGGAGACCCCGTGCGCGACTACTACTTGCAGTTGACTTTTACAAACTCAGTCACCACTGCGCATGAGTTGTACGCCATCAATTTGATATACTCTAAGTCTAACCTACATAACCAGGAAGGTCAGTAAAAAACGCTACTTTTGTAATATGGCTAAACCCAAGAAATTTGTTGTAGGAGGTCTGTTGAACCTCGGCTATGGTCTCGCCACTGCTGGAGCTTCGTATGCTCAGCGTCAGAAAGCTCTGCGTCAGATGGCTCAGCTTGACCAGTCAGAGCAAGGCATCGTAATGTCAGAAGCTGCTCGCCGTCGCGTTGCTCGTCAAGAGACCGATGCACAGATGGCTCTTGACCAGGCAGCCCGCTCTTCGGCATCTTCGCTGGCCGCGGCCCAAGAGGCCGGCGGCTCTCGTGCTGTTAGTGCAATCAGCCCTTCTGTCGCTCGTGCACAAGAGGAGGCTACTGCTCGTGCGCTTCAAGCGTTTGGGTCATACGGCGCACAAATGAGCCAACAGCAGGATTCTGACTTGCTGAACATAAGCCGTAGCCGCATTGGACAGGAGCGCGGCGCCCTAAGGGCAGCCGCCGACGCAGCAACCCAGAACATGGTTTCTGGATTGGGAATGGCTGCCGGTGGATTCGCAGAAACGCTAGGAAGTCTTCCCAAACTAGGCAAGAAGGATAAGACTGAGGAAACGGAAAGCAACTTGGGCACTCGTAGCTTAGGAACTCAACTCAATTTCCCGAACGTGAAAAAGCCAGCTCCTTTATTCGGAGCTACTGCAACAGAAGAGTACGAGTCTCCAGCTGGAAATATCGTTCTTGATGAGGTATCAGTAACACCGCGCATTCAGGCCCAAGGAGGAAAAGCAGTCAAAACACCTGGTGCATTCTCTCACAAAACCAATCCTATTGATGTCATGAAAGACGGAAAGAAGATTGCTGAAATGACTGGTGGCGAGTATATCTTTAACCCCAAGCAGTCCGAACAAATGCGAAACCTTTCCAAGCAAGGAAACTCTGCGCTACATAAGTTTGTTCGTGACTTGCTGAGCAAACGTCAGTTCAAATAATGCGCAACGCAGATTACATACCCGTTGGCCAGATTCCAATGGTCGACCTTGGCGCCAAGTATGAGGCGGCCAAGGCTCGACGTGAAGAAGCTGAATTACGGAAGCTAGAGTACCTAAGCCAGTTCAAGAAAGTCCGCGGACAGATTGCACCAGGAGTTTTGCCAGAGCTTGAGAAGTACTGGAATGAAATCCAGCAGAGCCTTGATTCTGGCGATATGTCTTTTGAGGCAAAGAAGAAGCGTCAGCAATTGCTCAGCGCCTATCAGGATATCGGCGCAAACTACCTTGACTGGACCAAAGAGCTTGACGAGCGAGAGGCTAGCATCTTAGCTGAGCCAGAGAAGTTCAACAACCCAGCTGAGCTTATCAAGCAAATTGATGCTGATAGAAACAGATACATTCCTGCTGACATCATTCAGTCTGAAATATCTAGCCTTCCCCAGTTGGGCACCTTTTACCGCTACAAAATGCGGGAGATGTCTCCAGTGAAAGCCGCAGAAGGCCTTCTTTCCTCGCTAAAGCAGGGCGGTGGCCTTAGCAATGTCTACGACCCGAATACTGGCAAGATAAACCGTGAGGCTCTTGCCCGTACGGTGAACGCATACTTTGACATCAATCAGCTCACCCAAGAGGAAGAAGACCAGGCAATTGCATCTGTCGCTCAAGACCTTGGAGTGGGCATTGAGCAGTTTGGAAACTTGCAAAACCTCTCTTCTGACAAGAGGAAAGAATATCTGGGTATGTTTGGAGAGAACCTCCTTAACGCCCTAAACACTTTGGTTGCAAACGACATCACTACAGAGAAGGAAGAGGACGCTCGCCAGATTGCGATATATCGAGCAAAAGCAAAGATTGAGCAGTCAATGAAGCAATCGGGGACTCAAATGCCCACCTTTAACCTATTCACTGGAAGCGTTCCATTGGTTCAGGTTGACAAGCGAGACAAGAAGGGCAATCCTATATCAACTTCGTCTGGTGATGCAAATTTTGTATTTCACTATACGGTCCCAGGAGATAAGCCTTCTTTCGTTGACCCCAGAACTAATACGAAGTTCACCATTACAAACGCTGGTGTTACTAGTGATGGAAGGCCAATGCTTGTGGGAACTCGGAGCCTAAAATTGGCGAACAAGGACACGGAAGTCGTGAGTGAGCTGATTCCAGTAACTCAAGAAATTCTGTCATCATTGAGCAACGTAAAGCAATCACAGGCAATTGCTGCTGCGATACAACAGCTAAACGCTACATACAATGAACTTGCCTCAACCCCAGCGGGTCAGGCATCGTTGATGCAAATGCTTGGACAAATGCCAGCAACTCCAGGAGCCCTTGGCTCTATCGGTGTTCCGGCTACCAATGCACTTACCGACCCCATTTTAGCTCAGACATACAAAAACCTTTACGGTATCGACTACTAAGTATATGGAAGACGAATTGATTCTCTCCCCGGCAGACCAGGCCAAACTTTCCAACGTCTTGAACAAGATGCGGGAAAAGGGCGCCCCAGAGTCTGCGATTGATTTCGTTACTAAAGACTTCACTCAGAAGTATGCTCAGCCGGCAGTAGCGGAAGAGGTTAAAAAAAAAAGCACTGGCGAATTTCCATCACAGTTGGAAACTTCTCCTGCGGCTTTTTCGTGGAGAGACCTCTATGAGACTCCCAAAAGTGACGTTCCAAAGATATTTGGTAGCCTAAGCGAGCTTAGGAAGTCTCCATCTACGGCTTACGGAGCTACGTCTTTCAAGGCAGACGAGAAGTTCACGTATCCGTTCTTCCATGGGGAGAAGAAGGAAAAAGAAGACGCTAGCGGATTTTTCCCGTCGTTCAAGGAAGAGAAGCCACTTGCTGGGCTAGAGGCTGCTGTTGAGGGAAAAGCGGAATTTGCTGCACCCGATAAGCTTATCGTAGATGAATCTCCTAATGAGCTTCAGCGTCTTTACAACCGCTCGGTTGCTCGCGGACTACGCGGACAGATTGCAACAGGGGTTTCTCGCCCCGGAAATCGCATTGAAGACCTTGCGTACCTAAACTACATTGAGCAGCGTGACGCTCCTCGTAAAGGAGACTGGCTTGCTGCTGCTCCCGGAACATTTGTTGGGGCCCCTGCATTCCTTCTTGATGCTATTCGTAGCTCAGCAGAGAGCCTTATCTCTCAGTTCGCCGCATCTCCAGTTGGTATCGCTGGGGCTGTTGCTGGTGCGGGTGCCGGAGCTGGAACTGGTGCTGCGCTTGGCGCAGCTGGGGGTCCGCTTGCTGGTGCAACCGCAGCTGGAGGCGCCACCCTTGGAGCTCTTGGCGGATTTTCGGCAGCCACATCTGCGGCTATTGAGTACGGCAGCAAGATAAATGAAGTATTGGCCGAGAACGGAGTAGACGTTACAAACGAAGAACAGCTAACCAAAGCATTCGCCGACGAAGAACTGATGGCAAAGGCCAAAGAAATGGGTCTTCGCCGAGCTATCCCAGTTGCCGCATTTGATGCCATTGCCGGAATGGTAGGTGGTAAGCTGATAGCTCCCGCTTTGGCAGGAGCTACCGCTAAGCAGGTAGCGAAAGTAGCAGCCAAAGAGGCAGGCATTCAAGCCGGACTCGGTGCGGCTGGAGAGCTGTCTGGACAGGTTGTCGCAGGAGAAGAAATCAAGCCACGAGAAATCGCCCTTGAGGCCTTTTCGGAGGTTCTTACGCCTGGTCTATCCACTGCATACAACATCATCAAGGAGAAGGCCCCTACGGAGGCCGAGCGCCAGTATGCGCAGTTTGCATCGGAGCAAGACCAAAAGCGTCTTGCTGAAATCCGCAACCTCACGTTTGCCGTAAACAACGCTGAGATTGCGAATCTTGATGACCAGATAAGCGACCTTCGCCGTAGTCGAATCGAAGAGGGCCGCCCTGAGCGGAAGGCGATTGATGAAAAAATCAAGAGCCTGGTAGAGCAGAAGTACACTCGTATGCGCTCAATTCAGGAAGACCTTCTTGGTGTCCTGTCCGATGAGGAAATAGCACAGGCTAACACCTTGGTCGGAGACGTCATCAACGCAAGCGATGCGCTAAAGAAAAACCCCGACCTGTCGGAGGCTGAGCGAACTGCTATTGAAGAGCAGTTCAACTCAGCCGCACAGCAACTTCAAGACATCTATGACTTTGCTGCTCAATCTCGTCAACAACAAGCACCTCAACCAAGTGATACGGAAACTGTCGCCCAAGAAGTACAGAGTAGAATCCCAGAAGGGCAAGAACCTGGGGGAGTATTCCAGCCTAGAGCAGGCCAAGAAGCGACTACAGCAGGTAGAGCTCTTCAAAAAGCTAGAGAAGAAATAGTAAGCACGAACATCCTTGGGAGATTGTTTCCCGGGACTACCCGTCTTTCTGATGAGCAGCGAAGCGAGCTGGCCAAAACAAAGGCTCAAGAGGGCCTTACTCCAGACGAAGAGTCTTGGCTTTCAAACATTGAAACCACGGCTTTAGACCAATTCAAAAAGCGTGAGTTCGCAAACCTATTTGACCCATATCAACGCCTTGCGTACATCAAAGAGATGGAGTCTCAAACTCCATCGTTGCGCCGTGAGATGGAGAAGCTGTTGCTTGCGTTTGACGCATTCAAGAGCATATCTCCAGATGCTAAATACTTCAATGTAGGGTTTGGGAAACGAGGATATACAAAGGCCGGAAGAGATGCTGGAATTGATGCTCAAACACTTAAGACTAGCCTTGGAGTTACCGCGACAGGGACTGGCCCTTCTGACAGAATAGTAGTGCAGTTCAGCCCACAGAAAGAAGACGTTAAAGGAGTTGGATATAAAGGCAGCAGAAATCCATTTAAGACCGCTGCTCACGAGACTTGGCACAACGTATGGGCTACGCACTTTGATAAGAATCCAACAGACTTCAATCAGTTACGTGAGCTTGTGATACGCCGGCTTAGCGAAAGCGATGTCAAGAAGCTAAATGAATTTGCTAATATGTACGAGGAACGAGAAGACTTGATTTCTGGTGGCGCGTATAAGTCAGAAGAATTTATGACTGACCTCGGGGCATTGCTTGCGGATGACCAGGTTACGTTTGAGAACAATTTCTTAGAGGAGCTCAAGGCATTCTTGAATAACATTGTAGCAAAGCTCACCGGCCAGCGCGTTCAGCTTTTTGAGGACTCTGCACTTGCTCGTGATATTGCTTCATACATGACTGGCATATCTCAGACCATTAAAACTGGTGGTGATATCTCGGCTGTTCCGGTGTCTGCTCGGCTTAAGTCGGACCGATTCCGCCGTGCAAATAAGTCAACATTTGAGGCCGATGGGGCAGTCACAGATATCCGTTATGAAAATATGGCCGGGCGCCCTGAGCCAAAGACATACGCCCGACAGCTCCGCAGTGATGAGGTGTTTCTAAAGAAAGTTAGTGCGCTAACAGATGACGCGCTAAAAGCAGTAGAAAAGTTTCTTGATACTGACCGACTTCGTGGAATTCCAAAAGCAATTCTTCAAGCGATGGAAGTTTCCGAGTCAATGAACATTCAGCACATGAACCGCTTGTTCTTGGCCATGAGTCGAATTCGGAAAGAAATCAGAGGAACCGTTCTGCAAAAAGGGCTTAGCCCAGAACAGACAGAAAGGGTAAATAAGCTTACCTATGACGTGATGTTTTCTGAAGATGAAGCTGTCCGCGCCGAAGCAGCGGCACAGCTTCAAGAGGAATATCCTAAGATAGCGTCGGACGTATCAATACTTGTTTCTATTCGAGCTGCCCTTCAGGATACATTGATGAATAGTACTGCTTTTGACAATCTAAGCGATGTGCTTCGTGAGACCATCAAAGACAGAAACCAATACTACGGAACGCGCACTTATCGCCTATTTACCGACCCAAACTTCAAGGTAGATGAGTCTCTACGTGAACAGGCGATTAACGATATAATTACACTAGAAACTGAGCGAATCGCCGAGGAGATGTTCATGAACGTCGATGAGATATTCATTCGCGACGCCTTCGGTAAAAAATATCCTTTTGATGAAGTCAATCCAGGCAGAGAGCCAGATGAGGATGACTACATGGCCTTCGTGCAGCAGGAAATGAGCAAGAAGATTTCAGATGATGCTCGCAAAAAGGTCAATGGTATTCTTGAACTGAAGGGACAAAGCAAGTCAATGGGCGAGTCTAAGCTCGGCGAGCTTCGCGTTCCCTCAAAGCAGTTCAAGCAGCGCAGCGAATTGCCGGAAAGCCTACGCAAACTCATGGGAGAGGAGACAAATCCGTTTGTCAAATTCAGCCAGACCGTAACGAATCTTACGTCAATTATCGAGCGATACACGCTTGTCGATAGGGTTAACCAAGCTGCTAGAAATACAGGCCTCAGCTCATTGATTGTTCCTCAGTCAGTAGTAAAGGCATTGAAGGATGCAAAGCTTAGCTGGGACAATATGAATTCTCTTGCCCTTCAAATGCGCCTTATTGACCCAAATGACAAAACGGCAAACAATAAGCGTACTGTTGGCAAGCTTCGGGATATGATTATGGATAAGCTTCGAGCTGACTATACTGAAGTTACTGAAACTAAATCGCCGATGTATGGGAAGTGGGTGGCGAACGACTTTCTATCGCTATTCCAGCAGACGCCGCTTTACGAATCAAACAACGTAGCTCTTAAGTTCTACTACAAGCAGCTTCTGCAGCTTCGTCGTGTTCGTGTCCTTTACAACCTCCCAACCTGGCGCAAAAACATCATGGGTGGATGGTACTTCCTATTTGCAAATGGTGTGCTCCCATATAACAGTGCTCGGGGCGGCATGACTCTGTTTAAGGATTTTGCCAACCGCATGAGGAAATGGAAAACCGGGGAGTATGACGCAGATACTGAGGCGGTGTTCGATGAGCTTGCAGAATTGGGACTTCTTGGTGCATCTATAAATGCTGGTTTGCTTGGCTCAATCAACCAGTCTTACATGGATATGTACAACGACGTAAATCCAAATAAGGCCTGGTCTTGGTTGAATCGCCTGAATACAAAGGGTTCACGTATTGGATATCAATACGGCGCTATTGACGACTATACCAAGATGATTGCATATCTCTACAAGAGAGAGAACTTTGCCAAGCGTCTTGCCTCAAACCCAGAAGGCAAGTCGTATGCTGAGCTAAGTCCAGAACAGCAAGCAGAAGTGCGTCAAATGACGGCAGAGCGAATCAAGCAGACGTTCCCAACAATGTCTCGTCTGCACCCATCATTTCGTCAGATATCTAAGCTTCCGTTTGGAGACTTCCTTTCGTTCCGCCTTGAGGCATTCCGTTCGTACTATGGAATCTTTGAGAACGCTATTGCAGACATCAACGAGGGAATCAACAATACGAACCTGTCAGCATCTCAGCGTCAAGCATATATGGTAGATGGTCTTAAGTCATTGTCGGCTTTGATTATCCAGTCTACGATGTCAAACATTGGATACATAGCCATTGCGCAGTCATTCTTTGATGATGAAGAGGAGAAGGAGCTTGCCGTTAAAATGCGTGGTGTTCCGTTCTTGATGCCTGACTGGATGAAGGGCTCTAACGTCGTGCCGGTATCCATGAATGAAGATGGTACCATTCGCTACGTCAATATATCGTCTGAAGACCCATACGATGAAGTTTCTTCTTTGATTTTCGGAAGAGATGGTATAGCCAGAAGCGAAAGTCTCCAGTCATTACTTGGAAACTTTGCCGAACCTAACATCTCAGTGAAACTTTGGTACAACCTTCTTGAAGGCAAGGATAACTACGGAAAGCCAATTATTGACAACAAAGACGCAACATGGCTCTCCAAAGCTCTTGGGTATGGTGGATATATTGGCCGTCAATACTTTGCCCCTCCCAATATTGACTTCATCCGCCGAGAGATTGTAAAGCGTATCGAGGCCAGGGCAGAAGACCCAGAGATTGACCTTCGTCCACTAGAGACGACCGCACAGCTTTCTCAGAACCTGGTATTCCGCGACTACCCAGTCAACATCGGACAGCAGTTCTACTACAACCTTAAGGACCAGAAGTTTGAGGATTCGGATTTGGCTCCGTGGGTTGAGCTTGGCGAGGCAGAGCGCGCTAACAGGCGCGCTCGCTTAGACCAGGTGAAGGAGGCATACCAGACAATCGTTCAGTATGGTGAGCATTTTGAGAACTACGAGCTTATTGACAAGGCTCAAAAGAACCTAAATACCTCATTTAGAAACGATGACGATGCGCTCTACTACGTACTCTACGACATCCCGTTGCCCGAGTAGACCAGCGCTTTCACCACTAAATCACTTCTTTAACCCATGTATTTTTGCTGCATGGGATGGACGGAGATTTTCAAAAATAGCAACGACTACAACGAGAAGAATGTACTTGGTGCATTGTCGTTTGCGGTAATGGTTATGGTGATGATTGCTGACCTCGTAACTGGAGTTATGGGTACGCATCTTCCCCTCAACGAATACGTATACAACAGCTTTGTTATAGTAACACTGGGATGCTTTGGTATCTCTGGAATAGAGAAGTTTGCTAAGTCATGAAAATGCCCGTCTCTTTTGACCAGTTTCAAAAGAATCCAGTAGCCGCTATCGCCTTCATTGCCCTTGTTGCAATCGGTTATCTTTACGTGGACCAGAAGATGACTAATGGCAAAATAGATGACCGATGCCAGGGAAGGGTAAATGAGCTCGAGGTCAAAGTTGACAAATATGTTGAGCATATTCGTCGTCTTGATTCAGCTCTTGCCTATACCAGCGCTAAAAACGAAATGCTCCTACAGACCAAATGACACGTTCAATCCTCTTCATAGCTGCCGGAATTGCCGTAGGTGTGGTAATCGCAAAGAAGCAAGAACCAGAAGCCCCAATCGACCCAGTTGATTTGATTATTGAGAAATCAAATCAAACCATGCGAAAGGCGAGCGCAGTATCAGCTAAGGCGGACCAGCAAGTAGCGAAGAGCATAGGAGAAATGAAACAGACTATCCAAGTGCTGGAGGAGGAGAAAGAACAATTGGTCGAACAAGTAAAGGTCATGCAAGATGAGATTGTGGCTGTTAAGTCTGCTCCTGTGCAGCACTTCGATGTACTCGCAATCGGCGTATCCGATTCAGCGAGTAGAAAATAAGGACACAGTAGTTGTAATGACCAAAGCACAAGCGATTGCCATGAACAATCGCTTTCTTTCCATGGACTCAACAATCAAAGCATACAATGAAGCCTACAAACTCAAGTATTTTCAGCATCATCAAGCAAGCCAAACTGTGGCTCGCCAAGATTCAGTCATTGCTGAACTCAATCGACAGCTCCTCATCAAGCCGACCTTCAAAAGAATGACGCAAACGGATATATTCATATCCATCTATTTCGTCGTATTTTCGTCGGCCCTAATGTACTTGACGCTGTGAAATGGTTCTCTCTGGTTATCGCAATCCCCTTACTCGTTGGGTGTTCGGCAGAATGGCACCTGAAGAAAGCTATTCAGAAGAACCCGGCTTTGTTGTTGGAGCCCACGGTTGTTACGAGATGGGACACGATTACGATGCCCCCGATAACGATTGTGGACACGCTGGAGATACCAGCGGTAGGCGACAGCTCCATAATAGAGAACGACTCACTTCAAGTAGTCGTTAAGACTGTGGTCGATAGAAACGGCAACAAGAAGCTGTCCGTTTCTGCCAAAACTAAGACCATTCAAATACCCCATTACATCAAGGTGGATTGCCCTCCGCAGGTTAAGCTGTTGGCTATTCCTTGGTATTACAAAGTGTACAAGGTGTCATTTTTCATCTTGATACTCCTGCTGATTGTGGCTCTTGCTCGGCACATCAGTTCCCGCTTTGTTTAACCAAAAAATCTAACTACCTTTGAATCAGGAAGTAACGGCTATTGCCAAAAAGAAACTACCAATGGAATGGGAATACTACACCAATCCGAGCAAGAAAATTCAAATTGACGGCCTTCTTGAGAAGGCAGCTTCGGTATTCGCTAACTGCGATTCTACCTCAGAAGCACGTGCTGAAGCACGTCGTCAAGAGAAGAAAATCTTGAGCGAGATTGCTAAGATTGATGCCCTCTTCGCTGAGCGATGCGGGTGCAACGAGCTATACTAAGCCCTTTAGTCGCTCCTTGTTGATTTGGGAGATATCGTAGTGCTTCTTGCAGTACTCGTATAGCTCCCCGCCAAGGTTTTGCGCTTTTTCCAACGTCATATCAGCAACAGCTTTCCTCCACTCCTCAGGCGTAGAGCAGAGTATTCCTGTCTTGTTATGGATGATGGCCTGCTTGTATGGCGTCGTATTCGAGGCAATGATTGCCGTCTTGGTGTACCCGGCCTCAACCACCTTTAGGTCCGACTTGCATCGGTTGAACTTGTTGTTCAAGAGCGGAGCCAGAGCCACATCAAAGTGGCGATAGAGCTGCGCGTACAAGTGGATGTCAAGGGGATACATTGTGTACTTGGCCCGAAGGATGTCTGGGTAGTCCATAAGGTTCATGCAGTACAGCTCATGATTCTCAAAGGTGACACCCATTGAAAGAAGGTCATTGCGGTGGCCATTGGCTCCGATGTATCCAAAGCGAACAAGTCCTTTTGGGTTCGGGTCTTTCTCTTGTTCAGCCCACTGCTTTTCTTTCTCGTATACCGTGTTAGGTATTACTCGATACACAGCATTCTTATTCACCTTTCGCATCTTGTGCGCAAGGGTTTCAGATGGAGTCCATATCTCGTCAGCAATACGGATGCTTGCAAGAATCTCCCCAGATACTTGCTTCTTGTAGTGTTCCTTTGCTGGATTGTCGTCTGGAAGTTCCCAGAAGTCGTCGTTGTCAAGGATTAGCTTGACCTTGTACTTCTTGAGCCACTTCTTGAACTCGATGTAGTTGGAAACGGTACACCGACGAGAAACGATGACAGAGCCAACCTTCGTCATGTCAAACTCCTTAAGCTCATTGAAGCTGGAGAAGAAGTGGATGTTGACACCCTCCTCCGCTTTGAGGCGGAGGAAGGGAGTCATCAGTCTGTGGTAGTTGATGCCGTTTAGGCCGTCAAGAAATATCAGCGTTATCATCGTAGTATTCCAACAGTGCAGCCCGAATCATGTCGAACTCTCCGTCGATGTCTCTTTTGAATTTACGTATGGTGTTGTGTAGTCGGTCAGCGTCAACCCTTGGGTTTCCTGCTTCGTCGAGCAGGCTTTCGTACAG
>Ga0208005_1000016_pt1 | contig 65797 bp, 69 predicted proteins | sample DEB19_08_DNA_3_FD_184530 | JGI IMG/M metagenome (GOLD analysis project Ga0208005, IMG submission 184530) | Aqueous microbial communities from the Delaware River and Bay under freshwater to marine salinity gradient to study organic matter... | ecosystem: Environmental > Aquatic > Marine > Coastal... | reverse complement strand
TATTGGGCTATTACCAAAACTTCCACTTCCACTTTGATTGCTACTGGCTCCTTGACCAGCTCACAGGCAGTTTCAAGTGGCAATACTTTTACCCTGGATGCAATCAACATTGCTATCCGTGATGCGACCTCGGTATAAATAATATGGATGTCTTTTTGATCAAAGACGGCAAAGTAGACAACTGCATCTGTGCGGACAGTGTAGAGCGCGCGCAGAGGTTTTACCCCGACCACATCTGCATCGAACGAACGGACGCACTGCGCGGCTATGGCCCGGGCGATCTGTACGACGGGCAGAATTTTTCGAAAGCTCCATACGTGCATGTGATCGTTCCGGTCAGCCGACTGGAATTCCTTCGTCGCTTTACGCCTGAGCAGCGCATCGCTATCCGGGCATCGAACGACCCGGTAATCGTTGACGCACACGAGCTGCTCGACATTGCCACCGAGATCGCTGCGGATGACCCGGACACGATCCGATACGTGCGCTACCTGCAACAGCAGGGCTTTATCTCGTCAGCAGATGCTGACCGCATTTTGGAGGTGTCGCAATGAGTCTTGGTGGATCAGTTTTACGCCAACACATTGTTGAATTTACGGAGGCGGGTGTTTTGTATGATGGCGTCCTTGACACGTCCGATACATCAAGCCCTTTTAACTGGACTGTCCCGGACGGCGTAACGCAGCTTCAGGTTTCCGCGGTGGGGGGCGGTGGCGGTGGCGGTGGTGGTGGCGGGCCTTCGACTACAGTGGCATCTGGCGTTGGCGGAGGTGGTGGCGGCACAAGTGGTGGCGCGCTAAATTTGTTTCCTTGCGTTGTTGTCCCTCGTTCTGTTTTGACAGTCACAATTGGCGCAAAGGGTACGGGCGGCGCTGTCGGAGGCGAAGTTGCAACAGGGTCGAGCGGAACAGCGGGCGGGGCCACTTCCATTTTGTGTACGACCGGGACAATGATTCCGCCCAAAATCTCTTTGCGTTCAGGGTCCGGAGGAAGCGGAGGACAGGCATCGACTAGCTCTTTTGCAAACGGCGGAAACGGAGGAACATCTTTTGTTGGTGGCACCGGATCACTTGGAGGATCAACATCAGCAGCCTCGGGGGCAAACGGCGCCGGTCAAGGCCCATCGAACACAAACGTAAACGTTTTTCCCGGCCTCCTACAGTCTATTAACGGTGGCGGCGGTGGGGCATCAAATTCCACATACACAGCAAATGGTGGAGCTGGCGGAATACAAGTTTTTATTGTTCCGTTTTTGACAAACGCAGATGGAAACACCGCAAACCAAGGTGCTGGAAACACGTCAGGAACAGGAGCGTCCGCTGTTTCTCGCGGAGCAGGCGGTCACGGCGGGCCTTCTGTATTGGTCCAAAAAGATGACGCCTCCAGAGGCGCTGGGCGAGGCGGTGGTGGCGGGACGACTGCCGTGGCGGGCACAAACGCTGATTCTGACGCTTATGGCGCCGGTGGTGGCGGTGGGTCTGGCGGCGCAGCAGGCGGTGACGGTGCAGCTGGTTATTTAGTAATCACCTACTGGAGCGCCGACTGATGGCTATTTCTGAAGCATTCAACGGCAGCGCCTCGATCAGCACGACTGAGTATGATTTGCCGAGCGCAAGCACGACTGTGTCTGCGCAGACGACTGATGGCATTTACCAGCTTTTTCTGGACCTTAATGCACTGACCTCGACCGAACAATACACACTCAAAATCTACGAGAAGGTCCAATCGAGCAGCACGCAGCGCGTGGTGCAAGAAGTTGTATTCTCTGGTGTTCAGGCTGAACCTGTTTACGTCACGCCATCGCTTCTGTTCCTGCACGGCTGGACGTTCACCCTGACGAAGAACTTCGGTACTGACCGCACCATCAACTGGTCCATTCGGTCGGTTGCCTAATAAATGATCTGGTGGGGGCCGTTACTTCAGGGTGGAGCGCAGCTACAGGCCACAGGAGGCGCTACAGACGCCCTTCTAGCTAACGATCTCCAGAGTCTTTCACAACTCTCAACCCCTGCTGTAGGGCAAACACATGCTTTGTTGGCTAATGACCTTCAAAGCAATTCTCAACTCTCACAGCCAGCACTAACAGAATCTAGTGTCCTGCTGGCTAATGACCTTCAGAGTAATTCTACTGTATCTACAGTATCTATTACTCAGATACACAATCTTTTAGCCAATGACCTAGAAAATCTTTCACAACTTTCTTCTCCTGCAATTGGAGGTGGTGCTGCTTTTGCTTTGTTGGCTAATGATCTTCAAAGCGCAACCCAACTCTCAATCCCTGTCCTTAGGCAAAAGAGACAGGTTAATTATGCTACAAGCGTAACAATCGCCTCGCTTAACGGCGTAACTTTTTATCACAACGGCGGCAAATGGTACGGGTACTAATACAAAAATGCTAACTCAACGTGAACTTCAAAACCTGGTAGATCAAATCAATAACAAATTTGATCAGCTTCGATCAGACCTTAAAGACCTTAGGGAAGAACTTGAATCCCTAAAAGCAAGGAAACCAACAAATGCCAATCAGAAAGGTTAAAGGAGGTTATAAGTGGGGTAAAAGCGGTAAAGTATATCCCACTCGCAAAGGAGCAGAAAAACAAGCACAAGCTGCATATGCTTCAGGGTATAAAAAAACCAAGAAAACTTGAAGCTATAATAATAATATGGTAAAATATGGATAAAGAAACTGAATATTACTATAACAGTTATTTTGATCTATTTAGATCACAAGGCTGGAAACAACTGATTAGTGAATTTTCAGAAAACTCAGAAGCCATTAATTCAGTAGAGCATACAAAAGACTTAGAAGACTTGTTTTTTAGAAAAGGACAACTGGACGTTATCGCTTCAGTCCTTAACCTAGAAAGCTACATCCAAAGAGGCTATGAAGATGCCACAACTAAGGATGTTTGACTTTAGTTGCTTTAATGATCACACCTTTGAGGCCCTAGTGGATAACCCACAAGAAGCTTTAGTGTGTCCAAAGTGTAATCTAAAAGCAACCAGAGTTATCAGCCCCATTCGTTCAATCTTAGACCCACTAAGCTTCCCCACAAGTGAATCAAAGTGGATCAGAGAACACGAAAAAGCGGGCTCACGAGGAAGATCCGATTAACTCGGCAAATCTTTCTTAAACAACCTCCATAATGTGAAATAACCACGGAGCAAAAGACTAATGGGTAGAGCAATCCTACTTGACGAACTTGAGGAGAGTTTGAACGCAGACGAGATTCAGGATCCTACACAGGATACCCCTGACATTCAAGATTTTCAAGAGCAACAACCAACACAAGAACAAGAAGAAGAAGAAGAACTCCCTGATCGCTATCGGGGCAAGAGTGTTAAAGATCTTGTTCGCATGCACCAGGAAGCTGAAAAGCTGATCGGAAAGCATGGGTCTGAAGTTGGTGAACTTAGAAAAATTGTTGACCAGTATATTCAAACACAACTCCAAGCAAACAATAAAAATGAGCCTGAAGGACAACTTGAAGAAGTTGATTTCTTCGTTGACCCTAAGACTGCTGTAAAGCAGGAGATCGAGAACCACCCAAGCATCAAGCAGGCCAAACAGTACACTGAAGAAGCCCGAAAGGCTGCTGCTTTGTCTGTTGTTAAGAATAAGCATCCAGAAATGGAAGATATTCTTAAAGATCCTAATTTTGCTACTTGGATTCAGTCAAGCAAGATCAGAACGCAATTGTTTGTGATGGCCGACCAACGGTACGATGCAGACGCTGCTGATGAGTTGTTTAGCCTGTGGAAAGATCGCCAACAGACTGTCCAAAACACAGCTACGGTGGAAAAGGCAGCACGACGTGATGCTTTGAAGTCCGCCAGCACTGGAACTGTTAGGGGTAGTGCAGAACAAAGGGCCAAGAAAAAGTTTCGTAGGGCTGACATCATTAATCTAATGAAAACCGACCCTGGACGCTATGAAGCTTTGCAACCTGAAATTATGCAAGCCTATGCTGAAGGGAGGGTTATTTAACTTTATAGAGGTAATTTAAGAAAATGGCTGGTGAAACTAGTGGTAATTATTTTACACAGAATGCTGTAGTAGACAAAACAGCAGCAGATAAATTTATTCCAGAGATTTGGAGTGATGAGATCATCGCTTCTTATCAAAAGAATCTGAAGCTGTCCCCCTTGGTCAAGAAGATGACCATGAAGGGCAAGAAGGGCGATCTGATCCACGTACCGAAGCCGATTCGTGGTTCTGCTAATGCAAAAGTTGAAGCAACGGCTGTTTATATTCAAGCCAATCTTGAGTCTGAACTGACCATCAACATCAATCGTCACTTTGAGTATTCGCGTCTGATTGAGGATATCGTAGACGTTCAAGCACTGTCGAGCCTGCGTCGCTTCTATACGGAAGACGCTGGTTACCAACTGGCACTGAAAGTTGACACTGATCTGTTCAGTGCTTCGACTGGCTTTGGTAATGGCACGCTGACCCTGAGCCCTGCAACGGATGGTTCTAGCTGGGCAAGCAACAACGCAGTGTACTACATCGATGCATCCACGGGCCTGACTGCATACGCAGTAGACACCGTGATTGATACTGATGTGTTTACTGACGCAGGCTTCCGTGCGCTGATCAAGAAGATGGATGACAATGATGTGCCGATGGATGGCCGTGCATTTGTTGTCCCGCCTGCACTGCGTTCGGCAATCATGGGCATTGACCGTTATGTGTCCTCTGATTTCCGCGATGCACGTACCGTACAATCGGGTCTAATTGGTTCGGTTTATGGTATTGACGTTTATGTGTCCTCGAACTGCCCCACGATTGAAACTGCAGCAGCTAACACTGCTGTAGGCAACAGTGTGGCAATTCGTGGTGCCCTTCTGTTCCACAAAGAAGCCCTTGTCCTGGCGGAACAAATGGCTGTCCGTTCGCAGACGCAGTACAAGCAAGAATACCTTGCTACGCTGTTCACTGCAGACACGCTTTATGGTGTTCAGGCTTTCCGGCCTGAAGCAGGTTTTGTTTTGGCTGTTAACGACCTGTAATAACCATTGAAAGGGGCAAGGTGAAACTTTCTTTAGAAAGCGTAGCCTTGCCTTTTTCTTATTAATTAACCCATAAGGCTTCTTGTGAATGGCTACAGAAGATCGACTTTCGAGGATTGAACTAAAGCTTGATAAACTCACTGAAGCAATCCTGACCATAGCCCGAGTAGAAGAAAAAGTTCTTGCTTCTAATGAACGAATTGAAAAGATTGAAGACAAACTTGAGAAGCAGGAAGAAACTTTGGGGGCTTTGGTTTCTAAAGTAGCTGTAAATTCCAAGCAAGTATCCATGTTTGAAAGAGCACTTTGGTTCTCTCTAGCTACTATCGTAAGCTTTGTCACTTATTACATTAAATCAGTAGGCTAAAATGGCTAATTATTCTAAGACCACTAATTTTGGAACTAAAGACACCCTTCCAACAGGTGATTCCCAAAAGATTATTCGTGGTTCTGAATTTGATACTGAATTTGATAATCTTGCTACTGCTATTGCTTCTAAACTAGATTCTCCTGCTAGTTCTGCTAATGTAAATTTTCTGCAGTCTGGTGTTACTGCTGTCTCGAGGACTGTTCAAAGCAAGCTTAGAGATGTTGTTTCTGTAAAAGACTTTGGGGCGGTTGGTGATGGTGTGGCGGATGACACTGCGGCGATTCAGGCTGCTTTGACGCACTGCATCGCAAACAAAACAAGTTTGTTTTTTTCTAACGGGACTTACTTGTACAAGCCAAATTCTACGTTTGATTTGAACCTGCATGACGCCATTACCTCACTGAAAATGTTTGGTGAAGGCGTTATAGCAACGAAGTTTTTAATAGATTTCAACGGACTGGCTTTCAACGTCAATAACTATTGGGAACGCGGCCCATTGCAATTGGAAGACATGACGTTTGAACTTGCAAACCCAGCAACCAACAGCAACGCTACCGGATTTTATTTCCGAAGAATCTTGTCCGGCGTGCCTCGTTGGGGCGCTTCGTGGAAAATAACAAATTGTGATTTTCTAAAGTTCACAAACTGTGCATTGCACGGCGTAGAAATTTTTAATGCGTCCACTGTAAGCTGCAACTTTGTTGGTAACAGTTTGTACACAACCAGTAGTGGGTTGTTGACTACTTATGACGATGCTTGTGTCCGCATGTGGGGCGCGGACGGTACGGCAAACTCTCAGTCGCACTCGTTCTCTAATATGAACATATTTGAGAATTGCCTGTTTGGTCGTACCAAATTTGGGTTTGATGGCTGGAACGCCTACTTTGTGGAGTTTAACAATTGCACGTTTGAGCCAAACTGGATTGGTCTTAGCAATAAACGTGTTCCTACTGCTGCCTCCGGCATCAACACCAGTACTGAAAAAGGCGGCGGTGCCTTTGCGTCCGTAACGTACAACAACTGCTGGTTTGAACAAAACGCGCTTTATCACGTTTCAAACGTAGATGTAGACAACAGCGGCGCGGATGTGAACCCGTTGATTCGTTCAATATTGCGAGGGGCCAACAACTACTCAACACAAACCGCTACACAAAACCTAAAAAATAGACCTTCGGTTAATAGTAGTGGTTTTACCACGGCTTTGCTTATGCAAGGGACAAGTCTTGCAACTACAGACCCAAACTATATTTTGGCGCAGGCATTTACAAACAATCCAGACGAAACTTTTTACCAGATAACGCCGACTGCGGCTACTTGGAGTATCCCGACCACGTTTCAAAAGATAACCAATATTGGTGGAAATTGGAACGGCGCACATCCTGTGATGCTAAACAATGCTGGCAACTCGTATCACCTATGGGTAGACATCAGCGGCAAGTTGCGGATTAAACTTGGTGCGCCTGCGGCTGATAACGACGGCACCGTAGTAGGGACTCAAACATGATTACACTAGCATTTGAAAGCAACCTTTAATAAATAAAAGAGACCCCCACCATCTCAAGGCAACTTTAAGTAAATGTCAAACTACACAAAAACAACCAACTTTGGTGCTAAAGACACCCTTCCTTCAGGCGACTCTCAGAAGATCGTAAGGGGCTCTGAGTTTGATACTGAGTTTAATGCTATCTCAACTGCTATTGCTACTAAGCTCGAGTCTGGCTCAAGTTCTGCTGATGTAAATTTCTTGCAAAGTGGAACTGGTGCTACTACCAGGACGGTGCAGAGCAAGCTGCGGGACGTTGTGTCGGTGAAGGATTTTGGGGCTGTGGGGGATGGGGTAACAGACGACACGGCGGCGATTCAGGCGGCGCTCAATGCCGCAGCTGAATCAAACAAACGATTGTTTGTGCCTTCTGGTTCATATTTGTGCAATTCGTCTCTTGCGTGTGACAACGCATCTGCAAACTTCAACGGAATAATCATCGAAGGTGAGGGCTGCGGACTTAACAATTCAGGATCAGAAATTGTTTTTTCTTCGACCTCTGGTGTGCGGTGGTTGTTCTCTGCAGCGTCCGCTGCGTCTGCATTTCTGGATCGTGTTGTTATACGTGATTTGGCCCTAAGAATAAGCGGTTCATCCCCGTCTGGGTCACTGATTAGATTGCGCCGAGTTTTTGAACTTAAGATGGAGAATGTTTATCTCAGAGGCAACAATGGGACAGAATACTTAATTGACGGGAACGAGTGGGTCAATCTTAGATTTGACAATTGTTATTTTAGAGATGCCGCTTACGGTATAGCGTCGGTTTCTGTTGCCGGGTTCTCATCTTTTGCAAACGTGATCAAGTTCAGTGTGTGCACGTTTGACGACTTGACAACCGCGACAAATTTTAGCCTAGCTGGCCGATCAATTGAGTTCGATACTTGCACATGGGAACCAGCAGAGAACGGATCCGCATCTGCAAATTTAACCGGCAACTATAACACTTATTTTCGTAATTGCTGGTTTGGTGATGGAAATAACACGGGCACATGGATCACTGCTTCCGGAGAACAGGTATCAATTGAAAACTGCGAAATACTGACGGGTGCGACCGCAGTAGATTTGCAGACCACATTTCCGTCTCGAATTGAGGGTGGGCGCTTCGCTGGAGCGACACAAGCAATCAGAATCGCTGCCAACAATGTGTCTGTTCGAAACGCGCGGATTTTTTGTGTAGAAAACAATTCTATTGGTATTAAAGCCGTATCCGGCATTGGTCAAATCTTAGAATCAAATAGGGTTGTTGAGTCAGGGACCCCGTCAGGGACCATCGCTTATCAGTTGGCTGCAGGGACAACTGGGCGCATCAGCGATGTGGTTGGGTCTACTTGCGACACGTTTATTGATGACGGCACGACTGCTGCGTGGGAAATATCCACACGAAGCGCTCGATTGACCGGAATTACAACAACAAATGTCGGGTCTATTAGCGCGGGCGCTATTGCAACGATTACTATAACAATCCCAGGGGCAGAAATAGGGGACACTGTTGATGTTGCTGCGCCCTCTGCAATAGAGTCAGGTTTGATGTGGTGCGGGTACGTTAGCGCGACTGATATCGTCACGATCCGCATTCATAACACTACAGTCTCCCCGATTGATCCAGCATCAGCCACTTGGTATGCCAGAGTTACTCCAACAAACTTCTAAAATATCAAAAACTTTACAGCAATTTTCATAATCCGATAACCAACCCATAAGGCAACCCCCCATGCCCACCCTAAAACAACTCTTGCGCTCCCGCACCGTGCTCTTCGCAGTCGCGGTCGCGATTCTTAGTGTCCTGCAGGGCTTTGTGTTTGCTCTGCCATTGCCACCTGCCGGACAGGCTGCAGTTGGTTGTATCATTGCTGTGGCGGTGGTCTTGCTGAGAGCCATCACGACAGAGCCGCTCACGAGGAAGTAATTCATGCCGACGATCAACCAGCTCCCGTCAATCGACGAAGTGTCAGGCGGCAACCAGATCCCGACGTACTACGCCGGCGGCGGTGATGCGAGGAAGATGTCGGTTAATCTGCTGCAGGAGTACATGCAGGACAATCTGAACTTTCCAGACAACGCCTCAGAGGTCACATACAACCCCGCAGGCACCGGCGCGGTGGCAAGGACGGTTGAGGCGAAGCTACGCGACGTTGTGAGCGTTAAAGACTTCGGGGCGGTTGGGAATGGGGTGGCTGATGATACGGGGGCTATTCAGGCGGCAATTAACACCGGCAGCGGTGTTTTTTTCCCAGATGGCACATACAAGTGCTCTGGACTTACGCAATCAACGAACGGCCAGCGGCTTTTTGCAAACGGCAAAGTCATTTTGCAAAAGAATGCAAACGGCGTAATTCTTACCTGCTCAGGGACTGAGGTAGAGCTAAATGGCTTGATGTTTTACGGTGACGCCTCAACGCCAACATTTACAGGCAACAACGTCAACGCATCGGGCAACAACTTCCGCATGGTCAATTGCGGCAGCCGCTGGGCGTATGCAAGAGCAGTAAAATCAACCGGCGGTCACACGCAAATTATTGGCACGTGTGACATATACCAGACGACGGACGCAACGGCTTCTGGATATGACATAGAAATCGGAGTCAGCGGGACAGCGACTTTTTATCACCAGCTCTTCGGTGTTTACACTTCGCAATCTTCTGGCGGCATCCTTTTTACTGATACCGGATCGCACGTCATTTCAGGCGGCCAATTCGGCAAGCTAACCATTCAGTCTGGCACGTCACCAGCGGGCGTTAACGGCGGAATAACATCTAATGCAAGAATTCTTGGAAACGTCACTGTCGGACTGTCCAGCGCGGTTTTTGTAGGCAATCAATTTTCTGCGATTGCTTTCTCTTTTTCTGCTGGCACGTCTGGTTGCCGTCTTGATATGTCCAACGTGTTTGCGTCTGGTGCGACCGTTGTAAACAGCGGAAACACAAACAACTTAATTGAGCGCGAAACATCAGCCGGAAGCGTAAATGTTCTTCGATATGGGCCAGACGCAAACTACAGAGAGCTGACGCTTAATCTTTTAGACGCCACCCTTGCGTATGAATTCGACGGATCGTGCGTCCTTCCAAACACACGAGCCTATCGAATCAAAAACGCAGCAGGTACTGTGCTTTCTGCGGTCGCTTTAAGCTCTGGTAACGACTGGACAATCGGGGCGGATAGCGGCGCTGGCAACTTTATGAACATCGTCTCCGGCGACGGTGGCATCTATCTTGGGCCTGGCAATGTTTCTTCTTTCCAAGCCGTAGCGTCATCTTTCAGACCACAAACAGATGCAATCCCTAACCTTGGTACGGCTAGCCAAAGATGGAACACGGTCTACGCCGCAACCGGCACTATTAACACCTCAGACGAACGCGAAAAGCAGGATATCTCTGCGCTTGATGACGCAGAAAGGCGAGTAGCTGTTGCGATTAAAGGACTTGTAAAAAAGTTTAGATTCAAAGACGCAGTGCAGAAAAAGGGCGACGGCGCGCGAATCCATGTCGGCGTGATTGTGCAGGAAGTTATGGCTGCGTTTCAGGTCGAGGGTTTGGACCCGATGCGATATGGAATCATTTGCTATGACCAGTGGCAAGAAAGCCCGGAAGTTTTGGCCGACGACGGGACATTGATCAGCCCGCTTGTCCCGGCGGGCGACCGCTATGGCGTGCGCTATGAAGAACTTTTGGCATTTATAATTGCAACTTTGTGAGACCCCCCCCATGTCCGAAATCGACCCCGTAAAATTCGGCCTGCTCATCGGCCAAGTCAAGACGCTCGAAGCGCAGGTTGACGACATGCAGCGCGACATCAAGCAGCTTCTGGCGCTGGCGAATCATTCGAAAGGCTCTCTTTGGGCGGGTATGATGCTCGCAAGCATCTTCGGGGCCGGGGTTACTTGGACCATCAACTTTTTTCGATAGAGGTCTGATATGAGCGTAAACAATCAATTCAGCCAGCGCGTAGGCTCTAACCAAGTCACGACGCCTGGCGCTACCAGCGCGAGCATCACCCTGAACGCGCAGGACAAAGCCGTGCGACTGGTTAATTCTGGCGCCAACATCTGCCACGTTCGCATCGGCGAAGGTTCGCAGACTGCCACGACTGCCGACCTGCCGGTGCGTGCAGGCTCCGAGATCATCGTGCGCAAGCGCGACGGCGACGTTACCCTGGCGCATATCTCGGCGTCCGGCACGACGCTGCACGTGGCGACGGGTGAAGGCGGGCTGTAATGGCTCAAATCCCCGTCATCCAAGGAATCTACACCGACAACACGCCCGACCTGCGCTCCAGTTACCCGGTTAACCTGGTTCCTGTCCCGCGAGAGTCTGGCATCTCGTCTGGCTTCCTGCGGCCTGCGGATGGTCTGGTGTCGAATGGCACCGGACCCGGCACTGATCGCGGTGGCATTGAGTGGAACGGAACACTATACCGCGTGATGGGCACCAAGCTGGTGAGCATATCGAGCGCCGGTGCTGTCACTGTCTTGGGCGACGTTGGTGGTAGCGGCTACGTTACTTTCGACTACTCATTCGACCGGCTGGCGGTGGTTTCGTCGAACAACCTTTTCTACTGGGACGGAACGACACTGACGCAGGTCACAGACCCAGACCTCGGCCCTGTGCTCGACATGTGCTGGGTGGATGGTTACTTCATGACCACCGACGGCACCAGCCTGGTGGTGACGGAACTGACCGACCCGACTGCGGTTAATCCGTTAAAGTACGGATCTTCCGAGATTGACCCAGACCCGGTGGTTGCGCTTTTGAAGCTGCGCAACGAGGTCTACGCGCTCAACCGGCACACGATCGAAGTATTTGACAACATCGGCGGTGAGTTTTTTCCTTTCCAGCGCATCGATGGTGCGCAGATCCAAAAAGGCGCTATCGGCACGTTCGGATGCTGCGTGTACCTCGAAACGGTCGCTTTCCTCGGCAGCGGCAAGAATGAGGCGCCTGGCATCTATCTCGGCGCTAACAGCACCGCCACCAAGATCTCGACTCAGGAAATAGACGAGATCCTGCTCGGCTACACAGAGACGCAGCTCGAAGGCGTAAAACTCGAGTCGCGCAACGATCGCTCGCATCAGCACCTATATATCCACCTTCCAGACCGGACGGTCGTATACGACGCGGCTGCGAGCCAGGTTGTTGGGACTCCGGTTTGGTTCTGTCTGACGACCGGGATCGTTGGCTATAGCCAGTACCGCGCGCGCAACTGGGTCTGGGCTTACGATAAGTGGACGTGCGGCGATCCGCAGTCGTCAACGATCGGCTACGCAAGCGATTCGATTGGCTCGCACTGGGGCGCGAAGGTTCGTTGGGAGTTCGGGACGCAGATCGTCTACAACGAGGGCCGAGGCGTTATCTTCAACGCGCTGGAGCTGGTGGCTCTGACCGGACGGGTGGCGGTGAATAAGAATCCGCCCATCTCGACCAGCTACTCGGTTGACGGCATCAATTGGAGCCAAGACAAGACCATCAGCGCGGGCGGCTTTGGTAATACCTCAAAGCGCCTCGTCTGGTTCCAGCAGGGACACATGCGCAACTGGCGCATCCAGCGCTTTCGCGGTGATAGCGACGCGCATATCTCAATCGCACGCCTCGAGGCTGCGCTCGAGCCGCTCAACTACTGATGGCAACCAAAACCCTCAAGCTGACGCGCGACCAGCTCGCGACGTTTTTGAAGAATCAGGAACAGATCAAGGCATTCGAGGGTCTGTTCGAGACTGCCGACGCCGCCGCGCCTTCGACCATTGAAGAAATCACCAACGCGGCCGATAGCGCGCAGGCGAGCGCTAACTCCGCGCTGGCTCAGGTGCAGATGATTCAGGAGCGCGAAGGCACGGTCATTCGCATGATCGTTGTCAACGGAACGCCCACCCTGATACCGAAGGGCACCGCTGTCGGGTTCTCGGGCGTCAACGGTTCCACCCGCATCAAGGTCGCGCCCTACCTGGCAGACGGTTCTGCCGATACTTTGTACTTCATCGGCCTGGCGACAGAGGATCTGCTGCCGAATGCGGCTGGCTATGTCACGCTGTACGGCCGGGTCATTGGAATTGATACTTCAGGCTCAGCGGTTGGCGAGACGTGGACAAACGGCAATCTGCTCTGGGCGTCGCCGACTTACTCCGGCAAGCTGACCAATTCCAAGCCAACCGCGCCGGATAACGTGATCTCAGTCGCTGCGGTGCTGTTCGCCTCGGTCACATCCGGCCAGGTGATGGTGCGGCCAATCATTGAGATGCAGCAGTTTTACGGCGAGTTCACCAAGACGACGACGCAGACGCCTGCGGTCGCTGGTGATGAATATCTCGTCACCTGGGACAACACAGAAATCAGCAACGGCGTGGTGATCGGCTCGCCGACTAGCAGGCTGGTGGTGCCTGCTTCGGGGCTGTACAACGTCAGTGTGGAACTGCAGTTCTCCTGCACCGTGGCCGCCCAGCGTGACGTTGTGGCGTTCTTCAAGAAAAACGGCACCGACGTAGCCAACAGCTCCTACTACCAGTCGATCGACATCAACGGCGGTTATACGCAGATCACGCTTAACGAGTTTTTCTCGCTGGCCGCTAATGATTATTTGGAAATCGGCTTCGGCGTGCTGGGCGGGCTTAACGTCAGCCTCTCAACGGTGGCAGCCACCGCCAACTTCCCAGCGGCTCCGAGCGCGCATGCTTCAATCCTTCAGGTGCAGCAGTAATGGCTACAACCACAACCGTTCTGGTCGGGTCGAAGTACCTCGAAAACGTCCAGACTGATCAGTACATCGCGGTCGGTGTGAAGGCAATTATTGATGCTGTCACCATAACCAACTCGGGCGGCGCAGGCGCCAATGTGACGCTTCAGATCGTGCCGGTTTCCGGCAGCGCATCGGCGTCGAATGCGATGGTGTCAAATCACTACCTATCGCCCGGCGAGTCGTATTCATGTCCCGAGATCGTCGGGCAGGTGCTGCGACCGAGTGAGAAGCTATCCGGTATCTGCACGGTCGCGAGCGCGGTCGTGATCAGAGTCTCGGGCCGCGAGATTTCATGATATGATTTTGTCAGCCGAGCAAGCTGGACTTCCGGCGGTCCGTCCTAGCAGGTGGGACATGACCGGACTTTCCGTGACAGAAGGCATTACCCCTCGGGATCTGACGGCGGTGTATTCAGACCCGTACATCCTGCGCGTCGGTCATGACGACCGCCCGGCTGCGCCGATCCACCACCCTGCCGTCACTTACCTTTCCGCGCGCATCGACGGGCAATTCGTCGGCGCGTTCATGTCGATTGAATTTAGCGACATCGAATACGAGCTACACGCCCTGCTGCACCGCAAGGCGGTCTACCGCTCGCGCGAACTGACGCGGCTTCTGACCGACTGGGCGTTCAGTCACCCTATCGAGAGAGTGACCGCTTACATTATCGAAGGGCTGGAGTCGGCGTTTAATTTCTGTCGAAAGATTGGGTTCACTTATGAAGGCACCAGGCGGAATGCGTGCCGCCAGGGTGGTGTTTTGAAGGACGTTTACGTGCTCGGGATGACTCGGGCTGAGTGGAGCGAAACAAGATGGGTTTTATAGGAAAGGCGCTCGGGGATACGGTTGGCGATCTTACTGGAGCATCTCAGCAGGCCAGCGCGGGCAAGCGCGCGGGCAAGATCCAAGCAAAGGCGGCGCAAGCGGCGATTGAAGAACAGCGCCGGCAGTTCGATAAATTTATCGAGCTGATGTCGCCCTATGTCGCTGCGGGCGCTCCGGCGCTTGAACAGCAGCAGGCGCTTATTGGGTTGAAGGGTCCGGAGGCGGAACAAGCCGCCATTGAAGCAATCGCCTCGTCGCCGCAGTTCGCCGAATTGGCGCGACAAGGTGAAGAAGCCATGCTTCAACAGGCGTCGGCTACAGGCGGTCTGCGTGGCGGAAATATCCAGGCTGCGCTTGCGCAGTTCCGTCCGCAAATGCTGCAGAGACTCATTGACCAGCGGTACGGACAGCTCGGCGGGATGACTGAGCTTGGTTTTGGTGCTGCTGGCATGCAAGGTCAACAACGGATGAATCTAGCGGCCAACATTGCAAATCTGCTGACAAACAAAGGCGCGGCGCAAGCAGGCGGAATCATTGCTCAGGGTTCTGGGCGTCGCGCGGCATTCTCTGACGCGCTGGAGGTGGCAGGGTTGGTTGCGTCGTTTTTTAGTCCTGGTGCAGGGATAAAAAGCCCAACTTCATCTGGCACTTCATCTGGGGCCGCATTTTCTGCTGGGTTTAACCCGTCGTCTGCTCAAAGCGCGTTTGCTAATGTTCCTCTCGGAGGATTCTGACCATGGCCATCAACCCTATTCAGGGGCCGGTTGATTATCTTGGCATGATGCCTCAGATCGACCCCGGGGCCGCTTTGCTTAGAGGCTTGCAGCTCGGCAGCGCTATCCGAGGCATGCGCCAGCAGCGGCAGCAGGAGGAAGAAGCTCTAGCCCTCCGCGAAAAGTACAAAGCCGATCTACAGAAAGCCATGCAAAGCCGAAACCCGCAGGCGTGGCTTGATCTGGCGGGAATGTATCCAGAGCAGGGCAAATTGCTGCGCGAACAGGCCGCGGCAATGGGGGATCAGCAGCGAAAAAATGAAATGCTTGTTGGAGCGCAAACGCTTAACGCTTTGTACAGAGGAGACGTTGTCGCTGCAAAAATGATTGTAGATCAGCAACTTGAAGCTGCGCAAAACGCTGGGGGTGATGTTTCTGGGCTGCAGGCAATCCGAAACACGCTAGACGCTGATCCTGAAATAATGATAAATCAGCTTTCTGGCGTGCTTTCTGTTATTAGCCCGGGTGATTTCGACAAACTGGTTGTGGCTCCGTTTGCTGCCGAAAGCGCAAAAGCAGGAGCAAGGAAAACCGAAGCGGAAGCAGGCAGGGCTGAGACACTAGAACGTTTTCAGGCTGACCTTTCAGAATCTCAGATTGAGCGAGCGCGTGCGGCAGCCGCCGCATCAAAAGCGGCAGAACGTCTATCAGGCGCAGAAGCAGATAGGGCGGCTGCAAAAGCTGCAGAGATATCCGCGGGCATCATTCCTGATGAGCAGAAGCCGGACAAAGAATTTCAGTTGCGGACTCAGTATCTGAATCAGACTGCAAACCAGCGCCTTGTTGCCTCTGCATACAATCGTGTTGCTTCCTCTGAAGATACGGCGGTCGGCGATCTTTCGTTGATCTTTGGCTATATGAAGATGCTTGATCCCGGTAGCGTTGTGCGCGAGGGCGAATTTGCCACTGCACAAAATGCCGCTGGAATTCCAGACAGAATAATTAACGTGTACAACAAAGTCGTTACTGGTGAAAGATTAACGTCAGACCAGAGAAAGTCATTTGTTGCTCAGGCTGAAAAACTGAAATCGGCTGCGCAAGGCGAAGTCAATAAAGTTAAGTCTGAGATTTCAAGCGTCGCAAGAAGTTACGGATTAAGACCAGAACGCATTTTTGGTGATGAAATGCAGCCAACCGGAGCGCCTGCCGGTGCTGCGCCTGCTGCTGTTCCTTCGGGTCAGGCGATAGATTTGGGCGACGGATTCAGCTTGCAGGTGGACTAATGGCAGTTTACAAAGTAAAAGCGCCTGATGGATCTATTCTTAGCCTCAATGGCCCAGAAAACGCCACGCAGGAGCAAATAGCCAGAGCTGCAAAAGCCGCGTTTGCTCAGAAGCAATCCGCCGCTCCCGCCGCCGCTGAAGCTATGCAAGAGCAGGCAATGGCCGCGACTGATTTGCCGGTTGCGCCTGCCGCTGCTGCGCCTCAACCTCAGCGCCAATTCATTGGTCAGTCGATCCCGCAAGCCATCACCGCGCCGATTGAGCTGGCCGCTACCGGCGTAACTGGCGCGACAACCGGGCTGCTTGGCTATACAGCTGGCGCTGGCGCCGGTCTTATTGAATCAATCCGAAATGGAACCTACGGCACGCGCGTCGGAGGCCAGCAGATGGCGCAGCGCGCAATGCAAGGACTTGAACGCTACACGTATGCGCCACGCACGCAGATGGCTCAGGAAGCGCTGCAGGCGGTCGGCGAGTTTGCGGAAGAGGCGAAGCTTGCGCCCGTTCCTGTGACCGCCGGTCTTTATGCTCCTGCTGCAAGAGCAGTTGCAAGGCCAGAAGCCCGACCAGGCGCTGCTGCAACAATTGCGGAAGCTGAAAAACTTGGCGTTCCTGTTCTGACATCAGATGTCATGCCGCCTGAGACGTTTATCGGAAAAGCAGCACAGCGCGCCGGAGAACGAGTCCCTATTGCTGGCACAGGCCCGGTTCGAGCAGAACAGCAAAAAGCGCGCGCAGATGCCGTGCGGTCTGTTTTGTCTGATTACGGCGCAGTAGATGTATCAGATTTGAGCGACAGCATTGTCGCGGATTTGGCTGCAAAACGAAGCGGTCAGTTGTCAAAATACACGCAAAACAAGACAGAAGTTATCGAACGGCTTTCAAACCAAGGAACGGTTCCAGTTCCTAGAGCATTGCAAGCAATTGATGACCAGATTGCAGACCTTACTCGCCGTCGCACTGCAGGCGCAGATGAGGCTATCGTTCGATTGCAAGAGATTCGCTCAGACCTTCAGAATCGCGACTTGTTTCAGCTTGAAGCATACCGTAAAGACGAACTTGCCAAGGTCTTTATGGATGATCCGGCGCGCCCGATGAGTGTAGCCGCAAGGGATGCTGGCGAGAAAGCTTTGCGCGCTATTTACGATCCTGTGCGCAAGGATATGGGTCAGTTCATCAAAGACAACGGAGAGCGTAAGGACTTCGACAAGTGGTCGATTGCGAATAAAAGACTTTCTGAACTGTCGGATGAACTAGATGTAAGCGCTTTCAAATCTGTTTTGAAATTAGGAAAAGCAACGCCTGAAGTGGTAAACCAACTGCTTCTGAACAAGAAGCCAAGCTCAGTTCGGTTGCTATATAACAGCTTGACGCCAGAAGGCCGCTCAATTGTGCGCACGTCTTTGCTTTCTCAAATCGCGCAAAAGGCAGAGATTGAGCTTCCGGACAGAACCAAGACATACAGCCCAGATCGGTTTAATTCAGAACTCAAAAAGATTCAGCCGCAGATCGATATTTTCTTTCGAGGAGATGACCGAAAGCGCATAGAAGGATTGTCTAGGGTGCTACAGGTTACTCGCAGAGCTGGAGAGTCCGCTGTTACAACCCAGACAGGACAAGAGGTTGTCCCATTTGCGGCTGGAACTTTTTTGACTGATCTTCTTGGAACCGCCGGGGCTGCATTTCTGACAGCAGGCGGCATCGGCGCGGTCGCTAGAATTTACGAATCCGCGCCTGTTAGAAATCGTTTGCTTAGAATACAAGCTACAGAACCAGGATCGCCGCAGGAACTAAGGCTTAGAGACGAGATCCTTGTTGAACTCAAAAAAGCAGCACAAAACGAACTAGCAGCAACTGGTGCGGCAGTAGCACCTACGGTGTTGTCTGCGCAGCAACCGCAGGAGCAATAAATGCCCGCCATCATCATCGAATCTCCGTACCCGCTCTTCACCGACGACGACGGCGCCGCGCTAGAGGACGGCTATATATACGTCGGCACGGCAAATTTAGACCCGGTTGCAAATCCGATTGCTGTGTATTTCGACTCCGCGCTGACGATTGCAGCCGCGCAGCCGATCCGCACCAGCGGTGGCTATCCGGTGTACAGCGGATCGCCTGCCAGATTGTTCGTTAATAGCGACTACAGCATTCGGGTTAACGACAAAACCGGCGCGTTGGTGTTCTCAGCCGCGACCTCGACCGGCACAACCGGGACGGTTGTCACGACAGACGGCACGCAGACGCTGACGAATAAGACGCTGGTCGCGCCTGTGCTTGGCACGCCAGCCAGCGGCACGCTGACCAACTGCACGGGGCTGCCAGTATCGACCGGCCTGACTGGTGCAGGTACTGGCGTTCTGACGTTTTTGGCTACGCCATCCAGCGCAAACCTGCGCGGGGCGCTGACGGATGAGACCGGCACGGGTGCTGCGGTGTTTGCTACTGCTCCGACCATTGCAGGCGCAACCTTCACTGGCAACGCTCAGACGACGCCCGTTGTTGTGACTTTCAGCGCCACCGCGATGGTGATCGACTGTGCGCTGTCTAATGTGTACACAATCGCGATGACTGCAAACGTCACCACGGCCATGACCTTCAGCAACCTGAAGGACGGCCAGACTATCAACGTCTTCATCACGCAAGACGCAACCGGCAGCCGCACCATGACCTGGCCCGCTAGCTTCAAATGGCCAGGGGCAAGCGCGGGTGTACTGTCGACCGGCGCTAACGATGTCGATCTTCTGGTGGCCACGTATAGGGCTGCGACCGGCTTCTGGTATGCATCACTGCTGAAGGATTTCGGCTGATGTCATTCGGGGCGCGGCCATTGGCAATCGGAACAGGCGGCGGCTCTGGGCCGTTCCTGACGAAGTTTGTTTCTCAGAACCTGAACATCGGGACTGGTGGTTCGTCTACGGTTACCGTCACGGCTAACACGAACGGCACCCTAACGGTCGTCGGTAACGGCAGTCTCGCCAGCGGAACAATCACGCCTGATCCCGGCTGGTACACGCCTACGACTGGCGGCGTCGGCAGCAGCTATCAGATTCGCATCACACCAACGGCTGGGGCGTTCACCAGCGGAAGCGTCAACACGTGGTTGACGATATCGACCGCAAGAGTTTGGACGGTTAGCACGACTCTTTCCCAAGACGTTGTTTTTACTGTTGAAATACGCGACACTTCCGCCGGGACGGTGCTTGCGTCTACGACCGGAAACAGCATTGAGTGCGAATACATCAATGTATAAGCTCGGCTCTCGCTCAATCGAACGCCTCGAAGGCGTGCACCCGGATCTGGTCAAAGTCGTTTATCGCGCAATCGAGCTGACGCCGGTCGATTTCACCGTGCTGGAAGGTCTGCGAACGGCAGAGCGCCAGCAAAAGCTGGTGCAGGCCGGTGCGTCTAAGACGATGAATTCTCGCCATTTGACGGGCCATGCGGTTGATCTCGGCGCGTGGGTCGACGGGCAAGTTGACTGGTCTTGGCCGTTGTACAGTCAAATCGCAGGCGCGATCAAGGATTCCGCGATGGAGTTCAAAGTACCGATCATCTGGGGCGGTGATTGGACCAGTTTCCGCGACGGCCCGCATTTTGAGCTGAACAGGAAATTCTATCCTTGAATCCACTATTGCTCGCTCCCCTTCTCGAGGTCGGCAAGTCACTCATCGACCGGCTGATACCGGACGCTGATGCACGCCGTCAGGCCGAAGCTGACTTTCTGCGCATGGCGATGGAAGGCGAGCTGAAGCAGACAATCGCTCAGCTCGAAATCAACGCCCGCGAGGCTGCGCATCCCAGCGTATTCGTCGCCGGTTGGCGGCCGTTCTTCGGCTGGGTCGGAGGATCTGCGTTTGCATATGTCGGACTGCTTCAGCCGCTGCTGACTTGGGTGGCGCAAGTTAATGGGGTGCCCTCCCCTCCTGACATCGACACCGAATTCCTCTGGGTTGTGGTCTCTGGCCTGCTCGGAATAGGGGGGTTACGAACCTACGAGAAGAGGGCAGGGGTCACCCGCTGATGGCTGCGCAACCTCTACCCGGGCGAATCATCGCCGAGGCTGTCGCGGCCTTCGAGCAGAGCGACTACAACACAGCCCGCGCGGCTGAGCTGTTGGGCATCTCTCGCTCAACCCTTCAGAACCGCCTGCGCGTAGCACGCGATCGCCAGATGTTGCCAGAGCGTCCGGCAGAAGGGATTTTCGTTCAGAAACAGCCTGAGACCGAAGAGTCAATCGAGGAGCTGCTGCAGCGCAAAAAGGCGCACATGACTCGCGCGCTTGATCACGAGACATGGGCAAAGCTGATTCCCGTAACCGTCAGCGGCAAGAAACCGATAGGAATTTGCCTAGTAGGCGACCCGCATCTGGACGACGACCACTGCGATATAGCGCAGCTTGAACAAGACCTTAAAACCGTGGGCGGGACGGATGGCTTCTACGCTGGGCACCTCGGTGACATCACCAATAATTGGGTTGGTCGTCTGCAAAGGCTCTACGCATACCAGAGCGCCAGGTTCTCTGACGGTCTAAAGCTGGCCGAGTGGATGTTCGGTCTCTGCCCGAACCTGTTCGTTGTTGGCGGAAACCATGACATGTGGAACAACGGCATGGACTTGTTGCGCTTCATCACGCACCAGAGTCGCACGGGGGTCGTGCAGGCGCACGGAGCTAGGATCGCACTGCGCTGGGAGAGCGGCGAAGAGATCCGCATTCACGCCCGGCATGACTTCCCAGGCCGAAGCCAATTCAGCGACACGCACGGCATGAAAAGGGAGCTTCTGTTCGGCTGGAAGGACCACGTAATCGTCGCTGGACATACGCACGTCGACGAGGCTCGGGTGGAGCCTTCAATCGACGGCATGGCGCACTGGCTGTTTCGTGTTTCCGGCTACAAAGTCATCGACGACTTCGCGAAGGAAAAGGGCTTCAGACCGAAGCGCCTCGCACCGTCTGTTTCGATCATCGTCAACCCCTCGGCGCGGGTCGAGGCGGAAAAGATCAAGCCGTTCTGGGATGTCGAGGCGGCTTCGGATTACCTCACCTTCATTCGACAAAAGCCCACGTCCGTCCGGAAAGGATCTGCGAAACGGTAGGGTAGCTGACCGCGTACTTATTCGCAATGCGCTGGATCGTCCAGCCTTCAGATCGCAGCGCACGGATCGTTCGCACTTTCTCTCGATCCAGCTTATGCCGCCCACGCGGGCGGCGCTCGATCTTCAGCCTTTTAGTCACGTCGACGTAAACTTCCCGCCGCGTGATGCCCTCGACCAGCGAGGGCGATACCTCGAATTTTTCTGCGATCTCTTTTACCGAGATCGATAAATCATTGAACAGCTCGACGATCAGACGCACGTCCTCATCAGTCAATGTCCGCACCTTCCGCCTCCTGTATGCACTTTCTCATCTTGATATGCAGCTCGCCGACCTTCTCTGCAGCCAGTTCCATCCGGCGCAGCGCTACCCTGGCTGCCCGCTGTCCTGCCCCAGCGGCCAGATCCTGCTTGCAGAGACTGTTGCACTCGCTGAACAGGTCGAAGATGGCCATGCGCAGTTGGTCGCGTGGGTCGGTCATCGCTCTCCCCTCGCGCGGATGGCTGCGGCGCAGTCTACGCACCCGCTGTTGTAGAGATGTTGGGTCCACGCTGCGGTGGTTTCTTCACACACCTCCGCACACGCCTCGCGCTCGGCAGCGGCGACAAGGGCGGCGAAGCGTTCAAAGACCGGCGCAAGGTCACGCTCTACCCATGTCATGTGGTCAAACATTGCCCCAGCCTCCCGCGCCATGCGGATTATGTCTTCTCTGTTCATTTCTCTCCCCTCGCGCGGATAAGTGCTGCACAGTTGCCGCAGGCATGGACCCAGCCGCCTTTTTCCCGCGAACGAGCGATCGTAATCGCCAAGGTCCTCGTACGCCTTCCCAAAAAAGACGACTCATTAGCAGATTCCGTATCACAAATCTGCGCACACGCCTCGCGCTCGGCTTCGACAGCTTCTAAAACCACCGTCACCACCAAATCCCTCAAAGGCTGCGCCGTAATGCTGCCGTTTTTTGCAATCAGCTCTTCGATTTCGTCTATTGTCATGATTTATCTTACCTTCCCGCTTTTCTCTATGGTTCCTAGACCCCAGCCGTAGCCGTTGCCGTTGTCGTTGCCGTTGCCGTTGCCGTAGCCGAAGCCGTAGCCGTAGCCGTAGCCGTTGCCGTAGCCGTAGCCGTAGCCGTCGCCGTTGCCGTAGCCGTAGCCGTCGCCGTTGCCGTAGCCGTTGCCGAAGCCGTAGCCGTTGCCGTAGCCGTAGCCGTAGCCGTCGCCGTAGCCGTAGCCGTTGCCGAAGCCGTCGCCGTTGCCGTCGCCGACAGGAAAGAATGAGGTCATTACAGCCCCCATCCGTCGTGGACGGGCACGCAGAAAATTTCTGCGCCTTCAGGCATATCTACGTCCGCAATTGGGCGAAGATCTGCCTTCTCAGTCTCGACCATCTTGGCGAAACCAATCGACTCCCACGAAAAAACGTGAACTGCTCTGCTCAGACGAATACGCCCGTTCTCACGAGCCACGTCTCCAGCAAAGATCCATCCACGATCTACGACGACCACAGCGCGGGTGCCTGTCGGACGGTCACAAACGGGAGCGTACTCAACACCATTGATGGTTACGTTCATTTTCAAATCTCCTTGGATAATGTCTTCTCTGTTCATGCTACGTGCCTCCACGTTTTCCGCTTCACTATCGACTCGACAGCTCTTTTGCTGACCTCGAACTTTTCCGCCAGCACCCGATAGCTAAGATCTGGGTGAAGCTGGCGGATCAATCTGACGTCGCCCTCGGTCAACTTGGCGCGCGGGTGTCCTTCGCCGCGTTTCTTGGTAGCCTCCTGAACCATCCGTTTATCCCCTCCGCATTACTGAGTTTTACCTTCGCCCACTTGTAGGCGAGGTGGTTGTGATATCCGGCGTGAAATCCTGCCGTTGCAGGCAACAAATGCCCAAGCTCGTGGATCTTCACCCACTTGGTCACCGTGTGCGGCGTCACGTCCAGCATTTCGGCGATGCGTTCGGGCTTATGCTCGCGCAGCAGTTCCATAAACTTTTGAACGCCCGGGAACTTAATCACCGGGCGTCGTTTGATTTTTTCCGGCTTGATTCGCTTGAAGTAAGGCAGCATCACGTGAACACCCACCAGAAGAAACCGATGACGGCAAAAAGCGCCCAACCCAACATCACCATGTAGGCGGCATCCTCGCGAGCGCGCTGCTTTCGCTCCCAGCGCTCTGCCCACTCCTCAGCTTCATATGAGGAGTCAAACGGGCCGCGTCGGGCATGCAGCGGCTCTACGCCATTCGATACGATGTTCAGTTCGACGCCATCGTCAACAATCCACCACCTTTCTCTGCTCATGGTGCAGTCACCAGTGCCAAATAGCCCATTCCGTAAACCAAAAAGAACCAGAAAACGCAGCCGATCAAGTCATTCCTTGTCACGCTTCAATCCCTCCTGGACGTAAAACAAAATTTGCCCGGCCAGCGTGCGGGTCTGCGCCTCTGCGACTTTGCGCAGCTCGGCCTCAACCGCTGGCGGCAGGCGAACCGTTAGATATCGATCCTTTTTCAAACCTTCTCACCTTTTCCTGTGCGTCACCGCACCCTGCGCACACTATCGCGCAATGTCCCACGCTTTGCAAGTAGTCGATCCAGTCTTTCTGCTCTGCGGATAGCCGCCCGCCGACGGATCGCTTCATCTCGATCCACAGCATCCATGCTGGTATGAAAAGATCCGGCACGCCTGGGCTGACGCCTTCTAGCTTAAGCTTGGCGCCTTGCGTGCGGGAGCGAGAACCGCCATTGGGTATGGCGAAGATGCGGACGGAGGGGTACGTTTGCCGGAACCAGGCGACGAATGTCGCCTGCTCATAATGCTCACTCAGAACGGGGGCGCCATCACCCACGCCGGACACGCGCCTGGTTGCCGCGCGAACAGCTCCGGCGGCTCGGCGTCGAATTCGATGCATATACCATCCTCCGAATAGTTATCGCAAGTATGGCAGCATCGCGGAGGCTTTGGATGGTCTCGCCAAGACAGGACGATATCGGGTTCGGTTGGCCTAGGCATCTTTGACAAACACTCCATCCGACCGCAGCGTTCCTTTTCGGTCCTTGATGACGTTGTAGGCGTGTTCGAGACAATCCAGCAGCTCAAAACCAGCCAGGCGGGAGCCAACGATTAGGGTAACGAGAATATCGCCGTATGCATCCTGCATTTCGCCTCGGAAGCCACGCTGCGTTGCTGAAAGAAGCTCCGTCACTTCCTCCAGGGTTTTAATGCCCTGCGCCATCGGGGTGCTATTCGGGATGATTTCCCGGTCAATCGCCCAGTTGATCACGCCGCGTTCCAGTTCGGTGTAACGTTCCATATTCGCCTTACTACTCGGTGAAACTTTCCATCCCGCTTGTACTCGACAATTGCCGGCGGTGTCGAGCGCGACAGCACCTGCGCCAGTTCGGTCAGGTCGTCGATCTCGAACACGTCAGCGCCTGCCGAGCGAGCCAGTATAGCGACTGTCTCGACCGCTTTGCGTCCGGCATATCCCTCATGCCGAACGGGCATGTACTCACGCACCGGGTAATTAGTCAGCCCGGAATAGTAGCTGATGCGCAGCATCTCAATACCGCTGGTGCGCGATATATGCTTGTCCCAGCGCCAGTCGGTGACGCGCATCTGAAACGGCGCGATGCGCATGATGTCGTCGTCGTGCAGTTTCGGCTTTGGCTTTGGTGGTGGCGGGAATTCGTACCCGCAGGCAATGCAGTGCATTACCGACAAGTGAATCAGCTCGTTGCATTCCGGGCAGGCCTTCAGCGGCGCTTCGCCTTGACCAGCCTTGCCCGGCGGGCGCACGTCGGTTATCGGGCCGTGGGCTTTCACGGCACCAGCGAAGTCGAGCACCAAGCAGTCGGACTTGCCTTCAGCCATGCGCATGCCGCGACCAACCATCTGCACGTACAAACCGGGCGAGGCGGTGGGGCGCAGCAGTGCGATCAGGTCGATGCCGGGCACGTCGACACCAGTCGTTAAACAATTCGCATTCGTCAGAGCGCGCAGGCGTCCTGCTCGGAAGTCACTTAGTAATGACTCGCGAGTTGCCTTAGGCGTCTCGCCGGTGATTGTCTCTGCGCTGATACCGCGATCACGTAGCCGCGAGGCTACAGCGTAGGAGTGATCGACGCCTGAGCAGAAGATTAACCAGCTGCGCCTGTCGCGGCCACGGTTGATGATTTCATCCACCACCTCGACATTCTGGCCGTCCGTATTTATGCGCTCGGCCAGCTCTTTCTCGATGTAGTCGCCACCGCGTTTGTGTAGCCCGTCCAGCTCGTACCTGTGGTCCGTCATCTTAGAGCGCAGCGGTGACAGGTACTGAGCCTGCACCAGATCCAACACGCTGGTAGGCTCGATCAAGTCGGAAAAGATCGCCGGTTCGTCAGTGATCGACCCGTAGCCGAGGCGGTAAGGAGTTGCCGTAAGACCTACAACGCGCAGGGCCGGATTGATCTCCTTCAACTCGGCAAGGAGCTTTCGGTAGCTTCCGGTATCGTGGTGGCTGACGAGGTGGCATTCGTCAATCATGACGATATCGACGTGACCGATCGTCTTGGCCTGGCGCCTCACCGACTGGATGCCAGCGAAGGTAATCTGATCCAGATCCTTGCGCCCAACGCTGGCCGAATAGATGCCGAGCGGCGCGTCCGGCCAGACGCCGAGTAGTTTCTCGGCGTTCTGTTCAATCAGCTCTTTCTGGTGCGTCAACATCAGCACCCGCGTCTCGGGCCAAGTGGTCAGCATGTCGTGGCAGAGGTGCGCGATGATGTGACTTTTGCCAGACCCCGTTGGGAGGACCAAACACGGGTTGCCGGTTGGATTGCGCTCGAACCAAGCGTATAGCTGGGTAATGGCTTTGTGTTGGTAGGGTCTCAGCATCACTTCAAATCCGTAGGGTTTTCAGATGACACAAGCGTTGCTCTGTATTGATCCATTTTTTTTCCGCGCACAAACTGTGAAACGATTCCTGTTTGTTTGTGCTTACGCCATAAAGATGCGTCTGTTTTTCCGATTGCAGGTTCTATCGCAAGCGTCTCAAATAATTCTGGCCGCAACCATTTTCGCCAAACGTTGATTGTTCGCATGCGTCTGACTCCGCCTGTCTGGTGTGCGATGCAGACATATCCTAGAGCAGACCAAAAATGGTTTGCGTCTAAGTCAAATCCACAACGCAGAGTGATGGTTGTGGCTTTCCCCTCTATAGCGTATTCCTCCATAACTGCGGCAATCATCGCTCCGTATAATCGGCGCCGTGCGTCATATTGAATGCAAACTTGATGCAACTTAACATCTCTGTGATTTTGTGCTCCTGCGTACAAGTAACCGCACGGCTGGTTGTTCAACAGACCAAGAAATAAACGACCTTTTTGGGCTTCTCTTTCAAATACAGACATTGGGTAAAAACTGAGCGCTTCTGCGTTCTTTTTTTGCAGCATGTCAATGTATTTCAGAAGGTCTGGATGTTGCGAGACCACAACAAAATCGTGCGAAGTGTTCATCCTACAACCCTCCCGCCCATCTCCTCCCGGAACGCCTGCCCCAACCCCACCGCGCATGCAGGCGCATTCGCTATCAGCTCCGTTGACGCGTAGCCGTTCGGGCCGTTCATCACCGGAACTCCGGCAATGACGTATAGCGCATCGAACTCGTCGTCGCTTTGGCGAAACGGCCACGGCACCAAGTCGGGGTGCAGTACGTGGCTGTCGCAGCCTTTGCGCTGGTGACCGACAGGGATGTCGTCCTCCCACCTGTTGCAGTGCCATTGCTCTTGGACGGCACTATGCGCGCAGGTGCGGCAGTTCACTTCCTTGGTAAGCTTGGTCGTGTGGCAGAATTCGTGCGCGTCGCAGAACCTGCACTGATACCAGCTGGGGTCGGTGCTGATGGGCGCAGGCATCGTCTCGGACGCAACAATGCGCAGGGCTTTATCACGCAGGGCTTCGGCAGCCGCTTTATCAAGCGACACGCGCTCGGTGTAGTAGCGGTCGTCGTCTTTGCATACAGCCACGTATAGCGCTCGGTCGATGCCGGTGCCAAGCATGTACAACTGCATCTGGGCGTAGTGCATCGGCTGCGCCTTCTGCACGCCCTCTTTTTCCAGCTTCGAGAAATTCTTGGCGTTGGTGGTTTTGAACTCAGCGATATGCCGCTTGCCCTCAGCCCCAGGCACACCGCGCTCGATGATGCCGTCAACGGACCCGCCTACGTGCGGGCCGAAAGAGATGCGCTTCTGTGATGCGCCGGTGTGTCTTATATCAATACCGATATGTTCGAGATCACTCGCGATGATGCGTTCCTCACGATTCCCGCGCCGAAAGATCCTAAGCGTGCGACCCGAAAAGCTCGGCCGTACTGCCCAGCGGAACGACAGCCACAACCAGCGCTCGCAGGCGTGGCCGATCTGGCTGCAGCCAAGGTGCGAGCGGGGGGTGTTGTCAGAGTTTTCGACCATGACCTGGTCGATCATGCTTTCGATGGTGTGTAGTGGTGGGAGGATCTTAGCCATTTTTTTGCCTTTGCTTTTTTATTTCAATATACTTTTCGTATGCTTTTGATTTTGGTTGCGTCAAACCCAATCCTTTGCACCACCAGTCATTTCTAAGCAATACTTTGCACATGCGGCGCCAAGATGGTGCCCAATACTTTTTTTCAAGTTCGCGCGGAGCGTAATCTGGAAAGCCGTTTCTATAGCCACGCTTGTGCCATCCTAGAATCCAATCGTTAAACCTTTCAACGTAATGGTCTCGCGTCACCTTTGGCATTGTTGACAAAAGAAGTTGGCAAAATGATCTCCACGTATGACCTGGGGGCAACGTTACGCGGTTATACCCAGTAACATTGCCTGTTTCCTCAATATAGAGCGCGCCAGAGTTTGCTCCGTTTACCCTTGCCACAACGCGGCCCCATGTTTCCGGTTCTATAAGGTGATACAGCCAAAGGCCTCGCCGCTGATCGTCTCCGTATGGCTGGCAAAGACGCATCTGATGCAGTGAAACCCCAGCAAGCTGCATCCGGTCATATACCTGATTGTGTGGCTTATCAGAAAATGCGGCGTGGTATTTCCATATGTCAGTCACATGCCAGTCATATATTGGATAGACGTTGTACACTGATTCGGCAACTTTCGTTGTCCACCGCTTGTTAACGTGCGTCTCCTTTTCCCATACGGCGACGGTGCGAAACCGATTAAGGCTCTCGTCTGCGCGAATGCCGATAAACGCCGCAGTTTCTCGGCCTTTGCCGTACCAGTCGGCAAAAAGCCCTATGAATTCCTCAAACTCCATCATCGGCTGAAAAAAATCGAAGTATTCTGGGTCGCTGATTACATGATCCAGCTTTGGAATTTCCCTAACCCAATCTGATCGCTTTTCGGGGTCCCAGGCACACCAAACCGGCTCGTAATTGCTTACGGCGTTCCTCAGTTTTATCGGCAGGCACACCCAATATGGATCTATGTGATCGCGGTACAGCTCAAACATTTCTTCCGCGTGCTTGATCGTCAGGTTGTATTGAGCTTCTAAATCAATCAATAGAACGCCAACTTTTTTGCCACGCTTGATTGCTTCATCCATGACTAGATGAAGCATCACGCTGGAATCCTTCCCGGCACTAAAGGAAACGTAAACAGCCTCAAAGTGATCGAACGTGTAACTAATCCTTTGGCGCGCAGCGGTCAAAACGTCAACGCCAATTCGTTTTTTTACAGAAGCCATTAATACAACTCCGCCTTTGTCCTGCCACCAGCGGAATCGTAGTCAACTAGATCCCTTCCGTTCGCAAACAGCCATTTGTTCAGATATTCCAGCGCAAGATTGTCTGCCGTGTTTTTTTGTTCATCGGAAAGCCGATGGTATCCGCCGCGACACATTGACGGGATTCCCAGCGCATAACAGACCGATGCTTGACCAAGCCATGCAATCCGGTTCATGCGATCATTTGTTAAATAGTGCTCGCACGAATACTTCCACTTTGTAATCACGTCATGCAAGGCTGCGCCAAATGCGTCTAGATCAGACAAAAACGCTTGGTATTTTTCTTCGCCTTCTTCTTGCGTCATTTCAGTTAGGCGCTCGGCGTAAAAACCGGCTTTGTAGCATTCCCAGCGCTCCCAGGTGTGGAATATCCGCCCCTTGTCGTCTTGCTCAAATCCAGCAATTATGTCGCTGATAATTTCTCCAGCAATTGAGTCATCACGATCAACTTCCCAGGCTTCGGAAAAATCTTGATTTTTGAATGCGTCCGCCAATCCTGTTATTTGCCGAAGCCTTAGCACTTCGTCTGCGTCCATGCCGAGGTTTTTGGCAATCTTTTCGTCAGACCAGTTGCGCCTAGTAAGCTCAATCACAATATCTGACATCGCATCGACTTTGTGTTTTCCTCTGGCCCGATTGTGCCGAATAGTTGACGCTATCCGATCGCTTTTGTCTGACTGTGATTCCTTGATCGAAACAACCGGGAGATACCCTCCAACTCTAGCGCGTACTTCGCCGTTTTCTTTTCCAACACGGTTACGGTGAAAACCGTCTACAACCTCGCGGCCTTGATCTGTCGGATACGTGACGATTGGCTGAGTGTATCCATCACTAAGAATTGAATGCGCCAGCAATTCCATTTCAGGGGGTGCCACGCTGTTTGGGTTGTAGTCGTTGGCATATACTTGATCTGATTTAACCCATCTAACGAAATCAACCGGTTCATTTTTGAACGGCGATATTTCGTGAATTTTTTCGCGTATGTCATTGATTGCTTTTATTTTGTTTTCAAGATCAAGCGAATCAATGTAATTTATTACTTCCTGGATCATCTTTTGTGGGGCCGTTTCCGGCCCCGCCTCCTTGCTGTTTTAACGCTTCGCAGCCCACGGCGGCGACTTTTTAGCCGCGCTTGGCGCAACCGCCGCGACCGGCGGGGCGTTTTCGCTGGGCTTGTAGCCGCGAATCTCGTTCTGCGCGGCGTACTGGTCATTCGCCGGACGGATGTCCAGCTTGATCATGAGCGACGCGCCCACCAGCTGGTCGGTGTCCTCAAGGCGCTGCAGCCCTACTGCGCGCAGGACCTCTCCCATCTGCTGGCGGCCGATTTCCTCGGCTTTAACCGACTTGTTGCGCACGTTCAGGTTGCCGAACACGATGCGACCTTCATGCGCCGGGCCGTCGATCCGCCAGCGGATCTTGATGTATTGCCCTGTGCCGTCCTTCGTCGGACGAGCGTCTGCTTCCTGAATGGTCGCGGTATACCAGCCCGGCGGCACCGGGTCGTAGGACGACTCCCGAACCGGGAGGTCGTTGAGGTCGATTGCCATATCAAGTCGTGCCATTTTTTATTGCTCCTTCGTTTCGATTGTGTAAGACGGCCTGCCAGGCTTGGCCGTGATCGCCGGGGAAAGAAGTCTGGTCGTCGTTTCGGGATACGACTTCCACATGTTCATGTTGATTTCGGGCTTCCAGCGGAACAGCCGCGAAAGCTCATCCGTCAGGTCGTGCTCCGCCGCCAGTTCCTGCACCTTGTCTGCATCGACCTTGCGGTCGATCCGTCCAGTGACCTTTACGGTGTAGCCGTCCACATTAGGACGCTGCGTTCCGTCTAGCGTCTCGGCGATCTCCAAGCGCCGGGTCAGTTCGTCCTCGATCTCTCGGCGGTGGTCGGTCGCCGCCTTCTCTGTTGCTTTGCATTCGATCCAATCTGAACAAAGTTCCGATGTCGACATATTGTTAAATTTCACAGCTCGCCTCCGATCTTCTTGATCAGTGCCCCAAGATCCGGCTCTTCCCACATATCGAGCGCGCCGCTTCGGTCCTTCGCAAGCCACGCGCCGTCAGGCTGGCACTGCAGCACGCGGACGGGGTTGCCGTCTGCGTCCTTCTCGACGCGCAGAGCCAATACCTCGTCGAAAAAGTACGGCAACATCTGCCCGGTTTTATTTCCGGGCATCGAGGGCGCGTAGAGGATCTTGCCCATCTCGTCCTGACTTTTGTCCAGCTTCGCGCTCATATAGACGTGCTTGCCGGGCAGGTCGCGGAAGGCGCGAATAAGATCCGCCATCTGTTCCTGCATGGCGCCGTATGCTTGTCTCGGGTCTTTTGTCGCTTTCTTCTCGCTGTTTAAGACAACCTCAGCGATCTCGCTGATGCTGTCGAGCGCGACGGACTGATAGACCTTCGCCTCGTCGCTGCCGACGAGCCAAGCGTAGGCTTCGTGCAGGTCGGCCATGGTCGCGATCTCAATGAATGGCAGGTCAGCATCCCGGATCGATAAGAGGCCTCCTTCTGACGATAGGATGATTGGGTCGGGAAGTGTCGGTATAAGTGAAGTTTTACCGACGCCTGCGGCGCCGTAGCCCAGAAACTTTTGGCCCTGGTCGGCGATTGAGTTGGTTCGTTGGAGTTTCATAGGGCGGCCCCTCCGTTTTGGTGATCGCCGTCGATTGCGGCTACATGGTCCTTAAGCCAGAGGTATCCTCTGGCATCCTTGACGAGATCGCCCTCGACCCAGACGCCGGCCTTGCGCCAGATGCGCCCATTCGCGTCCAGCAGTTGGACGCCGACCGCGCCGTCAGTTATTAACTGACGCCCCTGCCACTCACGCCTTTCAGTCGAGTCAAAAGACTCAACCGTGAACGGCGCTGGAGCGTCGCGGAATTCCCGCTCCGCTCCGAACTCCCACCAAAAGTCGCACTCGCCATACGGCAGTGCGGCCCGCTCAAAATCGGCAACGGCGGAGGTAAGGAATTTGTGCATCATTTCGTTTCTCCTTCAGCCCCTTCGGCGATTCCGTTCGGGCATGTGGACAATGTACGGTTATCCGGTTAGGATGTCAACACCGTTTGAAAAAGAAACTGGAAAATGACGACGAAAGAGGCGATTGCATACTTCGGCAGCATCAAGGCGCTGGCGGACGAGCTGAAGGTCTGGCCGCAGACCATTTACCAGTGGGGTGACCACCCGCCGATGGGCAGGCAGTACGAGCTGGAGCTTAAAACCAAGGGTGAGTTGAAGGCAGATGCAGATGACGATCAGCAGGCTTGACGCCGCGCTTTGGTATGCGTCAGTCGGCTGGCATGTTCTGCCAGTGCAGCCAAACAGCAAGCTGCCAGCGACTCAACACGGCGTGCACGATGCGACGACAGACACGAAGCAAATTGAACGCTGGTGGCGAGAGAACCCGGACTACAACGTTGCGATTGCTGCTGGCGAGATCAGCGGCATCGTTGTTTTCGACATTGACCCGCGGAATGGCGGGCGCGAAGGCTGGGACGACTGGCTTGAGCGCGTAGGCGATTCGCTCGACGGGCCGGTACAGCTGACGGCAGGTGGTGGCGAACACCGACTTGCGCTATGGGAGCCAGGCCTGCGATCGTCAAAGCTGGCGCAGGGTGTCGACTTCCTGTCAGACGGGCGCTACTTCATCGCTTATCCGTCGGAGATCGGCGGAAAATCATACGAGTGGGAAGGCTCCAGCGATCCCATGGAAGGCGTCGCGGTCATGCCTGTTCCGACCCGCTGGGTCGGCGCAATGTCGGAGCGAAAGCGATCGGTGGCTGTCGACGGCGGGTTGATAACCGGCAACCGAAACGCCGGACTGACATCGCTTGCCGGGTCGATGCGCTACCACGGCATGACCGAGGCCGAGATTCTGGCCGCGCTAAATGTCGCAAATGAGACTCGCTGCGACGTGCCGCTTCCTGCGAGTGAGATTGCGCAGATCGCGCGCTCGGTGGCTCGATACGAACCAGAAGAGGACAAGGCCGCCAGCGTCGCGCTCGGCACCGCAGTCGCCGAGGAGCTGCTGCGCAACCAGACAAAAGACCGCTGGCTACACAACGCGGATGACTTCAGCCAACAGCCCGCGCCCATCAAGTGGCTGGTGAAGGGCTGGATTCAGGCCGATGCCATGATCATGGTCCACGGACCAAGTGGGTCCGGCAAGACGTTTCAAGTTCTCGACTGGGTGGCGCGCATCGCGTCAGGCCAGCCAGAATGGCTCGGAAAGAAGGTCCGGCAGGGCGGTGTTGTCTACCTCGCTGGCGAAGGTCACGTCGGCCTACGGGCGCGCCTGGCGGCGTGGAAGCACCTGCACGGCGTCGAGCGAATCGGCGACATGTGGATATCCGACAGCGGCTGCGACTTGAATACGCCGAGCGGCTACATCAAGGCGGTCGAGCATATTCGACTGCTCGAAAGCCCGCCGCGCGTCATCGTTGTTGATACCCTGCACCGATTCCTTGCAGGCGACGAGAACTCTGCCCAAGACGCCAAGACCATGCTGGACGCCTGCGCCGGGCTGATGCGCGAGTTCGACTGCACTGTGATACTGGTCCACCATACCGGCGTAAGCGAGGAAGCACAGCATCGCGCCAGAGGCTCCAGCGCGTGGCGTGGCGCGCTTGATGTCGAGATATCAGTGGTGCCGGGCGAGGTGATTCAGCTCATCCAGCGGAAGAGCAAAGACGCCGAAATACCGGAACCCGTGAACGTTCGGATACAGGGCGTGCAGATACCAGGCTGGGTCGATGAGGACGGAGAACCCGTCACCAGCGGGGTTATGGTCGAGGCTGATACCGCCGCGATGAACGTAAACAGCAAGCTTGCGCAGCATCGAAACCAGTTCGAGTCGGCCTGGGAATCAAGCGGCAAAGATGTTCGGATGAATTTGCCGTATTTATCTCGGGACGATTTAATTCAATATCTAATTGATGACAAGGGCATCAAGGAGGCGTCGGCCAAGATCTACGTGAAGCCCAACCAAAAGGGTCGCATAATATGCGAGTTAATATCTAATAATATCATTGAAGTATATGGTTCCGGCTGGTTAGTTGTCGATGAGGTGCACAGTAGTGCTATGCTGGCGCTGCGGAACAAAACGGAACAATAGGGGAACAGTTCCGTTTTGTTCCCCGGGATAAGGGTACATGCAGGGGAACAAACAGGAACAACAACACTAAGTGTTGTTCCTTTGTTCCAGCATGTATCGGCAAGTTTGTAGCATTGAAGCGGTACAGACGCGGAAAGGAGTAAGATTGTGCAAGATGCCAACTCCCGCCAGCTCGGCGGGACTCACTACATGGATCGAGCCATGCAGCCGTGGGATTATATAGCGGCTAATAACTTAGGGTTTTTTGAGGGTAATGTCGTAAAATACGTCACGCGCTGGAAGGACAAAGGCGGCGTCGCCGACTTGGAGAAGGCGAGGCATTATTTGGATAAATTGATTGAGATTGTCGGTAATGAGACCAAAGGCTAGAAAATACGACCGCGAAAAAGTTTGCGCAGATATTTTCGCCGACATGAGAAACGGCCTTAGCGCGCTAAAGGCGTGCAAGAAAAACGGGGTTCCTCAAAGCTGTTTGAACGATTGGCTGAATCAGGATCCACAACTTGCCGCAGAATACGCGCGAGCTAGAGAAGAGCTTCACGACTTCATCGCCGGAGAGATCCTTCAGATCGCCGACCAACCGCCGCCTTTGACGCCAGACGGCAAGGTCGACAACGGCGCAGTGCAGGCGATGCGCTTGCAGGTCGATACCCGCAAGTGGCTACTGTCCAAGCTGGCCCCGAAACGCTACGGCGAGCGGGTGGCGCTGGCGGCTGATGAGGAGTCGCCGCTTCAGGTCGGCATCAACGTGAACTTCGTAAAGCCCAATGGCTGAAGCTAACTTGCCCGACTGGGCCGAAGTTCTTTTTGACGAGTCGGCGCGATACATCGCCGTGCGCGGCGGGCGTGGTTCCGGCAAGAGCCGGTCGGTCGCCACCGCATTAGTGCTCAGGGCCGCACAGAAGCCTCTACGGGTGCTTTGCGCTCGGGAGATACAGAAGAGTATCAGGGACTCGGTAAAACGCCTCCTAGACGACGAGATTGCGCGCTGCGGGCTAGGGAAGTTCTTCGTCTCAACGGATACAGAGATCAGAGGCAAGAACGGCAGCTTGTTCCTGTTCGCCGGGTTGAGAACAAACGTCGACTCGGTGAAGTCGATGGAAGGCATCGAGGTCTGCTGGATCGAAGAAGCGCAGACGGTCAGCCAGTCGAGTCTTGATACTTTGATCCCGACCATCCGACAGGAAGGCAGCCAAATCTGGCTAACTTGGAATCCGAAATACGAAACCGATCCGGTCGAGGTGATGTTCTCAGGCTCGACGCTGCCGCCTTCAACGCGGCTGGTGACTGTCAACTACGACTCGAACCCATGGTTCCCCGAAGTCCTGCGCGCCGAGATGGAGTACGACCGCGCCCGCGACCCGGAAAAGTACCAGCACGTCTGGCGCGGCGCTTACCTGACGAATTCAGAGGCGCGCGTGTTCCGAAACTGGAAGGTCGAGGAGTTCGAAGCTCCCAAGGACGCGATTCACAGGCTCGGCGCCGACTGGGGCTTTGCGGTCGACCCGACTGTATTGGTTCGCTGTCACTTGGTCGGTCGGACTCTGTACGTCGACCACGAGGCCTACGCGCTGGGCTGCGACATAACAGCAACGCCGGACCTGTTCATGTCGGTGCCGGAGGCCGAGAAGTGGCCGATGGTGGCCGATAGCTCGCGGCCCGAGACAATCAGCCACATGCGAAAGCATGGCTTCCCGCGAATCACTGCGGCGGTGAAGGGCGCGAACAGTGTCTTTGAGGGCATCGAGTGGCTGAAATCCTACGATATCGTCGTTCACCCGCGCTGCCAGCACGTCATTGATGAGCTGTCGCTCTACAGTTACAAGACGGACACCTTGACAGGAGCCGTGCTTCCTGTTCTGCAGGACAGAGACAATCACTGTATCGATGCGTTACGATATGCGCTTGAAGGCGTCCGCAGGGCGCAGGCTGCGCGGCCAGTCGCCGAGGTGACGCCGCTAGCCGTGGCGAATCGCTGGAGATAGCATGGCTCGAATCAGTAAAGAACAACGACTGCTTGACGTACACGAGGAGGCGCTGAGCCGCTTCGACGATATCCAGTCTGCGCTTCGCGACGAGCGGCTGCAGTGCCTGCAGGATCGACGGTTCTACTCTCTCAGCGGCGCGCAGTGGGAAGGCCCGCTCGGCTACCAGTTCGAGAACAAACCGCGCTTTGAAGTCAATAAGATTCACCTTGCGGTGATCCGCATCATCAACGAGTACCGCAACAGCCGCGTCACGGTGGACTTCATCGCCAAAGACGGCGCGACGAATGAGAAGCTGGCCGAGACATGCGACATGCTGTTCCGCGCCGACGAGCAGGATTCGACGGCTGATGAGGCTTACGACAACGCCTTTGAGGAAGCGGTGGCCGGTGGCTTCGGCGCCTGGCGGCTGCGCTCTTGCTACGAAGACGAGTACGACCCAGAGAACGAACACCAGCGCATCAAGATCGAGCCTATCTTCGACGCTGATAGTTCAGTCTTCTTCGATCTCGACGCCAAGCGCCAGGACAAAGCCGACGCGCGGTACTGCTACGTCGTGCATTCCGTCACGCGCGAGGCGTACAAAGAGGAGTGGGGCGACGACCCGTCCGACTGGCCGAAGCTGGTGCAGCAGGTCGAGTTCGACTGGGACACGCCGGACGTGGTGTATCTGGCTGAATACTACCGCGTGGAAGAGGCGTCCGAGCTGATTCGGACCTTCCGCAACATCGACGACAGCGAGGAAAAGTACTCTCAAAGCGACTTCGAGGCCGACGAAGAGCTTGAGGAAACGCTAGCGGCAATCGGTGCGGTTGAGGTCAAGCAGCGGCGCATCAAGCGGCGTCGTGTGAGAAAGTACATTCTCTCAGGCGGAAAGATCCTCGAGGACTGCGGTTACATCCCCGGCACCTGCATTCCGGTCGTTCCGGTCTACGGGAAGCGCTGGTTCGTCGATAACGTCGAGCGCTGCATGGGTCACGTGCGTTTGGCGAAAGACGCGCAGCGCCTCAAAAACATGCAACTGTCCAAGCTCGGCGAGATTAGCGCGCTGTCGTCTGTCGAGAAGCCGATCATGGTGCCGGAGCAGGTGGCCGGGCACCAGGTGATGTGGGCTGAGGATAATATCAAGAATTATCCCTATTTGTTGGTCAACCCGATCAATTCAACTGACGGAACCCAGCAGTTCGCTGGCCCGCTGGCCTACACGCGCTCGCCTGCAATCCCGCCTGCTTTGGCAGGGCTGCTTCAGCTCACAGAGCAGGACATGGCCGATATCTTGGGGAACCAAGGCGAGGCCGACAAGATTGTTAGCAATATCAGCGGCAAGGCCGTTGAGATGATCCAGCAGCGTCTGGACGGCCAGACGTTTATCTACATGAGCAATTTTGCCAAAGCGATGAAGCGCTGTGGCGAGATCTGGCTCGCGATGGCGCAGGAGATTTACGTCGAAGAAGGCCGGAAAATGAAGGGCGTGGCGGTCACCGGCGACACGCAGCCGCTGGTGCTCATGCGTCCGAAGGTGGATGAGGAGACGGGGCGCATCGAGTTCGAGCACGATCTCTCCGACGCCAAGTTCGACGTGGTTGCTGATGTCGGCCCAAGCAGCGCCAGCAAGAAGAGCGCAGCCGTGCGCGCGCTGACAGGCATGATGCAGATTACGAGCGACCCAGAGACGCAGATGGTGCTTCAGGCTTTGGCACTCATGAACATGGAGGCCGAAGGACTCGGCGACGTTCAGGACTTCTTCCGCAAGCGCCTGGTCGGCATGGGCGTGGTCAAGCCGACCGAGGAAGAGCTAGCCGAGATGGAGCTGGCCGCAGGCCAAGGCCAGCCGCAGGATCCGAATGCGATCTACCTGCAAGCCGCAGCGGAGGAAGCCGTCGCCAAGGCCGAGAAGGCCCGCGCGGATGTGATCGACACGATTGCGGATGCGGAACTGAAGCAAGCGAAAACGGCAGAGGTGCTGGCGGGCATTGGCGTCGAACCCGTGGCTGCGTCCGCCTCCCCTCCCTCGGCCACGCCTGGCGCCCCGGCCAGCACTTCTGCCGCCTCGCCTGCTCCCAACGTGCTCGACGAGATCGAGACCGAGAAGAAGCTTCTTCAGCTCGAGCAGCTGCGCCTCGAGACCTCGCTCAAGTTCCGCGAGGCGCAGGCGAAAGAGGACGAGAAGGAGCAGCTCGAGAAGCTGCGCCAGGCCGAGCTGTCAGTTCAGGACGCAGCCGAGCAGTTGGTTACGGCGAGTCAGGACATCAAAGCCACAATCGACGCGCTGATTCGATCCAACGAATCGACAGCGAAGGACGCCATCGAGGCGATCAAGCGTCCGAAACGCATCATCAGAGAAAAGGGCCGCATCGTCGGCGTGGAGTAAACAATGACGCTTCAGTATTCCGTAACTGTTCGCAACGCCAAGCTCGATGCGGTCGAGACTGCCATCGGCGCTTCGGCTGTGCTCAAGATCCGCAGCGGCTCGGTTCCTGCCAACTGCGCGGCGGCAGACAGCGGCACGGTTCTGGCAACAATCAACCTGCCGTCAGACTGGATGGACGCCGCCACCGGCGGCACTAAGTCGAAGGCGGGAACCTGGACGGATGCGTCTGCGGATGCATCCGGAACTGCCGCACACTTCCGGTTATATGCATCCGACGGCACCACCTGTCACGCGCAGGGCACCGTCGGGACCAGCGCAACGGACATGATTGTTGACAGCGTGAGCTTTACGAGCGGGCAGTCTTTCACTGTGACCGCGTTCACCCTGACGGCGGGTAATGCGTGATGGATGTCTTTTTGATCAAAGACGGAAAGGTAGACAACTGCATCTGTGCGGACAGCGTAGAACGCGCGCAGAGGTTTTACCCCGACCACATCTGCATCGAGCGCACGGACGCACTGCGCGGCTATGGCCCGGGCGATCTGTACGACGGGCAGAACTTCTCGAAAGCGCCATACGTACATGTAATCCTCCCGGTCAGCCGACTGGAATTCCTGCGTCGCTTTACGCCTGAGCAGCGCATCGCCATCCGGGCATCGACCGACCCGGTAATCATTGACGCACACGAGCTGCTCGACATTGCCACCGAGATCGCTGCTGACGACCCAGACACGATCCGATATGTGCGCTATCTGCAACAGCAGGGCTTCATTTCGGCAGCAGATGCCGACCGCATTCTGGAGGTAGATCAGTGAGCCTCGGCGGACCTGTACTGCGTCAGCATGTAGTCGAGTTCATCGATGGGACCGGCATCAAGACCGATGGCGTGGTTGACACGTCAGACACCGCTTCGCCATTTAGCTGGACTGTGCCTGCTGGTGTGACAAAACTTTTTGTAACTGGGTGTGGTGGCGGTGCTGGTGGAAATGGCGGAAGTGCTAACGCAACCGCCGCTGCAGGTGGCGGTGGTGGCGGCGCAGGAATGTGCGTTATAAATCTTCCGGTTGATGTTGTTGCAGGAACAAACCTGACAATTGCCATTGGCGCGGCAAGTAACGGCAGTGCTGCGTCTAACAACGTTGCGGCAGGAGGAAGCACCACTATTTCTCCTGTGTCTGTTGCTCTTTTTAACATTAACAGTACAACATTTGAAATTTTAGGCGCTGGTGGGTCTTTTGGTATGTCTGGTGGCGCAGTTAATGGCGGCTCTGGAGGTGAGGGCGGAAGATTTAACCTTAACAACGGCGGTGGCAGCGCATCCAATACATCTCCCGGCCCCGGCGGAAATTCTTTAACACTCCTATTTGATCCATACTGCTTTACCCGAGGCGGCGCTGGCGGCGGGGGGTACAACACGACAGGAGGTTCGTCAGCGGGGGGTAATGGTGGCGGCGCTGGGTCTAATACTTTTGGTAACTGGATGGATCAAGGCGGAGTAACTGCTGCGGTCGGCGGAACTGGCGGGCAAAACGGAACACGCAGTTCTGGTGGTGGCGGAGCTGGCGCTTCTAGTTTCTTTGGAAACGGAGGAAATGGAGGCGGTAATGCCGCAAGTTCAAGCCAAGACGGAAGCAACGCTACAGGGTATGGAGCTGGCGGCGGTGGTGGCGGTGGTGGCGGTTCTGGCGGAAATGGATCAAAAGGATATATTCGATTTGTCTATTGGAGCATTGACTAAATGCTAGGCGGGCCAGTTATAAAGCAACACATTGTAGAATTCATCCGCGGAACCGGCATCAATATAGACGGAATACTAGATAGCACAAGCGCTAACGGTCCGTGGACGTGGACTGTTCCCCTCGGAGTTGCGCAGATTTTTGCAACTGGTTGCGGAGCAGGATCTGGCGGCACAGGCGGTACAAATGCAACAAACAGTGGTGGCGGTGGTGGTGGCGGAACTGGCTTATGTTGTATTGATTTTCCTGTTGAGGTTGTTCAAAACACCTCTTTGACAGTAACAGTAGGGGCAAAAGGCACAGGCGGAACACCAACAACCGCCGCAACAGCGGGCGGAGATACGACGATTGATGGCGTTGTCACGCCAATCATGACCGACACCGGATCGACTATAAAATTCTTGGGCGGCGCTGACGGCACTACAACAACAAGCAGCGCGGGAGTGGCTGGGCTGTCTGGTGGTAAAGTTATTGCTGGTGGAAGCGGTGGCGCATCAGCAGCATCGCCAGCGAGTGGAAGTCAAAATGGCACATTAACTGCATTTCGGATTTTTGCGACAAGCGGTTCTGGTGGCGGTGGAGCCAGCACGTCCGGAAGCACCAACGGGGCCGCTGGCGGCGGAATTGGAAATGGTCGGTTGATTTTTTGGACTAGCCGATCCGACCCAGCAGGAACAAATCCAGTCGGAGGGTCCGGCAATAATACTGGTTCTTCTTCGCGTGGCGGCGGCGGGTGCGGTGGCTCCAGCCCGTTCGGCGAAGGAGGCAACGGAGGCAACGGCGGAGTCAATGGAGCCAACGCAACCGGCTATGGGGCTGGAGGTGGCGGGGGTGGCGGTGGAGCAAACGGAGGGGACGGTTCAGATGGATATTTACGGATTACATACTGGAGCGCTGACTGATGGCAATTTCTGAAGCATTTAACGGCAGCGCCTCGATCAGTACAACTGAGTATGATTTGCCTAGTGCAAGCACGACTGTCTCCGCGCAGACGACTGACGGGATCTACCAGCTTTTTCTGGATCTTAATGCACTGACCTCGACCGAACAGTACACGCTCAAAATCTACGAGAAGGTTCAATCAAGCAGCACGCAGCGCGTGGTGCAGGAAGTTGTATTCGCTGGGGCGCAGTCTGAACCTGTTTACGTCACGCCTGCGATCCTGTTCCTTCATGGCTGGACGTTCACCCTGACGAAGAATTTCGGTACTGACCGCACCATCAACTGGTCCATCCGGTCGGTTGCCTAATAAATGATCTGGTGGGGGCCGTTACTTCAGGGCGGGGCAGAGCTACAGTCTGCAGCCGGCGCCATCACCGGAACCCTCAACGTCACCGAGGCCGATGACACTCTAGCCAGCACTGGCGCGCTAGCGATTGCGGGCAGCCTAGCGGCCACCGAAGAAGGCGACAGCCTAGCCTCTACCGGAATCCTACCGCTCACAGGCTCTCTGACCGTAACCGAAGAAGGCGACACGCTCGCCTCGACCGGAACCCTGCCGATCACCGGTAGCCTCAGCGTCACCGAGGAAGACGACGCCCTAGCATCCACCGGCGCGCTGGCTATCACTGGCAGCTTGTCTGTCACCGAAGACGGCGACACACTTGCGTCAAGCGGCACCTCCGGCGCGACGGGCAGCCTCAACGTCACCGAGGAAGGCGACACGCTTGACTCCACCGCGACCATTACCCAGTTGGTGGGCGGCGGTGGCATTGGCAAGCAAAAGCGCCAACGCGGCTGGGCGAACGAGCGCGCCAGGCTTGAGGCGTCGCTGAAGACTGAAACCGCAGCGCAGGAAGTCAAGACTGCCACCAAGATCCTGCGCGCGTCCGACTCTGAATCCGCCCGACGGGTGGCCGAGCTGGTGCGCGAATACGAATCTGCCCGCGCTACGCTCGAACAGCTCCGCACCGAGGTCGAGCGTCTTCGGGTCGAGACAGAAACCTCCGAGCGCCTGCGCGATGAGGTCGAGACTGCGGCCAAGGTTGTCGAGATATTCGCGCAGGAGGAGGCCGAGCTGCTTGAGATCCTCGACATCATCGACGAGATGGAGTCAAGAGCGTTGCTGGTTGCACTTGGCATCGCTGCGTAATATCAATTAATATTGATTCATGGTTTCCGCCAACCAACCAGGCGAGTATATGGATATCGAAAACACGGCAGAAGAGGTCGAACTCGAACCAGAAGCGCCAGAGACCGAGACGGTCGAGGATGTGGAAGAGGAAGAGGTAGTCGTCTCGATTGGTGAGGAGTCGCCACCTCACGAGGAAGAATCGCAGCCCGCGCCACAGTGGGTTAAGGAGCTGCGCAAGAGCCACCGCGAGCAGCAGCGTCTGATTCGAGAGCTTGAAGCCAAGCTGTCCACTGCGGAGCCGAAACGGCCGCCGCTTGGGAATAAGCCGAAGCTCGAGGACTTCGATTACGACACTGACAAGTTTGAGGGCGCTCTCGAAAGCTGGTACGAGCGAAAGCGTGCAGTCGATGCCGAATCGGCGAAAGCCAAGGCGGCAGAGGAAGAAGCAGCACGTTCGTGGCAGGCGAAGTTGGATGACTACGGCAAGGCCAAGTCGGCGTTGCGGGTACGGGACTACGAGGACGCAGAAGCGACCACGCAAGAAGCGCTCTCCGAGGTCCAGCAAGGCATCCTGCTTCAAGGCGCAGATAACCCGGCACTGGTTGTGTACGCAATCGGGAAGAACCCGAAGCGTGCAAAGGAGCTAGCAGCGATCTCCGATCCCGTGAAATTTGCATTCGCGGTTGCGAAACTCGAAAAGGAACTCAAAGTGACCACTCGAAAGCCGCCGCCGCCGCCGGAGTCGCCCGTGAAAAGCTCGGGCCGCACGGCAGGGACTGTAGATAACCAACTCGACCGCCTGCGGGCTGAGGCACTGAAGACGGGTGATCTGTCGAAGGTGCTGGCCTACAAGCGGGCAAAGCAGAAATAGAGGACTGAAAAATGGCTAATGCATTCTCGAAAGAGGAAATCGTTGCCTTTGAGAACATTCTCGAGGGCTTCCAAGACGCGCTGGTACTGTCGCGCAACGTCGCTGTGTTCAACACCGACGCCACCACGATGGAGCGCGCACGCGACACCATCTGGCGCCCGATGCCCTACATCGCGCAAAGCTTCGACTCGACCGTAGGCTCGAGCATTTCGTCCAACTACGACGACATGACTCAGCTTTCGGTACCGGCAACGCTCGGCTTCTCCAAGACGTCGGCTTGGAAGCTGAACGCCAAGGAACTGCGTGACGCACTGCAGGAAGGCCGCCTCGGCGACGCTGCAAAGCAGAAGCTGGCGTCCGACATCAACCGCTCTGTCATGAACGCTGCTGCTAACCAGGGCACGCTGGTCGTTGCAGTTGCTGGCGCTGCCGGTGACTACGACGACGTTGCTCTGTGCGACGCGATCATGAACGAGCAGGGCGTGCCGGATTATGACCGATACTTGGCTCTGTCGACCCGCGACTACAACGGCCTGGCTGGCAACCTGGCGACGGCTACCCGCTCGTTCGGCAACGCAAAGTCGGACCGCGCGTATGAGCGTTCGTACGTCGGCATGGTTGCTGGTTTTGAGACCTACAAGCTGGACTACGCAAACCGTCTGGCAGCACAGGCCACCTCTGTGACCATCGCTACCAACGGCGCGCAAGTTCGGTTCGTTCCGCGTGCGACCACGACTGCAACCGCAGGCGTGCTGAACGTGGACAACCGCTACCAGCAGGTCACGGTTTCGACGACCAGCGGCGTCAACGCAGGCGATGCGTTCACGATTGCTGGCATCGAAGCCGTTCACCAGATCACCAAGCAGTCGACGGGCCAGCCCAAGACTTTCCGCGTGATCTCGGTAGATTCTGGCACGACCATGACGATCAGCCCTCCGATGATCGGTGCGAACTCGGCTCCCACGGACGCCGAGCTGCAGTACAAGAACATCAACGTGGCTAGCACGTCTGCAACTGCTGCGATCAACTGGCTGAATGATAACGCTTGCAACGTCAACTGCTTCTGGCAGCGCGATGCAATCGAGCTGTTGCCGGGCCGGTATGCTGTCCCGACCGATAGCGGTGCCGCAGTACTGCGCGCATCGACGGATCAGGGCATCGAGCTGGTCATGCAGAAGTTCTATGACATCGACACGATGACGATCAAGTATCGTCTGGACACGCTGTACGGCGTGGTCAACCGTGCTCCTGAGATGTCGGGCGTACTGCTGTTCGGACAGTAATGATCCGATAAGCTAAACTTTGGGGGGCGCAATGCCCCCCATTTTTTTTGAGGTGAACGATGCCGCTCAAAAAGGGTTACAGTAAAAAATCAATCAGCGAGAACATCTCTAAAGAGGTGAAGTCAGGCCGCCCGCAGAAGCAGGCGATTGCGATTGCGCTTTCGACCGCGCGGGAAGCGGCCATGAAGGCAGGCAAGCCGAGCAAGGCTCCGAAGGCGAAGAAGAAGTAGGAGGGAAAGTGGATTTTCCGAGACACGTATACAAGTCACCCGGGCCATATGCCAAGACATCGAGCCACCCGACATGGGGTTGCGCGACGGTTGTTGACGAGGCCGATCTGGCGGAAGCTCTGAAAACGGGCCACTGGTTCGAGACGGTCGAGGAGGCTATCGAAGCGGCGGGCGTGAATGCCTATCCCAAACTCAAAGGCAAGGCGCGCGTGCGTGAGCTGCGCAGGCGGAAGGTGGTCGAAATCATGGACAACGGCCCGCCTACACGCTCTGAAATGGAGATGCAAGCGAAAAAGCTCGGCATCGGATACAATGCCCGGACGAGCGATCAAGTGTTGCTCAGTCGGATCAGCGAGGTGATGAGGAGTGGCGTACACACGAAGACAGTTCGTTGAAGCAGCGCTGACCGAGATCGGCCTGGCGTCCTACGTGTTCGATCTATCGCCCGAGCAGTTGGAATACGCTCGGCGACGGCTCGACGCCATGATGGCCGATTGGAATGGTAAGGGCATTCGCCTGAGCTATCCTATTCCCGCATCGCCAGAGCAGGGTTCGATTAACGACGAAACGTCGGTGCCTGACTCTGCCAACGAAGCAATCATCCTCAACCTGGCTCTACGCCTGGCGCCCAGCTACGGCAAGGCTGTCATGCTCGAGACGCGCATTGCAGCTAAAGGCGCATACGATACCGTTCTGCAGCGCGCAACAGCGCCCATTGAGCAGCAGATGCCCGGCACCATGCCAGCAGGCGCAGGCAACAAGTACTGGCGCGTTGCGGATGACCCCTTCCTCGAGCCGCCTGTTGATCCCGTCGAGACCGGGCCTGAAGGCATATTGGAGTTTTACTGATGCCCACGATTAACCAGCTTTCGAGCATCGGCGAAGTCACTTCGGCTGATCAGATCCCGACCTACGACGAGTCGAACGGCGACACCAGAAAGATGTCGGTTCTGCAACTGCAGGACTACATCGAAACCAACCTGGACATCGCTGACGTTGGCTTCCTCCAGGCAGGCACGGGCGCGGTCGAGCGGACTGTTCAAAGCAAGCTGCGGGACGTTGTGTCGGTGAAGGATTTTGGGGCTGTGGGGGATGGGGTAACAGACGACACGGCGGCGATTCAGGCGGCGCTCAATGCCGCAGCTGAATCAAACAAACGATTGTTTGTGCCTTCTGGTTCATATTTGTGCAATTCGTCTCTTGCGTGTGACAACGCATCTGCAAACTTCAACGGAATAATCATCGAAGGTGAGGGCTGCGGACTTAACAATTCAGGATCAGAAATTGTTTTTTCTTCGACCTCTGGTGTGCGGTGGTTGTTCTCTGCAGCGTCCGCTGCGTCTGCATTTCTGGATCGTGTTGTTATACGTGATTTGGCCCTAAGAATAAGCGGTTCATCCCCGTCTGGGTCACTGATTAGATTGCGCCGAGTTTTTGAACTTAAGATGGAGAATGTTTATCTCAGAGGCAACAATGGGACAGAATACTTAATTGACGGGAACGAGTGGGTCAATCTTAGATTTGACAATTGTTATTTTAGAGATGCCGCTTACGGTATAGCGTCGGTTTCTGTTGCCGGGTTCTCATCTTTTGCAAACGTGATCAAGTTCAGTGTGTGCACGTTTGACGACTTGACAACCGCGACAAATTTTAGCCTAGCTGGCCGATCAATTGAGTTCGATACTTGCACATGGGAACCAGCAGAGAACGGATCCGCATCTGCAAATTTAACCGGCAACTATAACACTTATTTTCGTAATTGCTGGTTTGGTGATGGAAATAACACGGGCACATGGATCACTGCTTCCGGAGAACAGGTATCAATTGAAAACTGCGAAATACTGACGGGTGCGACCGCAGTAGATTTGCAGACCACATTTCCGTCTCGAATTGAGGGTGGGCGCTTCGCTGGAGCGACACAAGCAATCAGAATCGCTGCCAACAATGTGTCTGTTCGAAACGCGCGGATTTTTTGTGTAGAAAACAATTCTATTGGTATTAAAGCCGTATCCGGCATTGGTCAAATCTTAGAATCAAATAGGGTTGTTGAGTCAGGGACCCCGTCAGGGACCATCGCTTATCAGTTGGCTGCAGGGACAACTGGGCGCATCAGCGATGTGGTTGGGTCTACTTGCGACACGTTTATTGATGACGGCACGACTGCTGCGTGGGAAATATCCACACGAAGCGCTCGATTGACCGGAATTACAACAACAAATGTCGGGTCTATTAGCGCGGGCGCTATTGCAACGATTACTATAACAATCCCAGGGGCAGAAATAGGGGACACTGTTGATGTTGCTGCGCCCTCTGCAATAGAGTCAGGTTTGATGTGGTGCGGGTACGTTAGCGCGACTGATATCGTCACGATCCGCATTCATAACACTACAGTCTCCCCGATTGATCCAGCATCAGCCACTTGGTATGCCAGAGTTACTCCAACAAACTTCTAAAATATCAAAAACTTTACAGCAATTTTCATAATCCGATAACCAACCCATAAGGCAACCCCCCATGCCCACCCTAAAACAACTCTTGCGCTCCCGCACCGTGCTCTTCGCAGTCGCGGTCGCGATTCTTAGTGTCCTGCAGGGCTTTGTGTTTGCTCTGCCATTGCCACCTGCCGGACAGGCTGCAGTTGGTTGTATCATTGCTGTGGCGGTGGTCTTGCTGAGAGCCATCACGACAGAGCCGCTCACGAGGAAGTAATTCATGCCGACGATCAACCAGCTCCCGTCAATCGACGAAGTGTCAGGCGGCAACCAGATCCCGACGTACTACGCCGGCGGCGGTGATGCGAGGAAGATGTCGGTTAATCTGCTGCAGGAGTACATGCAGGACAATCTGAACTTTCCAGACAACGCCTCAGAGGTCACATACAACCCCGCAGGCACCGGCGCGGTGGCAAGGACGGTTGAGGCGAAGCTACGCGACGTTGTGAGCGTTAAAGACTTCGGGGCGGTTGGGAATGGGGTGGCTGATGATACGGGGGCTATTCAGGCGGCAATTAACACCGGCAGCGGTGTTTTTTTCCCAGATGGCACATACAAGTGCTCTGGACTTACGCAATCAACGAACGGCCAGCGGCTTTTTGCAAACGGCAAAGTCATTTTGCAAAAGAATGCAAACGGCGTAATTCTTACCTGCTCAGGGACTGAGGTAGAGCTAAATGGCTTGATGTTTTACGGTGACGCCTCAACGCCAACATTTACAGGCAACAACGTCAACGCATCGGGCAACAACTTCCGCATGGTCAATTGCGGCAGCCGCTGGGCGTATGCAAGAGCAGTAAAATCAACCGGCGGTCACACGCAAATTATTGGCACGTGTGACATATACCAGACGACGGACGCAACGGCTTCTGGATATGACATAGAAATCGGAGTCAGCGGGACAGCGACTTTTTATCACCAGCTCTTCGGTGTTTACACTTCGCAATCTTCTGGCGGCATCCTTTTTACTGATACCGGATCGCACGTCATTTCAGGCGGCCAATTCGGCAAGCTAACCATTCAGTCTGGCACGTCACCAGCGGGCGTTAACGGCGGAATAACATCTAATGCAAGAATTCTTGGAAACGTCACTGTCGGACTGTCCAGCGCGGTTTTTGTAGGCAATCAATTTTCTGCGATTGCTTTCTCTTTTTCTGCTGGCACGTCTGGTTGCCGTCTTGATATGTCCAACGTGTTTGCGTCTGGTGCGACCGTTGTAAACAGCGGAAACACAAACAACTTAATTGAGCGCGAAACATCAGCCGGAAGCGTAAATGTTCTTCGATATGGGCCAGACGCAAACTACAGAGAGCTGACGCTTAATCTTTTAGACGCCACCCTTGCGTATGAATTCGACGGATCGTGCGTCCTTCCAAACACACGAGCCTATCGAATCAAAAACGCAGCAGGTACTGTGCTTTCTGCGGTCGCTTTAAGCTCTGGTAACGACTGGACAATCGGGGCGGATAGCGGCGCTGGCAACTTTATGAACATCGTCTCCGGCGACGGTGGCATCTATCTTGGGCCTGGCAATGTTTCTTCTTTCCAAGCCGTAGCGTCATCTTTCAGACCACAAACAGATGCAATCCCTAACCTTGGTACGGCTAGCCAAAGATGGAACACGGTCTACGCCGCAACCGGCACTATTAACACCTCAGACGAACGCGAAAAGCAGGATATCTCTGCGCTTGATGACGCAGAAAGGCGAGTAGCTGTTGCGATTAAAGGACTTGTAAAAAAGTTTAGATTCAAAGACGCAGTGCAGAAAAAGGGCGACGGCGCGCGAATCCATGTCGGCGTGATTGTGCAGGAAGTTATGGCTGCGTTTCAGGTCGAGGGTTTGGACCCGATGCGATATGGAATCATTTGCTATGACCAGTGGCAAGAAAGCCCGGAAGTTTTGGCCGACGACGGGACATTGATCAGCCCGCTTGTCCCGGCGGGCGACCGCTATGGCGTGCGCTATGAAGAACTTTTGGCATTTATAATTGCAACTTTGTGAGACCCCCCCCATGTCCGAAATCGACCCCGTAAAATTCGGCCTGCTCATCGGCCAAGTCAAGACGCTCGAAGCGCAGGTTGACGACATGCAGCGCGACATCAAGCAGCTTCTGGCGCTGGCGAATCATTCGAAAGGCTCTCTTTGGGCGGGTATGATGCTCGCAAGCATCTTCGGGGCCGGGGTTACTTGGACCATCAACTTTTTTCGATAGAGGTCTGATATGAGCGTAAACAATCAATTCAGCCAGCGCGTAGGCTCTAACCAAGTCACGACGCCTGGCGCTACCAGCGCGAGCATCACCCTGAACGCGCAGGACAAAGCCGTGCGACTGGTTAATTCTGGCGCCAACATCTGCCACGTTCGCATCGGCGAAGGTTCGCAGACTGCCACGACTGCCGACCTGCCGGTGCGTGCAGGCTCCGAGATCATCGTGCGCAAGCGCGACGGCGACGTTACCCTGGCGCATATCTCGGCGTCCGGCACGACGCTGCACGTGGCGACGGGTGAAGGCGGGCTGTAATGGCTCAAATCCCCGTCATCCAAGGAATCTACACCGACAACACGCCCGACCTGCGCTCCAGTTACCCGGTTAACCTGGTTCCTGTCCCGCGAGAGTCTGGCATCTCGTCTGGCTTCCTGCGGCCTGCGGATGGTCTGGTGTCGAATGGCACCGGACCCGGCACTGATCGCGGTGGCATTGAGTGGAACGGAACACTATACCGCGTGATGGGCACCAAGCTGGTGAGCATATCGAGCGCCGGTGCTGTCACTGTCTTGGGCGACGTTGGTGGTAGCGGCTACGTTACTTTCGACTACTCATTCGACCGGCTGGCGGTGGTTTCGTCGAACAACCTTTTCTACTGGGACGGAACGACACTGACGCAGGTCACAGACCCAGACCTCGGCCCTGTGCTCGACATGTGCTGGGTGGATGGTTACTTCATGACCACCGACGGCACCAGCCTGGTGGTGACGGAACTGACCGACCCGACTGCGGTTAATCCGTTAAAGTACGGATCTTCCGAGATTGACCCAGACCCGGTGGTTGCGCTTTTGAAGCTGCGCAACGAGGTCTACGCGCTCAACCGGCACACGATCGAAGTATTTGACAACATCGGCGGTGAGTTTTTTCCTTTCCAGCGCATCGATGGTGCGCAGATCCAAAAAGGCGCTATCGGCACGTTCGGATGCTGCGTGTACCTCGAAACGGTCGCTTTCCTCGGCAGCGGCAAGAATGAGGCGCCTGGCATCTATCTCGGCGCTAACAGCACCGCCACCAAGATCTCGACTCAGGAAATAGACGAGATCCTGCTCGGCTACACAGAGACGCAGCTCGAAGGCGTAAAACTCGAGTCGCGCAACGATCGCTCGCATCAGCACCTATATATCCACCTTCCAGACCGGACGGTCGTATACGACGCGGCTGCGAGCCAGGTTGTTGGGACTCCGGTTTGGTTCTGTCTGACGACCGGGATCGTTGGCTATAGCCAGTACCGCGCGCGCAACTGGGTCTGGGCTTACGATAAGTGGACGTGCGGCGATCCGCAGTCGTCAACGATCGGCTACGCAAGCGATTCGATTGGCTCGCACTGGGGCGCGAAGGTTCGTTGGGAGTTCGGGACGCAGATCGTCTACAACGAGGGCCGAGGCGTTATCTTCAACGCGCTGGAGCTGGTGGCTCTGACCGGACGGGTGGCGGTGAATAAGAATCCGCCCATCTCGACCAGCTACTCGGTTGACGGCATCAATTGGAGCCAAGACAAGACCATCAGCGCGGGCGGCTTTGGTAATACCTCAAAGCGCCTCGTCTGGTTCCAGCAGGGACACATGCGCAACTGGCGCATCCAGCGCTTTCGCGGTGATAGCGACGCGCATATCTCAATCGCACGCCTCGAGGCTGCGCTCGAGCCGCTCAACTACTGATGGCAACCAAAACCCTCAAGCTGACGCGCGACCAGCTCGCGACGTTTTTGAAGAATCAGGAACAGATCAAGGCATTCGAGGGTCTGTTCGAGACTGCCGACGCCGCCGCGCCTTCGACCATTGAAGAAATCACCAACGCGGCCGATAGCGCGCAGGCGAGCGCTAACTCCGCGCTGGCTCAGGTGCAGATGATTCAGGAGCGCGAAGGCACGGTCATTCGCATGATCGTTGTCAACGGAACGCCCACCCTGATACCGAAGGGCACCGCTGTCGGGTTCTCGGGCGTCAACGGTTCCACCCGCATCAAGGTCGCGCCCTACCTGGCAGACGGTTCTGCCGATACTTTGTACTTCATCGGCCTGGCGACAGAGGATCTGCTGCCGAATGCGGCTGGCTATGTCACGCTGTACGGCCGGGTCATTGGAATTGATACTTCAGGCTCAGCGGTTGGCGAGACGTGGACAAACGGCAATCTGCTCTGGGCGTCGCCGACTTACTCCGGCAAGCTGACCAATTCCAAGCCAACCGCGCCGGATAACGTGATCTCAGTCGCTGCGGTGCTGTTCGCCTCGGTCACATCCGGCCAGGTGATGGTGCGGCCAATCATTGAGATGCAGCAGTTTTACGGCGAGTTCACCAAGACGACGACGCAGACGCCTGCGGTCGCTGGTGATGAATATCTCGTCACCTGGGACAACACAGAAATCAGCAACGGCGTGGTGATCGGCTCGCCGACTAGCAGGCTGGTGGTGCCTGCTTCGGGGCTGTACAACGTCAGTGTGGAACTGCAGTTCTCCTGCACCGTGGCCGCCCAGCGTGACGTTGTGGCGTTCTTCAAGAAAAACGGCACCGACGTAGCCAACAGCTCCTACTACCAGTCGATCGACATCAACGGCGGTTATACGCAGATCACGCTTAACGAGTTTTTCTCGCTGGCCGCTAATGATTATTTGGAAATCGGCTTCGGCGTGCTGGGCGGGCTTAACGTCAGCCTCTCAACGGTGGCAGCCACCGCCAACTTCCCAGCGGCTCCGAGCGCGCATGCTTCAATCCTTCAGGTGCAGCAGTAATGGCTACAACCACAACCGTTCTGGTCGGGTCGAAGTACCTCGAAAACGTCCAGACTGATCAGTACATCGCGGTCGGTGTGAAGGCAATTATTGATGCTGTCACCATAACCAACTCGGGCGGCGCAGGCGCCAATGTGACGCTTCAGATCGTGCCGGTTTCCGGCAGCGCATCGGCGTCGAATGCGATGGTGTCAAATCACTACCTATCGCCCGGCGAGTCGTATTCATGTCCCGAGATCGTCGGGCAGGTGCTGCGACCGAGTGAGAAGCTATCCGGTATCTGCACGGTCGCGAGCGCGGTCGTGATCAGAGTCTCGGGCCGCGAGATTTCATGATATGATTTTGTCAGCCGAGCAAGCTGGACTTCCGGCGGTCCGTCCTAGCAGGTGGGACATGACCGGACTTTCCGTGACAGAAGGCATTACCCCTCGGGATCTGACGGCGGTGTATTCAGACCCGTACATCCTGCGCGTCGGTCATGACGACCGCCCGGCTGCGCCGATCCACCACCCTGCCGTCACTTACCTTTCCGCGCGCATCGACGGGCAATTCGTCGGCGCGTTCATGTCGATTGAATTTAGCGACATCGAATACGAGCTACACGCCCTGCTGCACCGCAAGGCGGTCTACCGCTCGCGCGAACTGACGCGGCTTCTGACCGACTGGGCGTTCAGTCACCCTATCGAGAGAGTGACCGCTTACATTATCGAAGGGCTGGAGTCGGCGTTTAATTTCTGTCGAAAGATTGGGTTCACTTATGAAGGCACCAGGCGGAATGCGTGCCGCCAGGGTGGTGTTTTGAAGGACGTTTACGTGCTCGGGATGACTCGGGCTGAGTGGAGCGAAACAAGATGGGTTTTATAGGAAAGGCGCTCGGGGATACGGTTGGCGATCTTACTGGAGCATCTCAGCAGGCCAGCGCGGGCAAGCGCGCGGGCAAGATCCAAGCAAAGGCGGCGCAAGCGGCGATTGAAGAACAGCGCCGGCAGTTCGATAAATTTATCGAGCTGATGTCGCCCTATGTCGCTGCGGGCGCTCCGGCGCTTGAACAGCAGCAGGCGCTTATTGGGTTGAAGGGTCCGGAGGCGGAACAAGCCGCCATTGAAGCAATCGCCTCGTCGCCGCAGTTCGCCGAATTGGCGCGACAAGGTGAAGAAGCCATGCTTCAACAGGCGTCGGCTACAGGCGGTCTGCGTGGCGGAAATATCCAGGCTGCGCTTGCGCAGTTCCGTCCGCAAATGCTGCAGAGACTCATTGACCAGCGGTACGGACAGCTCGGCGGGATGACTGAGCTTGGTTTTGGTGCTGCTGGCATGCAAGGTCAACAACGGATGAATCTAGCGGCCAACATTGCAAATCTGCTGACAAACAAAGGCGCGGCGCAAGCAGGCGGAATCATTGCTCAGGGTTCTGGGCGTCGCGCGGCATTCTCTGACGCGCTGGAGGTGGCAGGGTTGGTTGCGTCGTTTTTTAGTCCTGGTGCAGGGATAAAAAGCCCAACTTCATCTGGCACTTCATCTGGGGCCGCATTTTCTGCTGGGTTTAACCCGTCGTCTGCTCAAAGCGCGTTTGCTAATGTTCCTCTCGGAGGATTCTGACCATGGCCATCAACCCTATTCAGGGGCCGGTTGATTATCTTGGCATGATGCCTCAGATCGACCCCGGGGCCGCTTTGCTTAGAGGCTTGCAGCTCGGCAGCGCTATCCGAGGCATGCGCCAGCAGCGGCAGCAGGAGGAAGAAGCTCTAGCCCTCCGCGAAAAGTACAAAGCCGATCTACAGAAAGCCATGCAAAGCCGAAACCCGCAGGCGTGGCTTGATCTGGCGGGAATGTATCCAGAGCAGGGCAAATTGCTGCGCGAACAGGCCGCGGCAATGGGGGATCAGCAGCGAAAAAATGAAATGCTTGTTGGAGCGCAAACGCTTAACGCTTTGTACAGAGGAGACGTTGTCGCTGCAAAAATGATTGTAGATCAGCAACTTGAAGCTGCGCAAAACGCTGGGGGTGATGTTTCTGGGCTGCAGGCAATCCGAAACACGCTAGACGCTGATCCTGAAATAATGATAAATCAGCTTTCTGGCGTGCTTTCTGTTATTAGCCCGGGTGATTTCGACAAACTGGTTGTGGCTCCGTTTGCTGCCGAAAGCGCAAAAGCAGGAGCAAGGAAAACCGAAGCGGAAGCAGGCAGGGCTGAGACACTAGAACGTTTTCAGGCTGACCTTTCAGAATCTCAGATTGAGCGAGCGCGTGCGGCAGCCGCCGCATCAAAAGCGGCAGAACGTCTATCAGGCGCAGAAGCAGATAGGGCGGCTGCAAAAGCTGCAGAGATATCCGCGGGCATCATTCCTGATGAGCAGAAGCCGGACAAAGAATTTCAGTTGCGGACTCAGTATCTGAATCAGACTGCAAACCAGCGCCTTGTTGCCTCTGCATACAATCGTGTTGCTTCCTCTGAAGATACGGCGGTCGGCGATCTTTCGTTGATCTTTGGCTATATGAAGATGCTTGATCCCGGTAGCGTTGTGCGCGAGGGCGAATTTGCCACTGCACAAAATGCCGCTGGAATTCCAGACAGAATAATTAACGTGTACAACAAAGTCGTTACTGGTGAAAGATTAACGTCAGACCAGAGAAAGTCATTTGTTGCTCAGGCTGAAAAACTGAAATCGGCTGCGCAAGGCGAAGTCAATAAAGTTAAGTCTGAGATTTCAAGCGTCGCAAGAAGTTACGGATTAAGACCAGAACGCATTTTTGGTGATGAAATGCAGCCAACCGGAGCGCCTGCCGGTGCTGCGCCTGCTGCTGTTCCTTCGGGTCAGGCGATAGATTTGGGCGACGGATTCAGCTTGCAGGTGGACTAATGGCAGTTTACAAAGTAAAAGCGCCTGATGGATCTATTCTTAGCCTCAATGGCCCAGAAAACGCCACGCAGGAGCAAATAGCCAGAGCTGCAAAAGCCGCGTTTGCTCAGAAGCAATCCGCCGCTCCCGCCGCCGCTGAAGCTATGCAAGAGCAGGCAATGGCCGCGACTGATTTGCCGGTTGCGCCTGCCGCTGCTGCGCCTCAACCTCAGCGCCAATTCATTGGTCAGTCGATCCCGCAAGCCATCACCGCGCCGATTGAGCTGGCCGCTACCGGCGTAACTGGCGCGACAACCGGGCTGCTTGGCTATACAGCTGGCGCTGGCGCCGGTCTTATTGAATCAATCCGAAATGGAACCTACGGCACGCGCGTCGGAGGCCAGCAGATGGCGCAGCGCGCAATGCAAGGACTTGAACGCTACACGTATGCGCCACGCACGCAGATGGCTCAGGAAGCGCTGCAGGCGGTCGGCGAGTTTGCGGAAGAGGCGAAGCTTGCGCCCGTTCCTGTGACCGCCGGTCTTTATGCTCCTGCTGCAAGAGCAGTTGCAAGGCCAGAAGCCCGACCAGGCGCTGCTGCAACAATTGCGGAAGCTGAAAAACTTGGCGTTCCTGTTCTGACATCAGATGTCATGCCGCCTGAGACGTTTATCGGAAAAGCAGCACAGCGCGCCGGAGAACGAGTCCCTATTGCTGGCACAGGCCCGGTTCGAGCAGAACAGCAAAAAGCGCGCGCAGATGCCGTGCGGTCTGTTTTGTCTGATTACGGCGCAGTAGATGTATCAGATTTGAGCGACAGCATTGTCGCGGATTTGGCTGCAAAACGAAGCGGTCAGTTGTCAAAATACACGCAAAACAAGACAGAAGTTATCGAACGGCTTTCAAACCAAGGAACGGTTCCAGTTCCTAGAGCATTGCAAGCAATTGATGACCAGATTGCAGACCTTACTCGCCGTCGCACTGCAGGCGCAGATGAGGCTATCGTTCGATTGCAAGAGATTCGCTCAGACCTTCAGAATCGCGACTTGTTTCAGCTTGAAGCATACCGTAAAGACGAACTTGCCAAGGTCTTTATGGATGATCCGGCGCGCCCGATGAGTGTAGCCGCAAGGGATGCTGGCGAGAAAGCTTTGCGCGCTATTTACGATCCTGTGCGCAAGGATATGGGTCAGTTCATCAAAGACAACGGAGAGCGTAAGGACTTCGACAAGTGGTCGATTGCGAATAAAAGACTTTCTGAACTGTCGGATGAACTAGATGTAAGCGCTTTCAAATCTGTTTTGAAATTAGGAAAAGCAACGCCTGAAGTGGTAAACCAACTGCTTCTGAACAAGAAGCCAAGCTCAGTTCGGTTGCTATATAACAGCTTGACGCCAGAAGGCCGCTCAATTGTGCGCACGTCTTTGCTTTCTCAAATCGCGCAAAAGGCAGAGATTGAGCTTCCGGACAGAACCAAGACATACAGCCCAGATCGGTTTAATTCAGAACTCAAAAAGATTCAGCCGCAGATCGATATTTTCTTTCGAGGAGATGACCGAAAGCGCATAGAAGGATTGTCTAGGGTGCTACAGGTTACTCGCAGAGCTGGAGAGTCCGCTGTTACAACCCAGACAGGACAAGAGGTTGTCCCATTTGCGGCTGGAACTTTTTTGACTGATCTTCTTGGAACCGCCGGGGCTGCATTTCTGACAGCAGGCGGCATCGGCGCGGTCGCTAGAATTTACGAATCCGCGCCTGTTAGAAATCGTTTGCTTAGAATACAAGCTACAGAACCAGGATCGCCGCAGGAACTAAGGCTTAGAGACGAGATCCTTGTTGAACTCAAAAAAGCAGCACAAAACGAACTAGCAGCAACTGGTGCGGCAGTAGCACCTACGGTGTTGTCTGCGCAGCAACCGCAGGAGCAATAAATGCCCGCCATCATCATCGAATCTCCGTACCCGCTCTTCACCGACGACGACGGCGCCGCGCTAGAGGACGGCTATATATACGTCGGCACGGCAAATTTAGACCCGGTTGCAAATCCGATTGCTGTGTATTTCGACTCCGCGCTGACGATTGCAGCCGCGCAGCCGATCCGCACCAGCGGTGGCTATCCGGTGTACAGCGGATCGCCTGCCAGATTGTTCGTTAATAGCGACTACAGCATTCGGGTTAACGACAAAACCGGCGCGTTGGTGTTCTCAGCCGCGACCTCGACCGGCACAACCGGGACGGTTGTCACGACAGACGGCACGCAGACGCTGACGAATAAGACGCTGGTCGCGCCTGTGCTTGGCACGCCAGCCAGCGGCACGCTGACCAACTGCACGGGGCTGCCAGTATCGACCGGCCTGACTGGTGCAGGTACTGGCGTTCTGACGTTTTTGGCTACGCCATCCAGCGCAAACCTGCGCGGGGCGCTGACGGATGAGACCGGCACGGGTGCTGCGGTGTTTGCTACTGCTCCGACCATTGCAGGCGCAACCTTCACTGGCAACGCTCAGACGACGCCCGTTGTTGTGACTTTCAGCGCCACCGCGATGGTGATCGACTGTGCGCTGTCTAATGTGTACACAATCGCGATGACTGCAAACGTCACCACGGCCATGACCTTCAGCAACCTGAAGGACGGCCAGACTATCAACGTCTTCATCACGCAAGACGCAACCGGCAGCCGCACCATGACCTGGCCCGCTAGCTTCAAATGGCCAGGGGCAAGCGCGGGTGTACTGTCGACCGGCGCTAACGATGTCGATCTTCTGGTGGCCACGTATAGGGCTGCGACCGGCTTCTGGTATGCATCACTGCTGAAGGATTTCGGCTGATGTCATTCGGGGCGCGGCCATTGGCAATCGGAACAGGCGGCGGCTCTGGGCCGTTCCTGACGAAGTTTGTTTCTCAGAACCTGAACATCGGGACTGGTGGTTCGTCTACGGTTACCGTCACGGCTAACACGAACGGCACCCTAACGGTCGTCGGTAACGGCAGTCTCGCCAGCGGAACAATCACGCCTGATCCCGGCTGGTACACGCCTACGACTGGCGGCGTCGGCAGCAGCTATCAGATTCGCATCACACCAACGGCTGGGGCGTTCACCAGCGGAAGCGTCAACACGTGGTTGACGATATCGACCGCAAGAGTTTGGACGGTTAGCACGACTCTTTCCCAAGACGTTGTTTTTACTGTTGAAATACGCGACACTTCCGCCGGGACGGTGCTTGCGTCTACGACCGGAAACAGCATTGAGTGCGAATACATCAATGTATAAGCTCGGCTCTCGCTCAATCGAACGCCTCGAAGGCGTGCACCCGGATCTGGTCAAAGTCGTTTATCGCGCAATCGAGCTGACGCCGGTCGATTTCACCGTGCTGGAAGGTCTGCGAACGGCAGAGCGCCAGCAAAAGCTGGTGCAGGCCGGTGCGTCTAAGACGATGAATTCTCGCCATTTGACGGGCCATGCGGTTGATCTCGGCGCGTGGGTCGACGGGCAAGTTGACTGGTCTTGGCCGTTGTACAGTCAAATCGCAGGCGCGATCAAGGATTCCGCGATGGAGTTCAAAGTACCGATCATCTGGGGCGGTGATTGGACCAGTTTCCGCGACGGCCCGCATTTTGAGCTGAACAGGAAATTCTATCCTTGAATCCACTATTGCTCGCTCCCCTTCTCGAGGTCGGCAAGTCACTCATCGACCGGCTGATACCGGACGCTGATGCACGCCGTCAGGCCGAAGCTGACTTTCTGCGCATGGCGATGGAAGGCGAGCTGAAGCAGACAATCGCTCAGCTCGAAATCAACGCCCGCGAGGCTGCGCATCCCAGCGTATTCGTCGCCGGTTGGCGGCCGTTCTTCGGCTGGGTCGGAGGATCTGCGTTTGCATATGTCGGACTGCTTCAGCCGCTGCTGACTTGGGTGGCGCAAGTTAATGGGGTGCCCTCCCCTCCTGACATCGACACCGAATTCCTCTGGGTTGTGGTCTCTGGCCTGCTCGGAATAGGGGGGTTACGAACCTACGAGAAGAGGGCAGGGGTCACCCGCTGATGGCTGCGCAACCTCTACCCGGGCGAATCATCGCCGAGGCTGTCGCGGCCTTCGAGCAGAGCGACTACAACACAGCCCGCGCGGCTGAGCTGTTGGGCATCTCTCGCTCAACCCTTCAGAACCGCCTGCGCGTAGCACGCGATCGCCAGATGTTGCCAGAGCGTCCGGCAGAAGGGATTTTCGTTCAGAAACAGCCTGAGACCGAAGAGTCAATCGAGGAGCTGCTGCAGCGCAAAAAGGCGCACATGACTCGCGCGCTTGATCACGAGACATGGGCAAAGCTGATTCCCGTAACCGTCAGCGGCAAGAAACCGATAGGAATTTGCCTAGTAGGCGACCCGCATCTGGACGACGACCACTGCGATATAGCGCAGCTTGAACAAGACCTTAAAACCGTGGGCGGGACGGATGGCTTCTACGCTGGGCACCTCGGTGACATCACCAATAATTGGGTTGGTCGTCTGCAAAGGCTCTACGCATACCAGAGCGCCAGGTTCTCTGACGGTCTAAAGCTGGCCGAGTGGATGTTCGGTCTCTGCCCGAACCTGTTCGTTGTTGGCGGAAACCATGACATGTGGAACAACGGCATGGACTTGTTGCGCTTCATCACGCACCAGAGTCGCACGGGGGTCGTGCAGGCGCACGGAGCTAGGATCGCACTGCGCTGGGAGAGCGGCGAAGAGATCCGCATTCACGCCCGGCATGACTTCCCAGGCCGAAGCCAATTCAGCGACACGCACGGCATGAAAAGGGAGCTTCTGTTCGGCTGGAAGGACCACGTAATCGTCGCTGGACATACGCACGTCGACGAGGCTCGGGTGGAGCCTTCAATCGACGGCATGGCGCACTGGCTGTTTCGTGTTTCCGGCTACAAAGTCATCGACGACTTCGCGAAGGAAAAGGGCTTCAGACCGAAGCGCCTCGCACCGTCTGTTTCGATCATCGTCAACCCCTCGGCGCGGGTCGAGGCGGAAAAGATCAAGCCGTTCTGGGATGTCGAGGCGGCTTCGGATTACCTCACCTTCATTCGACAAAAGCCCACGTCCGTCCGGAAAGGATCTGCGAAACGGTAGGGTAGCTGACCGCGTACTTATTCGCAATGCGCTGGATCGTCCAGCCTTCAGATCGCAGCGCACGGATCGTTCGCACTTTCTCTCGATCCAGCTTATGCCGCCCACGCGGGCGGCGCTCGATCTTCAGCCTTTTAGTCACGTCGACGTAAACTTCCCGCCGCGTGATGCCCTCGACCAGCGAGGGCGATACCTCGAATTTTTCTGCGATCTCTTTTACCGAGATCGATAAATCATTGAACAGCTCGACGATCAGACGCACGTCCTCATCAGTCAATGTCCGCACCTTCCGCCTCCTGTATGCACTTTCTCATCTTGATATGCAGCTCGCCGACCTTCTCTGCAGCCAGTTCCATCCGGCGCAGCGCTACCCTGGCTGCCCGCTGTCCTGCCCCAGCGGCCAGATCCTGCTTGCAGAGACTGTTGCACTCGCTGAACAGGTCGAAGATGGCCATGCGCAGTTGGTCGCGTGGGTCGGTCATCGCTCTCCCCTCGCGCGGATGGCTGCGGCGCAGTCTACGCACCCGCTGTTGTAGAGATGTTGGGTCCACGCTGCGGTGGTTTCTTCACACACCTCCGCACACGCCTCGCGCTCGGCAGCGGCGACAAGGGCGGCGAAGCGTTCAAAGACCGGCGCAAGGTCACGCTCTACCCATGTCATGTGGTCAAACATTGCCCCAGCCTCCCGCGCCATGCGGATTATGTCTTCTCTGTTCATTTCTCTCCCCTCGCGCGGATAAGTGCTGCACAGTTGCCGCAGGCATGGACCCAGCCGCCTTTTTCCCGCGAACGAGCGATCGTAATCGCCAAGGTCCTCGTACGCCTTCCCAAAAAAGACGACTCATTAGCAGATTCCGTATCACAAATCTGCGCACACGCCTCGCGCTCGGCTTCGACAGCTTCTAAAACCACCGTCACCACCAAATCCCTCAAAGGCTGCGCCGTAATGCTGCCGTTTTTTGCAATCAGCTCTTCGATTTCGTCTATTGTCATGATTTATCTTACCTTCCCGCTTTTCTCTATGGTTCCTAGACCCCAGCCGTAGCCGTTGCCGTTGTCGTTGCCGTTGCCGTTGCCGTAGCCGAAGCCGTAGCCGTAGCCGTAGCCGTTGCCGTAGCCGTAGCCGTAGCCGTCGCCGTTGCCGTAGCCGTAGCCGTCGCCGTTGCCGTAGCCGTTGCCGAAGCCGTAGCCGTTGCCGTAGCCGTAGCCGTAGCCGTCGCCGTAGCCGTAGCCGTTGCCGAAGCCGTCGCCGTTGCCGTCGCCGACAGGAAAGAATGAGGTCATTACAGCCCCCATCCGTCGTGGACGGGCACGCAGAAAATTTCTGCGCCTTCAGGCATATCTACGTCCGCAATTGGGCGAAGATCTGCCTTCTCAGTCTCGACCATCTTGGCGAAACCAATCGACTCCCACGAAAAAACGTGAACTGCTCTGCTCAGACGAATACGCCCGGTCTCCCGCGTCACGTCTCCAGCAAAGATCCATCCACGATCCACGACGACCACGGCGCGGGTGCCTGTCGGACGATTAGAAACGGGAGCGTACTCAACACCATTGATGGTTACGTTTTGCATTTTCAAATCTCCTATTTTTTCTATGTTCATACACAACCCTCCTCTCTGACTTTGCTTAGGCTTTCCAGCGAGTCTAATATTGCATAGGTTTCTTTATGTTTTGGGTGTTCAGTTCCCCAATGCTCCCTTGCTTCAGGCATCGTAAAGTATCTGCATCCTGCAATGACTCTATGCTTCCCGTCTTCACAGGGCACATAGCAAAAGCAAAAACCATCACTTCTCATGGCCCCGTAGACCTGCGCATTTCCGCGGACCTCCGCATTTCCGTAGACCTGCGCATTTCCGTAGACCCGGGCATTTCCGTAGACCCAAGCATTTCCGTAGACCCGGGCATTTCCGCAGACCCACGCATTTTCGTAGACCCGGGCATTTCCGTAGACCCACGCATTTCCGTAGACCCAAGCATTTCCGTAGACATGCGCATTTCCGTGGACCCAAGCATTTCCGTAGACCCAGCAGTCGCCTTCGTGGCTGAGGTTGTTTTCTGATTTAACAAACCCACCAACATCACCGACTTTTACGTCGCCGAAGTCGCGTAGAGCAACTACACGTCCTTCTGCGTTAATCTCGTATTTTTTGGCCATACATGCCTCCCGATCATTGCGCCATGCGGATAATGTCGTCTCTGGTCATTTCTCTCCCCTTGCTCGGATAGCATCGCGGATAGCATCGGCGCATAGTTGCCCGTCAAGGCTTGGCGCTTCTTCAAGACACAACTTCGCACACGCCTCGCGCTCGGCCGCGGCGACCATTGCCCCGAACTCCATCTCAGTGCGAGATAGATCGCCTATGCCGCCGTGCTGATAGGCGATCCGTTCGCGGATGTTGACCGCACACAGCCTTGCCTCGTGGCAGATCGGCCCGTCATTGCCTTCCCATTTCTCTGCCTCCGCCTCACACACCTTCGCACAAGCCTCGCGCTCTGCGGCGGCGACAAGTTCGGCAAAATACTCCACATCTCCGTGGATCTGGATTCCGTTTGACTCAATCAGACGAATCAATTCTGGGTTCATTTTGTCACCATCTTTGGTTTAATTTGTTTTGGTACGTAGCCGCCGACTGGCTCGCCAAGTTCTTTTAACCTACCCTGAATTTTGGAGATTTTTTTAACGGCTCGGTTGTATTGATCATGCAGGCTTGCCAGCTCGCAATCGACGCACGGATCGCTAAACAAAACTCCGTGCCCGCAGCCTATAAACCTCAGAACGTATGGATGCATAGCGTCGTGCGGTTTCATCAGTCCTCCATACTCGCGGGCCTGCCCTGTAGATGCGCTTTTAGTGCTCTTCGCGCAGTATTAAGAGCGTGCAAATTATCGCTGTCGTTGACACACTGAAGATTGCAGTGTGCTTCCGCAAAGTCATAAGCCAGCACCATGGCTGCATCAAACCAAGCAGAATGCAATTCCTCGTCGTAATCCATTGGATGTTTAGCGTCGTGTGGTTTCATTTTGTGTCAAGCTCCTGTTTTACCTCTTCGATAATCATGTACCATTTGGGGTTGTTTGATTGATCTATTCCATATAAATGCATTTTTTCTTCTATCCTATGTATTAGTTCATCCGGCTGTCGGATTTTTTCCATGCTCTCTTGTATGTATCTGTTCTCGTCTGCGTCGAACACTGACAACCCGATTGATGTCGCACCCGCCACAAATATCTGCACCGCTTTCGGTTTCATGATTCCAATCACCAAGTCGCCGATATAAACAGACCGTACCCCATTCGCAGACCTTCCAATGTAGACGTCGCCTTGTTTCATTTGGACTCCTCGATGCGTTTAATCAGTGCGTCGAACTCGTGCTCGGATACTTCTAGGATGATGTCGCCTCGGTCCCCTCTGCATCTGGCAGAGTCTGTTGTAAAGTATTTTATGAAACGCCGACCCCTTTTTGTGACGTATAGGTTCGAGACATGGGTGCTATCCCACGCCTCAAACCATCCGGTCCAGAAGGGTTCGGGCAGGACGACATCAGCCGTCGTCCCATCCAGTTGCCACACTTTCACGATTCCCCCTAGGCGCAGAGTTTGATTTTGTCGAGGCTTGCGACCGCGAGTTCCTCGACGCTCTGTACGTTCACGTACTGCGTGTAGGACTTGCTGACATCCACGCCGATCCCGACTCCAATCACCGTGACGCCCAAGCTTTCGATCCGGGCAGTCGCGAGGCGCGTGTGCCCCGGCCCGTTGTCACCGTCACCGTCAGTCAGGATCAGGATGACCTTGCGCTGCTCGGGTCGGGACAGAAGCTCAGATGCCGCGCCGTTTAAAGCAAGAACGTCTCGCGTGGATCTGCCAGACTCTGTCCTGCGTAGGTTGGCGCGGAGAGTTGATACCCCGTCCGACCAGCCAGCGATCTGGTTTACTTCGTCATCGAAGGCATCCACGCGCCAGTTCACCCGTGCATGTTCAAGCGCTTGCACGATAGTGTCGCAGGCGGACAGTTCCTCCTGAAGTAAGGTCAAGTTCCGATTGCCTGCGGGTGAGTCGGTCGAACCGGAGCGATCCACCAGAATGGATACCGCAGTCTCGACGCCCTCGCGTTCGACGCGCCGACGGAACAGGCCGTCATCAAACTGGTGGCGGTGCAGGGCACCGGGGTTGACCTGCCCGGACTTGCGACCGGAATCCCACGCCTCATGGGCAGAGCGGTCGAACAGTTTGCGGAACTCATTCTTGAGTTTCGCTTTGGGTGGGGTCGGCTCAGGCAAGCGAATGATGCCGCTCACCGTCTCGCGAGGGGCCAATTTGTACTCCTCAGCACCCTGCCCGAGTTCCGACATGTCGACCTTGCGCTGCTGCCGCTCAGATTCGCGCTCACCCTTAGGGGCGAACAGGTCGGGCTCGACGCAGATGGGGTCGACATCCTTCAAAGGCTCGCCCTGTTCTTCCTGTTCTTCCTGTTCTTCCTGTTCTTCCTGTTCTTCCTGTTCCCCTTGCTCGCCATTCTGATTTCTATTTAAACGATGGTATATGCGGATTGCCGCATGTACGCAGTCTGAAGTGCAGGTCCGGGGCGAGGTGAGTTCTTCGTCGAATATCGCCGCGACGTCAGCCGGGACTGGCGGGCGAATGTGAACGTGCGTCCGCGCCCACAGTGCGAGGGCGAAGGGCCACGCGTCAGGCTGCGACCAGTCGATCCCCTCGGCTTCCTGATAGATCACCTCGACCAGATCCCCCAGAAGCTTCTTCCCTCCGGGTATAGACTGGACCAACCGGTCCTCGATATAGCCGTCCTCAACGGCATTCCAGAGGGAATGCATGTATGCATTGCCTTGATCAAACAAGTGACGCAAATAGAACTTGGTGTGCGCCACGTGTCCATACTCATGGAGCACGAATGCGGTGTACCTGCGGAGAAGCGCAGGGGATACCTGCGCCTTGTCATTGATCTGCGGAAGGTTGATGACCGACTTGCCGTCGGTCGATGCACCTGTCCCGGTGAAGACCACCTTGAAGCTGGATCCGTTTCGCTCCGCCAGTTGGCGGGCGAACGTCACGATCCCCGCCTTGAACTCATATCCCTTCATGATCACTCCTCGAAGTATGCGAGCGCTGCGGCTTGCAGCGCGGATTTGCTTTCGGCGGGCGCTTTCGCGACCACAACGTTCTCCCACGCTTTTTGTCGCGGGACGCCGTGTTTAATCGCCACGGCAAGGGCGAATGCCTGACGAAGAGAAGGCGCGTCGATGACGTCGCCGGTCACCGTTTTGCGTCGGCACTCATTAACAAGACCAACGATCTGACGCGCGAGCATGGCACCGCACCCGGTGCGATTCTCGAGCAGGGCGGCCTCGACGT
>Ga0208005_1000015_pt1:62500-65884 | contig 65884 bp, 68 predicted proteins | sample DEB19_08_DNA_3_FD_184530 | JGI IMG/M metagenome (GOLD analysis project Ga0208005, IMG submission 184530) | Aqueous microbial communities from the Delaware River and Bay under freshwater to marine salinity gradient to study organic matter... | ecosystem: Environmental > Aquatic >... | reverse complement strand
AGGTTCAAATCCTACTATCCCGATATACTTATTAAAAAATATACGGATTATAAAAAGGAGTCGTTTCACAAACTATTTTTTTTCAGTTAAAATACAAAAATTTGTTCGATTATTTATAAATTAATAACCGAACAATTAATTTTTAAATTTGTTCAAAATTTAAAAATATAATCCTAACATATCAGGGAAAAAGCGATTTATTTCAATAATAAATCCTGCAGTAAATGTCATCCATAATGTTAAAAGAACAGGAGCTGTTGATAGATATTTTTGAAAATCGTTCATATGAATAAAATCAATATTAGCTTAAATAATTAATAAATTTAACGAGGTGATACAGTTATTTCTTCACTAACTGCCACTAAATCGTTACTGATTAATTCTTGCCATGCTGAAATTGGCCAAATATAACCCGTTGTCATGATTTTTAATGCTAAAGGAACATTAATAATAATTTCACTTTCACTAGGATTAGCACTCGTACTTACTGCACGTAAATATTTACGACCAACCCATCCAATCCAACCAGAAATATATATAAATCCAAATCCTGGTAATATAAATTCTGCTGCATGACTCCACCGTCCATCTGCAATTAAATGTGGTAACCCATCTGTTCCACATAATAATTCCGAACGAGAATATTTATCAAATCGAGCTTGTGTACGCTCAATTTGTTGTTTTAATGCTAAAGCTGGTGGAGAATCCGCTTCATATTGACTTGCTCGTTGCTCTAGTTTTTTTACACTTGCATTTAATCGTTTTGTAAAAGCAGGCGATTCACTACATTTTGTTAAACCACCAATATCAGCTAATGCTTGACTTGGAGTTAAAGCAATTAAAACAGCGAACAATAAAGTTAATAAATTGACACGTTTCATTAAAAATCAAAGAAATTAAAAATATAGAATTTAGTAAAAAATTTTATAAAAATTAAAATTACTAATATATATAATAATTTAGTTTTAAATAAAAAACCATTTTTATTCAAATAATTAATATCCGTTTAAAAAAATGTAAAAAGAAATAATGATTTAAATAAATAAAAATTAAGTGAACACACTTAAGAAAACATAAATGAAATAGATTTATTCTATTAAATTAATAAACCAAATTTTAATAAAAACTAGAGAGCAAATATTCTATATTAATTTTTGCACTCTAGTTTTTTTATTAGTTATTCAAGATCACGACGGTTCGGGTTTCGTGAAGGATCACTTGAAAGGAAACCAAAAATAAATAAAGAAACAAAAAAGATAACTGTTGTGTAAACTAAAATTTTTAAAGTTAACATTTAATTTTTCCTAAAAACTGTTTTTAATAATATTAATTATACTAAAATATAATAATTATGACTTATTTAATTGAATAAAAAATCTTAATTATTAATTTTTTAAATAAATCTTTATGATTTTAAAAGTAAGGGATAAAGTTTAAAAACAGAAATTTCAACTTGTTTATCTAACAAATTAACAACACGATCTCTATTTATATTTCTAATGGATATATAACCTTCAATTATAATATAATCATTAGGTTGATAATATTTTGCCACATCATAACTAAGCTTTCCCCAAATTGAAACTTGAAATATTATTTTAATATTATTTTTTCGAACTTGAGGTAGTTGAACCGTTAACTCAGTAAGAGATGTTCCATCTGAAAAAAAACTTTGTCCCGAATTTTTAATAATTTTTACCGCGAAAATACCGTAATTCATACGGATTACATAAATTTAAATTATTAGATTTTTTTGTTTTTGAATGTCTTCAAAATTAATGTCTCTTAACCGTTTTAATAAACGAATAAAATACTCTAAGAAATAATCATCTAATTGATTAATTTCATCTGATTTAACTTTAAAAGTTTTATATAAATCAAATGTTGATTTTGAGAAGTCATTTTCAACATTTAAAATCTCTACAAATGCTAAACGGTCACTGATATTTTGACCCCATTCAAAGAAACCTAAAAATTTAGTAATTACTTTTAAAAGAAAAAGTGGGATCTGATTGACTTTGGCTGATTGGCCTGCAAGTTGTTCACATAAATTTATAATTTCTGAAGAGACCCATCCTTTTGGTCCTCCTAAGAAGAAAGTTTTATTTTCAGTTTTAGGAAGTTGCAACGCTTTTAAACAAAATTTTGCAATATCCTGCGTATCCATATATGACACACAAGTATTTTCATTAGTTACCCAAATAGGCAGATTTTCTAAAATTGGAATTGCATATTGTTCAATTAAACCTTGATAAAAACCAGTTAAACGAAAAATTGTATAAGGAATTTGTGTCTCTTTTAGCTTAACTTCAATCCCTTGTTTCATTTTCATTAAAGGAATATTTGAAAACTGATCTAAATTTTGTGTAGAACAAAATATAAATCGTTTAACTTTTGCTGCTTTTGCAGCTTCAAGTAAGGCTAATTTGCCATCCCAATCAACAGTTTTTACTATATCTAAATCAGATGGGCGACTTGTTGAAGCATCAATAACAGCAGTAATCCCTTGAAAACATGGAGGAATTGTTTCAGGTATACTTAAATCGCCATAAATTAATTCAGCGCCCCATTCTTTTAAAAAATTAGCTTTACGAAAATTACGAACTAAACATCTAACTGGATAACCTTTAGTTAAAGCTTGTAAGACAATTTGACGTCCTAAAGTACCTGTTCCTCCAACAATTAATAAACTCATATTTATAGATTAAACAATTTATAGTTTTTAATTAAAAAATTAAAATTTTTTTAATTAAATATTGTACTTTGTAATATATCATCCGCTTCAATATTAACTAACTCTTTTTTAGTTAATACTTGACCTCGACTATCAAAAATACGATTTGCTTGACGCATTCGAGCTCTATCTAATGCATTTTTAATGCTACGAGCATTTGCAAATAAAGGTTTTTGTTTTCTTCTAGCAATATAATCTGTTAATGCAATTTCAGCTTGAGGTGTTAGTTGATATTGCTGTTCTTCTAACATCATTTTTGCAATTGTTAACAATTCTTCAACTGAATAATCAGGGAAATCAATATGGTTTGCAATCCGTGAAGATAAACCTGGGTTTGATTCATAGAATTTATCCATTGGTTCTTTATATCCTGCTAAGATAACAACTAGATCATCACGCTGATTTTCCATAACTTGTAATAAAATCTCAATAGCTTCAGATCCATAATCCCTTTCATTATCAGGTTTATATAGATAATAAGCTTCATCAATAAATAATACACCACCCATAGCTTTTTTAAGAACTTCTTTTGTTTTAGGGGCAGTATGACCAATATATTGACCAACTAAATCATCACGTGTAACAGTTAATAAATGGCCTTTTTTTATATACCCTAATTGGAATAAGATATCAGCCATTTTTAACCCTAC
>Ga0208005_1000015_pt1:22500-40000 | contig 65884 bp, 68 predicted proteins | sample DEB19_08_DNA_3_FD_184530 | JGI IMG/M metagenome (GOLD analysis project Ga0208005, IMG submission 184530) | Aqueous microbial communities from the Delaware River and Bay under freshwater to marine salinity gradient to study organic matter... | ecosystem: Environmental > Aquatic >... | reverse complement strand
TCAAAATCGTTTTTATAAAAGTTCAGTTCGAACATTAACTAAACGATTTTTAAAAGATCTAGAAATTTACAAAGGTTCACAAAATATTACCGACAAAGAAAAAGCACAAATTGTATTAAATTCAATTTATAGTTTAATTGATAAAGGTTTAAAAAGAAATGTTTATCATAAAAATAAAGCAGCAAGAAAAAAAGCAAAATTAGCTGCTTTATTAAAAACTGCATAATTTAAAATAATTGAAAAAAATACGGTTTAAACTTTAAAATAACCTAATTTTAACTAAGTTATTTTAAAGTTTAAAAATTTTTAATTAATGGATAATAATCAATTAATCGTAAATAAATTTGATTATTTCATAATAAGTGTTTTTATTATCAAAAATTTAACTTTATATTTAAGAAATTATTTTTCAAAAAAAATCTAGTACAATAAGGTTGAAAAACTATATCTTTAATAAATATTGTTTAATATAATAGAATTTGGAAAAACAGCAAAATCGCTGTTTACATTCAACGCATGAACAATTAAAAGATATATTGATTTGTGCATAATATTTGTATAAGGTAGAAGTAAGAATATCTGTTTGCATAATAAATCCAAAATGTAGTCATTAAATTATTAGTTTTTCCTAAAAATAAATAAGTACTAAATTTTACTTAGGGAAACTTAGTACCATCATTTGTTGTATCTTCATACAACATTAATCTTTAATATGTAACAATCATTAATCCTTCAACACTAATAACAATTCTTCTTCTACAAAATTTAACCCGAAAAATTCAGCATAATCTATAATAATGTACTACATTAAAAAACAGTATTAATATATTGTTAACGGATAAAAATTGAGTATTTAAATTAGAATCAAATTCTACTCTTAAAAATCACTGAAAGATTAACAATATTTAAAAATGCCCTTATTAAAAGAAAACCGTTAATTTTAAAGATTTTGTAGATAGACTATAAAATAATTAAGACTAAGAATAAATCAAATTTAGATGTAATATACACTGAAATTCTAAAAGAACCAGTAGAAATTAGACTAAGAGATTAACCTTTCCCTAATAACCTTACTATTCGAGATGAGTTAAGAATTATTTTAACAACCATACACTATAAAAATTCGTAACTCTTATCAGTACAAAACTACGTACCACCTATATAAAGTTTATACTTTAATTTGTTTATTGAAGTAACTTACTATTTTCTTATTAACAAATAACTTTATTTTAATAAATTTAACACTTTAAAAATAAATATTAATTCTCTTTTTAAGCGGAACAATAAAAAACTAACAAAATTAAAATCTTAATTTATTTTAGATAATTATTATCCTTATTAAAGACTAGTAATTATTAATACAACTTTTAAACTACTATATGATGAATTACACAACTGCTCTACCTGATTTTATTGAAATGCAACGAGTAAGTTTCTGTTGGTTTATTGCCCAAGGACTATCTGAAGAGTTAAACACTTTTTCAAGAATTTATGATTTTAGTCAAAACACAGAATATGTTTTATTTGGGCAAGAATATACTTTAGTAAAACCTATTTATAATATAGTTCGAGCTAAAAAATATACAGCAAATTATTCTGCTCAACTAGTTATTCCTTTAGAAGTTAGAAATAAAAAAACAAATATCATAAAATACCACAGTAAGTTTCCTATTATTAATCTACCATTAATGACAAGTTCTGCAACCTTTGTTATTAATGGGTGTGAACGTGTTATTGTTAGTCAAATTATTCGAAGTCCCGGTGTATATTTTGAAAAAAACAAACATCAAAAAAAAAATAAAAAGATTAAAAAAATAATATCGAGTGAAATTGGAAAATTAAAAAGTTTTACGCCACCAAGTGAAATTTTACCTACAGAAAGTCGATTATATCTTTTAAAGCCAACAATTAAAAAAAAATTAATTAGTGATAAAAAAAAGAAAATAAGGTTTATTAAAAAAGAGGAAGATTGGAATTGGCAAGGAGAAACAATTAATATTTATTCGTTTAAACAACTAAAAAATTATGAAATTAACTTCAACGCTTCATTTATTGAATATGTTAAAGTTTATAAAAGTTTAGTTAAGATACAAAATTTATCTATAAAAATAAAACGGGTTAAAATTTTTTTAAAATGGTTAGCTTGTAATGAAAACTTTATATTATCAGATAATAAACATAGAATTTTATTGATAATTAATTGTTTTAACTTGTTAATGAAAACAATTATAAAATATAAAATTCTGAAAAAAGAGAATGATAATAGGGAAAGTAAGTTAAACGAAATTAAAAAAGTATATAATAAAGTATTTCAAAAATCAGAAAGATTATTAAATTTAAATCTTAATTTAGACCTACTTGTTTTTTTACTTCGGGATTTAGATAATTTTACTCAGATTAATAACTTTAATTTTTTAAAATTAAATATCACACCAAAGATTAACGTAATTATTAATAGTAATAAAATACAATCTAATCTTTATTTTACTAATAGTTTCAAAGAACTTATTAAATTTAAATATAACTTTACTAAAAAAGAAAAAGATAAAAGAAGAAGTCAATCACAAACAAAAATTTTCAAAAATAAAACAAAATATTTAAAGACAAAATCTAAAATTATTCAATATAAAGATGATCATTTAATAAAAGATATTTATAAAGAAAAATATGAAGAAAAAGAATTATATACCGCAACGTTAATTCCGGAATACGGATCATGGATTAGATTTGGCTTTCAAAAAAATACAAAAATTAATATTTCAAAATATCCGATAAAAAATCAAGAGGATGAAATTATTATTCAACTTGATAAAGTAACACAAAAACCAATTATTCATTTATTAAAAGAAATGGGTGTTTCTGACTTAGAAATTTGTCAGAATTTACAAAATTCTGAATTTTTCTATTTTAATAAACCAGTCTTAACTCATTCAATTTATCAATCAAACAATCTATTACGTTTTACTTTAAATAAAAATTCCTATAAAAATATTTCAGAATTTTCTAGAATTTTTGACCCGTCATATTATCGTTTAGGAAAAATTGGTCGTTCTAAATTAAATAATAGATTAAATATAAAACTATCAAAACGAATTATTACAATTACATATGAAGATATTTTTGCAATAATTGATAAACTAATAACACTATCTACCTCTAAACAAATTAGTGATGATATTGATCATTTAAAGAATAGACGTGTGCGTTCAGTAGGGGAATTGTTACAAAATCTATTCCGTATTGGATTCCAAAGATTATTAAGAAAATTACGAAGTCAAACAAATAAAACATATTCAAGTCAATTATCTAGTTTTAATATAGTCGGAGCAACTATTCGAGAGTTTTTTGGGGCAAGTCAATTATCTCAATATATGGATCAAACAAATCCATTATCTTCATTGACACATAGACGACGGATTAGCGGGTTAGGACCTGGAGGATTTGATAGAGATCGTATTAGTTTTGCTGTACGCGATATTCATCCAAGTCATTATGGACGAATTTGCCCAATCGAAACACCTGAAGGACAAAATGTCGGCTTAATTGCGTCATTAACAACATGTGCAAGAGTTAATAAATCTGGTTTCTTAGAAACACCTTTTTGGAGAGTTATTAATGGAAAAGTTATTAAGACAGGAAATCCTATTTATTTAACAGCTGATATTGAAGATTTTTATAAAATTGCTCCTGCTGACGTATCAACAAATGAAAATAATTATTTAACAAAAAATTTAATTCCTATAAGGTACAAGCAAGATTTTTTAACAGTTACTCCTTCTGAAGTTGATTTTATTGCTATTTCTCCAATTCAAGTTGTTTCTGTTGCTGCATCTTTGATTCCATTTTTTGAACATGATGATGCCAATCGAGCGCTAATGGGTTCAAATATGCAACGACAATCAGTTCCTTTATTATTACCTCAAAAACCTATTGTTGGAACAGGTCTAGAAAATCAAATTGCATTAGATTCCGGAATGGTAATAAATGCTCAACGAGAGGGAATTGTCGAATCAGTAACTGCAAATAAAATTATTATTCGTGAAAACTCTGGACGACACTATAAATATGATTTACAAAAATATCAACGCTCAAATCAAGAAACTTGTATTAATCATAGACCAATAGTCTGGGAAGGTGAGAAAATTAAATCTGGTCAAATGTTAACAGATGGACCCGGTATAATAAGTAGTGAACTTTCTTTAGGACAAAATGTTTTAGTAGCTTATATGCCATGGCAAGGCTATAATTTTGAAGATGCAATTTTGATCAATGAACGATTAGTCTACGAAGATATTTTTACATCAATTCATATTGAAAGGTATGAAATTGAAATTGATCGGACGGCAGAAATGTCTGAACAAACAACAAATAATATTCCAAATTTAAGTATTTCCGATGTCCAAAATTTAAATGAAGATGGAATCGTTACTATTGGAACATTTGTGAAACCCGGAGATATTTTAGTAGGAAAAATTATTCCGAAAGATGATTCTGAACAATTACCAGAATCAAAATTACTTAGAGCAATTTTTGGAGCAAAAGCAAAAGGAGTTCGTGATACTTCATTTAGAATGCCTGAGGGAGAATATGGAAGAGTTATTGAAACATTAACTTTTAATAGACGAACAAAACTAGCATATAAATTTGAAAAAATTCAAATTTTTATTGCACAAATAAGAAAAATTCAAGTGGGAGATAAAATTGCCGGTCGTCATGGAAATAAAGGAATAATTTCTCGTATTTTACCTCGTCAAGATATGCCTTTCCTTCCAGACGGAACACCCATTGATATTATTTTAAATCCTTTAGGAGTTCCTTCTCGAATGAATGTCGGTCAATTATATGAATGTTTATTAGGATTAGCTGGTCATAAATTAAATCGGCGTTTTAAAATTTTACCGTTTGATGAAATGTATGGGTCAGAAGTTTCACGAATTTTAATTAATAAAAAATTACGGCAAGCTTCAATTGAAAATGATGAAGCATGGCTTTTTAACCCTTATTCTCCAGGAAAAATGGTTCTTCTTGATGGAAGAACAGGTAAAGAATTTGATAATCCAATTACTGTTGGTAACGCTTACATGTTAAAATTAATCCATTTAGTTGATGATAAAATGCATTCAAGAGCTACCGGTCCTTATTCTTTAGTAACTCAACAACCATTAGGAGGAAAAGCTCAACATGGCGGTCAAAGATTCGGTGAAATGGAAGTCTGGGCACTTGAAGGATTTGGTGCATCATTTACGTTAAAAGAACTCTTAACAATTAAATCTGATGATATGCAAGGAAGAAATGAAACTTTAAATTCTATAATTAAAGGTCAACCCATACCAACTTCTGGTGTGCCAGAATCATTTAAAGTTTTAGTTCAAGAATTACGTTCAATTGGCTTAGATTTAAGTACTTATAGAATTGATGAATTTAGTTCAGATGAATCTTATGAAATTGAATTAAATTTAATTGAAAAATATAATCCACTATTAAAAACATTTTCTCATACATCAAATATAAATAATATTTCATTTTAAAAATTTAATATGATACGCTCTGAAAAAGAATTTGATTATATAAAAATAAAATTAGCTTCCCCTATGAGGATCTTACAATGGTCACATAGAAAGTTACCTAATGGACAATTTGTCGGAGAAGTTCAAAAATCTGAAACTATTAATTATCGAACATTTAAACCTGAAATGGATGGTTTATTTTGTGAAAGAATTTTTGGCCCAAGTAAAAGTTTAGAATGTGCCTGTGGAAAATATAAACGAGTTCGATATGAAGGTTTAATTTGTGAACGTTGTGGGGTCGAATTAACTGAATCAAGAGTTCGGCGACATAGAATGGGTCATATTAATTTAATTTATCCAGTTACACATGTTTGGTATACAAACAGTCGTCCAAATTACATAGCTTTACTACTTGAAGTTGAGCAGTGTGAAAAAAGATTAGATACTGGATGGACAGAATTTGCTGATCCACGAGATAATAAAGAAAAAGACAATAAAGACATACTTGAATATCCTTCTTCAGATATTGAATGTCGTAATTACCTTACAGGTTCAAAAGCACTATTAAACTGCAAAGAATTTCTCAAAAAAAAATCAAAAGCAAAAAAATCTAATATTGTAAATTTTTATGATGAACGGATAAAACGAATAAAATTAGCATCTCTCGCTTATTTTATTGCTGAAGATGAAATCGCTTTTTATGGACTTCATTGGGATTTACAGCAATATCGACGTTGTCGTGAATTAGGGTTTACAGGTTACCCACTAAAACCATATTCAAAATCCCATAATAGACGTAGAAATACACCAAAATATTTATTAAGATCAACACCAAATTATTTAATTGGTGCTGTTCTAATTAAACGTGAATTAGAAAAATTAAATCTCGATCAAGAAATAATTAAAACACGTAGTTTTATAACGCTATGTAGTAAAGTACTACATAAAGAACAACCATTTTATAATTTTTCACATTGGGCTAAAAAATGGGAATATCAACGTATTTATAAATTGCGAGATCAATCAATTAAACGAATCCGTATTTTAGAAAATTTATTAACTACGGGCGCAAATCCAGCATGGATGATTATAACAATACTACCTGTTATCCCACCGGCGTTACGTCCAATGATTCAATTAGAAGGAGGACGTTTCGCAACTTCTGATTTAAATGAATTATATCGAAGAATAATTACACGTAACAACCGTCTTCTTAGATTATTAGAGATTGATGCTCCTCAATTAATTATTCGAAATGAAAAACGAATGTTACAAGAAGCTGTAGATACATTAATTGATAATGGAAAACGAGGTAAGATTGCTTTAAGTGCAAGTAATCGCCCATTAAAATCCTTGTCTGATATTATAAAAGGTAAACATGGACGTTTTCGTCAGAATCTACTTGGAAAACGAGTAGATTATTCTGGACGATCAGTTATTGTTGTAGGACCAAGTTTAAAATTAAACCAATGTGGTTTACCTTACGAAATGGCAATTGAATTATTTCAACCATTTATAATTCGTGAACTCATTAATCAGGGATTAGCAAGCAATATGAAAGTTGCAAAAAATCTACTTCAACAAAATGAGCCCATTATAGATCCTGTACTTGAAAAAGTCTTATCAAATCACCCTATTTTTTTAAACAGAGCACCTACATTACATAGATTAGGAATCCAAGCTTTTGAGCCTATTATTGTTCAAGGTCGTGCTATTAAACTTCATCCTTTAGTTTGTTCAGCATTTAATGCAGATTTCGATGGAGATCAAATGGCTGTTCACGTTCCTCTTTCAATAGAAGCTCAGGCAGAATGTTATATGTTAATGCTAGCACCTTATAATTTTTTATCCCCTGCAAATGGTGATCCAATTATTATGCCAAGTCAAGATATGGTATTAGGTTGTTATTATTTAACTGTACATAACATTAACGGATTATTAGGTTCAAATCATTATTTTGCTGATTTAAATGACGTTATATTAGCATATAATCAAGATCAGATTGAAATTCACACCTCAATCTGGGTTCGATATAAACATAAAATTTCTAAACCTTCAAATTTTATAAAAAAAATTAAATTAAAAGATGGAAGTTACATTGAATATTATGAAAATATTCAAATTCGTAAAGATAAAAATAATAAAACTATTGTTCAATATTTACAGACGACAACTGGGCGTGTTCTTTTAAATTATACAATTCAAACAACTTTAAATCTTAAGTTTTAAGATTTAAAAATATTTGGATTTTTAAGAAAAAAATTAAGTAAAAGAATTATGAAAGATTATATTTATCAAAATACACTGATTAATAAAAAACAATTAAAAGAAGTATTAGCATGGAGTTTTTCAAAATATGATTCTATGCAAGCTTCTTTATTAGCAGATGAATTAAAATATCTTGGTTTTAAGTATGCAACACAAGCCGGTATTTCGATTAGTATTGAAGATTTAAAGGTTCCAGCAACAAAAAATGAAATGTTGGAAAAAGCAAATCAGGATATTTTAAATGCCGAAAAAATTTGTTTAAAGGGGAAAATCACGGATGTCGAACGTTTTCAAAAAATTATTGATACTTGGAGTATAGCTAGTGAATCATTAAAGGATAATGTTGTAGCATATTTTAAAACATATGATCCTTTAAATTCAGTTTATATAATGGCATTTTCAGGAGCTAGGGGAAATTTATCACAAGTTCGTCAACTTGTAGGTATGAGGGGACTTATGGCTGATCCTAGCGGTGAAATTATGCGTGTACCTATTAAAAAGAATTTTCGTGAGGGATTAACAATTACAGATTATCTAATGTCTGGTTATGGGGCCCGTAAAGGTATTGTTGATACAGCATTAAAAACCGCAAATTCCGGTTATTTAACCCGCCGTTTAATTGATATTGCACAAGATATTATTATTCGAGAAAAAGATTGTTTAACATCTGCTTCATTTATAATTACTAATACAAATAAATTAGATAAGGAACAAATTATTGGTCGAGTCTTAGCAAAACCTGTTTATGATCCAAAAACTCAAAAATTAATTGCTCCAATTAATACACATATAACATTAAAATTATTAACTTTATTTGAACAAAAACAGATTTTAAAATTCCATATTCGTTCACCATTAACATGTAGTTTATACCATTCTATTTGCCAAATGTGTTATGGGTGGGATTTATCAAATCAAAATTTAGTTGATTTGGGAGAAGCTGTTGGTATTCTTGCTGGACAATCTATTGGTGAACCTGGAACCCAATTGACAATGCGAACTTTTCATACAGGAGGAATTTTTACTTCAGAAGCTCGACAACAAATTATTAGTCCCATAAATGGAATTATTAAATTTTCTAAAATTTTAAAAACCATTATCTTACGTACAAACCGAGGAGAGGATGTTTTGGTTACTAAAAATTCAGGGTCATTAATATTAATTCCTGAACAAAAAAAAGAAAAAGTAATTCAAATAGAATTATTACGAAACACAATGTTATTCGTAAAAAGTAATCAATATGTCAAAAAATCAGCAATAATCGGAGAACTAATAAGTACAGAAAAACAAACTTTAACAGAAAGAAAACCAATATTAAGCAATACAGCCGGCGAAATTTTTATTCCTAGATTAAAAACTAGGACAAATTTAATTACACAAAATCGTTTATTGTGGATTTTATCTGGACAGGTTTACCAAGCCCCAAGTAACTCTTTTTTAAATTTTTATACAGATCATAAAATTAATAAAAATAGTTATATTTTTAGAACAAAGTTAATACATCAATCTTCTGGATATATTAAAGTTTCTGATAATGAAAAAAACGTATTAGAACAAAAAATTGAAATTACAAATAATACCTATTTTTTAAATAACAGTTATGCGCAAAAAATTCTTAAACCTAGAAATAATAAAAATTATTTAATTAATTCTAATAATTCAAAATATTTAATTACATTAAAAGATTCAAATTCTAAAAATTGGAAACGTTGTACTAATTACAAACCTTTTGCCACCTCATTTAATAATAATTTCAAAACTTTAACAGGTGGAATAATGTACTATGATCAACGAATTAAACAAAAACACCATACCATAGATAAACTGATTTCATATAATATACCATATGATATAAGTAAAGAAGATTATGAAAAAATAAGTAAAAATCATTATGAAACTTATTTAAAAAGTTTAGAAACTAAAATTGATAAAAATGGGTTTATTTTTTATCAAAATTTTTTAAACTATGAAGAAATGGAAAATGTTTTTCTAAAGTTAAAATTCAAAAAAAAGATTATTCATAATTCTTTAATTTGGCTTTCTGAAGAAACTTATAAATTAAACTGTGATAAAAATATTTTATTAGTTGAACATGGTAACTTTATATCCAAAAATTTTGAAATTATTCCAAATATTATTTCAAAAACTGCGGGAATTATAAATGTTTCTCAAAAAAATAATATTATTGAAGAAATTGCAATTAAAGCAGGGTTTGTTTATCAAGGGAAACAGTTTGAGCAACTAAATAAAAATGTATATTATCCCGGTGAAATTATTTTTGAAAATATTGAAATAACGCAACCCTCATTATGTGAACATATTATAACAAAATATAGTAATCAATTATTAATTCGACCTTTTACTATATATGAAATTCCTAAAGAAAAAAATTTAAAAAAGATTTTTATTAATCAGAGTAATTCAGAGCTAATTTTTAGGATAATTAACAAAACTAATTATCTATATAAAACAAATCAAAAAATTAAAACATCTAACAGTATAAATTTAATTTCTCAAAGTATAAATTTAAATCCAAAAAATTCATTACAAAATAAAATTAGAATTGATTTAGGTAATTCGTTTAAACTGAAACGTTTAAACTTAAAAATTTTAGAAAAATTTATAGTAAATCAGTATATTCCGGCGCATTTGAAATACACAAATTTACAATCTTGCTTACTTATCGAACAAAATCAGTTTATAGATGCTTATACAACTCTAGGATATCTTGAGTCACTAACAATGAATTCTCTAGAAATAGTAAAATTTAAATCGAAACGTTCAAATAAAAAACAAGTTTTTTTAATATCAAATGACGATTGTATAACAGTTAAAAAAGAGCAAGGAAAAAATAAAACAGTCAATGAATTAATAATTGATAATATTAAAGTAAATCAAACAGGAAAAGTTTTAATTGATAATGGCAAAGTATTAACAATACAAAAAGGACGTCCTTATTTTTTCCCAAATTGTAAAACTGATGATTCTAAAGAAAAAGTCGATTTACAATATAAATTAATAGCCTTAAACAATAATATTTGTAATTATAAAACTAACACTTTTCTAAATTATTATGATATTACCAAACGATCGATAGTAGAAAAATTAGATCCAAATAAAAAATCCTATGGATTTAAAATTAAATTTTCGAAAATGTTTATAAAAAAAAATGGAAAATTTTATAGTTCTCCCATTCCATTATTTTTAAATAATTTCTCATTAACAAAAGAAAAACAAAAAATAAATCCCATAACTACTCTTAAGGTTAAAAATACACAATTAAAAATTAAACAATGTTTACCATTGTTGTTAAAAAGTTCGGAACTAATTCCCAATAAAATTAAAGAAAATGTTACTTTTAATACTAATTTAACAGGTTTAAAGTTTTTAAAATATCCATTTAATAAATCAATTGGAATTCATTCTATAACAGAAGATTATTTTGAACAAGAAGTAAATAGTGTTTATTGTAAAAATGGTGAATTCATTGAGAAAGGTGAAGTAATTGGTTTATTAAATTTTGAAAAGGAAATTACTGGAGATATTGTTCAAGGTTTACCAAGAATCGAAGAGTTATTAGAAGCACGAAAAAAGAAACCAACAAATAAACATTTAGCAACAAATCAAAAGAAAAGTTTATTAATTCAAAGAACTAGTATTGACTCTAGTTTTGAATTTCAAAAACTAGGTACAACAATAAAAGAAAATGATAAAATTAATCCCCATAATTTATTAAAAATTTATTTCAATTATTATGGAATAAAAAAACAATTTTTTTCAAGTAAAGAAAAATTTACTACTTCATATCGTTTAGTAAATAATTATGAAGCAAGTTATAGAACATTTAAAAAAATTCAATTATTAATATTAAATGCGGTTCAATCAGTTTATGAATCACAAGGTGTTTCAATTGCAAACAAACATTTAGAAGTGATTATTAAGCAAATGACTACAAAAGTTTTAATTACCCATGAAGGTCATACACCATTATTACCTCGTGAAGTTGTTGATTTATATCATATTCAATATATTAATGAAATTATTGAAGCCCACAATAAACGTCCGGCGTATTATGTACCATTATTATTAGGAATTACAAAAGCAGCATTGAATAATCCAAGTTTTATTTCAGCCGCAAGTTTCCAAGAAACTACCCGTGTTTTAACGAAAGCTGCTATTGAAGGTAGAGTAGATTGGTTACGTGGTTTAAAAGAAAATATAATTATTGGACATTTAATTCCATCTGGAACTGGATACCAAAGTTATACAAATTGCTTTAATCTAACTTCACAAAGTAAAAATAAAATTAATCTAGAAAAAATTAAAATAAAAATCTAGACTTATTTCTTTTCAATCTGTTAATGTTATTCTATACTGAAATAAACTACAGTTATTTAATTAAGGAGTTATAAAATTTTATGGCTGAAATTAACTTAGCCCAATTATTAGAAGCTGGTGTTCATTTTGGACACAAAGCTTATAGATGGAATCCGAAAATGTTCCCTTATATCTATACAGAACGAAATAATATTCATATTTTAGATTTAGTTCAAACTGCCCAATTATTAAAGCGAGCAAACTCTTATGTTGCTAAAGCTGCATCAGAAGACAAAACATTTTTATTTATTGGAACAAAACGACAAGCAAGTGCAGTAATTGCTCAACAAGCAAAGAGTTGTAATCAATATTATGTAAACCATCGATGGTTAGGTGGAATGTTAACAAATTGGATAACATTAAAAAGTCGAATTGAACGATTAAAAGACTTAGAACAACAAGAAGTAGAAGGAATTTTTAATTTATTGCCAAAAAAAGAAGCATCATTACGTTTAAAAGAATTAGAAAAATTACGAAAACACTTAAATGGTGTTAAAAATATGAGTAACTTACCAGATGTAGCAATCATTATTGATCAAAAACGTGAAATGACGGCTATTCAAGAATGTCGTAAATTAGGTATTCCTATTATTTCGATTTTAGACACTAATTGTGATCCTGATTTAGTAGATATTCCAATTCCAGGAAATGACGATGCTGTACGTTCAATTAAATTAATTTTAAGTTCATTAACCGATACAATTAATCAAAATAAATCTATTTAAATATAAAATTTTGAAAAATTTATTAAGTTTTAAATATACGTTGAAAGGTATTTACTAATTTGGGTATAGGATACTCATTTCATAAATGCTTTTTATTTAATAAAACAATAGATAAAATAATTTTTATACAATAATTTAATTGTTAAGAAAGTAGGTTCAAAGTTGTCTGAACCTGCTTTCTTAACAATTAAATTACTATTTACTATGTTAATGAAACTTTTCCACCTGCTTCTTCGAGTTGTTTTTTTGCACCTTCTGCTGCATCTTTACCTAATGCTTCTTGAACCATTTTAGGTGCTGATTCTACAAGCTCTTTTGCTTCTTTTAAGCCTAATCCTGTTAGAGTTCGAACAACCTTTAATACAGCTATTTTTTTATCAGCTGGAACTTCATCTAACATCACATTAAATTCTGTTTTTTCTTCAACTTCTTCAGCAACAATGGGCGCCGCAGCCATAATAACACCACCACCAACACTTGCTGATGCATCCACACCAAAAGTTTCTTCGATTGCAGTTACTAATTCTGATGCTTCTAATAATGTTAATGTTTTTAATTCTTCAACGATTTGGTTAATTTTGTCTGACATAAAAATTTTTATTTTAAATATATATTATTTAATTATTGAATTAACATTTGAGAGACTAATCAAATGCATTTAAATCTAATTGAATAGATGGTCCCATACTAGTACAAATAAATAAACTTTTAAAGTATTTTCCTTTTACACCAGAGGGGCGATTTTGTTGAATTGATTGGTATAACGATGTTAAATTTTCAATTAGTTGATTTTTTGAAAAATTGGCTTTTCCAAAGCTTACATGAACCACACCTGTTTTATCTGCTTTATATTCAAATTTTCCTTTTTTGAATTCAGATAATGTTTCTGTTAAATTTGTACTAACAGTCCCTGCCTTTGGTGACGGCATTAATCCTTTCGGCCCTAGAACTCTACCAAGTTTTGCTAATTTTGGCATCATATCTGGTGTTGCAACTAATAAGTCAAAATTAATAGTACCTTGACTAATATCGTCAATTAATTCTTGACTACCAACAATGTCTGCTCCGCCTTCTTTTGCTTCATTAAAATTTGCTTCATTCGTTAAAACAGCAATGCGCGTTACCTTACCTACCCCATGAGGTAATGTTACAGTTGTACGCAATTGTTGGTCAGCATATTTTGGATCAATATTCAGATTAGCATGTAATTCAACAGATTCTATAAATTTGGCTGTAGCAGTTTCTTGAAGCAAATTAATTGCTTCTTCTAAACTTGAATGAACAAGATTAGAACCACCACTATTTACTTTTTTAAGGTTTTCGTTTTGACGTCTGGATAATTTTCGCATATAATTTCTTTCTTAAAAACTTATAAACTTAAATATTAATCTATAACTGTGATGCCCATATTTCGGGCAGTTCCTTCAACAATTCTTATTGCACTACTTATTTTAGTAGTATTCAAATCTGGTAATTTAATATTAGCGATCTCTTCTAATTGTGCTTTTGTTACTGATCCAACATTTACTCGATTCGGAGTTGATGAACCTTTTTTAACTTTTGCAGCATTAGCCAGTAAAACAGAGGCAGGCGGTGTTTTAAGAACAAAAGTATAACTTCGGTCTTCATAAACCGAAATTTCTACTGGAATAATAAGCCCAGCTTTTTCAGTTGTTCGAGCATTATATTCTTTACAAAACGCTGCAATGTTTACACCATGTTGACCTAAAGCTGGGCCTACAGGCGGGGCAGGTGTAGCTTTTCCAGCAGGTAATGCTAACTTAATCAATGCAGTTATTTTTTTTGGCATATAATTTTATTTTTATTTCTTGATAAAATAGAGATATACAATTTTAACTTTAATTACTCAAAAAAGATTTAATATTTTTATTAAAAGTCTTTACTCTCAATTTACGTTTAAATCTTTCTAAAATCAATTAGTTACGGAAATTTTAGACAATTAAAATTCTATTTTCTAATACACACCTCTTCTTTTTTAAGAGAAACGCGTCCTGAAGGACTTGAACCCTCGACATCTAATTTTGGAGACTAGCGTTCTACCAACTGAACTAAGGACGCACATTTTTATTTTAATAAATATATCTTTAAAAGACAAGGTTTCTTATTTTATGTTAGTACCAAATCTAAATTTTAATGAATATGAAAAAATTTAACCGTAAAGTCCAATTTTCAATTTCAGATACCCCTTTACCACATAACTTCACAGCAGAAAAAATTATCTTAAGTTGTTTATTAATTAATTATGAAGCAATTGAAATTACAATAAAAACTGTCCGAGTTGAAACTTTTTATTTTATAAATCATCAAGAAATTTATAAAGTTATTGTAGAAATGTATCGAAAAAAACTTCCGATAAATGTATTTTCCGTAAATGATTTTTTGAAAAAAACAGGTTGTTTAAATAAAATTGGCGGTACAAAAGTTTTATTAGAACTTCTTAATCAAATTCCTAATTTAGTTTATTTAGAAGAATATATTCAATTAATTCAAGATAAATTTTTACGGCGCTCACTAATTAATTTAGGTTATGAAGCAATTAATTCAGCTTACATTACAAATATTCCGTTAGAAACAATTTTAAATGATTTTGAAAAAAAATCATTTAAATTAACAAATGAATTAATAGAAGAAAAGAAATTGACTAATGCCGAATTATTTTCAAGTATTTTCTTAGAATTAAAAGAAAAAGCTTTAAAACCAGAATTACCTGGATTAGCATCCGGGTTTTACGATTTAGATTCCTTAACACAAGGTTTCCAAAAATCTGATTTAATTATTCTTGCTGGAAGACCCTCTATGGGAAAAACGGCTTTTGTTTTAAATATTGCAGAAAATATTCTTAAAAAATATAAAATACCAGTATTATTTTTTAGCCTTGAAATGTCGAAAGAACAATTAATATATCGCTTATTATCAAACGAGACGGGAATAAACCAAAGCCGTTTAAAAATTGGAAATTTATACAAAGAAGATTGGCATAAAGTAAAAGAAAGTATTCAAAATTATTCTTGCTTACCATTTTTTATCGATGATCAACCAAACCTAACAACTCAAGATATTCGTTCTAAAATAAAACAAATCTTATTTGAGCAAAATAACATTGGGTTAATTGTTATCGATTATTTACAATTGCTTTTAAACTCAAAATTAAAATCTGAAAATCGTGTTCAAGAACTCTCTCAAATTACTAGAGCGCTTAAAAATCTTGCTAAGGAATTCCAAATACCAGTGATTGCATTGTCTCAATTAAGTCGAAATGTAGAAAACCGAATTAACAAACGACCTGTTTTATCTGATTTACGTGAAAGTGGATCGATAGAACAAGATGCGGATTTGGTATTAATGTTATATAGAGAAAATTATTATAATTCAATGACTGAAAAAAATGAAAAAATTACGCCTGCTGAATTAATAATTGCAAAACACCGTAATGGACCATTAGGCATGGTAGAGTTATCATTTCAAAATGACCCTACAAAGTTTTTTAATACTTTTCTTAATTCTTAATAAATGCCCAGACCCAGATTCGAACTGGGGACACGAGGATCTTCAATCCACTGCTCTACCAACTGAGCTATCCGGGCTTAATAAATATTATACTACATTCTACTTAAAATAACAATATTAATATTGTTATTTTAAGTAGAATGTAGTATAATATTTATTGGATATAGTAATAATATAATTACTTAAAAAACTTAAATATGTCAGGATTGTAAAATAGCAGCATAAAGTTTAGAAAGTATATTAGTATTTTAACTATATCTATAAACAAAGAGCGAGCTATAAGTATCAAAATACTAGTCACGCTCAATATTATATAAATTATGGATATATTCAATGTGAGTAACAAAGTTGTAAAATTTATTGGAAAATGTGTAGTCTATTCACTTGCTGGATATCTTTTAGGAGGTATTATATGCCCTTAGCTTACAGTGCTTTTGAAACGGCTACAGGTGATATACAGTCAATTGAGTCTGTTGCAAGTAAAATAGGGACGACGAAGTTACGTAAACGTATCAAGTTATTTTCTAATAGACAAGTTAACTAACTGTATAAAAATAAAATTTTTTATATTTAATTATTAATTAATAAATATTTTTATAAGTAGTATTTAAAATTTGAATATAAAAACTTATAAAAATATAGACTATAATTTACAGTTAATTATAGGGCGAAATATTTTATAAAACTAAAGTATAGCTATTACTCAGCTTAAATAATAATATGTTGGATAAGATCAAGAAATAAAAAATTGCAATAATCTGATAATTTGATAAATACTCCTCTGATTTATTGTATAAATGGGTATGTTGCGTTTATTTGCTAAAGTTTTTAGTCGGAAATTTTGTCTAAGGTGTTTTTTCAAACCTATTATCAGATTTGCTTGTTTAATTTGAGTTGTAATAATAATTTTATTACCAAATTTTGTTAAAATTTCTCGAATTAAATTTTTCGATAAAGAATATGGGTAAATAATCAGCGTTGTATTTTTTATAGTTAATGGACCGAGATTTTTCGGTTTATTTCTTTCAAACCAATTTTTATGAATAGAAATCATTTCTTTATTTAAAAATCGAAAGTTTTTTATTAAAAATTCTT